>Ga0172381_10000885_pt1 | contig 37418 bp, 35 predicted proteins | sample Leawel6488metaG_FD_119754 | JGI IMG/M metagenome (GOLD analysis project Ga0172381, IMG submission 119754) | Leachate microbial communities from a municipal landfill in Southern Ontario, Canada - Leachate well 64-88 metaG | ecosystem: Engineered > Solid waste > Landfill > Unclassified | place... | reverse complement strand
CTCCGCCCGTGGAAGGGTTCTGGGCGTTAAAGGATGTGTCGTTTGAAGTGGAGCCGGGTGAGGTTGTCGGGATCATCGGGCGGAACGGGGCCGGGAAGAGTACGCTTTTAAAGATTCTTTCCCGGATTACTTCGCCCACGGAAGGAACGGTGGAACTTCACGGGCGGGTTGGTTCCCTGCTGGAAGTGGGGACCGGGTTTCATCCGGAATTGACCGGGCGGGAAAATATTTTTTTATCCGGTTCGATCCTTGGCATGAAGCGGCGGGAAATCGATTCCAAACTGGACGAGATCGTGAAATTTTCCGAGATTGAAAAATTTTTGGATACACCTACCAAGCGATACTCAAGCGGTATGTATGTCCGGCTTGCTTTTGCGGTGGCTGCACATCTGGATACTGATATTTTACTCGTTGATGAGGTCCTTGCTGTCGGGGATGCAGAGTTCCAGAAAAAATCCCTTGGAAAAATGAGAAGTGTGGGCGAAAGTGGAAAAACCGTGATACTGGTTTCTCACAATATGGCAATGATCAACAATATCTGTCACCGGGCGATCCTTTTGAAAGATGGACAGAATATTCTCGATGCAGATGCGGGAAAAGTGACCCAGGAATATCTCTCCAATCTTCGTTGTGATAATGGGGAAATTGTGTGGGCTGATGTTACATCTGCACCGGGCAATGAGATTGTCCGCCTTCATGCAGTCCGGATTCTCCAGGAAGGAATTGCAGGTGCATCTTCTGATGTCGATATATCCAAGGATGTAATTATCCAGATCTCTTATTGGAATCTGAAAGAGGGGGCGGTAATTTACCCTGCGATCTGGTTGCGGGATAAAAATGGTACTGAGGTCCTTTCGTCAAGTGATCAAAAATTTGTATCATTAACCGAAGATTTCTGGACTGGAAGACCACATCCTACCGGTCTTTTTGTCTCTAATTGTACAATACCGGGAAATTTCCTCAATGAAGGAATGTACAGTATTACTGCAATCCTTGGAATTTATCCAAATACTACCCAAGTACTCGAGGACTATGTGGTTTCGTTTGATGTTCATGATACCGGAGAAATGAGAAAAGAGTATTATGGCTATTGGCTTGGGGTCGTCAGGCCCAAACTGGCGTGGTCAACGGAATTACGCGAGAAACAAATAACCAGGTGATTTGAATGGAGAAAAAGAAATTGCGATGTTTAATTACCGGCGGAGCCGGATTTATCGGGAGTCATCTCGCTGAAAGATTAATTTCTGATGGTCAGGAGATTGTTATCCTCGATAATGTATCAACCGGAAGAATGGATAATTTAAAAGATTTATCTCGCCATTCAAAAATTGATATTGTAAATGTTGATATTGTAGATTTTTCTGAAATTCAGCAGTATTTTGAAAATGTTGACTGGGTTTTTCATCTTGCTGCTTTGGCAGATATTGTTCCTTCAATTGTCCATCCTATGCCCTACCACCATTCAAATGTTGATGGCACGATTGCAGTTCTCGAAGCGGCGAGAAAAGCCAAAGTCAAACGTTTCGTCTACGCAGCTTCTTCTTCCTGTTATGGTATACCCGATGTATACCCCACACCGGAGACCGCACCTATCCGTCCGATGTATCCCTATGCCCTCACAAAAAATGTGGGAGAACAGTACGTCCTCCACTGGAACCAACTCTACAATCTTCCCTGTGTTTCGCTCCGCCTTTTCAATGTTTATGGTCCCCGGGCAAGAACTACCGGAACCTATGGTGCAGTGTTTGGGGTGTTCCTTGCCCAGAAACTCGCAGGAAAACCCCTCACTGTTGTGGGAGACGGGACACAGACCCGGGACTTCACGTATGTTACCGATGTTGCTGATGCTTTCGTGAAGGCGGCAGAATCCGATATTACCGGGGAAGTATTCAATGTCGGATCCGGGGGTACCTACAGTGTCAATGAACTGGTTGGATATCTGGGTGGCACCGTAGAATATATTCCCAAACGTCCTGGAGAACCAGATTGCACGTTTGCAGATATCTCGAAGATTACCCATCAATTGGGCTGGGCTCCAAAAATGAGTTTTAAAAACGGAGTGAAAAAAATACTTGAACGTATTGATGACTGGCGTGATGCCCCAGTCTGGGACAGAAACACAATTGCAGAAGCGACAAAAGATTGGTTCAAATACCTGGGTAAAGACACATAATTTTTCAACAACCAATTAAGTCTTCAGGAGTGAAAATGGAGAAAAATCCAAAAATTAAAACGATATCGGATCTCGCAGCACTACTGCCAAAAGCCCGTGATGGAAAACGGATAGTACTCTGTCATGGAGTTTTTGATCTTCTTCATATCGGGCACATCCGGTACTTTGAACAGGCAAAAAAACACGGAGACTTTCTTGTTGTTACGGTAACTCCTGATAGGTTCGTTAATAAAGGTCCGGAGAGACCGGCATTCCCTGAGAATCTACGTGCGGAAGCGATAGCCTCACTCGATGTCGTTGATTATGTAGCAATAAATGAATGGCCTACAGCAGTGGAAACCATACGGATTCTAAAACCTGATATCTATGCAAAAGGTTCGGAGTATGTGGATGTAAAAAATGATATTACCGGTAAAATAACTGACGAAGAAAATGCCATACGTGCAGCCGGGGGGAATATCGTCTTTACTGAAGATATTGTTTTTAGTTCTTCGAAATTGTTAAATAAAAATTTCTCGATTTTTCCAGAAGAGACGCGTAAATTCCTCGAACAGTTCTCGAGCTGCCATTCCTCCGAGGATGTAATCCAGTACCTCCAGCAGGCAGAAAAACTGAAAGTCTTAGTTATTGGTGAAACAATCATTGATGAATACAATTATTGTGAACCCATTGGAATGACCACAAAAGATCCGATCATCGCGGTCAAATATCTCTCAAAAGAGAAGTTTGCCGGAGGAATTCTTGCTGCTGCAAACCACCTGGCAAATTTTTGTCATATAGTAGACATCATCACCCTGCTCGGCGAGTTTGAAACTGATGAGACATTTGTTAGGGAGAATCTCAATAAAAAAATTACACCCACCTTTTTTTATAAGCGGAATTCTCCGACAATCGTGAAAAGACGGTTCGTTGATAATTACCTCACCCAAAAACTTTTCGAACTGCATGAAATCAACGATAGCGAGCTCGATCACGATCAGGAAACCCTGCTGGACGAGGTCTTACGAGAGAAGATCCCCCTTTATGATGTAGTCATCATCATCGATTATGGTCATGGGATGCTCACCAAAGATTTGATAAAAACAATCTGCAACAACGCAAAATTTCTGGCAGTAAATACACAGTCAAATGCAGGCAACCGGGGATTTAATGTGATCTCTAAATACTCAAGAGCGGATTTTATATCCCTGAATCGATCCGAGTTGAACCTGGAAGAACGGAACCGGCATTGTAAACTGGAAGAAAGTATTACCCATGTATCAAAAAAGATGTCGTGTCCAAAAATTCTGATAACTCAGGGAAAATCCGGAAACATATATTTCGATGCGAACGAAGGATTTGTGGAGACTCCGGCATTTGCAACTCAGGTATTAGATAGGATGGGAGCCGGAGATGCAGTAATCTCGCTTTCTTCGCTCTGCGCATTCCAGGGTGCACCAAAGGAGGTTGTTGGATTTATTGCAAATGCCGTCGCCAGCCAGGCTGTTGCTACCGTGGGTCACAGGAGATCGATCGAACCTGTGCCTTTGTATAAACATATAAACACACTCATGAAATGACTTATCATACATCGGGGTACTACCGTGACTGAACAGACATTTTCTAAATACGCACAGGAATTATGCCGCCTGCTCTCCCTTATTGAAGTGACCTCGGACTCCGGGGAAAAGATGTCCCTTGAAAATGGAATGAATCGCGTAACCTCTACAATCCTCTCAAAAAAATCCGAGGGACGAAAGATTATCGTTATCGGCAACGGTGGGAGTGCCGCAATTGCCAGTCACATGCAGAATGATCTGTGTAAAGCGGTAGCAGTGCGCTCGCTCGTATTTAATGAGGCACCACTCCTCAGTGCTCTATCAAACGATCTGAGTTATACGGTAGCCTTTGAAGTTCTGGTGGAGCTCTGGGCGGAAAAGGGCGACGTATTGATCGCGATCAGCAGTTCCGGGCAATCTCAAAACATTCTTCGTGCGGCAGATGCTGCACAGAATAAGGGCTGTTCAGTCATCACACTTTCCGGGTTTAAAAGTACTAATCCTCTTCGGCATAAAGGACAGATTAACTTTTATGTTCCCCTTGAAAACTACGGATTTGTCGAGCTCGGGCATTCGATATTGACGCATTATATGTCTGATGCTGCCAAAGATCGTATAAGTGCAAAGTGAATAAATGAGTCCTGAAACGGTGAGTAACAATCCATGAATATCCTCCTGTAAGGTCCTCCAAAGTATCGTGTACGAGGACCTTGAGTGGTTTTGAGCACCGGGAAACCCTATGAAGATCGAAACTGAGAATCATAAACTGATTTATCATCCGGAACGCGTGAGCGAATGGCTCTCGACCGGGGATTGTTACCCCATTTATGTCGAAATTGGACCTACCAACAGGTGTAACCATCGCTGTATCTTCTGCGCTCTTGACTGGATAGAAAAAGAATACAAGGATATTGATCCCGTCGTCATGAACCGGGCTTTCGGAGAGATGAGCGCATGCGGTGTCAAGTCGGTAATGTTTGCCGGCGAAGGAGAGCCGTTTTTACACCCTGATATCTGTGAATTTATCATAAACGCGAAAATGGCGGGGTTGGACGTGGCAATAGCTACAAATGGAGTTCTTTTTACTGAAGAAAAGATCAGAATGTGCCTCCCCCATTTATCCTGGTTACGCTACAGTCTCGATGCGGGAACGGCAGATACCCATTACAAAATCCATCGGGGGGGCAGGAACGATTTTGATAAAATAATAGAGAATATACGAAATGCCGTAGAGATCAAAAAACAAAAACATTATCCGGTGGTCGTCGGTGTCCAATTATTGATCATATCAGAAAATTTTGATGAAATAATCCCATTTATCAGGCTTATGAAAGAGATTGGCGTTGATAATGTCCAGTTAAAACCCTATTCCCAGCATCCCCTAAGTAAAAACCGGTATGCGGTCGATGTAACGCGGATGGACCAGCTTGCGGAACAAATCAATGAATATAATGGGGATTCGTTTCAGGTAATCTTCAGACAGAAATCCGCTCATCGTGTGGTAGAGGAAAAACCATATCCTGAATGTTACGGACTTCCTTTTTATGCATTGATCGAGGCTGATGGGAATATTATTCCCTGTAATCTTTATCATACCCGATCTGAATTTGCCTATGGAAATTTATACAATGAATCATTTTCTGAAATCTGGCAAAGTAAAAAACGTCATGACGTAATAACTAAAATTAAGGATATTGGAATTGAGACCTGCCGGAAGGGTTGTCGGTTGGATCCGGCGAACCGGTATTTGTCCGCGCTCAAAAATCCTCATCCCCATGTGAATTTTATCTGATTACTATGAACGCCTGCAACACCCCACTCAAAAAAGAAGATATGATCCGGCTTTTTTATTCAATGCTTCGAATCCGGTTGGTTGAAGAAGAAATTGCTGCATATTACCCCAAACAGGAGATGCGGTGCCCCGTGCATTTATCCATCGGTCAGGAGGCAGTGTCCGCAGGTGTTTGTGCAAACCTGACTGATATGGACTATGTCTTAAGTAGCCATCGATCTCATGACCATTATCTTGCAAAAGGCGGAAGTCTCACCGCAATGATATCTGAGATATTAGGAAAAGAAGATGGCTGCACACGAGGGAAAGGTGGCTCAATGCACCTTATCGATCTGAAAGCGGGTTTTCTTGGAGCGGTTCCAATTGTTGGAAGTACCATACCTATTGCGGCTGGGGTTGCACTGGGAACACTCATGAAAGGGGAGAAAAGAATAACCACGGTGTTTTTTGGAGATGGCACCATTGAAGAAGGAGTATTCCATGAGGCGCTCAATTTTGCTGCACTAAAAAAACTTCCCCTGCTTTTTGTATGTGAAAACAACTTATACTCGGTATATTCTCCTCTTTGTGTTCGCCAACCCTCCAACAGAGAAATAGTTTCGATTGCACGAGGACATGGAGTCGAGAGTTATCAGGGAGATGGAAATGATGTGCTTGATGTCTATCAGCTGACACAAAAAGCCGTGAATACTATAAACCTGCGTGGGGGGCCGGTATTTCTTGAGTTTAAAACCTACCGCTGGCGGGAACACTGCGGGCCGAATTATGATAACACTATCGGCTATCGCACCGAAGAGGAATTTTTATTATGGAAGGATCGGTGTCCGATTGAACGGTTCAAACTGTATCTGATTCAGCATGGAATTATTGATTCTGATGTTATTGAAGAGATGAGTGAAAAAATCAAAACGGAGATCAAACGTGCAGTTCAATTTGCAAAAAAAAGCGATTTCCCGCGCAAAGAGGAACTGTTTGAGGGCATTTATGCCAAGTAGTACCTGGTGATGTGATACTATGGGAAACAGGGAGATAAAATATTTTGAAGCCATCCGTGAAGCTATTGATCAATCAATGCAAAAAGATCCCACTGTGTACATCATAGGTCTGGGTGTCCCGGATCCAAAAGGCATTTTTGGGACGACTATCGGGTTACAAAAAAAATACGGTCCGGAACGTGTAATGGATATGCCCTGTTCCGAAAATGGGATGACTGGAGTAGCGATTGGTTCGGCACTTGTAGGTATGCGCCCGATTATGACGCATCAAAGAGTGGATTTTGCGCTTCTATCTTTGGAACAGATTGTCAACCAGGCCGCGAAATGGCATTATATGTTTGCGGGTCAGTTGAAGGTACCACTGGTCATTCGACTTATTATTGGAAGAGGGTGGGGACAGGGTCCACAGCATTCACAAAGCTTGGAATCATGGTTTGCACACATACCCGGACTCAAGGTAGTGATGCCAGCAACACCGTTTGATGCAAAAGGTCTTCTTATCTCAAGTATTGAGGATAACAATCCGGTGATATTTATAGAACATCGCTGGCTGCATTCCCTTTCAGGATACGTCCCTGAAAAAATGTATCGTGTCCCAATCGGCAAACCGAAAATTGTGAGGAAAGGCAGTGATATTACCCTTGTTGCAACATCGTTTATGGTTGTTGAAGCATTGCGTGCACAACAATATTTGGAACGTATGGGAATAGAAGCCGAGCTCATTGATCTCAGGACTCTGAGACCACTTGACGATACCCTGATAATTTCTTCTGTAAAAAAAACCGGGCGTTTATTAGTTGTGGATACCGGATGGACTTCATTTGGCGTGGGCGCAGAAATTATCGCACGAGTTACTGAGAATGGCTTTTCATATTTACGCGCCGCTCCTCGGCGCATTGGGCTTCCTGAGGTACCTACACCCACAAGCGCTGCGTTATCAAATCTTTATTATCCTCAAGCAGACGATATCATCAGGGCAGTGCTGAAAATGCTTAAGAAAACTATTCGGGGGTCCATACCTAAACTACACGATGGGCCGCTTGATATTCCCGATATAAGTTTTACCGGACCCTTCTGAGTAAAATCCCGGAAAAAGGGTGTTCAAATTCCAATCCATGATCTGATATTTGTAAGAATCAACTGCAAATTTATGATATAGCAAATCTAATAAAAATGGGAAGGTACTTGTATGGACATCCATCGGATAGCAGTTCTTGGAAGTAATTCTTTTTCAGGAAGTGATTTCATTGACCTCCTTCTGGAGGATCCACACAATGAAGTAATAGGGATAAGCAGATCACCGGAGAAAAATCCTGTCTTCCTCCCTTATAAACAAAAAAACAATGCAAAATTTACATTCTACCAGATGGACCTGAACCATGATACGACACGGATAGTCGATCTGCTTGACGCATTTAAACCGGATTATATTATCAACTTTGCTGCCCAGAGCGAAGTTGCCCCCAGCTGGGAACATCCGGAACAATGGTTCCAGACAAATGTGGTCAGTCTTGCAAAATTCATCAATGCTATCAAAGACCGGAAGTATTTGAAGAAATATATCCATATCTCTTCTCCTGAAATATATGGAACCTGTATTGGTACAGTTACAGAATCTGCCCCTGTAAATCCTAGTACTCCCTATGCTGCATCCAAAGCAGCTGCTGACTTATTCCTCTTTACACTTTATAAAAATTATAATTTCCCGCTGGTCATGATTCGCTCAACAAATGTTTATGGGGCACATCAGCAACTCTTTAAGATAATACCGAAGTCCGTGATATCCATCAAGCTGGGAAAGAAAATCCCGCTTCATGGTGGAGGAAAAGCAGTGAAATCCTATATTCATATTCGGGACATCTCGCGAGGTGAACTTGCGGCTCTTCAAAAGGGAAAACCCGGTAATATCTATCACCTTTCACCAGATCAGGGTTATTCTGTAAAAGACGTTGTATCAAAGATCTGCATATTGATGGGAAAGGAATTTTCGGATTGTACGGAAATTGTGGGTGAGAGACTTGGACAGGATGCTGCATATGTGATAGATTCAACACGTGCTCGTTCGGAATTGGGTTGGATGCCTACAGTTCCCCTAGAGGAGGGGTTGAATCAAGTAATAAGCTGGGTGAATAATAATTGGACAACAATACAAGATTATCCGTACGAATATATCCATAAAGCCTAGTGGGGGATTGGAATGGCCAATGTTATTGAACAAAAAAATGTGTTCATTCTGGGATTATGCAGTGATACAGGGTGGGAACTGGCACACCGTTATTCTGAAAATGGTTTTACCGTAGTTGGTACCTGCCGAAATCCCAAAAAAATGAAAGAATTTTGTGATACCAACAATGTTTCTTCAATTCCCTGTGATATAAGTGATGATAATAGTATTATTTCTATCATTCCTAATTTTTCAAATTTACGTATCCCCTGGAACATTTTCATATTCTGTATTGGAGCAATGACACCTATCGGAAAATTTGCATCATCGATTAATAGAATCTGATAAAAGTATTAACGGTGAATTACATGAACGATAAAAGTGAAGGGAAAACGATATTTGAGGCATATCATGAAGTGACAGAGTCTCACTTTAATACACAAGAGTTGACATTAGGCCCTTGGACCTCATATAGCTTAATTCATGATCCAAAGCATATGTGCTTCGTACTTTCCCGCTACAAATTCTGTGCAAAAATGCTTGAAGGAAAAAAAGTAATAATGGAAGTGGGCTCCGGAGATGGATTCGGACTTCCGATTATTGCTCAATGTGCGGAAAAAGTATATGCCGTCGATTGGGATGAGCGGCTTCTCGAAGGAAATGGCCGTCGATTAAGTCATTTAAAAAATGTAACGTACATTAAAAATGATTTGAATGAATCCTCGCCGGATATTATCGTGGATGCGGCTTTCACCATTGATGTTCTTGAACATATCGAACCAAAAAACGAAGATAATTTTTTAAGAAATATCATAAAATGTCTCAAACCCCATGGAGTTCTTATAACAGGAACACCGAATATCAGTGCCAATCAGTATGCCTCACCACAAAGCCAGATGCTGCACATTAATTTGAAAAGTATGCTCTCTCTTAAAGAACTGATGGAGAGATATTTTGAAAATGTGTTTATGTTCGGTATGAACGATGAAGTCCTCCATACGGGATATGGACCTATGTGCCACTATATCTGGTCTATTGGTGTCGGTGTAAAAAAGGAATTCCTATCAGATAAGAAAAAATGAAATGATCAAACTCCTATATACCTTGACAAAGGAAAAACAACCTAGACTGAAGGGTTGCATTCTGATATTTTGTAAGGGGCCGATCGGAGTTTAATTTTAAAATACACGTCAATATATTGAAAACATTTATTGAGGTAGCCATGTCTGATTTGGAGAAACTGGAAGATCTTGCAAAAAAAGTGAGGATAGATGTCCTTGAAATGACTAGTAACGCCGGATCCGGGCACCCGGGTGGCTCAATGTCCTGTGTTGATATACTGGTAACCTTATATTTTAAAATATTAAACCATAAACCTGATTATCCGAACGGGGAGGATCGCGACAGATTCATCCTGTCCAAAGGGCATGCAGCACCGGCTCTTTATTCTGTTCTTGCCTTACGTGGATACATTTCCCATGGCGATCTACTAGGTCTCCGAAGTTTTGGATCAATCCTGCAGGGGCATCCCGATCGAAAACTTCCCGGTGTAGAAGTATCAACAGGATCCCTTGGTCAGGGTCTTTCAATTGCAACTGGCGTCGCCCTGTCAGCAAAAATGGATCACAAAAATTATTATACATATGTTCTTTTAGGTGATGGAGAATGTGATGAAGGGCAGATCTGGGAAGCTGCAATGTTCGCATCTCATCATAAATTAGATAATCTAATAGCAATAGTTGATAGAAATAAATATCAAATTGATGATTTGACGGAAAATGTGGTTTCCCTAGAACCATTTGCCCAAAAATGGAAATCTTTCGGATGGTGTGTGTTTGAAGTCGATGGAAATAACATTAATGAATTATTAAATTGCTTTGACCAGATAAAACCAATACTGGGAAAACCAAAAGTAATCATTGCTCATACGATTAAAGGAAAAGGAATAAACTTTATGGAAGGGTGTAATGCGTATCACGGCAAATGCCTGACAAAGGATGAATGCATACAGGCATGTAAGCAACTGAGGTGAAAAAAACGCAGACGCAATCCACGAGAGATGCATATGGGGATGCATTGGTCTGTTTAGGTGAACAAAACAATAAAATCGTGGCAATGGATGCAGATTTATCCGTGTCCACTCAAACAAATAAATTCTTTAAAAAATTTCCTGAACGATTTGTCAATGTAGGTTGTGCAGAGCAAAATCTGATCGGTATTGCCGCAGGACTCGCAATTTCCGGGAAGATCCCATATATCAGTACATATGCAATATTTTTAAGCCGTGCCTGGGAGCAAATTCGGAATACTATTGCATATGATTCCTTAAACGTCAAAATGGCTGTATCGCACTCGGGATTTACCAACGCAAGTGATGGTGCATCCCATCAATCATTAGAAGATATCGCAATAATGCGTGTTATTCCTCATATGAGGGTTATAATACCTGCCGATGCAATCGAAACAAAGCTAGCTGTATTTCATGAATCGACAGAAAGTGGCCCATCATATATACGTTTAAACCGTGAAAAAACGCCGATAATTTTTGATGACGATTATTGTATAAATGATCGGATAACCCCCCTTCGTGAGGGAACGGATATCGCAATTTTTTCTACTGGTACCATGGTACATGTGGCGTTGGAAGCTTATGAATTGCTAAAAAAAGAGAATATCGATAGTTCAATCATCAATGTTCATACGATCAAGCCTTTGGATACAAAAGGGGTAATTCGTGCAGCAAAAAATTGTGGCGCTGTAATCTCAATTGAAGAACATAGCGTAATTGGGGGGCTGGGTGGTGCAATATCTGAAGTCTTAAGTTCAGAATATCCAGTTTTTCATATTAAGATGGGAGTAAATGATGCATTTGGTGAATCGGGGGATTATAAAAGCCTTCTTAACAAGCACAAACTAAATGCTTTAAATATTTCAAGAACTGCGAAAGAACTGATTAAAAAGAAGTAAGAACTCGGGTGATTCAATGAAAAAAATGGTTTTCGCTTATCCAAATCAAAGATGGATAAAAAATGATCCGAACACAACATGGGATTTATACCCTTCAACTTTGTGTTTATTAGCTGCGATGGTTCGGGATATTGTCGATGTCAAAATTATTGATGCACATTTTTATAATCTTTCTCAAGATGAATTTAAAAAGATAATTGGGGATTATAGCCCGGATTATGTCTCTTTTTCAATTTTGACATCAGAATATGGTGAGACATTAGATATTGGCGTAAGTATTGTAAAAAATGTGAATCCAAATATTATTGTTATTGCTGGGGGGGTACATGTTACAACAAATTATGAACATGTTGTTAAAAGTTCCCAAATTGATTATTGTGTCAGAGGAGAAGGAGAATATGTCCTGCGAGATTTGATAACATTCTTGAATGGAGTGGGCACTCTCCCAAAAGTGGGATTGGTTTATAAAAATGGCACTGATGTTATAGTTCAGGAGCGAGCTATTGTTGACGATCTCTCAAAAATTCCGTGGCCCGCTTATGATCTTATTGATCTTAATGCATATCTTACAAAACCACTCCGTGATTTTGGGCCGCAAAGAGCACCCGAATATCCTTGTCTTAATATCGTTACAACGCGGGGATGTCCGTTTGGATGTTCATTTTGCCAAGTTGAACAGATAAACGGGAAAAAAGTGCGATCGAGAGATCCGGAAGATGTTATTAATGAATTATTGTTTTTAAAGGCAAAATATGGTTTGAAGTCCCTCATTTTCCTTGATGATAATTTGTTAATGGCACCTAACAAGTATGCAGAAAAATTATTTACTCGCATGATCGAGAGAAATCTTAATTTAAAATGGATAGGGATGGCTTTTGCTCTTTTCTTATTAAATGATGAACTTTTAGAATTAATGAGAAAATCCGGTTGCGTTGGTATTAATGTAGCCATTGAATCAGGAAACGAAAGGGTTCTTAAGGAAATTATTTACAAACCGATTAAAGATCTTAAAAAAGTTCCGGAAATAATTCATAAAATTAAATCAAAAAATTTGTTTTGCATAGCAAATTTTGTCATTGGATTTCCTGGAGAAACATGGGATGAAATCCGGGATACAATAAAATTTGCCGAAGGCTGTGGTGCAGATTATATTAAGATATTTATTGCGGTACCTCTTAAAGGCACAAAATTGTACAAAATTGCCAGCGAAAATGGATATTTATCTGGTGATTCAGATTCCCTCAGCTGGAGGTATGGATCGATCACATCAAATGAATGGACTAGTAAGGATGTGAGTATTTTACGAGCATACGAGTGGGACAGAATAAATTTTTCGAGAGAGAAAATTCAAAGAACTGCCGAATTATGGGGTTTGAGTATTGAAGATCTACAAAAAATCAGAAAAATTACCAGAGATTCTCTGAAAATTTAATGAGGGGAGGAACCATATGGGCAAATCAAACCAAACTTATTATTTGATGTCATTCGAATTTTGAATTCACTTGAGATTCCACCCAGTATAGAGTCGGTTGTATGATGAACCAACATGAAATTTCACTAATCGTTGGCGGGGATGGGCAATTAGGTGAATCAATAAAGAGCTATTTGTTGAACATCCATGAACCGTTCATTGAGACAACCAGACGCAAAAATTCGATCACACCAACAAGATTATTTTTAGATTTAAATGAAAATATTGATTTTTGGGAGCCTCCGAAAAATGTTTCGGTGGTTTATCTTTGCGCTGCTCTGACCTCAATTGAGGGATGCGCGATAGATCCAATAAAAAGCGAATTGATTAATGTTCATAATACCCTCAAAATTGCAAAGAAATGCCTAGAAAATGATATATTTGTTGTATTCCCCTCAACCAATTTAGTCTTTGATGGCACCAAACCGTTTCAGAAATTTGATGATGTACCTTCACCTAAAACTGAATACGGTCGGCAAAAAGCCGAAACTGAAAAAAGATTATTAACATTAGGTAAAAAAATTGTGATCGTGCGTTTCACCAAAATCATTTCCCCTCATACGAGTTTAATTAATAACTGGCTTGATCTTCTTCAAAATCAAAAACAGATAAATCCATTTTCGGATATGGTAATGGCACCAATTCCCAACTCCCTTGCCGCAGATATTCTATATCGTCTAGCTTCGAATCAACTACAGGGAGTATTCCAATTATCGGGTGTTGATATAACCTATGAAAAGGTTGCATATCATATCGCTGATAGAATAGGTGTTAAACATGATCTTATTAAACCAATAAAAACATTAGAATCTAATATATTTATTGAATATCTCCCCAAAAATACTACTCTGGATTCATCTCGAATAATAGAGTTATTTAATGTAAAAATCCCAGATCCATTAAGTGTAGTCGATGAGACATTTAAATTATGAGATCATGCCCAGTATTTTATGATCCTACTGAAAAAAAAAATAGGATTAATTAGAATAATGTCATAATACACCTGTGATTTATTGTGACTGAAATTAATTTACTAGATCACTATCCCCGCTCGAAACGTCCCATTGAAGAACGTGGAAACCAGATTACCGCAGAGCACAGAAAAATTGCACGAAAATTTGGTAAGGAATTTTTTGACGGAGATCGACTTTCAGGCTATGGTGGATACTCGTATCACCCCCGCTTCTGGCAGGAGACCGTGAAAAGATTTCGGGAGTATTACCATTTAAACAAAAATGCAGCCATCCTTGACGTTGGTTGTGCTAAAGGATTTATGCTTCATGATTTTAAACAACTGCTCCCGGAATTAACTGTTGCAGGGATAGATGTTTCTCAATATGCAATAGAGAATGCAATTGAAGATATGCGGCCATATATCCGTGTTGGGAATGCATGCGAACTCCCGTATCCGGATAACTCATTTGATTTGGTTATATCAATAAACACCATTCACAATTTACCGATAGATAAATGTAAAAAAGCCCTTCAGGAAATTGAGCGGGTATCGCGATCCCATTCCTTCATTACTGTTGATGCGTGGAGAAATGAGGCCGAGAAAGAACGCATGTTAAAATGGAACCTGACTGCACTGACATACATGCATGTAAATGATTGGAAATTGTTATTTGATGAAGTGGGGTATACCGGAGATTATTACTGGTTCATTGCAGAGTAGATCCTTTAAGGAAACTATCTTCATTAGAAACGGGAGATAATACAGGTATACAAAAAAGAGGTAATTGTTTGATCCATAATTCTGCGTTCGCTGCAGTACTTGTCCAGACCGGGGAACCATTACATTTGATGGAATTAGAAATTCCGGAACTAAAACCCGGTCAGGTTCTTGTCAAAATTGCATACAGCGGTATCTGTCACACCCAGATCCTTGAGATGGAGGGTAAAAAGGGTATTGACAAATATCTGCCCCATACTCTCGGTCATGAAGGATCCGGAATCGTTGTTAAAACCGGATTTGGCGTTGAGAAAGTAAAAACAGGCGATCATGTCGTCCTTTCATGGATTAAAGGAAGCGGAGCTGACATTCCCTCGACCGTATACCAAAGAGGCCATGAAAAAATTAACTCCGGGGCAATAAGTACATTTATGGATTATGCTATAATATCGGAAAATAGGGTAACTCCAATAAAAAAAGAGATGCCCCTGAAAGAAGCAGCACTTCTTGGCTGTGCAATTCCAACGGGGGCCGGAATAGTGTTTAATTCTACCGGATTACGTCCTGGAGAGTCCATTGCAATATTCGGCGTGGGGGGAATCGGTGCAAGTGCGGTGATGGCAGCGGACGTAATTGCTGCGGGAAAAATAATTGCCATTGATATCTTCGATCATAAACTTGAACATGCACGTTCACTAGGAGCTACTCATACTATCAATACCCGAAAACAGGATTGCCTATCAGAGATCAATAGCATCACTGGCGGAATTGGTGTGGATTATGCAATAGAATCGGCAGGGAGACGGGAGACGATGGAGATGGCATTCCGGGCAGTCCGTGACCAAGGGGGGCTGTGTGTACTAGCCGGCAATTTACCCCAAGGCGAGCAGATTTCCATTGACCCGTTCGACCTTATTAAGGGAAAGCGGATTACCGGCACTTGGGGTGGAGAGTCAAAACCCGACCGGGATATTCCACTCTATGTTGATCTCTATATGAAAGGGAGATTAAAATTGGGAAATCTGATAACTCATTGTTACAGCCTGAATGAAATCAATACTGCAACTGATGACTTGAAAACCGGGAAGGTTGGTCGAGCATTGGTGGACTTTCAGATTGAACACGGCGATTGATTAAAAAGATAGTTAATGTTTAAAATAATTATGCGAAGAGCTGTTTTTTTGGACAGGGACGGCGTTCTGAATAAGGATCCTCCCCATTATGCACATCGGCTTGATCAATTGGAATTAATACCTCGTAGCGGTACTGCGGTAAAAATCCTGAATGATCAGGATTACCTGGTAATAATTATTTCAAATCAGTCCGGGGTTGCAAAAGGGTATTACACAGAAGATGATGTGTCCGTATTCAATAATGCGTTATTATTGAGAATTCAGGAATTTGGAGGGATGGTTGATGCTGTGTATTATTGCCCTCACCATCCTGATGCAAAAATTGAGAAATATAAATTAGATTGTCATTGTAGGAAACCCGGGTCGGGAATGATCATTCAGGCTGCAAAAGAACATAACATTGATCTGCAGAAGTCGTATGTTATTGGAGATAAATGGAGCGATATTGAAGCAGGAAAGAATGCAGGATGCCAAACGATTTTGGTACTTACTGGTCATGGGAGCGACGAAGCATCAAGAATGAAAGACCCTGATTGTCTGTTAGCTGTAGATTTGTACGAAGCCGTAAACAAATATATTATCGGCGAAAGCAACATATCCGATGTAAAACAAGTTGAAAGCTTCGATGAAAGAAATTAAATTGATTAAGGCCAATATAATAGAAATTAGAGGTTGTTATGCAAATATTTATTGATACGGCGGATATTTCAGAAATTGAAAAATTTGCATATCTGATCGATGGTGTTACCACAAATCCAACGTTGCTTGCCAAACTGGGAAAACTCAGTACAACAGAAAACGTAATTGGAAAAATTGCAAAAATTATTCCCGGGTCCATCAGTGTGGAAGTAATCAGCCAGAATTACGAAGGCATGGTAACTGAAGCGGAACATCTTGCAAAAATCTCTTCAAATATTGTAATAAAAATCCCGATGACAGAGGAAGGATTAAAGGCGTCATCAATTCTGACAGAAAAGGGCATAAAAATCAATATTACGTTGATATTTTCTGCAAATCAGGCATTATTGGCCGCAAAAACCGGTGCAACCTATGCGAGTATATTTGTCGGAAGGCTGGATGACCAGGGCACAGATGGCATGCAGGTTGTAAAGGATAGTTTAGAAATTTTCAAAAACTACTCAATACAGACAAAAATAATTGCAGCAAGCATAAGGAACCCATCTCATGTCTTGGAGGCAGCAAAGGCAGGGTGCCATATTGCAACAATTCCTCCTGCAGTTATTGGTTTAATGCTGAAACATAACCTGACCGATGCCGGTTTAGAGCAGTTTTTAGAAGATGCAGGAAAAAACAATATTTATACATCTTGATGGAAAAACATGGGAATTACAATGAGCAAAAAAATGACCCTGTCAGTAATTATGAGCAACTATAATGACGCAAAAACATTATCGCGGGCAATCGAAGCAATAGTATCCCAGTCAAGAATCCCGAACGAATTTCTTATTGTTGACGATGGATCAACGGATGAGAGTGTTAATATTATTAAATTATATGCCGACAAATATCCTTGGATAAAAGTATATCAAAATGAAAAAAATATGGGGATTCAATATTCTATCAATAAACTATTGAATCTCGTAAACGGGGATTTTTTTTATTCTGCATCTGCGAATGATTATATTTTGCCAGATTTCTTTGAAAATGGGATGGTGCTTGCCGAAAAATACCCTGAAGTGGGAGTGATTATGGGTGAAATGTATATTGAAGATAAAACCGGCAATAAACTGGGCATAGCAAAAATTTCATCATTTAAACGATCTAATTTTTACAATCCCAAAGCAGTATTGAATAATTATTTCTTTAAAGAAAATCCTAATCATTCTCTTTGCGGTGCCACCATCTATAAAACAACTTTAGCAAGAGAATTTGGAGGTTATATTGAAGAATTGGGGTCTTATTGTGATACGTTTATTGCAAGATTTCTTGCTTTAAAAAATGGTATGATATACCTCGCTTATCCTTGCATGGTATGGGTAATGAATGAAAAAAGTCTCAGCGGTAGTACTGGTGATGATAAAATTGAATCTTTTAAAATTATTGAAAATTGTTCAAGGTTGATGAGGTCTGAAAAATATAAAAATATTTTTCCGGATGAATACATCGAATGGTGGCGATTTTGTTACGAACATTTATTGCTAATTCATTTTTTGGGAAAATCACTGGCACAGTTACAAGTAGAAAAAAACCTTAATTTATTTCCTAAAATTCGCAATTCACAAAAATTTAAGAAAAAAATATTGCATCAACTTATAAAATTTGAGATTTTTGTTTTAGGTAGGTATAATACATTGATTGAAAAAATAATGATAAATACGTGAGAACAAAATATCTCGTTAAATGACATAAATGTGTGGCATCGCTGGACTAACTGTAATTGCAACGGATATTGATGCTAACCGCGAGGCATTAGGGCTGGGAACTGAACACTGTTTGATAAGTGCGGATAATCCAAATCTATTATCTGACAAGATTATTGAGTTTTTAAAGGATGAAAAAATTCGAAAAAAGTACGGTCTGATAAATAAGAACAGGATTCGTCAAAAATTTTTACCTGAACATATTAATAAAATGATGTTGGATTACCTGCTTTCCGTGTATACCCCTTAAACATAAAATAACGACGAGGTATCAATGAAAGAACTAATTCCATTAATATGCCCGGTTCACCAAAGACAATTGACCCTACGGAATGATACCGAGTATTCCTGCCCGGTTGGTTGCAAATATCCAATTATCCATTCGATTCCCCGGTTTGTTTCGCTTAAAAATTACGCAGATTCCTTCGGGCTTCAATGGAACGAGTACAAAAAAACCCAACTGGACTCATTTACTAAAACATCAATATCGGAAGACCGGCTGCAACGTATTCTGGGAGGGTCACTTGAGATTCTAAAGGGGAAACACATCCTCGAAGCGGGGTGTGGTGCCGGGAGATTCACTGAGATTCTCCTAAATGAAGGGGGGAATGTCTTTGCTGCCGATCTGTCAACTACAGTTGAGGCAAATTATGAAAATTGCAGATCCTTTCCAAATTACTTTGTGTGTCAGGCAGATATCACTTCATTGCCTGTTCGTCCAGAAACATTTGATATCGTTATCTGCATCGGGGTTATCCAGCATACGCCGAATCCCGAAAAAACTATGGAATCCCTCTCATCATACGTCAGGCCCGGTGGGTTGCTGGTCATCGATCACTATACTCACGGATATCCAGAAACCCCCTCACGGGTAATTATCAGATCAATCCTCCTCCATATGAATCCGCGATTTTCGATGAAGTTCAACAAAGTCTTGACAAATTTCCTGTGGCCGGTCCATCGGTTCCTCGGAATACACAGGAAAAATCCGTGGATACGTGGATTGAGAAGTCTCTTCCTCTACCTGTCACCTCTCGTGGACTATCACGATTCGTATCCCCAGCTCAATCAGGAACAGTTGAAGACGTGGGCAATGTTCGACACTCACGATACCCTGACGGATCGCTTCAAACATCTTCGCACAGGAGAAGAGATCCGGGACCAATTGCATCGATGCGGCATGGAAAAGATCGAAATTACCTTGGCAGGGAATGGTATTGAGGCGAGATCTCTTAAATCGTTAAAATAAACAATTCACTGGAGATGTAGATCTTTTAATGTGCGGGATTTGCGGTATATTCGGTGAAATCAATCAACAGGAATTGCAAGCCATGGTTGCTGCAATGCGCCACCGGGGTCCTGATGATCAAGGGATATACCAGGACAACCAGGTTGCCCTTGGGATGACACGGCTCGCCGTAATTGATATCCATCCATCCGGTCATCAGCCGATGTCTACGCCAGACGGTAATATCTGGATTGTCTATAACGGTGAACTCTATAACTTTAAACAGGAACGGCAGATCCTTGAATCCCACGGCTATTCATTTAGGTCTACTTCGGATACTGAGGTTGTACTCCGTATGTATGAGCACTATGGCGATGATTTTCTCACACGTTTACGCGGAATATTCGCCCTTGCAATTTACGACAAACGAAAAGGGGTCGGGCGTGAACGTCTCCTCCTTGCGCGGGATCAGTTTGGAATAAAACCCCTGTTGTATTCAGAATCGGGGAAAATCTTTATTTTTGGATCAGAGATCAAAGCGATGCTTGCAAGCGGGCTTGTGCCTCCTGCAATAAATCTCGTCGGGTTGCGTCTTCTCCTCACATTTGGATCAGTGTATCAGCCAAATACAATACTGGAAAAAGTTCAGATGCTTCTCCCGGCACACCGTTTGATCCTTGAAAACGGGAAAGAGAAACGCATCGAACGCTACTGGTCCCTTGGCATCGATCGAATGCCGGGACTCCGGGCTCTTCCTTATGAGAAACAGGTTGACCTCCTGGATTCCGCATTGCGGGAATCCGTTGAGATGCAGATGGTAAGTGATGTACCTCTTGGGGCATTTCTTAGCGGGGGTGTTGACTCATCAATCCTCGTTGCCCTCATGGCACAAGTGGCAGACCATAGGATCAAAACGTTTTCTGTTGGGTTTGAGAGTGAGGGTGCGGATATTGATGAAAGCGAGGATGCAAAAAAGACCGCCCGTTATATCGGTACCGATCATTCGCATGTGTTGGTGACGGGTTCCGAGGTTTATCGACGCATTCAGGACATTGCCGCAGGCCTCGATCAACCCTCGGTAGATGGGGTGAATTCTTATTTTGTTTCCATGGCCGCAAGAAAAGAGGTCACGGTTGCCATATCCGGGACGGGGGGAGATGAAATGTTTGCCGGCTATCCTTGGTTTATCTCGATGGAGAAATATCAACGTTCTCTCCGGCGAAGTCCCTGGGATATTCATCGACACATAAATGCCGCAAAACAGGTTTCACGTCATCTGCTCGATCTGGGTTTACAAAGGGAGCGTCCGGAAAAAGATACGGCTTGCGATCCGGATGGTTTCCTCACAGAATATGCGTCAAATTATTTTATTTTTGGCTCAAACGGCGCAAAGGCATTGATCCCTCTGGTATTACAAGGTAGCTCACAGGCCGGGCAGCAGGAATGCCGGGACATAAAACTAACAGATGAATTGTCCAATGGTTCAGCAGTTGAACGGGTATCTGGCCTTGTTTTACGGGGCTATACCAACAATCAACTGCTCAGGGATATTGATGCAGTTTCAATGTGGCATTCACTGGAAGTCCGGGTACCGTATCTTGATCCGGTAATTGCTGATCTTGCACTTTCCTTACCGGACAGTGCAAAGCTGGGGAATCCGGAGAAATTCAGGAATTCAACTCGTATAACCTATCGTTCGTCAGGAGCGAAGCGAATATTAATTGATGTAGGGCGAACACTCCTGCCAAAAGATTTTGATATGCAACCCAAACGGGGATTCAGTATGCCATTTGATGCATGGTTACAAGGCCCCCTGAATTCCGTATTGGAGGATACACTCTCCAGCCGATGTGTAACGGAAAGAGGACTGCTTAAACCCGATGAAGTTCAAACGATAAAAAAACGGTATTATGAAAGGAAAGCCGGGTGGGCTCAGCCATGGTTGCTGATGATGCTTGAACTCTGGAGTCGGGAAATTTTAGATTCGTATTCGCCATCATAAGCGGGGAGACAAACGAGAAATGCCACGTATCCTTTTTGTTGCCATGACAGAAAGTGTGCACACCGCACGATGGCTGAATGAAATTCAGGATTTGAATTGGGATGTTCACCTGTTCCCCTCACAAGGATGGGGAATCCACCCTGCAATAAAAAATGTCACGGTTCATGGTATTGACATTCGACCGGAAAATAGTAATAAGAATATACGGTTTGCTGGTGCGATCCCCTTCGCCGTGCCCCACATTTCTGATAGGGGAAATATTGTTTTACAACGGTTGCGGGATCATTTTGCATCGTCCCAAACAAATGATGGCGGCTATCGCGTACGACAATTAATAAGGGTAATTAAAAAAATTAAACCGGACATTGTCCACACGCTTGAAATGCAACATGCCGGTTATCTTGCCCTACAAGCTAAAGAGATTATGGGACCTTCATTCCCTACGTGGATCTTTACGCCATGGGGAAGTGATCTTTATCTCTTTGGGCGCCTTCCGGATCACCGATATAAAATTCAAAAAGTACTTACATCTTGTGACTATTACGGCCCAAAATCCGAACGGGATATCCGGTTAGCCCAAGAATTTGGATTCAAAGGGAAGTTTCTTCCCGTATTGCCTGGAAACGGGGGATTAGATACTGCTAAATTAAGGTCTTATTGGCAAAGGGGAAGATGTTCGGATAGAAAAATTATACTGGTAAAGGGTTACCAAGGGGTGATGAATCGAGCATTGGTAGCACTTCATGCCATCGAATTATGTGGGGATCTTTTGAAAGATTTTTCAATTGTTATCTACTCAGCAGCAGAAGATGTGAAAATTAAGGCTCAGCTGCTCTCCCTCGATCTGGGCATTCCAATCACCATACTTCCATCCCAGCCTCATGAAGAACTATTAAAGATATATGGAAAAGCACGGATTTCAATAGGTTTAAGCATTAGTGACGGGGTACCCAACTCCCTTCTGGAATCAATGACATTAGGCACATTTCCCATCGAATCTGACACCAGTTGCGCCGATGAATGGATTGTTAATGGCGAAAATGGATTTATTGTTCCACCAGAAGATCCTGATCGTGTGGCAGAGGCGATCCGTAGTGCAATAATAAATGACAACCTGGTCAATCAATCAGCAGAAGTTAATTACCATATTGCCCAAAAAAGGATTGATAATTCCGTAATTCATCCTCAGGTTATCTCATTATATAACGAAGTATTTAAAAAGAAACAGTGCCCTAAAAGCGATAAAAAACTCTGTCACCAAAACGGATCTTAATTGTGGCACCCTCACACTAATTGTAGTGAAATGAATGCAGAGATAAAATATCTTGTAGTAAATATATCTTCACAAAAAGGGGAGATTGAATAATGAAAATCCTAGTACTTGGCGCCACCGGCATGCTCGGCCACAAACTGATGCAGGTTCTCTCAAGGGAACACACAGTTACCGGAACGGTGCGCAAGAATGCATCAGTCCTCAAAGGTCACCCGGTCTTTCTGAAAATGGATATTTTCGGGAACATCAGTGCAGATAATTTGGCAACAATTCATGCGGCAATCGACAAAGCAAATCCTGACATTATTATCAACTGCATCGGTATCGTAAAGCAACTCCCGGCCGCACAGGACCCCCTCCAGAGCATTGCCATCAACGCACTCTTTCCCCACCAGCTTGCACAAATCTGCCGGCAAAAAAACATCCGGCTCATTCATATGAGTACCGATTGCGTATTTTCGGGACGGAAAGGATACTATTCGGAGAAGGATCCTTCCGATGCTGAAGATTTGTACGGCAAGACAAAGTATCTTGGGGAGATCGATTACCCGGGGTGCCTCACCATCCGCACATCGATTATCGGTCGTGAACTGGATACCTCACATGGCCTGATTGAATGGTTCATGAGTCAGGAGGGAAAAAAGGTACCCGGTTATAAAAACGCTGTATTTTCCGGCCTGACCACCCTGGCCCTGTCAGAGATCATCGCAAAGATTATTGTCGGTCATCCCCGCCCCTCCGGGGTCTGTCAGGTTGCGTCCGAGCCAATCAGCAAGTATGATCTCCTGAATCTGGTGAAAAAAACCTATGGTATGACCGTTACAATAGAGCCCGATGAAACGGTCATCAATGATCGCAGCCTGAACCCGGAAAAATTCAAAAAAGAAACAAACATTAAGATTCCATCATGGGAATATATGATAGAACAGATGCATCAGGATCTAACTCCCTATGCAGCAATCGGGGAACACCATGCTCAGCAATAAAACAATTCTTGTCACCGGCGGAACGGGTTCGTTAGGTAAAGTTCTGATCCGTCGCCTTCTTTCGGGTGAAATGGGAACGCCGCGAAAAATTATTGTCCTTTCCCGCGATGAAGCAAAACAACATGAGATGAGATTATCGTATCTCAACAGCAAGGCTCCGACAGAGGAGATTATTTATAATAATTTCAAACGCCTGCTTGAGTTCCGTATTGGGGATGTACGGGATTTCCACAGTGTCAGCTCCGCCCTCCAGGGTGTCGATGTTGTCTTCAACGCCGCTGCATTAAAACAGGTCCCCTCCTGTGAATACTTCCCCTACGAAGCGGTCAGGACCAATATCTCCGGGCCTGAAAACATCGTACGCGCGATCCGGGAACTAAAAATCCCTGTAGAAACCGTTGTCGGAATATCCACCGATAAGGCATGCAAACCGGTAAATGTCATGGGAATGACAAAGGCTCTCCAGGAACGCATCTTTATTACGGCAAATCTCGATTGCCCGAGCACCCGCTTTATCTGCGTCCGTTACGGGAATGTGCTTGCGTCACGGGGTTCTGTAATTCCCCTGTTCCATGAACAGATTCTTGCAGGGGGCCCGGTTACCATCACGACTTCGGATATGACCCGGTTTTTGCTGAGCCTGGACCAGGCTGTGGATACTATCTTTGCAGCATTGCGGGGTGCGAAGCGCGGTGAAACCTACATCCCACGGGTGCCATCATCAAAAGTTACCGATATTGCAAATGCCCTGATAGGAGATCGTAAGATAAAAACGGTCGTTACCGGGATCCGTCCCGGTGAAAAGATTCATGAAATTCTTATTTCTGAAGAAGAAGCACACAGATCGATTGAGCGTGGGAATTACTACGTCATACAGCCGATTCTTCCCGAACTCTGCGTTCCGGATGAGAAAGATATTCCTCTATGCCAGGAATTTTCATCAAAGGACAATGTTATGACTCCGGGGGAACTCAAAAAGACCCTGGAGAAATTTGATCTGATGGTTAAAGAGCACCCTCCAACAAACGGGGAATTACTCCGATGAAAGTGATGACGATTCTGGGCACCCGCCCTGAAATTATTCGTCTGAGCCGGATCATTGAAAAACTGGATTCACATGTCACTCATATCCTTGTGCATACTGGCCAGAATTTTGATAAAAATTTGAACGATGTTTTTTTTGAAGACCTCAATATAAGGAAGCCGGATTACGTTCTCAATGCCCGGGGTGAAACCATCGGGGAACAAATTGCCCATATTCTCATTGAAACCGAAAAAGTAATCCAGAAAGAACATCCTGATAAAATCCTGGTGCTCGGTGATACAAACAGCAGCCTTTCCGTAATTATCGCAAAACGTAGGGGGATTCCTGTGATCCATATGGAAGCAGGAAACCGGTGCTATGATGACAGGGTTCCGGAAGAAGTAAACAGGCGCATTATCGATCATTCAAGTGATATTCTTCTGCCTTATACCGAACGAAGTCGTTCAAACTTGATCCGTGAAGGCATTCAGAATGAAAAAATCTTTGTTACCGGTAACCCGATTCTCGAAGTTATCAGCCATTATTCAAAGAAGATCGAGCAATCTACAATTCTTAACCGCCTGAATATAAAACCGGGGGCTTTTTTCCTGGTTACTCTTCACCGTGCCGAAAATGTGGATATCGAAACCCGACTTCGGGAGATTATTAAGGCGCTTACGATACTTGGGAAACAATATAATAAACCGGTGATTTGCAGTCTCCATCCACGGACAAGGGATAAAATTCAGCGTTTTAATATCGAGGTGGATGCCGAAATTATTCATTTTTTCGAACCGTTTGGATTTTTTGATTTTATCCGGTTGGAACGCGATGCTCTCTGTGTCTTAAGTGACAGCGGAACGGTTCAGGAAGAATGTTGTATATTCCATGTTCCGAATGTTACGATACGGGATGTAACCGAACGGCCCGAAACTCTTGAATGTGGCAGTAATATCCTTTCCGGCGCCGATCATGAGATGATTAATAACTGTGTTAATCTTGTGCTGTCAAATCCCTTAAACTGGGAAGTACCTCGGGAATATATGAGTGAAAATGTTAGTGAGACCATTGTCAAAATCCTGTGCGGATATCATTATACTATTTAATATCGTGATACGATGAAATTTGCATTAATATCTCATGTTTTACCCCCTTCAACATCCGGACAGGCAATAGTATTATTTCGGCTCCTGAAAAATATTGATCCGAAACAATTCATTTTGATCTCATCTCAAAATTATCGACATATTAACAATAATAATCAAAATAGTACTTCACATCTAGGTTCAAAATATTATTATGTTCCGCGTTTTTTTTATTTTATAGAATCATTCTTTTTAAAAGCAGAACGGAACGGTTTCGGGTTAATATTAAAGATATACCTCAAATTTAGGACGATGATGTTGGTAAATATCCTGAAAAGAGAAGGATGTGCCTGCGTTGTGGGGTGTTCAGCAGATCTCTTCGATCCCTATTGTACATACCTGGCCTGCAAAAAATTACAGGTCCCATTTATTTTCTATGCATTTGATGATTATGTGGCACAATACTTGAACCAAAATGATTTATTCTTTTCACAAAAATATGGCCCCGAAATCTTAAAAAATGCCGATATAGTACTCGTTCCAAATGAGTTTTTGAGAGATTGTTATTATGCTCAATATAAGATTAATGCCATTGTGATCCATAACCCTGTCAAACTTAAGGATTATGAGATGGTCAATACAATTTCAAAAAGATCAGACAAAGAACTGTCAATTGTGTATACTGGAGCCATTTATGAGGCTCATTACGATGCGTTTTCAAATTTAAATAAGGCTATTGAACAGCTGTCAGATTTAAAAATTATTTTCAATATCTATTCAGATCAGGAATTACCAAAGGAAATCCTATCTGAAAGAAATCATATTATTTATCATAAGCACCAGCATAATTCGTTAATGCCGTTAATTCAAAAAGAAGCAGATTTATTATTTTTGCCATTAGCTTTTCACTCAGTATATGAAGATCATATTATTGATACAGCCTCCCCAGCTAAAATGGGCGAATATCTTGCCGCAAAAAAACCCATCCTTGTGCATGCTCCTTCGAATTCATTTGTAGTCTGGTATTTTAAAAAATATAATTGCGGAGCAGTTGCAGACTCAGAAAATATTGATGATTTGAGCGAAAAATTACGACAAATTCTCACAAACTCCTCATTTCAAAACGAAATAACTAATAATGCATGGGAACGTGCCTGTCAGGATTTTGATGAAATAAAAGTGCAATCGCAATTTTTTGAAATATTAAATGGCTATATCTCGGTCGATATGATAGATGATTTCAGCACTTAATTTGTATTGAATTAACCAACGTTTGAGAATAATAAATCGCATTCCTCAAAAGGTACGGGGTGAAAATTATCTGCACACCAACTGGCGGATCACAAGGTGATGAAATTTATCTAATTTTAGTAAATATCATTGTTGAATAAAAGAACTGTAGCCTTTTAATAATGCAATATTCGGCTCTGTAGAAATCCTGTTTTTCAGAGATGGAATATAAAGGTCCCTCTCTCGGTAATCTTCAACTGGAAACATTGTGATTTTGCCAAAACTTGTGCCGTTTCTCCCTTTAGATTTAAGAGAGCACAAGAAAGTCATTCTCGTTAAACTCAAGAATCGAATGCTAACCTTCTCATGATATTGAGAATTTCTACAGAGCCCAATATTCATATTCCATGAGGATCTTAATAGATCTAAATTAATTAGATCAAGAGTAGAAAAATATCTGGAAGGATTATGAATACCGGTTCAAATATATCCGAATCAGTAAACAATATCGATATTTCCGTTCTTGTCCGGACAATCGGAAGGCCTCAGGTACTCAACGAGGCGTTAGTATCGCTCCGGGGCCAGAATTTCAAGAACTTTGAGATTATAATTGTTGAAGACGGACCTGAAATTTCAAAGGACTTTATTTTTAGTAATTTCTCAGATTTACGGATACGTTATTTCTGCACTGGTACAAAAGTTGGCCGGACAAGGGCAGGAAATCTCTGCCTTCGGGAAGCCAAAGGAGAATATCTTATCTTTTTAGATGACGACGATATGTATTTTCCTGACCATCTTGAAATACTGTTTAACACTTTAAAACGTGAAAAAAATTACAAAGCCTCGTATTCTATCGCGTATGCAGTTCCAACAACCACTATCAGTATAGATCCTTACAATTATAGAGAAAATAAAATGTTTATCCAATATAGTCAACCTTTCAGCAGGTTATTGCTGTTTTTAAGAAATTATATCCCAATTCAGGCAATTCTTTTTCATAAAAGTCTCTATGAACAGTATGGAGGCTTTGATGAAACCCTCGAATTTCTTGAAGACTGGGATCTCTGGATGCGATATGCGGTTAATAATGATTTTAAATATATCCCGAAGATAACTTCAAAATACAGGGTGCCTGCAAATATCAAGGAGTGGAATGAGAGAGGCTCTCTAAAGTTTGAAAGGTCAGAGGAGATGATCCGTGAAAAACAAAAGAATATTATCATATCTATCACGGCATCCGAATCCGTAAAAGAAATCGAAATGATTTTGAAATCCAGCAACCGGGCATTAATCAAGGACAGATTAAAATTCTTCGTTTGCCATCCTTTTAAGGCATTCATTCAATTCTATCATACTGGATTTGATTTATCTGCCATATTTCCTCGCTGATTAATAGGAATAAACGGAATTATTGTTTTTAATTCTGTATGCCTGACTCTTCAGAGAATCTGCGTTTCCCCTAAAGATGGTTCAGGCACGATGAGGAGATCGTTTCCTCCCACATTATTGTATGATAAATGCGGTGGCGATCCAAGGAATGTCCTACTGCGGAACCAGAGGCCAGAATCAAAAAAAATCAATACGCAATAACACCCTCTGCTTCGCTGTATCCGGGAAGGGTCCCGATAAGGGGGAATCCTCGCATATCTTTTATCGGTTTTCACAGTTCCGGAATGAATCAAATCAGTTCAGGTCAGTTCCTGCAGGATCCATAGGTTCTTCTTTTTTAGTACAAAATGATAATAAAATAAGATCTACTCTCATCTGGAAGGGGAATGGTTCTTATTATGGGATTTTGCGTTACCTAGCCGGTTATACCATATTATTAAAAATTTCTGATGCTCATTTATTATTGGAATTCTTATGAAAGGTATAATACTTGCCGGTGGATTTGGCACCCGTCTCTATCCCGTCACAAAGGCCGTGTCAAAACACCTTCTGCCGGTGTACGATAAACCCATGATTTATTACCCGCTGTCAATTCTTATGCTTGCGGGTATCAGGAATATCCTCATTATCTCTACCGCACGGGACATCCCCCAGTATAAGGAGCTTCTTGGGAGCGGAAAACAGTTTGGACTTTCCTTTTCGTATGCAGTACAGGAGAAACCCGGTGGTCTTGCCGAGGCATTCATTGTCGGGGAAAACTTTATCGGAAACGACAGGGTTGCTCTTATTCTGGGTGATAATATCTTTTATGGGCAGCATTTTTCCGAGGTACTCCAGAATGCAGGAAAAATACAGGATGGTGCGGTGATATTCGGGTATTATGTACGTGACCCCCGGGCATACGGGGTTGTAGAGTTTGACAAAGACGGCAATGTGATCTCAATCGAAGAAAAACCCGCCAGTCCCAAGTCAAACTATGCCGTTCCCGGCCTGTATTTTTTTGATAATGATGTAATACGGATCGCAAAAACGCTTAAACCTTCCGGGAGAGGCGAGCTTGAAATCACCGATGTAAACAGGGAATACCTTCGTTTGGGTAAATTAAAAGTGCAGGTTTTTGGACGCGGAATGGCATGGATGGACGCAGGGACCCATGAATCGCTCCTTGAATCAGCAAATTTTATTGAGACCATCCAGAAGAGACAGGGAATGTATGTAGCCTGTATCGAAGAGATTGCCTATCGTCTTGGATATATAAACAGTGAACAACTTAAGGAACTGGCAAAACCGCTTATCAACACAGATTACGGCCGCTATCTGGTATTTATTGCAGAGGATTTTACACGGGAAACTCGTCTGGAGTGATACACGTGGGAAAATTCGAGAGATTAAAAACAAAATTCGACGATATAATAATAATCCGACCCACCGTTTTTAAAGATGAACGTGGTTTTTTTCTTGAGACCTACAACAAGCAGGAGTTTGCGGAAATTGGCATCCATGACGAATTTGTCCAGGATAACATATCCCATTCTGCAAAGGGTGTTGTACGAGGTCTCCATTATCAGGCAAAAAATGCCCAGGGCAAACTGGTAAGAGTGTTACAAGGAAAAATTCTTGATGTGATGGTGGATATAAGAAACGGCTCATTAACCTATGGACAACATATCAGTATTGAGCTTACTGCTGAAGATCCCGTGATGGTGTACGTCCCGATCGGTTTTGCACATGGATTCATGGCACTGGAAGACGATACGGAGGTTATGTATAAAGTAACGGATTTTTATTCCCCTCAGTACGATGCAGGTATTCGCTGGAATGATCCTGATCTTTCGATTCCCTGGCCAATCATGGCATATGGAATTATCAGGCCGGTTGTATCTTCAAAAGATGCCGTCCTTCCTTTCCTGAAGGATATAATATCCCCCTTTGACTATTGACAGGTGAAGAGTATGAGAATCCTTATCACGGGTGCTAACGGCCAGCTTGGTCAGGATATCCAGAAATTATGCCAGCAGAATTTTATTAATTATATCGCGACCGGCTCAAAGACGCTTGATATATCCCGCGATTCCGAAGTACTGCACTTTGTGAAAAAGAATCCTGTGGATGTTATTATCAATTGTGCGGCATATAATGCGGTAGACCTTGCAGAAACTGAATGGAAAAAAGCGTACAGTGTTAATGGACTGGGTGTACGAAACCTTGCCCTCGCTGCAAATTCTGTGGATGCATTATTCGTTCATTTTTCAACCGATTATGTCTTCGAGGGGGTATCCCGCGTTCCTTACACTATAGCAGATCCCCCGGGGCCAATCAGTCGTTATGGAATGAGTAAACTCCTCGGTGAAACTATGACGCGGGATATAGCCGATAAGTTTATTCTCATCCGAACCAGCTGGGTTTTCGGAAGGGGAAATGACAACTTCCCCAACAAAATTCTGGGATGGTGCAAAAACAAGCCGGAACTTAAGGTGGTTGATGATCAGGTTTCGTCACCCACATATACTGTGGATCTCGCAAAAGCAACTCTGGATATACTCAACAAGAACGCAAGGGGCATCTACCATATCTCAAATTCCAATTACTGTTCCCGTTACGAATGGGCAGAGTATATCCTGGCAAAGATCGGGTGGAACGGGACGCTTATAAGGGGGTCATCGGAGGAATTCAATAGTGCGGCGCGAAGACCGGCGTTTTCTGCTCTTGACAACTTTGGGACTCCGGAGATTCTAGGGTATTCCCTTCCGGACTGGAAAGATGCGACCGGGCGGTTTTTACAGGAACTGGGGGCAGTGTCATGAAAATTCTTGTGACCGGTGTAACTGGCTTTATTGGGAGTAATTTTGTATACTATTATCTTTCCCGGCATCCGGAGAGAACGATAATCGGTATCGACAATCTTTCGTATGCAGGAAATCTGGAAAATCTTTCTTTGTTATCCACTGATCAGAAGGCACGATTCCTCTTTGAAAAAGCCGATATTACCGATCCTGTCCGGATAGAGAAAATCTTCTCCAAATACCCGGTTGACGGGATCATAAACTTTGCTGCTGAAACTCATGTTGACCGATCAATCCATGATCCCCTGGTTTTTCTGAAAACCAATATTCTGGGCACTCACGTTCTTCTGGAAGCGGCAAAAAATTCCTGGCACACAAAAGACCGTGGCTGGAAAGACGGCAAAAAATTCCTTCAGGTATCTACCGATGAAGTGTATGGCGCTCTGGGACCAACCGGCTACTTTACTGAACAAACGCCATTGGACCCTCACAGTCCTTATTCGGCAAGCAAAGCCTCAGCAGATCTTGTCGTAAAAGCCTATCATGATACCTATGGGATGCCGGTCAATATTACCCGGTGTTCAAATAATTACGGGCCCTGGCAATTCCCTGAAAAACTAATCCCCCTCGTGATTAATAATGCTCTTTCGCACAAGCACATCCCGGTGTACGGGGATGGGAGACAAATCCGGGACTGGCTCCATGTAGAAGATCATTGTCGGGCAATTGATCTGGTGTATGAAAAGGGCAGAAATGGGGATATCTATAATGTTGGTGGCAATAATGAACAGGAAAATATTGCGATCATACGGAAGATCCTTGCTCTGTTACAGGAAATGACGGGAGATCCGCGTATTAACGATACATTGATCTCTCATGTTGCAGACAGGCCCGGGCATGACAGGAAATATGCAATCGATGCCTCGAAGATAAAAAGAGATCTCCGGTGGGATCCTGGCGTTCCCTTTGATGAAGGTATTGCACGAACTGTCAGATGGTATCTTGATAACCGGGACTGGATGTCCCATGTAATTTCCGGGGACTATACAAAATTTTACGATAAAAATTATGGGGATCGTTAATTCGATAAAGAACAATGAGGTGTATGGACCATTCTATATCAATATGATTTATTCCAACATCGAATCCTAGAGAGAAAACAACAATGACCGAATATATCCTGCTAACTCCTGTAAAGAATGAACCGGAAATCATATGGGACTATATTCATCCCCTACGATCGAAAGAGGCAATTTGATTATGAATACATTGGTTTCAGTCGGCTTGCCCGTATATAACCGGCCAGGAAAAATGCAAAAAGCGCTGGACTGTTTGATAAATCAGACATATAGCGATCTCGAAATTATTATATCAAATGATTGTTCCCCAAACCCGGAAATATATACGATTCTCGATGAATATAAGTTAAAAGACTCGCGGATCCATATCTATACCCAGCAGACTAACCTTGGAATCTATCGCAATTTTTGGTTTGTCTTACAAAAAGCCACTGGCCAATATTTCATGTACGCACAAGAGGACGATTTTTGGGAGCCGGATTTTGTTGAAAAACTGGTTCGACAACTGGAAAATCACCCGGAGCAGGCAATGTCAATGTCCGCAACCAACAGGATAGATGAAGACGGGAAATATTTTGATACAACCAGATTGGACAGGAAATCTGTCTTGCATCTGTCTTTGTTAGCATTATATGATGAACTTCTGTCATTTCTTTATATGGGAGTGTTTCGTACAGAAACATTAAAAAAGTTTGATTATACTCCGGCCGATATCCTTGGTAAAGATGTTGTAATCATGGCAGAAATGATCCTCTCATGTCCGTTTGGATACATCGATCAACCCCTTTACACAAAAGGGCTGGAACATGATAAGGCAAAGAGGTTTTTCGATAACGATCCATTTTGTTTTCTGAAATTGTATATATACTTCACCGGGCGTCTTGTATTCTCCCCGTACATCCCTTTAAAAAGGAAAGTCTCTTTGCTTATTGTTATTCCCGTGAATGGATTATGGATGATTCGTTCTTATCTGGCGCAAATTATTTTTTTACTGCCAAAAGATCATATAATCAGACGGACCCTGCGCGCGTGTAAATAAATATGTAGTGAGGAGATACTTAAGTAATGCCGGAGATATCTGTTGTTATCCCTCTTTTGAACAAAGGCCCCTATGTCAAACGGGCTATTGAATCTGTTTTACAACAGGAATATCAGGATTTTGAAATTATTGTTGTGGACGGCGGTTCGATTGACACAGGCCCGGAAATTATAAAATCAATCCGGGATCCACGTATCCGGCTTATCCGGCAGCCGACAAAAGGCGTTGCAGAGGCCAGAAACTTCGGAGTTGAGGTATCGGGGGGTTCTGCTGTTGCCTTCCTTGATGCCGATGATGAATGGTTGCTAGGGCATCTGTCAGCCATAAAAAAACTGATGCAGCATTTTCCTGGAGCCGGGGCGTACACAACCGCATATAAAATCTGTGATAACTCCGGGAATATGAGGGCACCGAAATACCGGGCAATTCCCCTCCCGCCATGGGAAGGGATACTTCCAAATTATTTCCTGTCTGCAGTCAGGGGAGAGTTTCCCGTCTGGACCTCTGTAGTCTGCATCCCAAAAAAAATCTATATTGAAATGGGGGGTTTCCCTCTGGGGGCCTGGTGGGGAGAGGATGCAGATTTATGGGGGAAGATTGCTCTTCGCTACCCCATTGCATTCAGTTGGGAGACCGGGGCAATATATCATTGGGATGCCCAGGGACGGGTATGCAGCCGGCCTTCTCTTGATGAGGAACCATTTGTAAAGACCGGCAGGCAGGCTATTGCTGAACACCGTGTTCCCGATGCGATGGTTCCTGAAGTCCTTGAATATATCAATAAAAAAGAGCTATATCGGGTTGCCTGCAACCTGTTTGTGAATAACCGGCGGGTTGCAAGGGATATCCTTTGGGCTACGAAAACCAGATATTTTTTTATCCCCAAATTTTTTTTGTATTCCCTTTCTTTTATGCCAGACCACCTTGTAAAAAAAATATTACGTTACTTTTTTTTCAGATAACTGTTGTTAATAAGCCCCCGCTGACAGAATATTGGAGGAATCCCCAACCTACCATATCCCGGGTATCCCTGACTTTGGTGAGTTCTACGATGTCACGATAATCTTCGGGCAATACTATTTCGGGAGACGGAGGACAAGTAACTGATGCTGGGTATAGGTTCTCTTCGAAAACTTCGATGAGAATTGTGGGATGCGGGAATCTCGGATCAATCCCGAGGATAATTCAACAAACCCAATATACCGGTTTGTCGACATTATTTCGTCTCCTTGCTTGGTCTTGCATAACAAAGTAAGGAGGCACTGTACCGTAGATCTTTCGGTCTCAGATTTACTTCAGCAAACTAAGCTTTTCTACAGAGCCGTAATTATTGTGACTTTTAACCCAAGATGATTATCATCGGAGAAATACCACCAGAGTGTTTTTGGGGTGTCGGTGTCGGTTTTATTTTTCACCATCTCAATTCGCCCCAAAGAAATATTTCTTTAACGCGCGTTTCAACAAATTGTTATCTGGGAGTTTTAAAACAATTTGCGCGCCGGTTACAGCACATGCGCGCATTAGATTGGTAAATCCTACCAGCGGGAGAATGAACTTTCGATGCATTGGAATGTGTGGCGAATACAATAGTGTTTTCATAAGGCACGACCATGTTCTGAATGAATAGAATTTATCCCAACCAAAGCACAATTCAAAACAACCGTCCCTATAACCTTTTATATATAGTTCAGAATGGACAATTGGAATCTTACTTCCCGATCCAATCATCGCGTGTACGGCTATAATATGATCTGCGCCAATTATGCCTGGTGGCGTTTGCATCATATACTTTCGATACATATCCCGCCGCCACATTCCCATGAATACAAAACCAATTTCTCCGTTCCCAATGGCATTATAAATCGAAATGTTTTCAAGTGTGTGAATTGGGGATAGTACCTGGGAATCAGTATTTATATATCGAACATTGGAAATCGCTGCAGGGGCATTGGGATTTTTTTCAAGTGCATCCACGAGTTTTTCAATAAATTGATTCGACCATTGATCGTCATTCTGGGCGAACATAAAATATTCGCCATTTGCGTTTTCGAAAACAAATTGATAGTTTGGTTCTGCTCCCAGATTTGTTTTTTGACGAAACGTGCGGATTCTTTTATCATTTACAGAGAATGATTGAATAACATCCCAAACAGTGGGATCCGGTGAAGCATCATCTGAAATTATGATTTCAAGATTTTTATACGACTGTTCAGCAGTAATATTTTGTAAAGTCTTTTTGAGCCCGTCCGGATTATTGTAAGAGGGAATACAAACGGAAACCAAGGGGTTGTTAATTGCCATGCAATACCTCTTTTAACCTATCTTTTCCAAAATGATTACGAACTGTTTCATCTTGTATTTGTTGGCTCTGTAGAAAAACTTAGTTTGCTGAAGTAAATCTGAGACCGAAAGATCTAATGTTCAGTGCCTCCTTACTTTGTTATGCTCAGTACTTCACTAAATTTTCCTCCATAAAGCCAGGATAGTCAACAACCATTCCTCCCTTCAAATGAACCGGGTGGTCGAAGAACAGGAACCCCCAAAACAAATTTGAGTTTTTCGCGAAGTCCCTCCCAAACAAGCAGCCGAAAGAGATCAAACTGGAACAGGTCTTCGTCGATTGTCCTTGGTCCACGTTGAACCTTCGAGAAGAATATCCATTGAAGAGACACCCAGATATTCTTGAGAAGGAAGGAGATAATAGTGAGGAGGTACCGAAGCACAACGTTCCGTGAAGAGGTTTTAACTTTAACGATATTCCGGATACGGTGTGCAGACTCGATAGCGAACCGGTTCTTGTTGACCAGATAGACCCTTCGCGGCTTCCAGTCACTACCGTACACGACGTACCCGAGATTCATGTTCCCGTATTTCTTATTCCTTCCCTGAAGGTACTTGACATCAATAGCGAGAGTAAGATCAAGAGGTTCACCAGTTCCTACGCCAGCCACTACTATTCCCGAGGAACCGGGAAAACGCGGAAACGATTCCTGAATACATCGATCTCAATTGATACCGAGCGTCAGGTTATTACCGGTCTGAAGATCTTGCAGCATCCGGTTCACGATGTTATTCACGCCAGAAAACTCCTCTTTCAATGTCACAGAAACCGACCGTCTGAACGGTATCTCATGGACAAAGGATACGACTCTGAAGATATTCACCGGCTCATTCACGAAGTGCGGGATTCCTATTCACTTATTCCGGTGAGAAATCGTAAACGAAAACAAATCCTTGGATATTATCTTCGATGTCTTGCTCGATCTTTTGACGAAGAATCGTATCACCAACGCAACAAAGTTGAAACCGTTTTCTCCGTCTTGAAAAGAAAGTTTGGCGAACCCCTCAAAGCTCGCAAATACCGACTCCGGATCAAGGAAATCAAATTCAAAGTTATCCTCTACAATATCTCAAGAATTCTTTCATGTTTGGCTCTGCTCTTTGAGGAATTCTACAGAGCCCACGTATCGATAATATTTCAGGAAGAATTTTTGACGACACGGCCACATATCGTTTCTTTCAAATTACTCCCATCTCCATCAATCTCGCCGGCAGATACTTCTTCGTGACAAAGTCCAGCCCCCGGGCCGCAAACGCCTGCTGTTCTGATTTGAGTCCCAGTTCGAGCTGGAGATTGATCTGCTTTTTCCAGTAATCCGTCGCAAAACGCGGATCGGTCAGCTCCGAGTTCAGCGCCTCGACATCCTTATCGGATAATTTGTCGGACGGCAGGTCATAGTCCCGGATATCGCTGGGCTGAAGCCCCAGGAACTGCGCCTTCGGGGTCGCGAGCAGCTCGGACATATGTGCACTCTTGATTGCGCCGTACGCAACGGACGCGTAGATCCGGTACGACCAGGGATCGCCATCGGTAAAGACGAGGATCGGCAGGTTCCAGGTCTGGCTTATCCGGTTGAGCAGCCTGCGCGTCGACCGGGCCGGCTGACCCTTCAGATGGAGGAGGATCGCATTGTGCTCCTCGTCAAACCCGTTCTCGATCAGCCGGTCGTACAT
>Ga0172381_10000883_pt1 | contig 37434 bp, 49 predicted proteins | sample Leawel6488metaG_FD_119754 | JGI IMG/M metagenome (GOLD analysis project Ga0172381, IMG submission 119754) | Leachate microbial communities from a municipal landfill in Southern Ontario, Canada - Leachate well 64-88 metaG | ecosystem: Engineered > Solid waste > Landfill > Unclassified | place... | reverse complement strand
GGACATGGACTAACACTTAATGAGGCTTCTAATGTTGTTTTTTATTCAAACTCGTTTAAATATTCGGAAAGATTGCAGGCAGAGGATAGATGCCATAGACTCGGCTTGGATCACGAAATACAGTATTATGATTTAATCGGGCCTGGAATTGATGAGAAAATATGGGAAGCACTTTCCAGAAAAGAGAATGTAGCAGACTCTTTTAAACGAGAGGTTGATGCTGTTAAGGGAGAAAAAGCGAAGGTTAAGGATTTAATTAAGTTGTTGTAAATAGCCAAAAGTTATATATATCATTGGCTATTATGTAGTATATAGAGGTTGATTACAATGGAAGCAAACGAACTTGAAACGATTGTTAGAAACTGGAATCCTGAAACGAACTCTGTAAATGTCCTGAAAGACGCTTTGAATGCATATAATGGGGACGTGTTTGACCCTGAAACTCCCGGACTCGATGAATCCATAGTGCATCTTGAATGGGCTGAAAAATACTACGATGAATATGCTTTTTCTGACTGGACTGAGCATTTCTGTGTACTAACAGTTGATTTTGAGGGAAATTGCCTCATGCAAAATGAGGAATGGGAAGTAAAATCGGTCAGTGAATTAAAAAAATTATTTGAGAACTGGATAAAGGGGCAGGGGTCAAGGTGAGTGGAAGGAAAGTATATCTCAAAAAGAAAGTGGACAAGGCACTAGAAGAACGCCTTAAACTTATTTTTGAAGATTTTGATAATATATGTGTTTCTTTCTCTGGTGGGAAAGATAGTGGAATGCTCCTTAATGCTGTACTTGACTATAAAAAAACACATGGGTACAAACAAAGAATCGGGGTATTCCATGAAGACTATGAAGCACAGTACACAAAAACAACAGAGTTTGTAACTCGAATGTATGAGAACAACATCGACGATATTGAACCATATTGGTTCTGTGTACCGATGACTGTGAATTGCTCAGTTTCCATGCATCAATTATCCTGGGTCCCCTGGAATCCAGTTGAAAAAGAGATATGGGTAAGGCAATTACCTGAAATGCCATATGTTCTGTCTTTGGAAAACAAAAATATTCCTGATTTTTATAAGCTGGCAATGACCGATGATGCACTTTATGAAGAGTTTGGTAAGTGGTATGCTAAAACCCACCCGGGAAAAACTATCGTTTTGCTTGGATTGAGGGCAAACGAATCACTTAACAGATACTCGTCAATCACAAACGAGAGAAAGATACTCTACAAAGGGCAGAAGTGGACTAGAACAGCAAGTGAAAATTATTATGTTGGTCTGCCGATCTATGATTTTGAAGCTCAAGACGTTTGGGTCATGAATGGACGCAAAGAATACGACTATAACAGGCTCTATGATCTCTACTGGAAAGCAGGGCTGTCCCTTGAACAGATGAGAGTCGCAAGCCCATATAACATATGGGGCAGGGCTACACTGAATTTATACCGTGTAATTGATCCGGATGTGTGGGTAAAAGTTGTTTGCAGAGTAGAGGGCGCAAACTTTGCAGCTTTTTACGGAGGCACAAAAGCTGTAGGCTATCGAGATGTAAAACTCCCTCCGGGGCATACGTGGGAATCCTACTGTAAATTCTTATTATCGACTCTCCCTGAAGAAACCAGAAACCACTACATAAAGAAGTTTAAAACGTCTATAAAATTTTGGAGTGAAAAGGGAGGAGCGGTAACAGAGGACGCAATAACAGAGCTGGAAACATTGAAATACCCAATTGCTATTGATGGCACGTCCCCCTGGTCAAAACATGGCAAAAAAGCAGTTGTATTTAAAGAAATTCCTGATGATACTGATGATATCCAAAGCACGATAGATATTCCATCATGGAAGAGAATGACGTTTTGTATTATAAAAATGGATCATGTTTGCAAATGGATGGGATTTGCACCTACGAAAGAGCAGAGCGAGCGAGTTAAGAAAATAATTGAAAAGTATAGAGGGATCTAAGATGGATGATGATAAACCAGAATTAATATCCACTAAAGAACTTGCAGAGATTATAATAGAAGTTAAAAAATATGTTGAGAAAGTCGATGTTGAAGATTTAACGAATGGTTTCAAAAGTCCAGTTTACGGAGTTCAGGCTGTACCTATTGAAAAGGTTGTTGCAAATGACTATAACCCAAATAAAGTTGCACCACCTGAATTCAAACTATTGGAATTGTCTATATGGGAGGATGGATACACTCAACCAATTGTAACATATTATGATGCAGAAAAAGATAAATACATAGTAGTTGACGGGTTTCATAGATACCAAGTAATGAAAACGAGCAACCGTATTTTCGTTCGTGAAAAAGGACTGCTCCCCGTTGTCGTGATTGACAAGCCAATTGAATACAGGATTGCCTCTACAATCAGGCATAATCGCGCGAGGGGAACCCATGATATTGATTTGATGAGCGATCTGGTTGCAGAGCTTCACCATTATGGGAAATCTGACACATGGATCGCAAAGAATTTGGGAATGGATGCAGATGAGGTTGACAGGCTTAAGCAGATAGGAGGGCTTGCAGACTTGTTTAGAGACAAGGATTTCAGCCGAGCGTGGGATATAATAGACGAGGAAGTGGATGTATGAAACAGGCAACACTTCAAACATTTGGGAAACCCCCACTCCCAAAAGGTTATTCAACGTCCCACATTCTAACAAAAAGAAAGTGTGGGTATAAATTTTTACTAGCTTATATATATAAAGCAAAAGGGAAAAAAACTGAACATCTATTAAAAGGTTCAGACGTTCACGAAGACATTTCAAAAGGTATTTTCATATCTGACGACCTTGAAAAACAACAAAAATTAACAATTGCTCTTGATTTTCTTCAAACAATGCCAGATAATCCCGTATTTGAAACTAATTACGAGGATAAAAACAACCCTGAAACTTATAAAGGGTACATATTTGAAAAGCCATTTTTAGGGACTTTTGATGTTCACTGGATTTCTGAGCGAATCGGAGTAGATTGGAAATCGGGATCTTATCATGAAGATTATAAAAACGACTACGAAATACAGGCTTACATTCTAAATGAATTATTCATGCAGAAACACGGGCATTACTTACGAAAATTTGTTTTTGTCTTTTTGAAAGATGGATATCAATACGAAGCAGAGTGTATCACTAATCCTAAAGCATGGAAAAGAAAGGGGAACATGATTCAAAATGCATTAGACAGTATCAAAAGATTAGAATTTAATAAGAAAGTGTCATGGGCTTGTGAATGGTGTGAATACCAAGGGATGTGTATATAATGACTTCTGAGATACGTTTTTCAGGAATTATTCAGCATACCTCGTTGGCCCCTTCTGAGATCCCACCTTCTAAATTAAAAGAGGGCAGGATTCCAGCCGGTAAAGTTGTAAACAGGATTAAGCCAGGACAGAAGATAGATGTTTTTATTATGAAAAATGCTCATACGTTAGTTTTAGATGAGACTGCAAAAATAAATGAGGATGATATTAGGAAAAGAAAAACATATACATACACAGACATTTCAGACAGTTCATTTAAAAATCAGAGACTGGCGTTAGGAACTGGGTTTTTTAAGGGGATGGAAAACACTGATACAATTTATTTAATTTTACATTAATCTGCTAGTAAGAAACATGTTTATAGAGTATGCTTAAGGAGGTTTATTAAATGTTGGATGTTTCACAGTTAACCGATTTAGAAATTGAACTATTGAAAGCTGGATTATCTGAACTGCCAAATAGTAATGAAGAATATCTCGAAGTAATTGGTACATTATATGATTTATTGGAATGTGAATATAATAAGAGAAACAAATGGATGGGTTTAAATGACTGAATTAAAACCAGAAACTGTACAGAGAATTAAAGAAATTTATTATGGTGATTGTGAGGATATTGACACGCAGATAATTTGGATAATAGGTCGTCTTGTAGATTTCGAAAAGACCGTAATGGGGGATATGAGAAATATGACAGAAGAAAACCACAGATTAAAATATGTTATAATGGAACAGATATACGGCCCTGACGCAGTCGATTTTGAAAGATTTGATATATGCACAGAAACTTTTGATGAAAAGTTAGCGGAGGAAATCTGGAATGAACTACGAGATAAAAATAAAAATGTTATTATTCAAATATACTTCGTAGATTGTGACAAGACTGAATCAGTTTATAAGTATGTTGGCGAAAAATATATGTAAATCTATTAATTCCTGTTTAACTTTATAATATGTTAACTTCATCGAGTTTTGGATACACTATGAGGTTAACATCACAAAACGGATATTTTAATTAATGCTCCTCAAATAACTGCTCCATAGTTTCTTTTGCAGTCTGATAAGCTTCCTGCAATTTATCAGTTAACTCTTTTTCCTGAAAATTACTCGGAGCTGTAGGATTAACAGAGATAACACCCTGCTCTCTGAGAACCTCAGCAAGACAAGATGTTAAGATGGCATTGATTTGTGTACTATCCTCTTGTGTTATCTCAGTGACGGGCTTCTCCTGAGCGTCATAGTTGTCTAATCCTAGCAATCCAAACCCGTATTCTTCTCCAAGAGCTTGCAGATCTCCCTTGCTTGCTCCAAGTCCTTTTACTTGTGTAAGTGTCTCGGCAGCCGTCTTAAATGTCTGTGCTTCTTGCAAAAGATCCTTAGTATCAGGAACATCTAATTCAAAATGAGCTTTAATTTCTTCAAAAGAATATTTTACAGTTGTTTCTTTGTCTTCTTCAATGTAACTACCTGTCCAGGTTCTCCCGGTAAACGCTTTGTTAATGAGTTTGTTAGCCACACTCTCATATTCTGTTCGTTCTCCTGCGTGAACACTATTAAATATTTGTAGGATACTCCTTGATGATGCCAATTCCGTACCGGTTGCCGTTATAAGCGACATCGGAAAACCGAAGTTTTGACCAATCTCTTCATTAAGTTGGGTAATTAACCCGTTAATAAGTTGGAAAGATGCACTGCGGGAACTTTCAACCGGTTTTAAATCCTGATCAGGGCCTGTCGCATACACACCGCCATTCTTAAGACAGTCGAGCAGGTTCTTCATGGAATCTTTGAGGGAGTCCTCGAACGCCGTGTAGTTTGCAAGTTCATTAGCATAGTTAGGATTACTTGCGTCACCTGATGGTTTTTGAGGAAGTGAAGAGATCAGCCGTTTATTTCCTGCTAAATCTGTGACTTCCCTAAGAACGCCCATTTTAAGATGTAAAAACGGCGACAGGATAACAAAAATGAGATTCGGAGCGTTGACAAGCAAGAGCCGTTTTAACCAAATTGCCAACAAAACGCTATCAATCGGAGCCGGATTATTTGCTTCTCCACTGTAATGATCATCATAATAATTTTGAGTTGTCAACCTCTCTGAATTGTGCATTGCTATAACACGCTCGGCGGCTGCAATCCTGAGGTTATTAATATTGGTAATTGAGTATTTTAATTTGTAAGACTCAAACAAATCAAATACTTTTAAGTTGTTGCCTGCTCCTCTATCCTGAATATAGGTGGCGTTAATGTCTTTTATATCGTTTTGGAATGGAATAAACCAGGAATCCACTTCTGTAGTCGTTCCCATTTGGGACCAGGAAGAATTAATTAAGGCTCTCTGATGATATGCGATAATCGAAGAGTCCCAGGGGTCCGTGTAGGTAGTCATTGAAGATGGTTCTATCTTTTCTAATCGTGCTATGTTACCCTGCTGATCCGGGTCCATCCTGCGGTATGAATGACCGTCCAAAAATCCATAGTTTATGAAGTCCTCACGAAATACTTGCATTAGTCTTATGTTTTCAATGTGGTCAGTGATTTCCTCGATAGCTGCGGAATATAATTTATTATCTTTAGTGGCGATTGTAAAGCTCTTTAAGAGAGTATTTTTCAAGTAAGGATAAATGGTTCCCTTCAAAAGAGGATCTGCTAAAAAAGCCTCTCTGCGGATTAGAGGGGATGCTATAGGTAATTTGTGTTTAGTTTCCCTTATCCACTTGAGTAAATTTTGATGAGAAATATAATGATCTTCGTATACTTCAGCAACTCCGGCCCCCACTTGGGAGGCTTGCACATCGGTGGAGGGAGTTGCAGAGATTAATTTTTTAGAAGGGGGCATATAAATGAAAATAGGGAAGAATGGATTTAAAGGAAAATTGAAAAAATTAAACCCTCGTGCCCCCTTACTTATGATTATTTATTCATCGTCCTCTGGAGTATGATATTTAAAAAAGTTCCTTAAGTCTATAAGGTCGTCTACGGGGGACTGGTCTGGAGTCGACCATATGTTATCAGATATATCACCGTATTCATTAATTATAATTGTTTTTGTATTATCATTACATGTTTTTTTGTTTATCATACTCTCATTCCTCCACTTGAGAAGCTGGACCCTGCAAAAGACGTTTCATAATTTGGTGCACATTGGGAACTTATTAACACAGAAACCGCATAAGATAAAACATCAACTTGGTCGTCGTGTGCGCCATTCGGAAAACTTAAAAGCTCTTCCTCAAATGTATGTAACCATTGAGTTCCACTCATGAAATAAATAGCCCCTGCTTCCATCCTGGCGGCTGCTGGCAATGCCCGTGTGAATTTATCAGTGTCCGCTTTTAGCTCTCTGATTGGGAGCCCTTCCCGAACAAGCATCTGATAGATAGTTTTTCCGAGTCCTGCACTTTCAATACCTTGAAAAGCAGGTTTCCATTTCAGATATTGTTGCTTGAAAAGATTAACTTGATCAGGGCCTTCTAAGCGAGTTCTGAGAATATCAAGCAGGATTAAATCATTTTGTGGAGTTTGTGCCCACGTACCTAATACAAAATAATCGGCTGTTGTTTTTGTAGAGGCTGCAGGATCACATGTTTGAAATATTTTACATTGATTAAGTAATACTTTTTTATCGCCCATGTCAATTAAAGATCCTGATTGAGTACAATATTTAAAATGTTCTCTTTTGAATAGGTTGCCGTCTGCTGCGCTTGGTCTTTGTTGATACAGGGATAACCATGTGTAAATAGGAACAGTTGCTTTAATCTTATTAAGTGCTTCAATTGGGTATTTATCCGGCCATAACGGTTGATCTTCCCCGGTCCTCTGGTCATAATCTGGCCTGGTTTCTTCAGATAATGCCGGGAGGGTGATTATATCCCATTGGTCAGCGTCCTGAGATTCGGCAGCGAGTTTAAGCAGTCTGCCTATTAAGTCGTCCTCGTGCCAACGTGTAGCGGTTATCAGGATAGAAGCATCTTTTTCAGCTCGTGTTAAAAATACGTCTGTGTACCACTCATAAACCTTATCTCTAACTGTAGAGCTTTCGGCTTCTTCTCGGTTTTTACAGTAGTCATCTATCAAGCCGAAATTAAAACCCATACCTGTAATACCACCGCCTATCCCTGAAGAACGATAGACACCAGAGGAACCGACTATTTCAAAAATATCAGAGTTTCGTAAGAAACTGCCCTGCGCTGTAGTCCTTACATTCGATGCATTAAGACCAACGTCAGGAAAGAGTGTGTGATATTCTGGACTGTCAATAATCCTCTGTACATCTCTATTCATTCGTTGAGCCAGATCTGCAGAATAGGAACATGCTATAATTTGACAGGTTGGGATTTTCCCGAATAAATAAGCAGGAAGCCTCCGACTAACAATCTCAGATTTTCCATTTCTAGGAGGACAGGAAATAATAAGCCGTTTTATTTTACCTGAGATAAACTCATCTAATTTTTTGAACATTAGTTCATGATGCCAGTTTACCTGATAATCCGGTTTTGTAAAAGTAGTAAAATTTAATAATTTGTCAGTTGCCAGCCTGCGTCTTAAGAGCTCCTGCCCTATTTCAGCCTGAGAGAACTCTTCACTTCCCGGTAACATTAGCCATCCTCAATAATTGTTCGGTTGGAATGTCGGCGAGCTTAACGGCGTTGATATTATTGATTGTCACACCGGATACACCGGATAGCTTACCAAGACGCTTATCGAGGCTGTCCAGAGCCTCTGTAGCAACCTTATAAGCTGCTACCCTGTCTCTATCAAACTCCGAACTCTCCGCGATAGCTAAGAGCCCTCTGATAACCTTTTTTCTATCCTCAATTGTAGAAATCTCGGCTTCTGCGACTGCTACCTTGAGAGCTGTTTTTTTCTCGATAATTTCAGCAGTGTATTTGGTATCACTCTTTAAAAAGTTGTACACTGAGTTTTTATTTATATCCTGTTTCGATTCATGAGAGAGAATGTCCGCAATGTCCCGTAATGAAGTACCCCGTTCATTGAGGATTCGGGCTTTTTCTTCAAGGTTATACTTGACTATTTTGTTAACGGCTGCCATTATTTAGCGGTGTCCTGATTGTCCTTTAATGTCCTGTTATAATATAATGTTATTAGTATTTTATAATGTTATCGCCTTCCACAACTTCAAATAACATCTTAAACTCTTTCTCAGAATACGAAACCGGTAAATCACATGCACCTGCTCCATGAATCACAGTATAAATAAATCCAGATTTTGATGCGGTCATTGGTAATTCAGGAAATTGAGAGGAATGTACTTTTCTTCGCACTTTCATACTGTAACCCTCTTAATAGCTCGCTCAGTCCATTCAATTCCATATACAAGAGGGATATCTTCAAAATGTACTAGATAGTCTGATGGGGTTGCTTGCATGATTGAGGACACTGAGTCAGTTAGTATCATGCGTCCACCTCGTCATTAAGAGGGCCTTCAGCATTACCGAAGTAGACAAGTGCAGGAACACTTAGCCGAGATTCTTGAGAGAAAAGATAGGATTGTTTGTGTTGTGTTGTGTTTGTCATAGTGGCTCCAAACTTTTTGTTTGTTTTACTCAAATAAACAAAAAACAACCAAAAATAAACAAGAAAACACACAATAAACAACATGATAAACGGTATCTATAACCGTTTAAGAAGTTAAAAACAAACAAAACAAACAAATTACGGAGAACATATAATTTCCATATATAGGAATTAACATAATTTATTTTGTACACGTGTATGTTATTACCGTTTTGTTTGTTTTGTTTGTTTTATTATATGAATAGTGTCTATTGATGTTTATTAATCGTTTTTAGAATTGTTTATTTTATGTTTGTTACTTGTTTATTTCGTGTTTGTTTTTGTTTATTTAATAAATAGATTTGAAAGTAGTTTTAGAAGTTGTTAATATTTTACCGGTTTTTGACAATATAGTTAATAATTCATCAAGTTCAGCATAATTAAGGATCTGCCGTATAAGCTGGATGTCAGCCTCACCCTGCACTTTTGTAAGAAGCTGTATGGTTTCCATTATAAGTTTAATTTTAGTGTACTGGTCAGCCTCTCTATTGTCTTTAGGCAATGGAATATCCTCGTTATATCCTGCAAGCTCTGTAGCAATTGCGCGGTTAATCCGAATACCTGCATAAGGTCCATGTCCCTTTCGAGATGTCCTAAAAGTACCAGGGCGTTTATCATCATTTGATACTGTAATACCCTGTTTCCACCAATCTTCTTTTATTTTCATAGGGGAAAAACCTTCGTCCTTCATCTTTTTGGAGAACTCTGAACCGAAAATATCAATAAACGCGGGCTCTACAAATCCATATCTCTTGTTTTTATCAAACTGTTTTATACATTCATTCGTTTTTGGTTTGCTGCCAAAGTCACTTAAATTACCCTCATCATCAGATTTCAAGGGGATTTCCATAGTTTCGACTTCTCCAAATCTCCCGTACTCAGACTGTACCCAATCGAGAACAACCCTGAGCGCGCGGATATATTCAAGCTCAACCGGTTTATCTAAAATACATTTCTCAAAATATTTGTTTACAATCTCGGCAGGGTCCTTTGCTGGCAACCCGATTTTCAGAAAAATGGATTCTAATATTTCACCTGCCACCATAATACATGCAAATATAGAGCGGGAACGCCCCTCGATGTTAGAAGTATTATCTGGAAGTTTATCAAAACACTCATCATAAAGATTTTGTAAAGTTCCGTCCTCCATCCGCTTGAATACTTCTTGAATATACATTTCTATTATGTGCCCGTGATTATCTCTAATCGCCCGCTTAACTCTGTTTATTTCTTTTGTCAAGAGGTCGGGGAGGGTATCATCTAACTCATTAACTCTATACTGTTGCCCGGAGTTCTGTAAGCAATCCCTTATAGGCTTCTCGCCGGTGAACATTGTAGTAGTGTGGTATTCTTCGCCGCCGTCCCTCTGCCCGTCTACAGTGCTTTTAACTCGCCCCTTGTTGCTTGTCAGAGGGTAAACTAAATCCGAAAGGTGATCGCCCGCATCTGAGCTTTCATCTATCAAAATCGGGAGGTCTGAGAAGTCCCGTACATGAACTAAAATTCCTTTAGCTGTACTTTTTGCCCCGATTGTTAGCCCTTCGGCATCCCCTACCATTGAAAGAGCTACCCACGCGGAAAACGTTTTTCCCTGTGATGTGTTCCCATAGTGGTCGGTTACGTGTGATTCAACACCAAGTACTGAATTTAAGGGCGCTGTCATTGCGTCATAACACTTGAAGCGGATAACATCATAATCTAAAAGAAAACTTACTCCATCCACCCACCCTTTAATTGTCCCTTTTTTCTCAAGTTCAGGAAATCCCTTCCCATCACCTACAGATAAAATCGGGGATATCCCTCTTGAATTTATACTTCTATCCCCCAACACAAAACAAGAACGGTCATCAGTCCAGCCGTTTCTTTTTGCTGAAAATTCTTTTTTATACTGTTGGCTGAATTCCCCTATACTCCTGCTGATATACTCTAGGGTTTCCATCAGGAGCGCGTTTTCAGGGCAGTTTATACCTTTGGAGAGGAACAGAGTTTTAAGCTCTTTCCTTGAAAGGAGGGTGCTTTGACTCGCCCAAAATTCTTTTATTACACCATCCACATACGGGTATCTTATTTTGTAAAATACATTTTCTTCATTGAAATGGGGCACACTTACTCCGCATAGTACAAACGGTGTCCTACATACTTCCTTTTGGACGTGCTGTATTTCTCCGGTGGTTTCATTCATTGTTTCTGCGGTTCTAAATATCCCTGAATTTCTAATATCATACTCGCCTTTTTCGGCTTTTGGGGCATCGTATTTATTCCATTCACGGACGATATTGTTAATATAAGACCTTTCCTTTTCAGATTCGGCTCTACCATCTTTTATTATTTTTGAAAATACTTTTTCTCTTCTAATCCGCTGGGGTTCGTTTTCTTCAACTTCTCCATACGATTCTTTATACCCACCCCATCCTTTTCCCCCATAATAATTCATTATTTCAAGTATTGATTCTGTCGAAAACCCATATTCTATTTGCGGGGCGTTGTTTGTATCAGTTTTAATAATATTATTTAATTTGCCTAACGTGTTTACTTTTAACTCTAAACAAGCCTGTACTCCTTTATCATATGTATGTGGATCAAATGCAAGTATCTCTTTTAATTCAGGAATAAAGTTAGCCCATGCTTTAAGCTCAGCATCATACTTTTTGCAGCGATTAAACTCTAACTCCATCCGCTTCACCTTCTCGATACCCAAGCGAGACCCAACAATCAAAAACGGCCTGAGTTAGTCTTTCAATCTCTTCATACATCAGAGGATCGACGGTACAATCTATTTGCGAAAGCTGCCCCTCTAAAATTAGATAGGAATTGTACAACATTGTACTATTGTATTTCATCAAAGCGTGAGGGATAGCTAAATAAGAAGTATCTGAAAAAGAGTATTCACTATCTGGTGTGGCTCCAAACTTTTTTGACATATTAAACACTCCTTATACTTCAGTTTTCATCGTTTATTTTTTTTGTCTTCCGTGTTCTAGGAGTATCCCAATAAGGGCTCCTACATCGCTGGTTTGCGCATGTTCGCGGCTTAGTGGGGGATTTCGGGAACCACTGCCACCCGCATCTATTACATGTACACATCTCGATTTTAGGAGGGGTTGTTAAGATTGTCATTGTTTCGCTCATATACTACTAAGTATCCCATCTAAGTATATAAACTTTCCTACAATCTAAAAAATTAATCTAATCCCATCCAAAATAACAACCCTCCCCCATAACAACAGACTCAGAAAACAGGGAGTTCTTTATAAGCTCTAGTAAATTATATATAGTATACCGTGTAATACTATGTATCGTGTAGTAAGAGGTTACAAAAATGAATTACAAGAATGATACCATGAAAAACAAAATTAACAGTTTTAACGGGCAGGATATATCTGAATTTCTTTCTGAACAAGTTGATTATTTCACAGACAAGTTTCTGTATACCGAAGGGGAAGAGAATGCTCACTACAAAACACAGCTTCAGATTGCAGGAAAGGCAAGAGCCCTCCACATCCAAGGAGCTTAATAAAATGGCAGGCAGACCCTCAAAAACCCAAAAATACCCTAACATCCTCCCTTTTTATTTTGACCTCTCCGCACACCACAGATCAGAATACTCAAAAGTAACTCAAAGAGGCTATCCTGCTATGTGGCTTCCTGGACTTGCAGGGAAAAGCGTAACTGTAATTCTTGGAAAAAGAGTATGTCTCTCAACTGTTGACATCACACCGGATGATTGCGTTTTTACTTGTGCCGTTGGGGAGAAGGGCAATTTATCATCTGTTGGGAAAGAGCATGCCGGGAAGGATATTACGATTATTTATTATTCCGAGAGTGATCCTGTATGATTCAATCATCTCTTTTACATACAGGCACATCCACCATTACACAAATCGAAGAATACCTCACCGAGAATGATCTATTAATTCAATACCTCTCAAAATTCGACCAACAAAATAAATATAACAATATATACAGCCCGATTTTTAATAATCAAAAGCAGTATGATTTTTATAAAACTCAACAGAATAGTTATGTTAGTTCCGTACTATATTATTAACTTACGAAACATATATATGTTAGAGACGCAGAAAAGAGTATTGCAAGTGTTAGCGCACTTGTAGAATAGGAGGCGAAAGTGCTTGGTTTCTGAGGATGGCTCCAAACTTACCAAGCACTCTCTTATCTGACTCGTTTTTATGTGGGTGTTTTTTCAGAAGACAACTGGCCGTTTTTAGAATTAACACAGGAGTTACACACTTCTTCAATGGAATGGGGGGCATTCGATTGAATATATATCATCATAACTTCCGAATATATAAACTTTTTTAATAATCTCGATGAATAAATATTTTCCATATGTAAATATTAATATCTCATGTGCCATGTTTAACACCGTTAACGTATGCGAAATATCAGGAAAACATGAAACTCGAAAAGTCTGTTTTTGCATTTTTATGTATTTAAACAATAAAATAATAATTGAACAGGACGTGGATGGAATATTTCTCGCTGATGTTCCTGAGTTGCCCGGCTGCCATACTCAGGGGCAGACTCTTGAAGAGGTTAGAGAGAGGGTCAAAGAGGCTATTGAGTTGTGGTTTGAAGTAAAAAAGTAAAAAAATAATTATTCACGGATCATAAGGAAGGAAGCTTGAAGCTTTAGCGTGGAGTAGTTGACTCGCTTTCTCATCCTCATCTATACAGCACTGTTCACAATCACAGGTATTCTCAAAAATGTGACACCCTTTGCAGGTTTTCTCTATCCATTCAGAACAATTTGAGCACTTCTCCCTGATTGTCATGCTTCAACCTCTTCAAGATTATTTTTAATTTGCTCAAGCGAAAACTTCAACGTAAACAGGACAACCTCGCACTCAGCAATCTTGTTTTCAAGGGCAACACGGTCATTATATGGAGCCTCGTCGAGCTTCAGGAGCTTAACATAATTCAGTTTCAACCATTCCTCTATCCCAGGTCTATACGCTTCATATGCGGCTTCTCTGCTCCCTCTCCAGACCACTTGCATCCCCATCTCAAAACATTGTCTGATTCTCTTTTCCTTCATTGTTCGTATGGACTTTAGTGTCGTTTCATCACGTTCCCTCTCATTAAATCCAGCATGGCATTTAAAATCAGGTCCAGGATCATACTCTAAAATGTTTAATGACCTTGGGCAAAAATATTCACCCGAATCCATCTTTTGCCTTTTCACTTCACAAAACTTACATGTTTTTGGCCAATGAGGAAGGTATTTATAGAACTCTTTTTCAGTGCATTCTAAATCAAATCTGAATATCCCCCATGTCTTGAATCGAGGATCTTCTTTGAACCTTTCAAACTCTTCACATAGGTTTTTCCAATGGTCACGGTCCATCAATGTCCCGTATAGGTCTTCTAATGTTTTCCTTTCCCTGCATACATAATACCACCCGACTCCCTCAACATATGCCTGATAATCTCCTGCCTGCTTATACGGCCACTTCTTGGCGTGATATGGTTTCATTGGTTCAGTCTTGCATCCTAATTCTTTTTCGGAATTTGGGAGCCCTTCGTTATTCGCAACATAAACAATTTTGTCTTTTCGTTCTGCCCACTTATCCCGGTTATACCGTAATTTATCTTTTTTCTTTTCAAGTTCTTTCAGGCTCTCAGTGTCTTCGGGATTCGCTTCGCAATAAGCTTTTAGGAGCTGCACGGCTGGATAGAGTGCTCGAATTTCTGCTTCGTAGTGGTCGGCTGTGAGCGGTTGGCGACCCGATTTTTTAGGATGCATCACCAAAACTCCCACCCCTTTAATATTCTCCATTGTCCAGTTGTTGGGTTAAATCCAACCAATGAGAAACCCTTATATCCACCATTCGGAGAATTCAAATACCGATTATCTATATACTTCGTTTCAGTACACTGTTTAGGACTTCTGCCATACCGGACAACCCTTGTGTTTTTGAAATCGGGTTTTATGGGGGGAGCTTGCCCGTAATCTATACGCGGCAATTAATCACCCTTCATTTTGTCGGTTTGCTCATCTGTTCTCTTAATAAGCCCCTCACAAAATAGAGGGACTTTTGCCTTGAAAACATGACAATGACAAATACCATTTATCTTAATTTCATCAGCACATTCTTTTCTAGGGCAAGCGACCTCTTCAAGAGTGACGATATCTTTCCCTGTCCCTGGATCTTTCATAGGAGGGGGGGAACAAATACAAACAGGAGTCCTATACTTTTGTAATGACAGTGACAACTTTTCTATTTGCGCTGGGGATGCATCCACATAAGCCCCGACAGCCTCAGCAATTGAATTTAAGAAGTTATCGATCTCATACTTCAGGGCGTGTTTACAAGTCCCACATTTCGCCTCTAAATGGCATATAGCAGTGCCTCGGATTTTTGGATCACATGTTATAATATTTTTGGAGTATTTGCCATCATGCGACATTTTTACAACACCTCGCCAAAATAAATTTATATATGCCGCAATATCCAGGGTTTGAAACATTTTGAGTGCACATCCGGCTTTTAGGATCATAACTCCTGCATGTAATTGTTGACTTTTTGTTTTTTGGGGAGTATATACAGGACATTAACATCCACTCCTAGTAATTTCCCCGTCAGCTACCAGCCTTACAAACAAAGACACTCCACATTTTTTATTCTGTGTGTGTGGTGCAGGCATAAGTCCTTTTAACCCGCGCTTGATTGCTTCTTTGTTTGGTTTTGATGATTTCCCATCTGGAATTTTCCTAAGTGCTGCGACTCTCTCCACACGGACCCATGTGGTGTGAACGTGTGATTTATGATATTCTAATATCAGTTCATCTCCTTGTTCGGTATATCTCAAAGTGGGATGTCCGGGGGCTTCAGTCCATTCCACGCCTTTGTATTTGTGGGGCATTTATTCCACCTCAAATATTTTATTAAACTGCGTAAGTACGCACTTCAAAACGGCCTGTTCTTTCTGTGTGATTTCTTCGCCCTTTGCATCCAGGGGCAATTCAAAAAGGGGGTTTTCAGGATAGAGGGCTTTCTCTTTTACCTCTATCGCTTTCTTTAAGAGTGCCTGAAATAGTAGGATAGCTGTCTGTCTTTCATATTCTGCAAGTTTCCGTAAGTTTTCTTCTCTCTCGGCTTTCGCTTTATCTGCGGCGTCGTCTGCCTGCACAGGTTCAACGTTCTCAACTTCGGCAGGGGTTTCTATAGGGTGAACTTTCGAGGTGCTTTCCTGGGCTTCTCCCTCGATCTCAAATCCCCCTGCTTTCAGATTATCAAGAGGATCTTTAACAGTCCCACAGTTTAGCTTGTCCCAATCATCTTTAAACGGCTTAACAAGCTTTAAAATGCTTTCTGGTACATCTCCAAATGATAAGAAGTCCCCGGTTTCAGCATTAAAAACAGTCCATTCATCACTTTTTTTTGTCCCATCGACGTTGAGCCCGTACTGATCAGTTAACTTGAATGTCCCGGTAATCCTGGATGGGTTCACTTTAAAATTCTGATACAGTCCTGACATTTGTGCTAGCAGCTTTTCAGGGCTCATATACAATCCTCCTTGCACTCATCACAAAGAGTATTCCTAGTTTCCGCGTTCACTGTTCTTCCCCCGTGGTTTCAATGTCTACCCCTACTGGACTCACGATCTGCATGTTTACGGGGGGTTTCCCTGCGGTGGTCTTGAGCGATTCAGCTATAGATTGCAGTACTTTCAGTAATTCATTTTGAAAAAGATCTTGGTTCATAATTTAGGCTCCAAACTTTTAAAATTAAGAAAAGATAATTTTAAGCCCATGCCGGGAATTTAACCCGATTGTGTTATTATAATACATGGACATTTTGACCCTCTTGCAGGCTTAGAACAAGAGGGTTTAAGGGTTATTCCGATTCTTATGGTCCGATTTTGCTATGATTGTTCGTAACAAGAGTTTGATTGTTTATGTCACGGTTTTTTCAAACAGCTCCAAACGTTTGTTAATTTTTATTTAATTGTCCGGGTGTACCCGAAAGCCATTTGCAGGAATCGAACCTGCTTATCTGGCCGGTTAACGCGCAGACAGATAAACCATTAATGGCATTATGAACCCCGGAGGAGGTGGCCGGGGTATTATTATCTTAAAGTCTCTTAAAATGATGTCTTATTACATGCTTCTGTTTGTAGTTTATCATTTGTGGCTCCATTCTTTTGTTTTGTGTATGTTTTTGTCTTGTGATCTTACAATACTCCTATACGCAGTTATCATATATATATGTTACGTTGTAAGCACTCGTAACAAGGTTTATATACGTGTGCAACGTTGTATATCCCATGTCAAAAACAAAACCTATTCGCATTGATGATGATGTATGGGAGCTGATAGGAGAAACGGGGACCGCAAAGGACACTTATAATTCAGCTCTCAGGAAAGCTCTTGAATTGTATATAGACGTGAAAAAGTGTATTTATGGTGCAGAACCGGAAACTGGGGAGCTTAAGAAATTAAAGGAGATGTGGACTAAATGAACGGAGAGTAAAGAGGGTTAAATATGGAAATAATAAACCTCCACGGGAAAGAAACACCAACCGCCCCCAACATCGTCTTAATTGATAGACGTTCAAAATGGGGGAATCCCTACAAAATGGACTCCGAAAAAGACAGATTAAAAGTAATTTGGAATTATGTTTTTTATGTTCTTGATAAACCGGAACTCCTGAACGATATTCACTCACTTGAATACAAAACGTTAGCCTGCTGGTGTGTTCCGGCTCCATGTCATGGGGAGGTATTAAAATACTTGGCAGAACATCCCTGGATAATCATAAGATACCAAAGAGGCAGCATCACAAAAGAAGAGATTGCAGAAAGTATATTTATGCTGAATGGCTGGAATGTGCCTGGAACTACAAAACAGATTACTCTTTTTTAATCCATTTATCCAAATCACAACGGGCATAAAACGCAACATACCGCCCGTTTTTAACCTCACACGACCCGTATAAATGCCCTAAATCATCCTCTGGAGTGAAATGCCCGCACTTCCCACAGACACACATTTTCCCCTCAATCAAATGCTATGGAAAGTACTTCTATAGCAGCCTCGTATTCTCTTATTTCGCGTGTGTGCCCTTCTGCCTGATGAAACACAAGATGGTCTTTCAACACCTGTATGGGGGTTTTGTATCGTTTTTCAGGAAGAACTCTTAAATTCAAATCTAAAAATTTAACTTTATCGTGGTTGATTTTGTGGATTTCAGAAAGAGTTTGAGGGGGGCACATATACAATAATATATACAACACTGTATAAATATATGAGCAGTTTTAAAAAAAGAATAAAATAAGTAAATTAATTTATTTTTTAGATACAGTATTGCTGATTCTAATTTCATCAAAGTGTTTCCTGCACTCGTCTAAATTATTACCTTTTACGTTAATACATATCCTTGTATGTGAATTGATATTCGATTCTTCTTTTGTATATTCTATTTGTGAGATTTCATCAGTCATACTTTATCGACCTTCACAGCATTAACAACATATGACGCGAGCCCCTGCTTGAAATGATACCTGGTCATCATGTCATCTACAATTTCCCCATGTGTTTTCCCGTCGTGTTTCAGTTCTGTTATCCTGTCAATTACGTGTTGTGGGAACGTGTAATACTCCTGAATATCTTTTCGATGGCCCCATACACCCCCTTCAAGAAGCTGAATTTTTTGATGTTCCAGGAATAACTTAATTGATGTTGAAACCTTGCAGAAATAGGATTTAGGAATCTGGATAGCTTCTATTTTAGGGCAGGCTGCGAGAATACAGAATATGTCAACGTTGGATGGTCTGAACGCGATATGAACGAACGTTTCGTTTTTCTTTAAGCTGTTGATTTCATCTTTCGAACTGATCAATTTTATATGCATGTGGATGGCTCCTTTAATATGAATTATTTTACATTGTATATATATTTTCACATATTAAATAAATGCATATCAAAAGAGCCGAACAATTTAATCCTTCTTAATTTTATTTATGATTCGATTATTCCATCTGATACAATCATGCAGGCATTCAATAGCTTTTTCTTCGTCGATTGTGCCGTCGTGCCCAGGGGCAAGCACTTGAAGATATTTTACGATGTCGTCTGACATATTAAGTTTCGTTAGCGCGTTTCCGTTCTGTTTTTTTACTGCTGTAATCACCTCTGATGGAGTAAAAAGTTTAGAAAGCCATATGTCTATATAACCTTTTTTATAAAGATAACCTACTATAATAGTTATTGCTGTTCCGATACCAGTAACCACATTCCACATAATTGAAATTGTGGTATCATCAATAATAATAGCCATGAGCTGGCCTCATTTTATCGATAACAGGAAGTAGTGTTTCAACCTCCTGATGAGGTACATTAACATTATTTGTACTCCATCGCAAGTTTTCCGAGTTTTTCAAATACTGGATTATTCAGGATCTCCTTTCCTTGTTCAATTAATGGCTTTCCTTTCTGCAAGATGATAGTCGCTTCATCGTTTGAAATCTCGCCGTCTTCTACGGCTTTTGTTAGCGCGTCCAGAACATCCAATAAATTAGAAAGCAGTTTTAATCCTTCTGCTCCATATTCTGAAAACATTTCAATAACAAGTTTTGCTTGCGTGAGCTGCGGTTTTAGATCTCTGAGTTTGATAGCAAGTGCAGCCGATACGGTCATAAAAATGACGGAAAGTATACTTAGTACTGGTATTGCATCCATATTTTTCACCTGAAAATTATAATCTCTTAAAAAAATATGGATGTTTTGATTTAAAAGAAAATTGAAAAAAGAGATGTTAAAACGTTTTTCCCCACTTCTTTTTTAAAGCTTTTAGCTTCTCTGTGTGCGGTTCTTCATCAAACATTAATATGCTGTTAATATCATCCTCTTGATTTAGCAGCATTTCGAGGGCATCATCAAGAGTATATTTAGTTACTCCAGTGTTGCCCAATCTATCAAGATTTTCGGGTTTAAACTTCACTTGTCTTTTTACCATCAAAGATACATAGTAATCAATGAATATATACTTATCTATTTTTTAATAACATTGGTTACGTGGTAACCTATTTATACTTTGAAACCTATTACTATATACTCAGTTATAAAGGAAAGGAGCCATCCAAATGAAACGAAGAATACAAAACCCAATCCCTCTAACTCTTGGGGAGTTCATAAAATCAAAAATCCACGACTATGAAAACACCGATGACGTAACCCTCGGAACTCTTGATAATGGAGTCTGGCAGGAATACCAGACTGGGGAATACTGGGATACCATCCGAATTGGATCAGTATGGGAAGACTGTAAGTATATTACGATTGAAACGCTTGTAAGAGAGCATACTTTTTATGTTGAGCAGTTTGAGAGGAGAATTAACAGTATCCTTGGATACTAATTTTCGTTTTTTAATTATTTGAAGGAGGCTAATATATGGATGAGAAGTTTTTTAGGCAACTATGCAATATTGAATCATCAGATAGCAGAATGTCCAGAAAATCAAAAGATAGACTTCAAGATATTAAAGAATTCAACTTTGACACAGCCGATTTGAAAATTGATTTGGAACAGTTAAAAACTCTTATTGCAAATGCTCACGATATCGGGTTTGTGTGTGGATGGAATGACAAGCAGGCTAAGATGAGATGACTATGAATGGGGTTGTGTGGTGCATGTGCTCACTGGAAACAACCTGGACACATGAAAGGGAAAAACGGGGTATGCATAAACATATTTTCTTTTTATTATATGTCACCAAAACAAAAACAGGAATCCTGTCGAAATGCAAAAGAGGGCATCAAACCATCTTTAATACAAATGCTTTTTTACTCTTTCCTGCTATCGCTTTTGCATCTTCTTCGTTTTCACATTCTATAATTACATAGATGCACTCTGGCTCTTCTTCTGGATCACTAATAACCGGAGGCACTATCAGCCCGTTATCAACATTTCCTGATACCGTATTCTCTGAAACATCGAGAATATACTTTCCTGCATTTTCCAGAGCAATGCCGCCTGATCCGAAATTGCACTTTTTTGTATTAGTTATTGTATTATTTTTCACAGTTGCGGTATAACCTGAGCCTGCCGAATCAGTCAAATATCTCCCGAAAAATAAGCCATACCCTAGACAGGAATCTATTGTATTATTTTCAATTGTTACATTATTCCAGCCGTCACAAATTATCCCGCCAAGCCCTGATATTCCGTTTCCTGCTGGCATATTTCCACAGTTTTTAATTAGGTTCCCACTAACTAACAATCCAGCAGCCGAATTAGTATCGGTTGCTGTGTGACCTGCCGCCCACATTCCAGGTCCTAGAGTGTCACTTATTGAATTATTTACAATTTGGATATCAGAACTTGTTTCATCAGCTCTTGAATTTTCCACTTGAATACCTGGTGAATAAGCTTCAGAAGTGCCGAAAATGAAATTGTCATGGAATGAAACATTCGAAGAACCTTTACTTCTTAGGGCACTGTTTCCACGGCAATATATTGTATTATTCCATGCCTCTACACTTGAGCATCTGTCAACATATAGTCCGTCATGCCCGCATTTGTTAACGGTATTACCTGAGAAAGAAATATCAGATGAATCTGTTATCCGGGCTCCATCTCCCTGAGTTTCCTGGATAGTCACATTATGAATATCTATTCCTGAACAGTTTGTGAGTCCTACAAAATTATGGTATCCTTTCCCGTGTGAAACGGTTTGCTTGCTCCTGTTTCCATCGAAAGTGATATTCTCAATTGTGATGTCTTCAATGGTTTTTTCAACCTGTCCGAAAACGGGAGTCATTGCAGGAAACAACTTTTCTGATGCCCCGGCTACGAGTGTTATTATTGCTCCGGGATCTGCTGTTATTGTCGTTCCTGAATTCAACTGATACGGTTTTGCAGCAGTGTAAGCCCCTTTTGAAAAGTGGATTGCGTTATACTTGTAACCGTCTCCTGTTTTGTCGAAGGATGACTGCTTAATTATTCCGCTTGTTAGTTTTAGTGTTGCCATACCATCACCGTTTTATCCTGACAAAATAGAGAGAGAATAACTCTCTCATCAGTTTTAAGCCAGTTCTTGATTATGCTCACTGATATTGCCCGTACCAGCGAGTGATATTTTGGTCCCCGTCATGCCCTTCACAACATTTTCGACAACCACATTATCAGTGCAGCCTGTAGAGAGAACAATACCTGCACCATTGTGACCATTGGGATCATTCACACGGTTTCCAGAGACGATACCGCCTATCACACCATATACCTTTATTGCAGCAAGGGTGGCATCGCTTGAATTTGCACCTCTTATGATATTTCTTGATATGATCACATCATTGTCATATTCAGATTTTACATACAGATAAATAGCTTCTTCTGTGCAGCCGCTTATTGTATTACCCGATATATCAATTGATGTCGCTGCGAGTGCAGCTTCCCACGGGACCCTGATGGCTATTCCTGTTGCATCTTCAATTGTGTTATTTATTATTTTTATTGATGTCGCGTTCTTTTTTATCGTCCCGGATGTCGGTGAATATACATATATTGCATTGAGAGGGGCCCCTATACAGGTATTATCACTAATTAGTAGATTGTTATAATTGACCGCCTGAACGTCATAGTACAAATATCCACCATAAACTATATTCCCCGATATTGTTTTATTACGGTAATAATTCATGGTGTCCCGTGGTCTGATGAAATTACCGTTATAACATTCATTATCTGTGATTATTGCCCTCTGGCTGCCGTCCGTTATTGAATTTATTACGGTTTCCCCGTCAACTTCCGCATAAAATATATTATTGGATACAACCCAATTCATTAGCACTGGATGCGCGTCCACTGCCCCGGTTTGCTCGCTGTGAAATATATTATGTGTGATTATAATGTCTCTATCACATCCGGGCTGTTTCAGGTCCGACGTAACTGAGACACAGTGTCTACAGCCACTTATCTGATTATTCGAGATCCTGATTTTTGCACATGCCGTTGAACACCCAACCCCGTACCCCAGCCCATCTTTATTACAGTCCAGAATACTGTTATTCGTTATGTTAGCATCATAGCAAGTGTACATGTAGACCCCGCCGCCACCACAGTCCTTGAACTTGCAGTTTTGTACGTTGACGCCATTCCCATATTTGATCGCGATAGCAATTTGAGTACCCTTTGACGACGGCCCTACAAAATTGATTCCATCAAATTTCACGGAAACTGAACTGAACGACTTTGCCGCAGAAGAATTCCCCGTGGTATAACTTCTCTGGAGAACGTCGTGCAAATAAATTGTTGTGCCCGATATTGAAAATATTTCATGCATTTCCCCCGTGAGTAGTCCATTATACTCATCCCCATAATCCTCCCAAGATGTGTTATCATAGATAATTATGTTCTGTCCGGCTGCAAAACCGGTAGCACTTGATACAACGATGTAATTATTCCCCTCCACGGCAGTTGAAGCTAATGTATTTGCAGCTGCCGCCGCTGTCCCATAAAACGAAAATCCATAATCCCCGGACGTGCTCAAATTTATAGTAGGTGTTCCTATCCCTTTTATTACAATATTTTTATCCTGTTTCACAACAGTTGAAGTTATTGAATACGTTCCATGTAGTACTTGGATTTCACCACCGGACGCCACCGCATTTATTGCCGCCTGAAACTGGATATGATCGGCTACACCATCGCATTCGTAGTTTGCGCCGCTGCCGGTTGGGCCTATCGTGATGCAGGGGCGAAATACACTTCCGGATGCAGATGGGACCGTAAAACCGCCGTTGCCGTTTAGAAACACGGTTGATGATCCGGGATATGTGATGTCGGTTCCGCTCCCACCGGCAGGCGTGGAAAAAGCACCGGTTCCATCAAGAAATTCAGTTGAAACTCCTGAGAGTATGGGCAATAATCCTGGATGTGAGGTTGTCGCGTTTAGCGTGGTCACATTGTCTGCTGCTGCAAGTTCAGACAGTTTTATTGCATCACTGCCCCCTGATTTATGGGATGCAGCGTGAGATGTTGGCGTTCTTGCGTTATCTAGGGATTCATCAATTTCCGTATAGGTCAATTTTAGGTTAAAGTCTGTCATGTTTTAGTTCACCTGGTTTTTCATACAAGTTTTTACATTTTTCACATTGTCAGCATAGAAATCATATTCGGTCTTTCGGACTTTATCGAGATCAAGCGTCGTTAAAAATTCATTTCCTAATATGGTATGTTCAACGCGATAAACTGAAAAATTATCCTCAACGGAGGAACCATTTAATTCTTGAGAGGGACATTTACAATAAACGAGATCCCCTATTTCAGCGTCAGGGGTTCCAATTAAAGTGACTTGCCCGGAAACTTTAGGGGTTTTGATTTCGTCCAAAACTCCCTCGGCGATTGATTCAGCGAGGTCTTCTGATTTCACCCATGATTGATTAGTTACGTCCGTCCGGGTCCCATACAAAGCAGTCAACGCAGGATCAAAATCATAACCTGTACATTCATCCCCTTCTACTCGATAAGCTGTCCTGACGCCCTTTCCCTCAACTGAAAAATCAGTACTGAGAACGCGGGAAGTTCCCTCGATTATTTTATATTTGTTAGTGACAGTCTGAGAAAATTGATTCCAGCCGATGTACACGGCTGATAAATTCTTGTTGGAATAAACAGGGATTGCCTTGACTATCCAATCATAACCTGATACTTTTTCAGCATCGGAGAACAGATCGCTTATATAAGTTTGATTTGCAGTCGAATCATAAGTGGGGAATAATATTCCGGTATCTGCGTAATCTGCTGAAAATGTCAAGTTTGATAAATATTTTGAGAAGTAAGAAAATACAGCAGTAACATCAGTGCTTGAAGAATATGAGTATGTTTCCTCAATTAGTGCAGTTTCAGCTTCTGCTTCGTGCCCCTGACAGTAGAGGACCATATCATCTGTCATGCTTCCATATTTCGCGTATGAATCCACAATACGCCCGCTAAACAAGTCTTGCCATACCGTTTTTTCGTTTGGATTCATTTTTATAGAGACTTGCAACCGGACAATATCATTAAATCGAACCTGAGAAACGGAAGTTGAAGTGCTCCCTGAAACATTAGAGATTATTTCTATCTCAGCGTATGATATTGAAAATGGTGCTGATTTTTGAGTCCTCGCAGATACTACTTGAGGATAATATTTATAATGAGTATCCGGTTTTTCGATTACTAATCGAGTTTGAATCCATCGAATCATGGTTACACCAACAGGTCAGCATCTCTGTATTTCAGGGTCACTACCACACTTGAGGTACTGTCCACGACTGCCCCAAACGTGTTTACAATCCCTTTGTATATTTTTGGTCTTTCCGCGTCAATCGTAACCGTCTCTGCATAGACAAAAATGGAGTTTATCGACATAAAATTAGGGAAGACCCCTGTTATTTTTATATGGAATTTTGTTAGCCCGTTGAGTTCCAGGTTTCCCTCGGAGTTCAAGAGTCTATATGCCTGTTTCTCATTCAGTTCAGTTTCTACATTTCCATCAATTTCATACCATGTGTCAGGCTCGCCGTTCCCGTCGTCCTCTGCAATCCAGATCTGAGGAGCTCCTGATACAACATTCAAAACTATGTAAGGAACCCCGGTGATGGGGAATTTTGTATCGAACCTGAATGTCATATATCCAGTAGCAGCAAACTGCACCATTTTATAATCTTCATAATAAGTAACATATGGAGCCTCTGTTACTGTATTTTCGTATGTCGTGTCTGCAAAATTTTCTGAATATTGATAGTTCCCGGTCCCATTTGCATTGATAGTTATTTTGCAATTCGGGCGCAATTCATTGCAACATTCCATCACAGTGAACGTGTCTGCCGTGTTGTAAATCGAAATCGGACTTGACGTAACTGAGGGGATTATCTCAGTATAAACATATGATATATTTTCAGCATATGCCCTCACGGACGCACTAGAGGTCTTCATATAGTATTTCAGGATTATAGATTCCGAGGCTTCGGTAGTAACGGAATATGATAACGTTTTTTGAGTATAATTTGGAATAACTGAAGTGCTAGTCCATTCCGCAAGGGTAAATTCTCCACCCCTTGAAGGGATTGTAGCAGTGACTTTCATATACGCAGTTGCCCCGCTCGCTCCTGTTCCAAGCCCGCAAGAAACCCTATCAAGCCTGTACTTTTTGTTATCAGTCAATGCCGGAAGCGTCACCGAATATTCGACATCGTAAGCCGTTAAGTATTCTGAATTGACAGTGGGATGAACATAAGTAACACTGTTTCCATCTGTTTCTGAAGTCCCAGAAGTTGAAGTGACCGCCGTTATTTCAACATCTGGAATTACATTTTCATGCCCAAAAGTTTCTATAGAGTTTCCTGTAGTGCCAAGCTCAAAATCAGAAGCTTTTTCCAAAAGGACATCATCACAATAAAAAACAGCTCCACTGTTAGCGGTTTCAATTCCGTGTACTCTGATATATGCATCAGTGGGGGCAGTATCGAACCTAACCGTATTATGTTTTTGGGTATATTCGCAATCGGCATCCCATATCAACTGAATGATAATTGAATTACCTGAATAGATATCGACTGCCAGCTTTCCTGCCGTTCTGCCGGAAACTGAGCCCCAAGCTGAAAGGACATACGATGTCCCCTGATCAAATGATGCATATTGCCGGATTTGGCCTCTGTCCTCTGTAGCTCCGTCACCTGTTATTTTTATGCAATGTAAACCATCGTGGGCGGTCTCGTCGCTCCGTGATTGTCCCGCACTGACATATTCCCAATTAAGCGGGGAGATGTCATTAAGAACCCCGTAATCATCCGAGGACATTATCCGGTTGCCGGTTCCTGCCTGCCCGACTGCTACAAATTTGTTGAAATTATCTCCATAACAGATGCCAGCCCACTGATTATCTGCTGAACTCTCTCCCATTATCCAGTTTGAGATATCTGTTGAGTACATTACATTATTGCCGGTTCCTGTTTTTGCAACCGCCACAAGAACCTCAAGAGGCTCAGACCATTCTAACCCCTGCCATTCGTTGTATGTATATGCAATTGAGGAGCCGCCCGTTGTCACTTCCGTAACTACATATCCTAAACGAGTTGCATACGCTCTGTATGCGGAATCAGATGTTTTCATATAATACCGGATAGTTACGGTCTCATCTGTTGCCGATTCAATCGCGAGAGCCTGAACTTTTGGAACATACGAAGCCGTGTTTTCAGTCCATTCCGCTATTTGCGTTTCGACACCGGAATAAAGAGAATCCGCCTGAACGGTCACTTTCATGTATGCAACCTTTCCTGCAAGAGCGGTTCTGAGCTGAGTGAAAACGCCATCAATCCTGTAGATATTACCTCCGGATAACGCAGGAAGAACTACAGACAGTTCGAGGCTCATTGATGTAGCTGCATATTCCAGAGACATTGAGGAGTATACGTAGCCCTCCGCGGTCACATAATTTGTAGTTTCGACATCGGACCCTCCTCCTGGGGTAAGGGTACTCGATCCATAGGGGGTATCTCGAAGTGTCCATGTGATCCCGGTTGTAGATGTCGCTACCTGCTGAGTGCCGTCCTCTGAGATTGCAACAAAACAATTAAGTGACCCTGCCCATTCGACATCAGTCCATTTTTGAGCGGCAGGACTTGTTGCAGCAGTCCAGGAGGCTCCGTAATTGTCACTATACATTATTTCGCCGGAATATGCAACAGCTACAATCCTGTTTAGTGTGGGGGAATAAGCAAGAGCAACCCATTCTTTAGAATCGTCTGCTGTTGCCACGGCTGTCCATGTTGCTCCGCCGTCATCGGTGAACATTGAGCGTTTTGTTCCAGACGACCCTACAGCTACATACCTGTATTTTTTATCAAGATCGTTCCTGATATAGATTACATCGTCCCAATTTCCAACGGGGGTAACGCCCGCCGCCCATGCCGTCCCATCCCCTGAATATATTGCTCCGTCTGTTCCGGCTGAGTGCCCTACTGCCACCCACATCCCGGTAAAGATAGGCCCGCCTTCTGTGGAATATAAAACGACATCAGCACTATCTAGCAATACATAGCCATCAGAGGATAATAATCTATAATTTGCAACTGTAGGAGTATCAGCTCCGAAAGTCGAACCCCAAGCGACCCCGTGCCAATCGTTATTGCAATTTGCTGCTGAAGTGAGACCTGTAGGGGTAGACCATGAAGACCCTGATGAAATCATTATCCTGTTGTTGGTTCCCGATGATGCAACCGCACAATATTGCGTAAGCTCGTCTGAATATGCGACATCGTTCCAGGTATTATCGGCTGTACTCGTTTCTGAATCCCATGTCATTTCATTACTTGTTGTCCAGTTCTCGAATGAGGGGTTTTTCAGGAGGTTGCCTGCATAGGTATCATCCGAAGACCAGACGGATGTCCCGTATACATGTCTGCCGCGCACTCTTTGTGTATTGCCTTCAAGGTAGGGTTTATCCATTGAGAACAGGATTGAGTAGGGGTGAGCGTTCTCTGGAACATCCGTGGTAAGCCTCAAGCTGGAAGAGTGATTCACAGCAAGCCCGGAAACCTGTTTCCCTGTGTAAGGCCCCCCTAACTCAAGTGTAGCCCTGCCTCTTGAAGTATCATAAAATGCTGAAATCACCTCGTAGAGATCATCCATTGAAAATGCAAAACAGTCGAGGGTAAGTTCGCCCCCTCCAAAGTCAAAATCTGTTAGATTCCAGCCCACTTTCCCAGGTGCTTTTTTCTGCCCTACTTCTTTTCCAACATCAGTTGACTTTGCTTGCCAGTAGAACGGGATGCCATTAATGTATCCTAGTTTTGGTTGTCCTTCAATATAATAATCAGTAAGGTCTTCCTGAATTATCCGAATCGGGGCAATATATCTTGATGTAGTTGTCGACCCAGTTGTATAATCACCATTCAGCGACGTGGAAACGCTCAGAGGAGTGACTTGATAATAAGTTCCTGTGACGTTTCCGGTCATATAATTATCCTGCGCGGAAACAGCCATACTTGAAGGGACATAATTAAGGAGTCCGTAACCGGAAACCCCAAGCTGATACGTTGAAGATGATGCAAGAGTATTTTTTGAGTTGATAATATTGTTTTCACTTACGTACATTTTAGAGCCTGATAGTGCCCCGTAAAGTAAAATACCGGCTCCATAATTCCCATCGAGAGAATTGTTATCAATTTCGAGCCCATTTCCCCAATTCCAGACCGAGATACCTGCATTGTATTTTGCCCAGGTACAGATTCCACAATCCTTAATAGAATTATTGTAAATGTGAACAGCCTGAGAAACGGTTCCAGCCGTCCCTAGAGCATCCATAAAGAGTATTCCGGCAAGTCCTCCCTGAAGCTCATTTTCGTAGATGTCTATAGTATTTGTGAGTCGGGTATGCCCGGTTGGTTGGTTTCCAATTTGGATTGCAGATGCTCCTTTTGTTGGTGCGGTGGTTGTTCCGAGCCAATCAGACAGAGTGTTATTATGGATTTTTACAGACTGAGAATCATCCAGCCTGATACCTGCATTTGTGATATGCTGAATCGTACAGTCGTATATTTCCCCGCCAACAACGTCCACAAAAAATATAGTTGCATGTTGCATGTTATATGCGGTAATATCGTGAACATTGGCGTTGTTTGTATAGTAAATCCTGACAGCATCGCCCAGGCTGTCATGAATTATCATGTCATGAACATGGATATTGCTGGCGAATGCAGAGGAAGCCCCGCAAATATAAATCGCATTGTAGTATCCTTTCCCCCATATGCGCCCTGAGGTAGGATCATAGAGGTTAGCCTCATTACAATCAATCTGGAATCCATGTATTTCAACATTAGAGGTTGCGGTTCCTGTTCCCCCGATTTGCCCGATTACGGGGACCATTGAAGCCCATGAGCAGGAATTATTAAGCTTGAGAATTGCCCCTGAATCGCCGGTGAGAGTTGTATTTGAGCCGATTCTTAGGTTAGTAGCATAGATATCATACGTATTTTCAAGAAGATAAACGGTGCTCCCTGGGGTATCTGCGGCTGCTTGCAGGGCTGAGTTTATTTCCACTTGATCATTTGATCCACTTACAATGTAATCTGCACCTGAGCCGCTAGGACCTACCGTGTATGTAGTCATATCATGACACCGATTTTACCTTTGTAGTACCTATAGTCGTTCCGTAATTATTTACAGTGTTGATTTTTGTATTGCTAGATACAATTTTCACGTTTGATTCTCCTGTCCCAGTGCCTCCACTAGATGTTACCCCAGATGTTCCAGAAGCTATAGAAGATGCACTTGATGAAGGACTAGAGGAAGAGGAACCAACTTCTAACAGTTTAGATATTGCACTTTTTGCTTTTTCATAGATGCTATCTAGTGTTTTTCCTATGTTTCCCAAGCCTGATAACGTAGTTGAAAATGAGAATGAACCTAAAGTTTTCATTGATGAATTTGTATTATCTGTTTGAGTTCTAAGGTCATTTACACGAATTCCACCTGCTGATAGGTTCCCGAAAAGAGTGCCAAACGGCGTGTAATTTGTTAAATTTAATGTTGTGTTAAGCTCTTTATCTGCGGAAGTATTATCATCAATTTTAGCTTTGGACATGTCAAGATTTCCGTGCAGTGTCCCGAATGGCATACTATCAGTTACAATAAAATTGCCGTTTAAATCGTCATCTGCTGCCGTCACATCTTCTATTTCACTTTGGATAGTTGTGAGCTCACCATCTAAATTCGTAAATTCAAAAGCGTTTGTGTTATCGAGTGCATATTGCCAGGTGAGTGTATCACTATTTGCAGTAACAATGCTTCCGTTTACAGTTTCTATTTCTCCTGTGAGGTTAGTTAATTTGGCATCTCCGACTATGATAACATCTCTATGTAGTTCATTAACCAATTTGTCAGCATCCTCGGCAGCTCTCCCGCTCTCGTCTATGCCATCAGTCATGACCGTGAGCCCACCGCGAGTAGTTTCAAAATTGACCATGCCCATATCTTTTAATTTTGTAACAGTTCCATCGGCGGAAACTTTAACAAGTTCGTTAGAATCATTCAGGATAATTAACTCGTCGTTTACTGTTCGTATTCCTCTTCTCAGGTCGTCAATATCAACACCAGCCATATAATCAATGCCTGCCGCCATCGTTGTATTAACATCATCCATCATATCCTGAACAGCTTTAGAGTAAGTGTCGGATGCCTCCTGAGTGGCACTTGCCGCCTCTTCGCTTGCTGTTACTACATCATCCCGCATAGTCCAGGCATCCTGCCCCCATCTCCCGTAGGCTTCCCCGGCAATATCTCCAGTTACTTCTATTGTCTCTGCTGTTTCCTCAGATGCTTTTTGCATTTCGTAGTTTTCCTCTCTATATTGTTCTGCACATTCGTGAACATCCCCCAAAAATCCAGAAAATACACCTGAAACAGAAGTGAATGCAGTGCTTACGGAATCCACAAAACCGCCAAATATGCTCCCATCCAGCATGGAAGAAAGCTCATCAACAAGCCCACCGATAAACGAGACTACTTCTGAGACTGTCCCTTTCAGACCATACCACACGATTGTAGCCATGTCTGAAAATAACTGCCAGGTTTTTGTAACAAGTCCTGTTTTTTCTTCAAGAATGTAAAGACCCGCTGCAACTGCTGCAACTGGAACCGCGATACCTGAAAGAGTACCAAGAACGCCGGCGGCTGTTAAATCGAAAAACCCCAATGCGGCAGTGACTCCGCTAACTATCATAGGGAGTCCAGCCATAAGTAAAATTAAAGGCCCTGCTGCCATTGCTATCCCTGCAAGGACCGTAATAAAAGTCTGTCCAACGGGATTCATCTGTGCGAAAGCTGCTGCAATGTCTGTGATGAGATTCACGAACGGATAAAGGATTACCGCAAGCCTGCTCCCCATTGTAATGGAAAACGATTCAATGGCAGAATTCATCCTGCGGATAGCTCCACCGAAACCGGTATCCATTGTTTCTGCTGCATGTTCTGCGTAGCCATCGATGTTTGTAAGTTCGATTGAATAATCGCCTAGAGTATCGATCCCCTGTTTTAAGAGTGCCTGCAATCCGGGTCCGGCTCTCTGACCAAATATCTGGAACATTTCAGCATCGGACATACCTGATTCTTTAAGGGTCTTGAAAATTACATCTAAGCCGTGAACTTTTGGATTCAGGTCTTCAAGAGTGAGCCCGTACTTTTCAAATATGGCTGTCGAGGCTTTTGTAGGTGCAACTAATTCTTGTAGAATGCCTCTAAGGGTAGTTCCTGCCATACTTGCCTGAATACCTGCATTTCCTAACATACCCATTGCGGCGGCGGTCATTTCCATCGAAAGCCCGAAAGTAGACGCTACGGGACCCGCATAGGTCATTGCCTCGCCCAACTGAATCACATTTGTATTGGTCGAATGGGCTACTTTTGCGAGTACATCAGCGGTATGGGCGGCTTGATCGGTTTCCAAACCGAAAATAGTCATTACATTACTCATTATGTCGGCTGCTGATCCAAGATCCAGAACGCCAGCACGAGCAAGAGCAAGAGTAGCAGGAAGAGAGGATATTATTTCATCTGCCGTGAAACCTGCCATTCCTAGATAGGTCATGGCTTCGGCGGCTTCGGATGCCTTAAATGAGGTAGTTTCCCCCATTTCACGAGCAAGAGCTGTTAATTCTGTGAATTTCTCACCAGTCGCACCTGTAACGGCTGCAACCTGCCGCATAGTATCGTCAAAATTAGAAAACGTAGTTGTCGCGGCCTTTCCAAAAGCCAAAATCGGAGCTGTAACACCAAGTGCAAGCCCTGCACCTAAATATTTCATTTCGGCAGGCATCTGTTTCAATGTTGAAAGAGCACCACCAAATGATGAGGACATACCCACGGCGGCACTCTTCATTTTATTTTCGAGAGCTACAAGGCCCGTAGAGATGGAAGTAATCTCTGTTCCCATTTTATTATTAATTCCAACGTCTACATAGAGAGAGCCTAATAGTCCCATTTTGACACACCTATACGTTTCTTATACACTTTTGCTTTGTGAGGGTAGCCGTTTAGATCCTTTTTTTCTCATTGATACTTTCTTTCTAGGGTCTTCACATCTCCCCACAAATGCATTTCCGGCAGCAGACCACATAGCCGCCTTTTCTTCTTTAGATAATTCCCGACGTGGAGCTTTTTCAGGAAGGAAATCTTTAGGAAGAAAATCTTTCCATTCATATGGTTTATCGTCTTTTTTGTGGAAATGTGACCCGTTGAGGATTGCACATTTCAAGTCTATATGCATCTGCATTTTTGACTTAGTGTTTTCCCATCCTTCTTCAAGATATAATTCAATTTCAGGGATTGACAATTTCAAAGTGTCCTGCGGGGAAATCCCGTGAAACCGAATCATTAACCTTTGGATTTTCGTGATCCATTGGTTGATGGTTTCTTCACTTCCCCCTTATCACCCTCTAACAGTTCCTTTTTCTTTTTGAGTGCGGCTTCAACCTGCTGGAATTGGAGTTCTTTGACTTCTTTTGCGAGTTGTTTGTTTCTGTCCAGGACCTCACGGTCAGTAAGGAGAGAATTAGCAAACGCCTCAGTAACAATCATTTCGATTGCTTCATATCCGAATGTTTCATAGTATTGAGATACAAGCTTTGTTGCTTCCTCAGAGGTAATTACAGGATTTTTCCAAAGAAGACCTATCCGAATAAATTCAATAAGCGATTCTATGGGGGTTCCTTCTCCGTCAGGCCCGTCTATTTTTGCCAACTTCCCAAAAAAGGCATTTCTGGAATTTGTGCCTATAGTTTTGAAAAGTTTTGGTAGGACTTCAAGAGGATAAAAAAGTTGAATTCCATCGAGGAATTCAGTTTTCTCAGCTACCATATCAAGCGCTCGCCTGTACAATTAACAGTTTTACAAAACGGGTTGCTTTGTCTGCTTCTTCAACTTTGATGACAGCTTCGGAAACTGCTCCGGCGGCTGGATAATATGTAGTTGAGAAAGTGCTTTCTACTCCGGTTGAAAGTGCTGTCCATGTAGATCCACTATCATATGAAATTTCAATTGCAGAAGCAGACACGGCTGTAACTTTTACTGTATCTGTAGTAACTCCATTAGCCTCATGGAAAATGACTACATCAGCACTGGCCGCAAGTGCAGAATTCGCATTTGAAGGGAAATACGCGATTCCTGCGCCGGCTCCCTCTATGGAGGTTATTCCTGCGGTGGTTGTGGACCTTGTTGGCTGACCGGAAACTTCTAGGGTTGCAGTAAAAGTATAGGAGTTCTCAGAATTACCTGGTACGAATTTTGAAACGTATGCTTTATAAGAGTATACCTCTCCTGCATCTGGAATAGCAACAGTAATAGTATGAAGGACCCGGTCTCTGTATGCATCCCATAAAGCCGTCTGGCCTGGATCATTAGATATAATAAACCCAACGATGTCAACTGACCCAGGATCAAACCTTTTTAGGCCCTTTCTCATTACCGTGCCGTCGTCCTGTGTGGAAATATCCTTAGTTCCGGTTGACCCTTGCGGAAATGGGATGGCATCGTCTTTTATGCCGTGTATGGTTGTGCCATCAAGAGCAATAGTTGATTCATAGATGTCTATGTGGTCGTATGTCATTTTTTATCTCCATCATCCTATATTAATTTCAAAATTAACAGAATAGATAAATGATTTATTTTTAGACTGTCCAATGAAAAACGGTTCTGAAATTGCTTCTATCCGTTTAAATCTGGTGCTTCCTATAGTGGTATTCACTTTTAAGTTGAGTAAATTGCAAATTGAAATTGCTTTTTCAAGTGCGGTATCATCAGAAGTGTTTCGAACTCTTACTCCGAGTTCAGGGCGTTGTAATTTCATGTCGCCGGATGCTGTATTTTTTTGTGGTCTTCCTGGTTGTGCAAGGATAGCAATACAATCCGGAGTGCCTGGACTGAAATCACTATAAAATATATTAGTGCCAAGAGTGCCGACCCCTGACGTTTGCAGGAAAGCACCTATATCTTCTAGCCATGTCATATTAGCCGCCTGCATGTCTCTAGCAGTTCTTTCATGAGTGCAGGGGACCGATTATTAAATGGAGTGGAAAGAAACTTCCATTGTCCGTGGACGTGGCTGTATGGGATTTCATGAACATAAATTGGATAATCAAGATCTTTCCCGACTGTGATTCTGACAAAGAATTCTGTAAGTGTGTTCTTTTCAGTAGTAAGCTCGTAAGATTTTTTTGTGGCTCCGGTGTCGATTGGGCAGAATTGTTCCTGTGAAACCTTCTTAGTTTCTTTAGCCCATTTTGTTATAATGTATCTTGAAGTATTGTCAATCAGTGCAGCTTTCGCTATAAGATTAGCAATACAGAGAGCCGCAGTCATTAGAGATCCTCCCCGCCTGCATCTCCATAGTACACATCAGTACAAACATTATTTCCCATGTGATCGTGAACCGCATGAATTTTCACAATTTTAGGATAAGTCCCGTCAGGTAATACGATTTTATCATCCATGTTTACCGAAGTACCGGGAGGAAATGAAGTCCAAGCCACCGAAAGAATCTCATTTCCATTTGCATCTTCAATCTTCTTTGAGATTTTAGCATACTTGCACGTTAAAGTTGCAGCAGTCCCGTAGGAAACCGCGTGGTGTGCATCCTTAGAGCTGTAGGGATAACGAGTTACCGATGACGGAAAAAACAATTAAACGTCCTCCGTGCTTGAATAATAAAATTGAGAAATCCCGGACAGAGAGAGGTTAGTATAGGAGGTAACTTGTCCGGGTGTAGTGACGTCCAAAACGTCTTCATCGGGATAATTATCCATGATGCCCTCCGTGACTGTGATGCCCAAAACCACGCCGAAAAGAGGGACTTGTAAAAACGTAAGCTGATGATGCATTATACTGTGCTATGAGCGCAGCTGATTTCTGTTCGTATCGTTCAATATCCAGGTCGATAGTATTCTGTTGCCTATATTCAGGTGTTTGAACGTTTGCCGCCATCTCTCCTGTAGTTTTCATCCTGCGGAGGACAGCGGCGAGGATTGCATATTTTCCCGCTAAAATAACGGTTGTGTGAGTATCAACTGACGTATTGCAGAGAGTAAGAACGTCTTCGCTAACTTCTGTAATCAGTGCGGTTATTTCGGCATCTGATAGTGATGCTGAGTATATTTTGGCTCTAACGTCAGCTACCGAACAAATTGCCATGAGAGAAAATCAGGAGGAACGCATATAAAAGAAAATTGAAACATTCATTTAGTTTTTATAATTCCTAGTGCTGTTTCCCGTTTCCATCGTTTTTCAAAACTGACTCCTTTTTTAATAAGTGCGGATTCGTGGTTTTTAAGACTCCCTCTCTCAAAAAACTTTGATTCAGATAGTTTCTGATAGTGCGTTTCCTGACAATGTTTTGAGCAATAAATTAGTGGGATCTTACCGTATTTCAAGTAATTATATGTGAATAATTCTCTCTTTTGCTCAATTGTAATTGTAATAAACTTTGAACACTCAGGATTTGAGCATGATACTTTCGTTTTTGGCTGTGGCTCCGTGGTCATAGATGGCTCCGTTAAGATATGCTTCAGGAGATGTGCAGTAAGGACTTAAAAAAGAAACGTGAATACCGTTTATAATTTCTAATTCAATATCGGTAGCTAGATTATCAATTGCTTCGATCAAAAAAGAGGCTCTTTTTATTTCGCATGTTTGCCGATATGGACAACTGTTTGTACATACTTCTCCAAATTTGTTATATTTATGATAGAAGCATAACATATTAAACTAATATTAAAAGACTGATATAAAAATTTTGTGAAATGGAAAAAAAAGAAAAGAGTTAAGAAATCATTATTCTGAGTCTGTGATTTCTACAGTCCCCTCAAAGTCAATTCCTACAGTAGTATTCAAAGTTGTTATCAATGACCTGAGGATCGCTTTATCTGCCATGTCATTAGCCCTTTTCTGAGCTTGAAGCTTTGCAATCTCCAAAGCCTGATCTTTGAGTCCTGTTATTAGAGTCGCCCGTTCTTCGGCTGTTGCAGGGAGGTTGTAGGGGATTTGAATAGAAACCGGAAATTCTTTATAAAGTGGGAGTGGGAGCCCGTTTTGTCCTAGAACGTCGGTATATATTATATTACCGTCGCTGTCCCTCATTGGATTTCCTCTGTCTTCCCATGTCAGGCATATGTTTCTGCCTTCGTCTGGAGTGTTTGCTCGGAGTCTTCTCATTTTTATAATTGCCATTATATCACCATTCCATATCCTTGTAAAAATTTAGTCAAAGATCCTTCTAAAGATGCCTCTAAACAGTTGGGGATATCATTAGAATCAGTATCAGCAGTCAAATCAGCATAATCAATCTGCCCGTGATAGATTTGCCCGTTTCCTGGATAAAGCGACAGCTCGTATATAGTGCCGGATTCATCTCTTTTGTATGTTAGATTCTTTGGCCGATGTGTGAAGAGGTAGAAATCCACTTCGGAGGTTGTGGGGTCATAGAGAGCTATCCAGGGTTTTGAGAGGTTTTGCAAGCCGTAACTTGCGGTTGTACTATCTGCAAAATCATAAGACGCTGAGTAATTATCATCTACATCAGGAGCATAGGTAAGAAT
>Ga0172381_10000882_pt1 | contig 37492 bp, 31 predicted proteins | sample Leawel6488metaG_FD_119754 | JGI IMG/M metagenome (GOLD analysis project Ga0172381, IMG submission 119754) | Leachate microbial communities from a municipal landfill in Southern Ontario, Canada - Leachate well 64-88 metaG | ecosystem: Engineered > Solid waste > Landfill > Unclassified | place... | reverse complement strand
TTTGATCCGAATGATAATTATAATGAATTTAGTCAGGGCTTTACTCCTTCCACTTGGTGCCAAGGATTAATTGATCCTAATTGGGTTTTGAAAGCCCCTTTGAATTATTGCAAACGCCAAGGTTATGGTAATCAAATTTTAGACAAGACTCTTATCCCGGGGCAGACTGTTGGCACCGAAGAGATCCCGGGAGAAATTATTTTAACTCGAGCCGATGAATATTGCGCCGATGAACAAAGTTGTATCAAGGAGAAAACTGATGGTACCTGCGAGGCTTACGGTTATTGTACCGAAGAAAAGCGAACCTGGGATTTTGTTTCCGATTCTTGCGATGCTATTTATAATACTTGCCAAACATTTGTAAAGTCTGATAACTCCAGCGCTTCCTATTTGGAAAACACCGTTGACTATGGCACTTGTAATGCGGACAATGCCGGTTGTCGGCCTTATTCCGTCTCGGGCACCTATAATACTTCTTCTGATAAGATTTCCTGGAATTCCTTGAATCACCTTTATTTTTCCAAGAGAGCCGAAGCTTGCGACAGCAGCCAGGAAGGTTGTCAGGAATTAATTAGAATTACTCCTGAAGTTGGTCATAACTTTTTAATTAACTCTGATTTTGAAGAGGCTCTGAGCGTCGGTTCTTGGGATGTTAATATTGATGATGTTAATGTTTCTACCCCGAATACAGCCACAGTTATAAGTGGCGGTTATTTTAGCGACAACGCTTTAATGCCTAATGGTATTTTGAAAAAGAATGTCGCGGTCGGACCTAATGATTATAATATTTCCGGCCGGAACTATACTTTCTCTTTCTATGCTAAAAATTGTTCCGATGGCGATCAGGCGGTTATCGGCAACAGCGCCGTTGACAACAAGACGGTTGATTTGGGCGGTAGCACCGATTGGAATTATTATTATGCTACCTATAATTTTCCTCTGGGCTTAACCGATAATCATGTTTATATTTCTATTAATTCCGCCACTTGCCAGATTGATCGTTTGAAACTGGAATTGGCTAGCGTCGGAACCGAATATAGCGACTATTATCAAAATAATTTAGTTTATCAAAAATTAATTCCAGACTATTTAGCCTCGGCTTGTTATGTTAATCCCAACTCCGCCACTCCGGATTATAGCTTGAAGGCCAATGCCCCGGCTAAATGCTCCGACTACACTCGACGTTGCAATGCTTCGGAAGTCGATTGCGATCTGTATCAATCTGTCCGGGACGGCTTTACTCTTCCGGCTAAAGTCACTCCGTTTGACGCTTGTTTGGCGGAGTGTGACGGCTATGATTCTTATGTCCAAAAAGCCACTGTTTTTTCCAATACTTCAGCCGCTAATTTTATTCCCAATACCGCCACTAAATGTAGCGCCAACGCCGTCGGCTGTACCGAATTTACTAATTTAGATTCTGTCTCTCAGGGCGGTGAAGGTAAAGAATATTATAGTTTCTTGCGCCAATGTATCAAGCCGAACGACAATCAATGCGGTGTATTTTATAGTTGGGGCAGTGCCGGAGCCAGTTACCAATTACAGCCTTATAAGCTACAGGCTTTTAATGACAAGCCTGTCTTAACCGCCGGCAGTTTTAATATCAGCAAAGAGCAGATCGATGAAGATGGTAATGTGGTTTGTAGTGAAGCTATTTATAACTCCACTTTATCTGATGCCGCTTATAATTCCGATTGTCGCCAGCTGTATAATAAGGACGGCGCCATTTTTTACGCTCTCTATTCCAAGACTATTACTTGTTCCGATGATTGTCACCCATATCGTATTAGCGCCAATCCAATCGATGAAACTATCACGGATTCGGCTAGTTGTGCCGGTGCTGATCGAAATTGGAATGCCTCCAGCACCGCTTGTTATGTTTGTAAAAATGGCGGAGTTTGGGACGATAACCAAAACGGCTGTATCTATCAAGCCATTCCCGGCGAAGGCCAGACTTGCAGCGCCAGTGAAAATGGCTGTCGCGAGTATAATGGTAATTATGGTAATAATCTACGGATAGTTAATGTCTATGACTTTGAAAATAATAGAATTTGGGCCAGCTCTTGCAATGACACCAGCTCGTTGAGCTCCGATTCCATTAACAAGAACGGCCACTCTTTGCAATATACTTATGCCGGCGGCAATTGTACCAACGACTTTACTCTAGATCCGATAATTGTTTCCAATACCGAACATGAATTCAATCTCTTGGCTGCCATTAAAGGTTTTTGGAATAAGATAGTTCATGGGGCTACGGCTCAAACCGGTAATGCCTTGCCGGGTCACAGTATCGGTGTCACGGTCGGCCAAGGTATCAAACAAAATTCCGCTTATGTTTTAAGATTCTTGGCCAAGTCTAATACCAGCGTCTCCGTCAATTTCTATTTAAGCAATGGTGTGGTGGCCTCTCAGTTTGATGCCAACTCTCAGAACAACGGTTCGGTCTCCGTCTCCGGTAATAATGAATGGAAGATGTATGCTATGAATTTAGCTTCAGTGGATCATGAAGTGACTAATATCGAGGCTCTATTATTCTCCGCCACCGGCAACGTCCTATTGGATAATATCACTTTAACCGAAGTGACTGACCGTTTCTATTTGATTCAAGATTCTTGGAATACTCCCGATGCTTGTTATTACGATACTTTTGATGTCTATCAGGGCACTAACTATAATTTAGGTTGTAGCGCCTATACCAATCGCGCCGGGAAGACAAGTTATTTGCGTAATTTCAGTCATCTCTGTTCTGACTCTTCCGCCGGTTGCGAATTGATGTCACTCACTAATAATTCTGCTAACCCGGAGGCGCAAGCTTTCCAGGAAGTCGGTACGCCTGACAATAATTGTGATGTTAGCGACGGACCGTCTTGTGTGAAGGTTCCGGCCGACAAAATGGTTTATGTTGTCTATAATTCCGCCAAACAATGCGGGGTGGAGAACAAGGGCTGTACTCGCCTGGGCGGACAGACCGCCGTTAATCCGGATGTGACTGTTCAGAATCTCTATGCTGACGTCTATCTCAGAAACAATCCGGACAAATATGACAGTATCCTCTGCAGCGATACCGAAGTTGGTTGCGACGAATGGAAATATCTCAACGGTCAATCCAGTTATTTCAAGGACCCGGGAGAAAATGTTTGCGAGTGGCGTCAACCGGCCAATGCGACCGGCATGAACTTGCCGAAGAAATGGTACAAAAAAACCATCAAGCGTTGCGACTTTAATGACAATGATCAAATTGATGCGGACATCAACACCGGTGCTATTTTGGAAGCTCAGAATAGATTATGTAGCACTGATTCCGATTGCGGTAATGGTAATTGTATTTTAGATGAGAATGATTATTTATGTGATGTTAGCTCGCTCAAAACCATCGGTCTGGGTGGCGGTAATTTAATTTACCAACCGCAAAATATGGTGGGAACTTGTGAGGCCAAGGCTTCCGGTTGTACCGAGTATATCGATCCGGTCAGTGAATTCTCGCCGAATATTGTAATTAACCCCAGCTGGGGCGACTTGAACGGTGATGGCACCAGAGGCGACGCTTGGGCCACTTCCACCGCTCCGATTGTGGGGCAAAAACAAATTGTCTATTTCTTGAAGAATAAATTATATAGTTTCTCGGCGGAAGCAACTAATGTTACTCCGACTCAGAACACAACTTTGATTTGTCCGGCTTCGGTCCGAATTTTGGGATCTGATAATAATTTTTCGGCCGTAACCAATACCATTACCATTCCGGCCACCACTTCCAAAAATATTCTATTCAATTCTCTAAATAATGTTTCTTGTACCGTTTACGGAGCGGAGGATGGTAAAACAATTAATATCAGAAGCACTGTGGTTGACTACAAATTAATCGCCGGAGTGGACAAGACAACGTGTAACGGCGCGGCCAGCTTTGATTCCGGTTGTATTCTGTTTAATGAAAGAAAACAAAACGGCGTGGCCGGTTTGAGCGCCTTGAATTGGAAAGCTTTCGGCGGTTCCTATCAACTTGGTTCGCCGGTTATCTCCACGTCCGATGGCGATTCCAACGTTTTGGTGAAGGTCAAACCGAATCGGGTTTGTTCCAAATGGTTATCATGCTTGAGTGCGGGAATTGACGCTGCCAGCGGAGAAGAAACTTGTTATGCCTTGGGAGAGTGCGACAAGCTGGGAGATTCCGGTTTATGCCAAAGCTTTGTCAGCAAGCCCGAAGTCCAACATACTTTTGATAGTGGCTCAGATCGAAACATCGCCGGTTACTCCAAAATGGATAATTATTATCTGTCTAATATGAGTGAGGTGGGACAGGATACCAAGCTCAATTGGGATTTTGAAAGTACCAATGTCACTGGAATCGCCAAATTGTCCGGTGGCGCCACTAGTACTGATATCGATTTTAGCGATGTTGGAACCAATGCTTATATTTTGCTTGATTCGGCCCAATTAGGTTCGGCCAGCAAGATTTCTTACCCGGCTCACGAGAAGGGCTTCTTGGTTATCAAGAACGGATTTGCCGATGGCGTAGTGATTACCGCCACTTATCCTTTTGAAAAGAATAAAAAATATTATATTAACTTCTTGGTTAACATTGACGACTCCAATGGCAACGGCGCTACCTTAAAATTACATGCCGGCAGTAATTGGCCGTTTGTTTATACTAACTCCGGCTATGGTTGGCAAAGAAAAGTTTTAGAATTTGAATCCGACGTCAACACTAGTGCTGTTTCCATTTATCTCTATTCTGGTGGTGATGCTACTGTATCAGCCGATCCGGTCTACTTTGACGATATCAGTATTGAGCCGGTGCTGGAGATAGCTCAGAATAGTTTTGTGGCCAAGGAATGTCGTCTGTATCCAAAACAAGACAGTCTGTCTTGTAAGAGCTCTAATTCCAGCATTGTCAGCAACGGTCTTTATGGTTATTGTTTGGAACACGATCCGAAGAATCCCGAAGTTTGTCTGATGTGGTTCCCGATTGATAATGTTAGTAGTTCCCAAGCTTCGTCCGGAGCTAATACCGCTTTCAACGGCTATGCTACCGGTCCAACTCCTTCTTATTGTGGGAAGGTTAGTGCTAATTTCAAACTCTTAGAAAAGAGAAGTGGATATTATCTTGATGGTGGCTATGTTTATTCTCAATATAGTCACGAAGATGAGTGTGAAGGATCTGATGAGGATTCTGTCAATTGTTATGCCAGTAGCAATAGCGGTGTTTATTATTGGCATGTCGGTGGATGTTCTTCTGGCTGGTTCCCATTAGAATATTGGTGTAAATGTCCTTGTGGTGGCTCTAACCACAGAAATAATTCCAGCGAAATTTGTGCCCCCTCGGACACCCCATTAATCTCCACCGGTGGCGGAACGTTATACGGAACTTGCGGAGGATGGAACCAATATTCTTTTAATTATGCTTATCCGCAAGGTTGGTATGAATATAATGGCATCGAAGGGCCGGAAGCCCAAGTCAATGGGCATTATGACATTAGAGTTTTGGATTATGGTGTTACTTCCTTGGCTGATTGTACTAGTTTGTCGGGCGAATGGCTTAGTAATCAATGTTTAATACCGATTGCAGACTATAAGCCAAAATGTTTGGAATATGTGACCACTCAAGCCTCTCCTTGGGTCAAGAGATTAACCGATATTCCGTTGCCTTCGGCTACCGCTAGTTTCTGGGACTCGGCCAATAACAACCAGGCGCTAACTTCTGGTCCTTACAAATATTATAATTATACTCGGGGCTATAATAATCCTTACGGTCCGGCTGCTGCTACGGCGGTTGCCAGAACCCCGCTGGGTGACGGTGGCGCCGGGGTCCCCTATGGTTGCGACGCTAATGGTAACACCTATTATAATGGTAGTGCTTGGGTTAGTACTTGTGAGGCAATAGTAGCTGATGCCACGTTTAGTAATTTTTCCGTGGCTCGAGTAGCTACAACATCGCCGGCTGTTAATCTCGGTTTAAATTCTACCAATAATGATCCGGTCATGACTATCAAAAATATTTTCTTGCAGTTTAATTGGAACAACACGTCCTATAATTATGCTGGACCTGATATGAATTCCGGTTATTCCTCATCCGATATTCAACCTTGTGTGGGCGGGGTCCGCATTGACACCGGCGATCCGACTAAAAATTGGTGTTCTGTTTTGCCAACCATTTCTAATGTCAGATTGGCCGATTTCAACGGAACCAATATAGCTCCCGATACGGTAACTGGCACTTATTTTGTCAAAGACCCCGGCTTCTACACTCTACGTTTTGGTACTACGGTCGACAAAGAACAGGCTCCGATATCCAAGATGCTGATTGATTTTGGCGAACCTTCCGGAGGTATTATTTCCATCCCGGCGGTTGATTCTAATAATAATTTCTACTTTATGCATTATTACAATCCTCCGACTGGTGGCGCGCAGTATCATATCAGAATCAAGGTAGCTGATAATTGGGGGTTCTATTCTTGCGCGGGACTGTCTAATACCTGTTCGTCTTTAAATCAGAAAAAATGTTGTTTGGCTGGTTTTGACCCCGCCTCGCCAAATTGCGCCTCTTGTCTGGATTAGTTGACAAAATTATAGAATTGTGCTTTAATATATAGTTATAGTTACTTTAACAACAAACAAATCAAAATAGGAGGAATATATAATGAAAACAAGAAGTTTTCTCTCAAAAATCGTGATTTTTTTCGTGATACTGCTTTCTTGCCCGTTGTTTACTTTTGCCCAGGTTACTTTTGTTGATATCCCAAATCCTGCTCAGATATCCGGTAAATTTCTTTATGGTGTTTGGGGGACCGATGCTAATAATGTTTTCGCTGTTGGCCAGAGTGGAATGTTTCTGAAGTATAATGGCGCTAATGCCACGGAGATCACCAATTCTTTAAGCACAACATTATCAAGCGTCTCCGGATGTTCGGCTACTGATGTTTGGGCTGTTGGTGGTGTTGGTACTGCCGTCCATTATAATGGTTCCGGTCTGACAACCTACAATGTTGGGACGTCAAGCAATTTATTAGATGTCAAAGTATTTGCCTCTGATAATGTTTGGGCCTGTGGCAGCAACGGAGTGATAGCTCATTGGGACGGGATATCTTGGGCCATGGTTTCTAACCCTTATCCTAACTTTAGTTTTGTCCAAATATCAGGCACTAGCACCAATATGTATTTTGCCGGCGGAGATTTATTTGCTCCCTATGCCTCCAAAATATATAGTTATGACGGGACTAGTTTTACTGAAATTTTGAGCGATCCCAATGGTCATAATTGGTATAGAATATCGACCCAGGATGATAACTTTTTTTATCTTTTTGGTCAGGAGGATACTTATAGCTTCGATAAAGCCAGCGGCGTTGTTACCAAGATTTATGAAAGCGGTTCTTACGGATCTTATGTTTTTAGCGCTAATGACATCTTGATTGTCGGTGGTGACTCCGGTATAGTTCATTTCGATGGTACGAGCTGGAAGGTGTTAAATGGAGCTTATGGTTACGGTGCGGTTTATGCCCCCCAGAACAATAAAGCCAATGTTTTCTTTGTTGGATCTGTCGGTGGTTTTATGCGTTGTGACCTAACCGTCGGCATCAAAGAAGAAAGTTTAGCTCCCAGCACATTCAGCGTCTATCCCAACCCCGCTTCGGACCAAATTACCATTGACCTGGCCTTTGACCAAAAGATTAACACTAATATTGAGTTGTTTAATCTTGTTGGGCAACAGGTTAAACAAAGCTTTGAACTCGTGGGCAACGACTTCAGAACTACTGTCAATATTGGTGATTTACCTTCGGGTAGTTACTTTGTAAAAGTAACAACTGACGAAGGTGGCAGTTTCAGCAAAAAGCTGATAATTGCAAAATAAGCGAAAAAAATCAAAAAACTTTAGCAGTTCAAAGAACTGTTAAAAGAAATAAAAATCCCGCACAAGATGTGGGATTTTTTATTTGGCGGTTTAATACTTAAAATTTTGGTTAAAAAATAGGGGTTAATTTCTATATGTCGATGCTTGATTATTTTGATTTTTATGATAATATAAAGCTAGGTTGATAATGGATAAAATTGCCTAATTTAACCCATAAATATTATGTTAATAGCTATTACGGGGATTGACGGAAGTGGCAAAAGTACTCAAATTGGATTGCTGAAAAGGTTTTTGAAAAAGAATCATTATCCTGTTTTTATATCAAAAGCTTGCGGAAAGGCCGAAAAGAAATGCTTAAATAAATTTTTTCAATATTGGGATAGTTTAACAATTACCTTCGTTTTTCAGGGGTTGCATCGCCAGCAATATGTTGAGGCTCTGAAGGCGATTAAGGCGGGAAATATTGTTTTAGCTGATCGCTGGGATGAAACTTTTTTGTCTTTTCATAGCAAATTCGGTTATTTGTCAAAGCATAAAGATTTAATGCTCGAATGGAATAACCTAGCTTTTAATAAGTTTATTCCCGATCTAACCTTTTTTATAGACACTCCTTCAAAGATTACCCATCAAAGATTGGTCTCTCGGGGTAAAGACTTTTTAGATAAAGGGAGCAAGCGTTATCATGAGCAGATAAGACGAGCGACTATAAAGGCCTTAAAGGGCAGGCCAGTAATTGTTATTGACGGAACCCAATCCATTAACCATATCCATAAAATAATTGTTTCCCAAGTATCAAAAAAGTTAAAGTTTAATATGCCCGTTTAATGGCAATAAATAAAAAATAGAAAAATCATATGCATTTAGTCGACGAAATAATCCGAGATTTCAGAGAAAAGGGCTACATTGAGGAATTAAGAGATTTGCCCACGCTAGATGAAAGATATAAGCGTCTGCAAAAGATTACTTCTCAAGTTAATATTTTTAAGAGAGAACTGGAAGATTTATCTCTAGATGAACAATTGTATTTAGATTGCCAGCTGCAAGAACGGGGCGTACCATTCGGTTTATGCCCAGAATTTTATATATTTTTTTCTAATAAGAATAATAGATTCCATTTTTGTTGTAGGGGCTGTAATAACGGTAGAACTTTTTGTCGGGGGCAGAAATTAAAATGTGATAAAATTAATTAGCTTATCAATCATAATACATGAAATCATTAAACAGTGTTGTTTTCCAGGTAACCAGAAAATGTAATTTGACTTGTCCCCATTGTTTTTTTTGCGCGGGTCCCAGTAAACGAGAAGAACTAACCTTGAGACAGGCGACGGCAGCCCTTAATGATTTGCGCAGTCTCGGTATCAAAAAAATTGATAAATTTATTATTACTGGTGGCGAGCCAACTTTGTGGCCATTTTTGTCAGAATTAATTGGCAGTATAAGAAAATTATTTTCTAAGGCTAAGATTAGAATTGACACCAATGGTGTTAATTTTTTCATTAATCCAGGATTATTTGATAAGCTTGGGGCCGACATTTATAATATTAGTATTGATAGCTTTCATAATAAGGCATCTGTCGCCAAAAATTTTTTAGATCGTGACATTTTCTTAAATAAAAATTGTTCGTCTCCATTGGTGGATTTTTTTATAAAGAACCAGGTGCGGTTCGGTTTTGGTCTTTCTGCCAGATGGACATCTAATAGGCGAGATGACCAAATATTTTCCAATTTTTTTAAGGAATATAGCAAGAAGATTAATATTGAAAGAAAATTAGTTACGGCTACGGGCCGAGGCAGAAGTCTCCCTGCCACTTCAACCGGTTCCGGTTATTTAATTGGTGAACGACCAGAAAATTTTACTTGCTTAATGGGAGATTCATTATTATTGGCCCTAGATGGTTGTTGGTATGGTTGTTACCACCCGGCAAGTCTAACGAAACTAGACAAAGCTGGTGGCTCACATGTGGTAGATAAATTTAAGAAGCTGGTTAAGTCTCCTTTATATGGAGATTTGCCCAGACTGGGGCTATTAAACGTGTTAAATAATATTGCAAAAAATAAACCAGAACATCGTTTGGCAATCAAAAAGATTTTAGCTAGAAAATATTGGTATAGATGCCAACCTTGCGAAGATTTATGTAAAGAAAAAGTTTTTAAATTATAGCATATGATTAATAATATAGATTTGAAACCTGTCGGTAAATACGTCAACGATCACGGCAAAGAAGGCGTGCGATATGTTTGGAAGCTAGACGGTCGCCCGCATGTTTATGTGGAGAGTGGGGCTTTTTATAAGAGAACCTATTTGGAGACTAATAAGGCCGATGCAGAAATTGCTGCCTATACCACTTCAGTATCTTTAGGTTGTTTATTGGCCAAAGAAAATAGACAATGTAAGTTTTGCGTTACTGGTAACCATGTCCCATATCAAAGATTATTAACGGCCGAGGAAATTGCTTTACAAAATGTTTTTATGGTTCTGGATGATTTGATTGCCAACCAATCTAATAAAGCCAGAGAATTTGCCTATATGGGGCAAGGAGAGCCAGGTTTTTCCTATGATCAAGTCAAAAGGGCAATCCTAATTACCAATTCAGTAATGGAAGACCTTGGAATTAACGTCTACAGACATATTTTTGCTACTGCCGGGGTTCCTCAAGCAATTAGGCGCTTGTCAGAAGATATTGCCATTGGAGTTTTTGGTAAAACAAAAATTCTGCTCCATCTTTCGGTCCATTCTGCAATTGACCGTGAGAACTTAATGCCAATTAATCAATTGTATCCCCTGGAGGAAGTTATTAAAGCTTCGGAGGAGTATGCTAAATTGACCGATACTAAAGTAGTAATAAACTTAATGATGCTAAAGGGGGCAATGTTGATGGGAAAAGGTCCATTCAATACAACGTCTCCTGAACAGGCCATTAATTTGATAAAATTTTTAAATCCACGATATCATCGAATCATTTTGTGCGAATATAATGTTGATAGTAGTGTCGGGACCAATAACCCAATTTCTCTAGAAGAAATTGCAAAATTGGAAGACATTTTTGTGGCCAATGGATTTGAATTCAAAAAATTTATTGCTTTCGGTAAAAAAAATAAATTAGCCTGTGGCTTGTTGGGTGGCCAGGCCGTCCCCAATCTCGATCTTTTGGAAATCAATCCTTTACTTGAACGGGCGATCGATTTGATTAAAGGTCAACAAATATAAAATAATATGCCAAAAAAAGTAATTATTACCACTGCGGGCCGTTTACATTTTAATAGTTTGAAAATGAACGCAGTTGATGGCCGGGGTTGCGGTGGAATTGGGGTGGCCCTGAAAGACCCGGCGCTTAAAATCATTTTTTCCTTGGCTAATAAAATTGTCATTACTGGGGCTGACGCTATGTTAAGAAAAAAAGTTGAGAATTTTGCCAAAAACTTTTTGCTTTATATTGGCGTAAATCGAGGAATTAATATAAAAATTATTAAATTTTTTCCCGGTAAAGTCGGTTTGGGCAGTGGCACACAACTAGGAATGAGTGTCGGCCGAGGAATTTCTTTGCTTTACGGAAAAAAAATTAGCTTACGCCTAATAGCTGAGATTACTAAAAGAGCAGGAATTTCTGGTATTGGCTACTATGCTTTTTCTAAGGGGGGATTAATAGTCGATGGTGGCTACTGGATGGGCAAAACGGAGGCCAAAAAAACATTTGCCGATCATAATCCGACCCCTCCGCCCCTAATTGCGCGTTATTCTTTCCCGACTAATTGGAAGGTTTTATTGCTTACTCCCAAAAAATCATTGCCAAAGATTTCTAGTCTTGATGAAGCAAAGCTTTTTATCGAAAATACTCCCGTACCCATGAAAGAAATCGGCGTTATTTGCACTAATGTTTTAATGGGCATTATTCCTAGCCTTCAAGAAAAAGATTATTTTAAATTTATTGAATACTTATCTAAGATTGGTAATCTCGGAACCAAAAAAGTAGAATTAGAGTTAAATTATAATTTACTCAACTATTTTAATAATAAGTTTTCTAATCTTCTAGCTAGGAAATTAATAAGACTATCAGCAAATAAATATTATTGGCAGGTGAGTAGTGATAGCAAAGTCTTTGAAAAAAAATATCCGTCTCGCAAAATACCGTTTTTAATGCTTAGTTCTCTCGGAACTACTTTTTATTCGATACTATTGGATGGCTACCACGATTTTGATTATATAAAACGGGAGTTAAAACGTGGTTTGCCGAATGATTGGACGGTCAACTTGACCTCGGTCAATAATCGGCCAGCCAAGATTGACATTCTTCAGTAGTTTTATATGGACAATAAAAAGATATTAGAGGTCATAGAAAAGCAGACTAGAATCTTTTTTCAAAAGATTGGCGGGAAGGTGTTGGATGTTAAAGTTTTTTCTGGTGTTACTTTTTCTTCTCCTGGCCAGCCACTAGTTTGTCCTAATTATTATATAGAATTCAATAATCCAAGCCTCTTTGGTTTGGGCGATTATGCTGATGATGTTTATCCTCGTTATCGAAAAATGCGTTCCGACTGGAAAAATGCCCTAGCGGAAGCCGGAATAGAAATGTTCGTTGATGCGGCCCCTGGGTTTGTTCCTTGTTTATCGTTAGAGAGCCAAAAATCAGGAGAGACTTATTTAGCTAAACCTTTATTTCTTTCTGGCCAGGTTATCCCAATTGGAGAAATCGATTTGCCCTATTATCATGAGTTAAAACAAAAGTTTAATTTACGGTTTGCTCTTAAAGAAAGCGGTGGGTTATTGATTGGTCCGGAAGGAGGAATGTTACGGGCCCTTGAAGCCATAGTTAAATTATCCGAACGAATCAGCAATTTCGTTGATATTGGTGCTGGGACAGGGGAACTAAGCGCTTATTTAATAAAACAAAAACTGGGAGATAAAATAATCGTTAATGAAGTTAGCGGCACCTTGATCAATCATTTAAGCTCATATCTTGGTGCTACGGCCAAAGAGCATGGTGCTAATATCAATTTTCAATTTAATGATTGTCGAAGAATAATTCTGCCAACTAGTTCGGATTTAATTAGCGTTGGTGTTTTTTATGGTTTTCAGCCGTCTTTGATTGAAGAAAAGGGCTTGGAATTCAAAAAAGCTTTAGGGGATTCGGGAGTTCTTCTTATCCAGTCTTCTATGCCCGAGACATTGTTTAATTTACATGTATTACTAGGTGATTGTGAGGGAATTAATAATTGGCCTTGGTATAAAAGAACTTTAAGTTTGCCGTATTATTTTAATTATTATTTGACTTGTTATCTTGATAATGAATTTATCACTCTAGCTTCCCAGTCCAAATCAAGGTTATTGTTAATATTGGAAAAATTAGAGGGAGCCCTCGTTTATAATAGAAATTTTTAAGAATTTTTGGCGGCTTTTAATGATATTGACCTTTTTTGATTTTTATGATATCATATTGGAAGTACTTTAAATCAACAGCCATGAAAACAAAAACGGACCTAGTATATCAAGATTTGAGATTAAGGTTTTTGGCAAAAACATTAGTATTTACTGATAGCCCGGTTGAAAATTTTAAAATTTTAGACAAAGAGTTAAACACAGTAAATTTAGCAAAGTGTGGCCTTCATGACCTGGAGATGGAAATTCCAGGAACCTCTGCTTATTTAGCTTATTTATTCCAATCAAGCTATAAAGTTAATTTTGGTGTTTGTTCAAAATTAAAAATGTGGTTTAATCAGGCCGGCGTACAGAACAGATGCCAACATGGAGATCGTCTAATGATGGCCCATTGCTTTGGGTCAATAGGACGTTGTTCAATACCAAATAATAAACCTTAAGTAAAACGTGACTTTAAATGAGCCACGTTTTTTATATCTTAAGTTTTCTTGCTAAAACCATCAAAATAGTCTAAAATCTAATTAAGTTTATAAATTAATCTTCGTATAATATTATGTCCAGATTATCAATTTTAGAGGCTAAAAAGAAGGTTTCGGGCCAAGTAACGGTTTCTGGTTTTGTGCGCAACCAGCGGGCTTTAAAGGGCCTAATTTTTGTTGTTTTGGCCGACTTGTCGGACAGTATTCAGCTGGTGATTGAGGAGAAGAACCCGGCGGTCTATGAGCTGGCTTTGACCCTAAATTTGGAGAGTGTCATTGAAGTCTCCGGAGTGCTCCAGCCCAAACCGGTGAAGGCGGGAATGAATCCCGATTTTGAACTGTTAGTTTCTGATTTAAAGATATTGTCTCTAGCCAAAGAACAATTACCAATTCCGGTCCTACAGAAAGCCGACAATGAAGCTGATTTTGATTTGAGATTGAATTGGCGCTTTTTGGATCTGCGCCGACCGGAGAATCAATTGATTTTCAAAGTGTGGACCGAATTGGAAAGAGGTTTCCGCGAGTATTTTGCTTCCGCTAATTATATTCAAATCTATACCCCGACTTTCATGAGCACCGCCAGCGAGACCGGAGCGGACGTCTTTGAGGTTAAATATTTTGATACCAAGGCCTACCTGGCCCAGTCGCCTCAATTCTACAAGCAAATGGCGATGGCCGCGGGCCTAGAGAAAGTATTTACCGTCGGAACTGTCTATCGCGCCGAAAAGTCTTTCACCAATCGCCACGTAACCGAATTCACCGGTTGGGACTTTGAAATCTCCTATATTGATTCTGAAGATACTATTATGGATGAAGAAGAAAAAATGATTGTATCTGGCTTTCAAAAAGTAAAAGAGAATCTAGGTTTGGATGTCGAGATTCCATCAATGCCTTTTCCTCGGTTGACTTTAGCTCAGGCCAAAGAAAAATTAGTGGCCAAAGGTATCAAGGGTGAAGCTCCGGATGATTTGAACCCGGAAGAAGAACGAGGCATTTGTCAGATTATTAAAGAAGAGACTGGCAATGATTTCGTTTTTGTGACCGCTTATCCCATTTCTGTCCGCCCTTTCTATCATATGCGCCGGGAAGATGACAATTCTCTGACCAAGAGTTATGATTTATTGTACCAGGGAATTGAAATCACGACCGGAGCTATTCGAGAACATCGGATTGAAGTGTTAGAGAAACAGGCACTGGGAAAGAATATGAGCCTAGAAGAGTTGGCTGATTATTTAAACTTCTTTAGATACGGTTGTCCGCCTCATGGGGGCGCCGGTATTGGCCCCGCCCGGATTGTTATGAAGTTATTGGGACTAAATAATATCAAGGAAGCGGTTTTCTTACCGCGGGATGTCAAACGTTTAATTCCATAAATTGAAATTAGTTTGCAGAGACTTAAAACAGGCCTAACCATGGCCTGTTTTTGTTTGTTTGGTTTGATGTCTAAAATATCAACATCAAGTGTTTGACTTTTAGACAGTAGGAGGGTATAATGGTGATATTATAATCAATAATCTAAAAATATGGCTAATGACTCTTATAAATTGATAAAAAGCTTAAGATTAGAGAAGGGCTTGTCTCAAGAAGAAATATCTCAAAGATTAGGGCTTTCCCGGTCATCTTATATCTCTTTTGAAAAAGGCAAGGTGGAACTTAACTTATCGCAAGCCGCTAAAATAGCGGATATTTTTGGTATTACCTTGGAACAAGTGGAAAGTGGGATAAAGGCCAATTATGAAAAATATAAGCAAATGATTTTGGCCTATTTGCGAGAAGCGGTAGCCGGTGACGATAGCGTCCTCAAAACCAAACTGGCTAAGATGCTCTACTTAGCCGATTTTGCTTGGTTTTATGAATATCTACAAAGTATGAGCGGCATGCAATATCGTCGGATTAAATATGGTCCGGTGCCGGATATGTATTTTAGAGCCATAGATGAATTGGAAGAGTCAGGAAAAATATCCATTAATCGCAAAAATGATTTGATTTTGATTTCTGAAAATAGGGGATCAAAAAACCAGCCACTAACTGAATTATCTAAAGAAGAGCTGGGGCTGATTAAGGCCATTGCTCAGAAATGGAAAGATAAAAAGACCGGCGAGATAGTTGATTTCACTCATAACCAAGTGCCATACAAGATTTGCCAGCCGGACGAAATTATCCCTTATGAATTAATTACTCAACAAGACCCGGATTATGTTTATTAGATACTCGGTAATAATCAGACCATTTGCCGAGCGTCATTATTTAAAAAACTTTGATAAGAAATATAAGAGGGCTTGGGAAGTAACTTGGCGAGCAGTTTGTGAAGAACTGCAGCGTTTTGATTCTCTCTTGGACACATCCATTGCTGAAGTGATAGCCAAAAACAATAGTATCAGAATTGCCAAGATTGAGTTTCGGGTGGCCGGCACCAAGGAATCAAGAAAGTCATCCGGTAATAGATGCATTGTGGCGGTTCATCAGACCACTAACTCGGTCAACGTCTTGTTTGTTTATCACAAAAATGATTTGGGCCACGGAAATGAAACGGCTCAATGGAAACAGGTGATTAAAGACAATTACCCCGATTATGGCGGTTTGTTATAACGACTAAATTCTGGAAATTTATCTTCAATTATGATATATTAGGTAATATCAATATAATTCAGTAATTTTTCTATTATGAGCAAGTCAAAACCTGTCATTGTAGCCGTTTCCGGCTATTTTAATCCGCTTCATGTCGGTCATTTGGAGATGATTGAGAAATCGCGTAAATTAGGCGACAAGCTGGTGGCCATTGTCAATAATGATTATCAGGTGAAACTAAAGGGCTCGGTGCCTTTTATGAGCCAAGCCGACAGACTGAAGATAGTTTCCGCCCTTAAGTATGTAGATAAAGTTTTTCTGTCAATTGACCGCGATGCCACAGTGTGCAAATCATTGGCCAAAGTCAGACCGAATATTTTTGCCAATGGTGGCGATCGCAAAAGCCTAAATGATGTGCCGGAATTTGGAATTTGTTCTAAGTTGGGAATTAAGATGGTTGACGGTTTGGGAAAAAAAATCAGGGCCAGTTCTAAATTAATTGCGGAGGCCGCCGCTAAAAAAGCTAAATTATGTTCAAAATAATCCGCCGCCTTTTAATTTTATTAATCATTCTGCTGGTGGCCCTCGCTTACTACCAGAATGTTTATTTGGAGAATAAGAGAAAGAATGATCAAGCTAAAATAACTGTCCGGCAGGAAAAGGTAATCACCATTATTGAGGGTTGGAATATCAAGCAGATTGATAATTATTTGATTGAGCAGGGAATTAAGTTGGACGGCCAGCTGGCTGATTTCAAAGTGCGGGATTATAAGTCCGATTATGATTTTTTAGCTGACGCTCCAGCTGGCGCTGACTTGGAGGGTTATCTTTTTCCCGACACCTATCGGGTTTTTGCCTCTACTACCGCCGATGATATTGCTCGGAAAATGTTGAATAATTTTTCCTCTAAGGTGACTCCGGGAATGCTGACTGAAATTAGTCGACAGAAAAAAACCTTACATCAGATTATCACCATGGCTTCGGTCGTGGAAAAAGAAGTCACCAGTCAAAGCGATATGAAAACAGTGGCCGGTATTTTCTGGGATCGGATTAAGAATGGTCAAGCGCTCGAGTCTTGTGCCACTTTAGCCTATGTTTTAGGGGAAAATAAAGCCCAGTATACCTATGAAGATACTCGGGTCAAATCGCCTTACAATACCTATATTAATCGCGGTTTGCCGCCGGGGCCGATAGCCAATCCGGGGTTCAATGCTATTGCCGGTACTATTTATCCGACCTATACCGATTATAATTATTTTTTATCTCGACCCGATACCAAGGAGACTGTCTTCAGTAAAACTTATGAGGAACACACTCTCAATAAACAAAAATATTTAAAATAGTTAATTAGAATATTATGTTTGAAAAAGCCGAGGAAATAAAAAAGACTATTGATTCTACGCCTAAGGCTGCCGCCAGCCCTAATTTTACCAACGCCGGATCGAGTTATGTTGACAGTGATTCGACCGGGACCGGTAAAAAAATCGCCGGCATTTTAATTTTGCTCGTGATTATCGCCGGGTTTATTTTTGGCGGTTATTTTGTTTATCAAAAATTTATTAACAAATCAACTCCAACTCCGACCACTTCTACGGCCCAGAGCGAGGCCCAAAAATTGCAAGCTGAACTGGATCAGGCGAAGCTCACGGCTAATTTACCGGGCAATGCTGATGCCGGAGCCAATGTTTCCTCCTCCACCGATTTGGGCCAGGGAATAGAGTATTTAAGTTTCTCCAGTTTTTATGCTGAACCGGATAATTCCATGACAGTTAATATTGACGACTATCAGTTACCGCTCAATATCAAATCCGACGTTTTGAATTATTACGACGTGGCGCGGAAGATAAATCTGGATAAAAATTTAACTGATTTAAATAATAATGGTTTTGCGGTGATTGATAATCCTTTTTCTAAGGATCCCAAGAATCCCGATGCCAAAAGCTTAAATAATTTTTATAGCGTCTATGACACTCTAAATCGAAAACAAATTCCGACTCTGATCACCGCCGATTTTATCACCTACTATTACCAAAATACCATGAAGAAAGCCTTCAAAGACATTGAGGAAAATGTCTTTTATGGCAATTTATGGGATATTTCCAACCAGCTTTTTGAAACCGCTAAGACTCGGTATAATAATCGTTTGGTGGAAGTCGGTAATATTAACGACCCGATTTTAGAAGGCGCGCGCTTAGAAATGGCTTATACGGCCACTTTGATAGAAATTCTCAAGCCGGCTGACGGGCAGATTAATACTAAAAATGATTTGAGCGACAAGAGTTTGTTTACTTTGCAAGAAGTTGATGACTTCAGTTTTAACTTGCCCCAATATTTGAAGGTCGATGTTTTGAAGGAAGTCCAAAATATCAGAGAACATAAAGTTTCCGCCAAATCGCCGGTGATGCTTTATACCCGCGACTATCGTGAGTTTGTGGTGCCGGAAGAATATAAAACTAATGCCAGATTAAATAATTTCTATCTGGCGACTCGCTGGCTCAATACCGTCTTTCCAATTTATTACAAAAACGCTGATTGTCCAGATTGCGCTTTGGATGCGGAAGATTGGCGCATTCAGATGGTCGCCTCCGGTTATCTGGCTCAGGATGTTTTTGACGATGATAATTTAAAAAATAAATGGGCGCGAATTTACAAAGTTCTGACTTTTTTCAAGGGCTTGAGAGACGATGTCAGCCTGGTTAACTATCGCGATGCCTTAGTGGAGCTTTTTGGAGCTGATTATAAGCTGGAAGAAATTTTTAGCAACAGCAACGGTCAAGCGACCGAAAATTTTCAGAAGTTGCAGAATAAGATTTTAAGCTTAGAATTCTTGGATGCCTATGGCGCTTGGGACAAGAAGGATTCGAAAAATTTCGGTAAACTGGGAGTTAAAATGTTAGCCGATTTCTATTGGCCCAATGATTATATTTTTTCCTCTCTGACGAGCCCAGACGTTTCCACTTATAAAGGCGGACCAACGCCCAAAGCCATTAACACCACGGCTTGTCGTTTGGGTGGAATTTGGCAACGTTGTCTGGGCTTTGCTCTGGACGTCATTAACTTAGTTTTTCCGATTCCAGCCCAGAACGCCTATTTTACCGAAAATACCAATTTTCAACGCTATATCGAACAGGTGGAAGTTGTTAAAAATCGTTTGGCCGCTTTAAACAATACTTGGCATAACAATAATTATTGGTCCACTCTCAAGACTATCAAAACTTCGTTAGAGAATCCGGATAATTATAAACCGGCTTTTGCGCGGAGTAGCGCTTGGGTCGGAAAGGAAACCAATCGGGCTTTGGCCACTTGGGCTAATTTGCAATTACCGGCCGATAAATTTGGGCTGTATCAGAAATATTCTCAGGCCGATAATCTGGCCGACGGTTCCATAAAATTTTTGGAATATTCCTATGTTGAACCCAACATCGTTTTGATCAATGAGCTCTTGGCCAATAATGCCATGGTCAAGGAGATGTTTTCGGTCTTGAAGATAAATAATGAGGTTAACCAGGTGGCTATCAGTTTAAATGACTTGGAGGCCAAACTCAAATCTTTGAAGGGTTTAATGGAAAAAGAATTAAGCGGAGTTCAATTATCAGATGAAGATGTTCAGTTGATTGATAAGACGATTAAAGAATTTAAAGTTGATGAGAGCAGCAGTAAGACTTTCAAAATTACCGGTTTGTCCGGCCGGACTCTGACCGAAGATTTGTCGGATGTAAAGCTCTTGGTTTTGGTACAAAAGAGAGGTAATGATTTGGTTATGGCCGTAGGCCCTATCTTTAAATATTGGGAAAAGAAATAATCTTATAAAATGAAAAGAGGATGGTTTTTCCATCCTCTTTTTGTTTTTTAATTGAATTGTTCCAGTTTCTTTTTGGCGGCATTAATTTCCCGCCGGGTTCTGGCTGAGACATTTAAAAGTCCAAGAAAAATACAGGTTGGCTGCGGATCGGGATTATCGGCCTTGATTACCCCGATTGTCCATTTGCCGGGCGAACCGTCAGCTTCTTTTTTTAGTGTTTCCAGCAGAATAATGACTTTCTGCCCGGGCCGAAAACTGGTTCCGACCAGATTTTCGCTACCGTTTCTGATAGTGGCATTATATTGGCCGCTATAAGGTTTGTTATTGGTAACGACACCGGATTGATGAATGGCAGGACGATTTGGGGGCGTAAAATAGGTCATAGTAATTACCCCATTCTTTATTCTCCCAAATAGCATGAAGGATCTCTTACCGACTTCCGTCGGATTTTCTGGCTGATTTTGCAACATGATTCTGATTATTATAAGGTTTAGAAATTTTTAAACAACTGGTTATGATACTAACATGTTAATGTCGGTAAGTCAATATCGGTTTAATTTGAGTCCTTGGTATATTTGAAGATATAAAGCTGACCGGTGTCGATTTTTTGCCAAGAATCGGCAGACAGTTTGGCTTCCGCTAAGATTTTACTAAACGCCCACCAGTACTTGGGGAGGATAAAATAAGCTTCATCGACCTGGGCTAAATTCATGGCGGCGTTCATAGTTTCTCGGTTGGCCTGAACATAAACCATGTTGAGAAAATATTGATAGAGAGGTCCGGAGGTCGGAATGGGGTAGAAGTAGAGATTCTGGTAATAGCGATTAAATCCAAAGCTTCTGAGGGCCATGGCCCCGGTTTGTTGATTGGCCAAAACAATGTAAGGATTTTTAGTTTGGTTTTCAATCCAATTAACCGCCTCTCGGTCGCTCTCGGAAACGGCGTAGGCCTTGGAATTATAATAATGGTCTTGACGGGGATAGGAAAAATAAAGGGAAGCGGTAATGAGAGCCACCAGGATAATTAGCCAACTGATTTTATAGAATTTATTTTGGGCTAATATTTTTTCCGTTAAATTACCCAACACCAGAAGCATGGCCGGGAAGGATAGTATGGTCACCAAGATTATTAATCTTTGGGCAAAATCATTTTGTTCATAGGCAATGAGATTAAATGACAGTTGTGAGACTAAAAGATATGAGCCTAAAACGGCGATAGCGACTGTGAGCGGCGCGGTCAGCTTAAAATCCTGCCGGTGTCGGCGATAAATTAGAGCGGCTCCAAAAAGAATCAAGAGAGTAATAATTAATTGTAGATTCTGGCCATAAAAATAGGCTAAATTTAATAACCAAGTTTCTTTATAGGGCAGGCTTAAGGTTGGGGCTAAACTTATTAAAAAACTGCTGTAGGAGTTTAAATTCCAGGCTAATTGAGTTTGGCCCGATAAATAAAAGGCCAGGGGCAAGCCTAAAAAGGCGAGCAGAAATAGGATAAAATAGCCCAGTTTCGCCAGATTTTTATTGATTCTCGGTTGATAGTGGTTGATGGTCAGCAATAAGCTCAAGACCAGTGCCGGGATACCGGCCAAAGGATGAATTAGGCAGGCGGCCAGAGATAGAATTATAACCAGGCGATAATTGGTGGCGCCATACAAGACGGCCAACAATAAAAATAAGAAGGCCAGGTTTTGGGGCGTGCTGAGGATAAAAAAACTGAAAGGGATGATTAGGGCGATTAAGAATAGCAATTGGCGGTATTTTTTCTCTGAAAAATATTTATTGATAAAATCATTTAAAGCTAAAGGCAAAAAAATGGTCGCCAGTATCGGCACCAATAATTTATCCAAAAGAACCAGTGACAGGCCGGTAATTTTATGGATAACGACCAATAATCCATATTGGCCCAGATAATAAAATGGTTTCGGCTCCACGGCTCCTTGCTTGTCAATCAATTCCATAGTGGCCTGATGGATGAAGGGATCATAGCCATAACCGATTTTATAAATTATGACGGCGATTATAAAAGAGAGTAAATAATGAGCGGAAATTAATATTAAGTTTAGAGTGTATAAGGTTTTGTTGTTTCGAGCTTTAATTATTAGCCAGAGTAAAATGACGGTGGCCAGACCATAAAGAGCAAAAAAATAGCTTGGAATTACTGCCCAGGGAGAAACTAGCGCTCCGCCCGAACGACTTTGCCATAAGACGTAAAGAGTTATTAGGCTGATAAGCAAATAGGAAGCGATTAGAGCCCAATGTTCGATTTTTAATGATTTGATTTTGATTTTTTCTTTAGAATCGTAAACGGTATTTTTCGCCACTATTTTTATAAATCCCAACCAAAAGACTAGCGCTAAAATTAGGCCAATAATAACCCCCGTCCAATTGAGGGCGTAGATTTTATAAACTAGGGCCGAAACAATGATAACGGCTGAAAATAGCCCTAACAGAGCTTCTAGGGGTTTAATTTTGAGATATTTAATCATACTATCATCATAACAGAAAATATTGCCAAAATAAACAGGTATTGCTAAGATAATGATATCTATGAAGTTCAAATTACCCGCGATTAAACAACTTTATGTTTGGCTTTTTATTTTAATATTAGCCATTATTTTTGTGTTAGGGTCATCCGCCTTTAATCTGGTCAATCAAAAATCGGATTATGTCAAATTCTCTTCGCCGGATGAAACCGCCAACTATTTTTTTACTAAGGTTTATGCCAAGGCCGGTACCTTGGCCGTTTTTGAGAATTATAACCTTTATGCTGATGATATCGTTCATCCGCGCAGTTTCCGGAGCGATTGGGGTTTTATGAAACCGGTCAGTTTTTTAGGGATTATTCTAATCTTCGGCACTCTGGCCAAAATATTCGGCCTGGGAATTATTCCTTTCCTGACTCCAATTTTTGGCGCCGTGGGCATTGTTTTCTTTTATCTATTGATAAAAAAATTATTTTCCAGTCGAAGAATAGCTCTGATCTCGGCTGCCCTTCTAACTTTCTTTCCGGTTTATATTTATTACTCGGCGCGATCAATGTTTCATAATATTCTGTTTATAGTTCTAACCATTATGGCTTTCTATTTTTTAACTTCTTTGTTGGAAGGGAAAAATAAAATAGGGGAAGCCAAGGCCAAATTTTTATCCGGCCAATTTAGCGAGCGCGACTTTATTTATTCGGCTCTGGCCGGATCATTTTTTGGTTTGGCGGTAATGACCAGATTGTCGGAACTGATTTGGTTGGCTCCGGCCTTATTATTAATTTTTATTTTTTATATTCGACGGTTTAATATTTTCCGTTTAGCGCTATTAATCTTGTTTTTTGGTATAGCCCTTTTGCCGATGGCCTATTGGAATCAAGCGCTTTATGGCTCTTTTACCGCAGGTGGTTATACGGAGATGAACCAATCGTTGTCGTCAATTGTAAGTATCGGTAACAGCGGTTTGTCGGTGAGCGAGGCGGTCAAGAAAGTGGGGCATACCATTTTTTATTTCGGTTTTAAGCCCCAGCAATCTTTATCTATGTTTTATAACTATGTAGTCTTGATGTTTCCTTGGCTTGTAGCTCTTGCCAGCTTGGGACTTATTTGGCTGGTAGCCGACTGGCGAAAATTCAAAAAGAAATATTTGGTTTATCTTTTAACCTGGGTGTTGTTGTCGGCAATCTTGATTTTGTATTACGGCTCTTGGAAATTTACGGATAATCCCGATCCGCGTCGCTTTACCATCGGTAATTCTTATACCCGCTATTGGCTGCCAGTTTATTTGGGGGCCATACCTTTGGCCGCCTATTTTATTGATCGTTTTTGCTGGTGGTTTAGTCGGAAGCGCAGTTGGCTGAGCCATATTTTCTCGTTCGTCATAATTTTTGCGGTTTTTCTCTATTCCGCAATTTTTGTGATGTTCGGTTCGGAAGAGGGGTTGGTTAACGTCACTTACAGCAATCGGGCCGACAAAGATTTGTATGAGCAAGTGTTAGCCTTAACCCCGCCCCCGGCGGTTATTATCACCAGATATCATGACAAGGTTTTGTTTCCCGATCGGCGTGTTTTGATGGGGCTTTTGACCGATGACAAAATGAATGAGATTTATGGCCGACTGGCTAAAGTCGCTCCGCTGTATTATCTAAATTTTCAATTTACTCCCGCTGATTTTAATTATCTCAAGACGAGCAAATTAGTTCGGTTTGGATTGGATCTTGAGTTGGTGAAGGTGATTAATAAAGATTTTGCTTTGTATAAATTGAATTTGATCAAGTAGCATGAAGACTTATTATATTATTACTTTTGGTTGTCAGATGAATAAGGCCGATAGCGAGCGGCTCTCTTTTTATTTGGAGAAAAATAATTTTATTTTGGCTAAAAATCAATTTCAAACCGATGTCTTGATAATTACCACTTGTGGCGTCAGACAATCCGCCGAAGATCGTGTTTATAGCTTGGTGCATCAGGTCAAGAAAAAAAATCCCAAAACCATTGTGGTCATCACCGGTTGTTTGAGCGAGCGGAAAGATGTCAGATCCAGGATAAAGAACAAAGTTGATATTTGGTTGCCGATTAAAGAGATGGCTTCCTTGATTCCAAAAATAAATAATAAGATTAATAATCCTTTGATTGTTAAAGATTATTTGTCGGTCGCGCCCAAATACGAATCAACCTTTAGCGCTTATGTCCCGATTGGAAACGGTTGTAATAATTTCTGTTCTTATTGCGTCGTCCCTTATGCTCGCGGTCGGGAGAGGTATCGTTCGGCGACAGAAATAGTCAGAGAAGTTAAAGGATTGTTGAAAAATGGTTACAAAGAAGTGGTTCTAATTGCCCAAAATGTTAATAGCTATCATTCCGGAAACATCGATTTTACCAGGATTTTAACTAAAATTAATGATCTTCCGGGTGATTTCTGGATTCGATTTGTTTCCAGCCATCCCAAAGATATCAGCTCAAAACTAATTGCGGCTCTGGGTCAATGTTCTAAGGTTTGTGAGCACGTTCATTTTGCTTTACAGTCCGGCGATGATGAGATTTTGCGGAAAATGAACCGTCAATATACCGCTAGTCATTTTCAGAGCTTGGTTAAAAAGATTAGAGCCGTCGGTCGGAAATACAAACCGGAATTGCCGGTGGCCATTACCACCGATGTTATTGTCGGCTTCCCGGGAGAGACTAAGAAGCAATTTTTACAGACGGTTAAAGTTTTTAAAGCCACCAAGTTTGATATGGCTTATATTTCCCAGTACAGTCCGCGTTATGGCACAGTCTCTGCTAAAATGACCGATGATGTGCCTAAATTAGAAAAGAAACGGCGGGAAAACGTTTTAACCAAAGTACTTAGTCAAACAGCCGGCGAAAATAATAAGTATTATTTGAAAAAAGTTATTCCGGTTTTAGTGGAAGGTAAAAATCGTCAGGGCGAGTGGTATGGCAAGACCCGCACCTATAAACTGGTTAGAATTATCGGAGCTCCGATTAATAATTTGGCGGGAAATTTTGTTATGGTTAAGATCAATAAAGTTAGGGATTTAACCCTGGAGGGAACTATCATGGCTCAATATGAATAAATCTAAAGACAAAGTAATTGTTATTTTGGGAACTACGGCTAGCGGCAAAACCGGCCTGGGAGTAAAACTGGCCGATATTTTTAAAGGTGAGATTATCAGCGCTGACAGTCGGCAGGTTTATGTTGGGATGGATATCGGGAGCGGTAAAGATTTGCCGGATTATGTTATCAAGAGGCCGGACGGCAAGACCAAAAAAATAAAATATCATTTGATTGATGTGATTGATCCACAAAAAGAATTTAATCTAAAACAGTATCAAGATCAGGCGTTTAAAGCCCTCAGAGATATCGTAAAACGAAAGAAATTACCGTTAATTGTGGGTGGAACCGGCCTTTATTTGCAAGCGGTAATTGATAATTATCATTTATCCGGCGTCAAGCCGGACACTAAATTACGAGAAGAATTAGAGCTATTAAATAGCGCTGAGCTTTATGATAAGTTATATTTAAAGAATAAAGCTTTTGCCGATAAACTGAATAACAGCGATAAAAATAATAAACGGCATCTGATCCGATACCTGGAGGTTTTGAGTGGCGATTTAAGCTATCAGGCTAAAACTAAAGAGGCTCTTTATGATTTTTTGATTTTGGGGATTGATATCCCTAAAGAAATTTTATATCCTCGGATTTTGAAGCGCCTGCAGGATCGTCTGGATCAACAAGACATGCTGGGCGAGATTAAGCGTCTCCACCGCGAGGGAGTTTCTTGGGAAAGATTAGAGGGCTTTGGCTTGGAGTATCGCTATTTATCTTTTTATTTACAAGATAAAATGACTTATGAAGAGATGACGGAAAAATTGTTTACCGCTATCTGCCAATTTGCCAAACGACAGAAGAGTTGGTATCGACGTTGGGAGAAGCAAGGTAAAAAAATCCATTGGATTAAAGATCTGGATGAAGCGCAGAAATTAATTAAAGATTTTTTAGTTTAGTTCAATTATTTTTTCTTATAAAAAATACCTTTTGTAAAAGGTATTTTTTTGTTGAAGAGATGGAAAAATATTAATTAGTTTTTGACACAACGGACTGATAAACCGGCCGCTCGATTCATATTATACTCATTGGCGAGCGTGTCGTTAAAAACCAAATCAACTAGTCCGCCGTTGGTAGCGCTCGCCGGTATGGTTGACATTGAAAATATGGCATTATATTGAAGACTAAAATAGGCTCCATTAGTATTGCGATAACCACCCGGCAGTCCGGTCAAACCCGAAGAATTATCGGCCCCGGTATTAGGAGACGTCCAATGAACAGTTCCGGTTTCTTTCATTTTACCGCCGGCAACACTGGCTCCTCCCAAGTAAGTGTATAAAATAGCCGTATCGGCATAATTAGCAATATGCCAACCGGTCGGGCAAATCCCCTGGTGTTCGTCGGCTATGGTATAGGTACTGCCGGTGCCACAATTACTACTGCCACTGGAGAAATCGGCATTATTGCATTGATAGGGGAAACCCATCGCTTCGGCCCATTCGTAGAGACCACCATAAGTGGCGCATTCTGATGAGGCATCGTCATTCTGGCAATATTTTTCTACCGTGGCCGGATCTACTTGGCAGGACCATACGCCACTACCACCAGAGACATCATGGCAGGCCGGTTCGGAGTTGCCACTATTTATTTTAGTACCGATGTTTAAGTTTTTTGTTGTCCAACATTGAGTATCAATTTCAATTGTGGGATATGATTCGGCTTCATAAACCAAATTATCACCGCAAGTAAAGCACGATCTGTCTAAAACTCCTTGAGAGGTGGCACATTTTGGTCCGGCGGTAAGATTGCCGGAGGCTTTAGTCAGACAAAATTCTAAAGTATAGCTGGCGCCGACTTTGCTGTAAACAAAATCAGATGTCGGGCAGACAGCCGAATCATCTACGGGGTTAGAGGGAATAATATTCATGTAAGTGGTGGAGCCGGAAGCCAGAGCTTCGCCAATAGTGATAGATGTCGGATAACCGCCTTCGTTGGTTCGATATAATTCCAGAGCGGCTTGAATTTGTTTGACATCCGATATTCTTTCTACATTTCTGGTATTCTGGCGGACATTACTAACGGACACAACGGTTAAAGATAAAATAATGCCGATTATTCCTAAAACCACCATTAATTCAATTAGAGTAAAACCTAATTTGTTTTTTTTCATATTATTAATAAATGCTATATTTACTGTTTAAATAACTTAAAACTTGATTTTTTTCCGAATCGGTTACGCTGTGATCATAAATTAGTATTTCGGCCACATCCACTTTGGCGGCATAACCGTTGTCGCCGGAGGCTCCAATAGTAAATCCGCCGGCATTGCTTGTTCCGGCGTCTCCTATCACGGGAGTGCCGTTGTTCACTTGAATATAAGAATCGACGCCACTAAAATGACCGGTAATGATGAAAAAACTATCAACCGGCACGTCGTAGTTTATAGCGCCGTGAGCTCCGGCGTAAGGATCAATTCCGCCGGTATTTTCATAAAGAATCATAGTATTTAGAGTGTTGCCGTCAGTAATATAACCGTTAACGTTCTGCTTCATGTTGAACGCCATAAAAATGGTTTCCGGTTGAACCAGGGTGAAGGGAGCGGTCCTCAAAAAATCGCTATGAACATATGGTTGACCGTCAAAACGCAAAGTCGGCTGGCCGTTTAATTGATTATCTAGCCATAAAGGCTGATTTTCTCCGGTAGCCTGGACGGCATTGTTGCTATTTCCGCTTTGGTCATTCCATTGAGACACTAAGTCGCTGCCGTCTTTTGTAATTCCCACCCCGGCATTGAGCCATAGTTTTAATCCAGCTAAAGGCGGAGGACAAGCGCCGTCATTAATTCCGACCGCGGTGGCGCATTTCTCACCCGCGCTTAATTGGGCCGTTGTTTCCGACAGGCAAAAGTTTATTTTATAATTAGTTCCCGTCGCGAACGATTGATATGAATATTCACTATCCGGGCAAACGCCGTCATTTCTGGGGGTCGGATTTTGTGGAATTATTTGCATATAAATTGCGTTGGAGCTGGAACCGGTCAAGCTTTGACCGGGAGTGAGAGTGTCAGGGTAGAGACCTTCATCGCGGTAATAATCTTCTAACGATTTCTGGATAAGTTTAATGTCGGCGATTCTTTTGGTGTCGCGGCCTTTTTGTCTGACATTGCTAAAAGAAACAAAAGAAATGGAAATGATAACCCCGATAATTGAGATGACTATCAATAGCTCAATCAGGGTAAAAAGTTTGGGGCGAGTGGAAAATTTCATTTTATTGATTTAATAATTTTTTTAACTCTTCGATTAATATTTTAGGATTAGCCTTGCCTCTGGTTTCGGCCATAACTTGTCCGACAAAAAATTGGAGTAGGGCGACTTTGCCTTTTTTGTAATCGGCTGTCTGCTCAGGGTTGGAGGCAATTATCTTTTTTATAGCCTCAATTAATTCATCGGAATTATCCATTTGCTCCAGTTTTAGATTGGCCATGATTTGAGTTGGTGAGCCACCCCTTTCGGCCATAACAGCCAAAATGGTTTGACCGGCCGAAGAATTTATTTTTTCTGTGAATAATAGGGTGATTAATTCGGCAAAGTTTTTGGCGGTAATTTTATTATCTTTTGTCAACTGCTCAAAAGAATTGGAGGAATAGTATTTAAAAAGTTCACTGCTAAGCCAATTGACGGCACTGGTTGATAGTTTTTGATTTTGTCTGGCCCAGCTGTCCCCGCTGGCCTCAATTTCGGAGCGTAATTCAGAAATGACTTCTTCGTACCAATTAGCCAGGTGTTTGTCGCTGATTAAAAGTTCGGCCAAATCGCTACTGAGACCATATTCAGCTTGAAAACGGCGAGATTTGTTGGCGGGTAGTTCTATCAGTTGAGCTTTGATGTCGTCTATCATTTTGGCGCTAATTTGTAAGGGTGGAATATCCGGTTCGGGGAAGTAGCGATAGTCAGCCGAGCTTTCTTTAATTCTCTGGGAAATAGTTTTGTTTTGAGTGTCGCTCCAACCTCTGGTTTCAGCTATAATTTTTTTGTCATTTTCCAATAATTCTGTTTGTCTTTCAATTTCAAAATTAATCGCTTTTTCTACGGCCTTGAAAGAGTTGATATTTTTGATTTCTACTTTAGGATTCAATTCATTTTCTCCGGTCGGTACAATTTGACCGTCGGTATATTTCCAAGAGCCTTCTGATTGCAAGCTAATATTAGCTTCACAGCGCATTTGGCCCTTTTCCATGTCAGCATCACTAATTTCTAAGTAACGCAAAATCTGTTGATATTTTTGACAGAATTTTTTAGCGGACAGGGCATTCTTGATTACCGGCTCGGTTACCATTTCAATCAGTGGCGTGCCGGAGCGATTATAGTCAATCAAGGAGTAGTCCTCTTTGGTCGGGTGAGTTAATTTGCCGGTATCTTCTTCCAGGTGGAGGCGGGTAATATCAATCATTTCATCGTCAACTTCCAACTTGGCATTGTAAATGAGGGGCAGGTCATACTGAGAAATCTGATAGCCCTTGGGCAGATCAGGATAGAAATAGTTTTTGCGGTCAAATTTAGAAATGAGATTAATAGCGCCATCTAAGGCCAGACCCAATTTTAGAATCATAATCACGGCCGCTTGGTTTAATACCGGCAAAGTTCCGGGGTGGCCAAGACAAATTGGGCAAACGGCCGTATTGGGCGCTTCCCCGAGGGGATGGTTATGGCAACGGCAAAACATTTTACTGGCCGTTTTTAATTCGGCATGGATTTCCAGGCCGATAATGACATCATATTTCATAAGTTTAATACCTTTATTTTATCAAAATTGGGGCTTAAAAGCAACAAAAAAGAACTTAACCGAATTAAGTCCTTTTTATCGCTTTGGTTTAAGAATTAATAACTTCCAGGGTGGCTTTCAGGATTTTTTCATGAATTTCTTCCAGGCTCATGATATTGCCGTCGTTCATGCACTCAATCATGGCAAAGTCATCAAAGGTCTGGGCAATTTCGGTATAAACATCCACGGCACTCTTCAAGTGGTTAATGTCGGACTCATGAATATCGCGTTTGGTACCACCGACATAATCTCGGTGGCCCTTCTTGTCAACCAGTTTTTGTCCGACTTCGGCGTTGACGTGGAGAATGAGGTTGGCATCGGGGCGGGGGATACAAAAAATGTCATATTCCAATTCGTGGAGCCATTTAAAATAGATTTGTCTTTCAATATCGTTCTTTATCTTTCCGCCTTGGTGCGCCATATTGGAAGCGACATAGCGATTGGACAGAACGATTTTTCCTTCTTTCAGCCATTCACGAATTTTGAAGCTGGCATCATAGCGATCAATGGCAAAAAAGATGGAAGCGCCATAAGGGCCGACTTCATCGGCCGTACCATAGTGGCCGTTTAAGTATTCTTCTACCATGCCGGCCGATTTCTGACCATATTGTGGAAAGTCAATAACTTCAATGGCATAATTCAGAGTCTTTAATTTGTCGGCTAAGAGTTTAAGTTGCGTCGCTTTGCCCGAGCCATCACCACCATCGATGATAATTAGCTTGCCGTGTGTCTTTTCCATAGAATAGAAATTATTTATAATTATCTATTATCTCCGTTTCCGCCCAGGACGTTTCTTTCCAGGCGGGATAATAATTTAGTCAAATTGTTTTGAGCGACTTCGTCTAAGGAGAGATTGAGTTCGGTGGCCATTTGAGCGACATACCAGAGGACATCACCCAGTTCTTTGCTGATTTCTTGGCGATCGGTGTCGTTAATTTGGCCATTCTTGTCCCGCAGAATCTTTTTAATCTTGTCGGCCACTTCACCGGCTTCGCCCGCCAGGCCCAAGGTCGGATAAACAAAGTTACTGCCGACATTAGGATAAATGGCGGTTTTTTTAGAGTTTTGTTGGTAATCGGAAAAAGTCATGAAGTTAGGCTTGATGTTTTTTAATGTCGGCGATAATGTCATCAACATTTTTATTGAGCTCATCCAAAGTGCCCTCATTGACTATTTCATAGTCGGCGGTGGCCATCACTTCCGGAATCTGGATTTCAGTTTCTTGCTGTTGGTCCTGTAAAAAATCAGCAAAAGTTTTTTTGTCATCACCGGCATTCTCATTTCTAGAAACGACTCTTTCGTGGCGTAATTTTTCGTTGGCGACTATGCGAACTAACTTAAAGCCCGGAATAGTTTTTAGAAATTTAATATCAGCCAAGCGGCGAATCCCATCAATTACCAGGAAAGGTTGCTCATCGTTTTTAATATCTTCGGCCATGGCGTGAGCCAGAAGGTCATCGCCGAAATTTTGGCGGAGAATGGTGGAAATATGAATTAGATTTTCTCGGGTTAATTCCAGGTGCAAGCGTTTTAGCAGGTCGCGTAAAATAGTGGAGAAGCGATAATCACTGGCTCCATGAGTTTCCATCAGATGTTTTTTGATAACGCCTTTACCGCAAGCGATTTGTCCGGTTAAACCGATAACTATTTTCTTTTCCATAGGTGTATATAAATTATTTTTTAACGATATCTTGCAAGCCCCGGCGGATATCCCAATCATCGGCGCCTAAATCACAATGCAGTAACAGCTTGGGAAAAGTTTCTTTCAGAGCGGCTTGCATTTGGTGAGCAATTTTTCGGAGAGTCGGATGCACGGTCTTGTTAGATCTCAATTCTACGGTATAAACGGTAGCTGGTAGGCCGTAAGTGACACGACAGGGGACATTGAATCCCATGGCGATATAATACTGCTTGATTTCCGGAATAGTTTCCAATTGTTCCAAGGCTACAGTTTGTTCGGCGATTAATTCCTTCGCTTTAGTTTGTAGATCGGCCGGCAGTTGTTCCAAGTACCAAGAATTGAAGCCCAGCTTGGTAGCGAGAAGAGGCATCCGACAAATACCGTTGCGATGTCTTTGAATATCGCGGAAAGAACCAAAGTCCAGGATAAAGTCATAGGTCACTTGGCCCAGTTCGGTCAAAAATGTCGGCAGATTAGTTTTTATCGGACGGTTAACAAAAATATCAGTGTAGTTTTCCAGCTCGGCATTCTGGATGGTTGTGGTCATTTTGAAAGGCACGGCCGTTTCCGGTTGAAAATAATTATGTTTAGAAACGGTATAGCCCCGATAGGTTTCTTGTTCTTCAAATAATTGATGGCTGAAACTGTGGGAATATTTCTTTCTTAATTTAGCTAAAATATCATTGGCAATATCGCGCACTTCAACCAATGGATGATGTCGCAATAATGACAGTTTGTCCCAAGCTTGGCGTAAATTGGTGTGCCAGCTCAATTGAGTGGTAATTCCCGCCGGTAAAAAGCCGCGCATCGTATCAAAAGTTCTGGCTTTGATGGCTTTGTCATAGACCACTTCGTCCTCATCGTCTTTTTTGGGGTATTTTTGTTTGATGAAATTTTGAACAGCTTCCTGGTTGTTGATATAGAAAGCCATCCATTTGTCATGGATCGCTTTTGATTCCGGAGTACCGAGAGGGTCAATGATGGCTTGTCGGCTCATATCGATATAACGGGTGGAAGTTTCTTGACCGGAATATAATTGATTATCTTGGATAGCCTTGTCGGCCAACATGCTCAATTGTTCAATAAAAATAGTGGTGGAACCGCAATCAGCGATGCTCATATGGCCATAGCCGACATAGAATGTTTCCATAAATTTTCCGGAACCGCTTTGTTTTACTTTTTCCACGTGTTCCACGACGCTTTTGGGACTGCGGGAATAAAGCGCTTGCATCATCGCGGTGTCTTCCGGACCGAATTCATCATACACAAAAATTTTAGCCATAGATATATAATTAATATTTATTTTTATTTTGAAAAAGATTATTGCTTGTCATACTGCATCGTCTCTTCACTGACATATTCCAGCGTGACTCCGGCCAGCTTGAACATTTCTTCTGACTCGGCTCCGGCGTGGTATTTTTTTTCGCAAATTACTCGAACGATACCACAGTTGATAATAATCATGGCGCAGGTGCGGCAAGGAGTCATTCGGCAATATAACGTTGCTCCTTGCAGGGAAATGCCGAGTTTAGCCGCTTGGCAAATTGCATTTTGTTCGGCATGAACAGTTCGGACGCAATGTTGAGTAATACTTCCGTCTTCATGAATCATTTTTTTCAACTGATGTCCGACTTCATCACAATGAGGCAAACCTTTGGGACTGCCGACATAACCGCTAACTAACAATTGTTTGTCGCGGGCGATCACGCAACCGCTTCGGCCCCGATCACAAGTGGCCCGCTTGGCAACGGTATTGGCAATCTCCATGAAATATTCGTCCCAAGAGGGGCGTTGGTAGGATTCATTTTCGCTCATAATTTTGAAATAATTGATTAGGCGCAATTGTATTTTAACAGAATAGATAACCCTAGGCAATATTGACAAGATGGCCAATATTGTTTAAAACTACTGATTTAATTGAGAAAAAATGCCCCTTTTAAACCCCGGGTTTGTTTAATTTCCAGCTTGAGTTATAATGTAATTATGTTAGAAAAATACCGCCAAATATTAACTGCCAAAGGAGAGGTTTATCTCCGGATTAAGGCTCGTCCCGGGGCTCCTAAAACCGAGTTTAAGGCCATTATGGACGATGAAACTATTAAGATGGATGTCGCCGCGCCCGCCGAATCCGGTCGGGCTAATGAAGCGCTAATTGCTTGGTTGGCCAAAGAGTTGGGAGTTAATAAAACTGATATTAAGGTCATTAGCGGGGCTGGTGAGCGGTTGAAATTAGTTAAAATTATTAAATCATAATTATGGATATCTCCGTCGTTATCGTTTCTTGGAATGTCAAAGAAAAGTTACGAGAAAATTTAAGGGCGCTCTATCGATCTCAAGGCGAATTCAGTTTTGAGGTTTTTGTGGTGGATAATAATTCTCATGATGGTTCGGTCGAAATGGTTCGGCAAGAATTTTCTCAAGTGAGATTGATTGCCAATAAAGATAACTTCGGTTTTGCCCGCGCCTGTAATCAGGGGGTTAGAGAGTCATTAGGGGATTTTATTTTATTGCTCAATCCCGATATGAAGGTTTTTCCCGATACTCTTTTTTCAATGTTCACTTTTATGAAGGCTAAAGAAGCGGCCACGGTAGCCGGTTGTCATTTGGTTGATGACAAAGGACAAACAATCCCTCAGGTGAGACGTTTTCCGCGGCTCGCGGATCAATTGGCAATCATTTTGAAACTGCCGCACTTGTTTCCGAGGATAGTAAAAAAATATTTATGCTCTAACTTTGATTATAGTCGAGCCCAGCTGGTTGATTCTATTCGCGGATCTTTTTTTATGATTAGTAAAAAGAATTATAGTCAGATTAATTCCGGAAAATTACCATTACTAGACGAACGTTATTTTGTTTGGCTGGAGGAAGTTGATTTTTGTCGGTCGGTACAGGCGTTCGGCGGAGAAGTTTGGTATAATCCGCGGGCTAAATGCGAGGACTATGTGGGAGCGAGTTTTGACCAGATAAAACGGGGGCAAACTCAGCTTTATTTCCGATCTTCGATGTTAAAATATTTTTGGAAATGGCGACCCGCTTATGAATATTTTATTTTGTGGTCTTGTTGGTTGCCAATTTATATTATTGCTAAATTATTATGTCTCAAAAAGTCGCGCTAATTCTAATCAATTACAAAGACTACGCCCAAAAATATTTGGCGGAGTGTTTGGTGAGCTTGCGCCAGCAAGATTATGTTGGTCACTCTCGTCTTTTCATCGTGGACAACGAAAGTAGTCCAGAGAGTTTTGATTATTTGAAAGAAATGGCACCGGAAGCGGAGATAGTTGTTAACAAAAATAATGATGGATTTGCGAAAGGAAACAATGACGCTTTGAAATTAGCTCTAGCCCTGGATTATGACTACGCCATTTTATTTAATATGGATACCGTTGTCGCTAAAAATTGCGTCAGCGAAATGGTCAAAGTGGCAGCGATTGATAGCCGGGTGGGTGCGGTTCAAGCGCGTTTGATGCTTCACCCGGAGAAGGAGTTGATTAATAGTTTGGGTAATACCACTCATTTTTTGGGATTTGGTTATTGTTTGGGTTATCGCGAGGCGATGACTGATGCTCGGATGGCCGTCAAAGATATTATGTATCCTTCCGGCGCGGCCGTCTTGTTTAATCTCTCCGTTTTACGCGAAGTCGGATTATTTGATGAAGTTTTTTGGATGTACAATGAAGACCAAGATTTGGGCTGGCGCCTGTGGCTCTCCGGTTATTCTTGTTTGCTGGCGCCTTTGGCCGTGGTTTATCATAAATATGAATTTTCCAAATCAATCGCTAAGTATTATTGGATGGATCGGAATCGGATTTTAGCGATGTGGAAAAATTATAGCCTGATTACTTTGGTGTTAATTTTTCCCGCCTTTGTTATAATGGAACTGGGCTTATTGTTATTTGCCCTCAAGGGTGGCTGGTTGAAGGAAAAACTCAAGGTTTGGGGCTATTTTCTGCGGTTGGACACCTGGATTTATATCATTAAAGCGCGGGCCGGCGTCCAAATCAAGCGGAAGATAAAAGATTCTGAGCTACTCAAGATGTTTTCCGGCCGGATTTGGTACCAAGAAATAGGAGATTGGAAATTACGCCTAGTTAATCCTTTTTTTGCCGCTTATTTTTGGCTGGTAAAAATTATTATTAAATGGCTTCGAGCTTAATATGGATTTATCAATTATTATTGTTAATTATCTCAGCAAGGTTAAAACCGCCAGATGTTTGGAGGCCATTTTTAAGTCTGATCTTGATAGCTTGAAATATGAAGTGATTGTGGTGGAAAATGCTTCGGGTGATAACTTGGATGATATCATTGGCGCTCATAACGAATTAAAAGTATTATACAGCTCCAAGAACTTGGGAATGGGTGGCGGAAATAATTTGGGCCTGAAGGAAGCGCGCGGACGATTCATTTTAATTCTCAATCCTGACACTGAAGTTTATCCTGACGCTATTAAGATTTTATATGATTATTTAGATTCTCATCCCGATGTTTATATCGTCGGTCCGAAATTATTAAATCCGGACAAAACTCTGCAACATTCTTGTTCGCTTTTCCCTAAAATCTATACGCCGATATTGCGCCGGACTTTTTTGGGAAATTATTTCAAATCCAGCCGGGACGGATTCATGATGACCGATTTTGATCATGAAGAAATTAGAGAAGTGGACTGGTTGATGGGTTCTTGTCTGCTAATTCGTAGTGACGGCTGGGAAGGATTTGATGAAAGATTTTTTATGTATTTTGAAGAAGTTAGTTTTTGTTATGATGCGCGTAAATATGGATTTAAAACTATTTTTGAACCTTCTGCAACAGCCATTCATTACGAGGCCTAAAAGTGGATAGAAATTTAGCACGCAAACAATTAAGTGATGAGAGTCAGGTAAAATTTTATCAAAAGCATCTTAATGATGAATATTATTCTAATAATCCTTATAAGATTCTTTTAACTTGTAAAATTTATGGGGATTGGTCTTTTATTATTGTGATGAAAAATCTTGCAAAAGGGTTAAAAAATGCTGGTGTAGATGTATCAATTGCACCGGAAGAATATCATAATCTTCTTCCAATGATTGATTGGGAAATAAAAGAAATGATTCAAAAACCCAACGACTATTGGAACAGAGTAGTTTTAAGATCTTGTGAAGGAGATCATGCGTATTTAATGCCTCCAGGGAAAAAGCGCATCTTACATACAACCGGAGAGAGTAGTATACTGCATAAAGGGTGGAGAGATCAATTAAATAATGTAGATCTTGTAGTTACTAATTCTACTTTTTTTAGAGCAATTTTAGAATCTAATGGTGTAAATACACCTATTGAAATTATTCCTAATTCATTAGAACTTATTAAATATAATACTAATGTAGAACCTCTTTATATAGAAAATTTACGTGGATTTAATT
>Ga0172381_10000881_pt1 | contig 37496 bp, 49 predicted proteins | sample Leawel6488metaG_FD_119754 | JGI IMG/M metagenome (GOLD analysis project Ga0172381, IMG submission 119754) | Leachate microbial communities from a municipal landfill in Southern Ontario, Canada - Leachate well 64-88 metaG | ecosystem: Engineered > Solid waste > Landfill > Unclassified | place... | reverse complement strand
TAATAATCTAATAAATGATTTGTTATCAACTAAAGACTCAATATCAAAAGTTGCAGGAAATGGAATACTATATTTATTCGCGGTACTATTTGTTACGTATAGAGCGGTATAATATAAAAGATCTGGAACTACTCTATTTGGACAAGTCATTCTTTTATTTCCTATAAAACTTTAATTAGATTTTTACAGCTCATCATATCAAGAGTGGATAAAAATAATACTAATGGACTATATTTTTCATACGAAAAATCTTTCGGAGCATCAGTTCCCCATTTTCCCATATGTCTTCTAACTGCTTCTTCTAAAATTGATACATCATTTTCATTCAAAGCTTGAGAAAAAGTTTTTTGATTGTTTTTAATTATGTCAGCAATAATTTTATCATGCTTTGATTCAGTACTATTGCAAGTTTTAACTAAACCATACTTGTATGCATCATGTAATGCTAATGATAAAAATACTACATCCTTATTTAAATTACCTTCAAACATAGATATAATTTTATCTGCTGCATAAATTAATTCATAAGTGTGCTCTACTACGCTTGGAACTCTTCCATTCTGATCTTCTTTACGATGATACTTCCCAGAACTAGAAGTTGGCTTTTCCCAACATTTATTTGATATATTTTCACGAATCGCCATCCATAATTCAAAAGAATTCTCAGTTAAATGCTTTTTTAAAATTTGGTCTATCTTTCCTATGTATAAGTCTTGATCCTCCACTTTGTAATTTTTCCTTTCTAATTTTATTTTTATACAGGTTCTTCAATTACATATTTTGCAGGTTGCATTGAAGAAATATTTTTAACTCCAGGTTTAATAACACCTGCAACATAAACTACTTCTTTATCAGAATTCCAAAAACTAATTTTTATTGGAAATTTCATTCCAATGGTATGAAAATTCAGAACTTCTTCTTTTGGAAATTCAAATACAAAAATTGTTCCTTTTGGTGGTTTCTCTTTATATTTTAATAGACCTGTTTGTAACTCTTCAGAATCTGTAAAAGTAATAATATTTTTAAAATCGGATAAAAATTTATCCATCATTTCACTAGTATCTTCATTTAAAAAAGATAAATAATTCTCTAAAATGGAATTCATTTTGATGGACCTTTTTTGTAGTAATTATATAATTCTTTGAACAAACGTTTATTATCATCATCGCCGACTTTTTCAATACATTTTCGTAAAATTATTTCTTGAATATTAGGATTTGTTGTACCATTCTTTTCCATAAATAGTTTTAAATGTTCTGTGGTTACTTGTTCACTTTTTATTGTTTCTTTAATTGGCGCTTGTTCTTTAATTTTAGAAACTTTCTTAACTGATTTTACTGACTCATCTTTCTTCTCTAAAACTTTTACCATTGGTTTTTTAACAGAAGGACTATCTTCAATTATTTTTGCTTCTACCATTACAAAAGATTTAATTGTTACACTGTCTTCCCAAGGAACTATATAATTTTCATTACCAACTAATTCTAATTTTGCTTTAATTTTTTCTCCAGATCTCAATGGTCTGTTAACTATATTCTTTAAACTAGGAATATCAACAGATATAGAGTTTTCTGAAATTTCTGCAGGAAAACCATACTCAAGACCATCAATATACATTCTAAAATATCCTGTCAATTCTTTTGGCGTAATTCCTGATAATTGAACTTCAAAAATTATATTCCTATCTTTATTATTATTTATTTCGATCATAATTTTTCTCTCCTACATTAATAGAAGTGATTTCTATTTTCTTTTTAGAAACTTGCTCTTCAGTAGTTATTGATATGAGTTTTACTTTTGGTTTTTGTTTTTCTTCTGGAACATGTATGATTCCTCCTCCACTAACTTGTCCTGTACCTTTACCAATACAAGGAGAAAACATTCCTAAAGTTGCTATCCCTATACTCATATTTTAATTTGACTCCAATTTGTAAATTGTCCACAAGCAATTGGATCTGAAGTAATTTGATATGTTCCTATTACATCTTGATCAGTTCCAACACTTGTATTATTTGAATATATTCTTACCCTAGCTGAAATTAAATTATTGAAATCATCGTACACAGGGGTATCTATATATATGTTCTCATGTAACAATCCTAACGCCCTTTTTAAATTGTCACTCGTTTGTTTAATTATTTCTCCAAAAGATCCTGGTGTTTGAAAATCAGCAACTTGCGCTTCCCAAACTATATTTTTCACTTCATGAAGGGAATTATCTTTTCCAGAATATACAAATCTTTCTGGATCCGAAAGAGTTGGACCACCATCACAAATCGCTACATATTCTTTTCTATAATCATAAAGAAAATCATACTTATACCAACCATCACTAATCTCTACCATCTCTTCCCAATTAGATATTATCGTACCGGTTTCAGCCTCAATTATTTTAACAGTTGCAACTAAACCTGGAGCTGGTAATCCACCATTAGTAAAAAATGCAAAAATGTTCATTTATTATCCTTTAATATTTTAATAGTTTGTAACATATAACTTTTAGTGGCAATCAAATATCCTTGAGATCTTTTTATTATAGATTCTTGAGAATCATCAGTTGGCCAGTCACCACATACTCCTGATAATCCAACTGGTTTATTTATAGGAATGTTTTCAAATAACTCCCAAAAAATTTTACTTATTTCTTTTGATTCATTTTCTAAGTTCTTTAATTTTTCTGTTTTCATTTTATTTTCCTTAATATTACTTGATATTCTCGATACACTAATTCATAATTTCCTGTACTAAGAGCATAAGGAATTGCTAATTTTCCCTTACCTGTAAAATTAGAATCAAAACAATCATCAAACATTACTACTCCACCTACTACCAAGATTGAATCCGCAAATTTAAACGCCTCTAAATGAAATTCCTCTGAAGCTTTTTGTTCATCTTTATTAGTGTGACTCCAATCCAATCCATCAATATAAATACCATTAATTGTTTTATCATATTTCTTTATGAATTCAATTCCATCAGTACAAAGAAGTTCTACATTTCCATCTAACAATCCTTGAGAACTTAAAGTTACAACACAATTATTAATACTATCTTGTGATATATCTACTGCTGTAATATAACCACCATAACTCTTTACATACCACGCGAATACTGAAGTTGAGTTTCCATCTCCAGGTAAATCTGGATCTGTAGGCAATCTTCTTACAGTTCCAATTTCAATTAAATTTGGATTATCAAACTGATGAATTAAATCTAGATATTTTTTAAAGCTAGTCTGTCTCCTTGAATTTCTCATAATTGGAGCAGTTGTAAAATCTAAAGTTGGTTTTATACCATCTTTTAAATATGAAAGATATGGATCCATTCTATCTAATACATATTTTGAAGTTATAAGTTTTGTACAAGAAAAATCTTTATTATGAAAACATCCCTCATCCCAAGCTCTGTCATGAATGAATATATCATTTAAACAATCAGTACAATCTCCTTGTCCTTCAATTCTAATATTTCCTTCTTTGAACTCAACAAATGGAGCAGAAAATCCAGAAATCATAACTACTGGTTTATTCATTGCCCATGCTAGCCAAGCTAACCCAGATGCTAATCCAATATAAAAATCACATCCTGCTAGAATTCCCATAGTTATATCTATATGATTTCCGTTAGCTTTTATAACACCTTTTAAATTTGATGTTTCACTACTAATAGATACTACATTATAATCTAATTTAATTAAAGCATCAACAATTTCTTGCCATCCATTTGGATAGTGCCAATACTTACATGTTGCTGTAGAATACTCAGAAATGCAAACATATCTTTTTGGTCTTTTAACACCAGCAGTATATACGTTAGACATATCTAATATTGGTCTTATCTCTTTATATTCAAGTCCTAATATATCACTAGCTATTCTTTGTAAAGGAACTGTTCTCCAATCTCTTGGATTTTTCCATTGTCTATCTTGATGATAAACACCAATTGAATATTTTGCATATACATCAGGAACAATAGAACCTGGTTTTACAAATTCTATTTCAGGATATGTCTTTTCAAAAAAGAAATTTTGAAAGGTTGATACTATAACTTTACATTGGTGTTTCTTTCTAAACTCTTCAACATATGGAAACCATGCAATTGTATCTCCTAAAGATTTAGATTCAAATGAAATAAACACTCTCTTATCTTTAGCATTATAATTATGTGAAAAAACTACTTTATTATTTTCAGTAACTGTAATAGATACTCTTCTAAAATACTCTCCATTATATTTTGTCCAATTATTACATTTTATATTAGTAGAATATAACAGAGATCCTGTATCTAAATCTTTAAATTCAACTTTGAATGTAGAGTTACTTGTACCTTTTATTTCAAGAAATGATCCATTTAGAAAATGATAATTGAAATAAATAGAACTTTCATTCTTTGATTCAATTTTTGAAAGATCCTCTAATTCTTTATAAGCAATTTTTGCTGCATTTTCCCAAGACCATTTCTCTACAAATTCATCTCTTGTTTTTAAAGCAAAATCTTTATACTCATCATAATTTGTATATGCTAAACTCATAACTAAACCAAGATCTTCATAATCTGGTTCAGCCCAAGTTCCAGGACAATCTGGCATGTTATAAACATTAACTGGTTTCTTATGATCTTTTATTCTAACCTGTAATCCATCAATATTATGAAATTCAATTTGAGCTCCATATTGAGAACATATGGTTGGAATTCCGCACGCTATTGCTTCAATTAAAGGAAGATTCCAACCTTCAGCCCTTGCACATGTAACAAAACATTTAGTTGCTTGAAGTATATTAATATATTGTTCTTTTGATTGAAATGGTAAATCAATTATTCTATCATCATTGTCAAACCCATAATATTTAAGTCTTTCCTCTGTTGACTTCATTCCATCTGTTGGAAACATTGTGTTAACAAGAAGATATAATCTTAGATTTGGATAATTATCTTTTGGAAATGTTCTTAAAAACGATTCAATTATTTCTTTAGTTGATTTTCTATCTTCCCATTTACCAACATGAAAAAAATTAAATGTTGGTGCGTGCCAAGAAGTTAATTTAGGATCTGGTTTATATAAATTTCCATCTACGCCTTCTGGAACTACTTTAACTCTATCTTCTGGATATCCTTGTTTAACAGCACAATCTTTTTGCCACTGAGATGGAACCCATAATTGATCAAATGTTAATAATTGTTTAAAAAAATCATCCGGAAATAAAGTAGATTCCCATACACAAAAAGCTATTTTAGTTCCATTATATTGTTTATAAAAATCACCAGAATTTACTGTACTCAATATAATATTACATTCTTTTCCTTCTTTTTGTTTTGGTAATAATTTCTTTAAAGATTCTCCGAAAAATTTAGCATGTTGTCCATAACCTGTTGATTCGCTTCCATTAAATATAAAATTCACTTTATCAAACATTCACTAACTCCTTTCATATCGGATAATATTTTATATTTGTTCTAATTTTTTATATAAAAATCTTCTATATTATGTATTTGGTGGTGGCCACCATTTTTGCCATACTCCATTTACTACAACATATCCACTTTCAACTGGTTGCTCCTGTCCACTAACCGCTACTTCTGCATCCACCACATTATTCCATGTAGATGTTTTAGCTACTGCAGAATGACCAGCAATCATTCTGTATCCTCTATTGACAGCTGATATGACTTGTGTTGATCCTGTTGCATTTTCCACACATCTATAATATCTTCCTACAGCGTTTGCTGGTCCAGTTGTATCATCATATGATGCAGTAGTTCCAAGATTTGTATTATATGCTGCATCTGAGTCACCATCACTTCTCTGCCATTGATAAGTTACTGTTCCCGCAAGACGATAACCAGTATCTGAATTAACTAAACTATCAGCACCATCCCACACTGCTGTTCCTTCACAAGTACTAGCAGTATCAATGTATCCAACAGCTCCATTGGTATTAGCTAAAAATACTATTTGTACTAGTGTAGCTGTGACAGATACAGTGTGTGTAACTGTTAGATATGTCCAGATAGAACCACCAGGATGATAAGTAGAATTAGTTGATGCTACACCATCCCATACTACGAGTATAAAATTACTAGGGTTAACAGCATATACCCATGCTCCAAATGTTACTTTCTTTCCTTTCCAATATTCAATAGTATGACTGTTAAGCGTTTCAATATTTTGACCAACGTTTGTCTGACCTGTTCCGCAAGTAATTTTTAAAGAATAAGTGCCAGCTTTTTTAATAGTTGATTCTCTTGCACAACTTCCTCCAGTTCCTGCTTGATAAAAACCCCAGTTAGTACAAGTAGAAGCATCGCTCCAAGTCTCAAAACCAGGATTTAATATAGTAATAAAACTAGTATTCGCGCTTTCTGTTAACGAAGCCAGCGCAGATGTAACAGTATAGGTATATTGAGTTCCATTTGAAATTGAATTTCCTGTTAAAGACAATGCAACTTTATCAGTATATGTTCCATCCGATGCTACTGTTGAACCTGGAGTTATTACTGGAGCAGCTGCTGTTGTATCGTTATAAGTATTTATTGTTTTTAAACCATTATATCCATTCCAAACTGCTGTTCCAGTAACACCACTTATCATGTCAAAATATGCGACTGCAGTTGCTCCAGTAATAACTCTTACTTGTATTACCATATAAGTTGCATCAGCGGGTACTGTTTTATTGCATACAAGATATTCCCAAGAACCTGAATTTTGATAATAAGAATAGGACCAACGACCACCGGTTCCATTAGTATATACAAGAATCGCAACTTTACTAGCTGATGTATTTGCGGATTTTACCCACCCACCTATTGTAACATTAACTCCTCCCGTAATTGTTATATTAGGTGTATAAATATATGATGCTGCAGTACCGACGGTTACCTTAGCAGAGTAAGTACCTTCTTTTACATTTGCTGATGGTCCTGTTTCTTTAGCAAGACTCCCACCAGTACCATCTTGACCAAATGTCCAATTAGTCAAAACAGAAGAACTGGTCCAAATTTCAAGACCACCATCTGTTATAGATAATGGTTTTCCTCCATTAATAGACGTAGTTGGAGTTGTTATAGAGGTTCCATTTCGAAAAACTTTGTATCCAGTAACAGCAGCATTATTAAAAGGTTCTTCCCATGATATTATTACTTTAGAAGTATCATTTTCTGTTGCTGTAACATTTGTAACAGGAAGGGGCGGAGCAATATAATAATAAACTCTAATTTTAAAATAATCAATATACATGGTAGCATTTGCAGCAACTTGCAAATATATACCAAATGTTGAACTTGCAATTTGATCTCTAGTAAGAGTAGTACCCCACATATTAGTAGAACTACCATAGGTTCTGACTTCACCAGGAGATACAGGCCAGTTTACTGCAGAAATCATATTATTGCCAACATTAGAACCATTATACCTAAGATATAAAGTTTTATCGTCTCCATAACCACTATTTGGATCATTTATACTTGCATAAACTTTATCTTCAGCCTCAATTCCGACTATAGTACTTCCTGAAGGAATACCGCTAAAATCGAAATTTGTCCATTGTAGTGAATTAGAAGCTGTTGCTGAAGATTTACTACTTGCGGTACATACTACTGCTGCATACACACCATCCGCTACTCTAGCATTGGCTGGATTAGACCAAGTAAAACCACCTTCTGATCCTTGAGTAAGAGTACCTGCGGTTAGATATGCTGTTACACTCATAGATTAAACTCATTATCAAACATAGGAATTGCTTCAGGATTATTAGTTTTTACATATTGACCCAATTCTGATAAATCTCCTAATCCTACTGTTTCCGCCCAATTTTTCGCTCTTATAATGGTTCCATCAGATAACTCTTTTTCAATCTGAGGAAATAAATGAACACCATCTACTATAAATTTACTTTTTAATATTTCATCTTCTTTATCAGTTATGTAAGGACTTTTCATATAAATCTTTAAAGCCATTTTAGGATCTTTTACTATTTTCAAAACTTCTTCTCTCCAACTTTCCTCAAACTGTACCAAAGAACCTGTATTACAAGAAACCCAAAAAATAAAATAATCTACTACATTATCATATTCATTCGATTTAGAAACAAAGTCAAAAAGTTCACCAATAGTAGGTTCTTGCCCTCCATTTATTTTCATAACCTCATCCATCCATGTATATAGGGTTGAAAGACCAAGTTGTACCATATCATTACATCCACCAAAAGACTTAATTACATCAGCCCATTCTGATACTTTTGTATTCCATCCTATCATACTTTTCTCCTTTAATTATAATACAAATTATATTGTTACTTCCAATTTTTTTGATGCTCAAGTAAGTATTTTTTATTAATATACGTTAGTGGACACCAATCATTTTCTATTATAGATAATGTATATTGAACTGCTTTAAACACACCACGAATGTGTCTAAGATCCTTGTGTATAGTTTTAAACTCTTCAGATTTTAAATTTTCTGCATAATCTATTTTTTTTAGATCATTTGATATTTCCTTTAATTCTAAATGTTTATATTTGAAAATCTTTTTTATTATATAAACTGCAAAACCATCAAATAACATAAAAGGTTTTAACCAAAATTTTGCTTTAGATGTAATCTGTAAAAGTCTTATTTTCTGGAATGAGTCTAAAGTATTTATATCACATTTTCCTATTACTTCAAGTGTTTCTGATACTATGTGATTTGTACCATTTACATAAGCACATAAATGACAGTTCCAACGATCAAACCAATTATAATCATTAAGATTAATTCTACCATAAGAAATAAAGTCTTTTCTGTTTAATGGTTGAATATTAAAAAGAAATAATATTTTATTTAATATCTTTAAAAATATTAAATTTTCAAAAATAAAAAGCGACGAAGCTCCAGGATAAACCAATATAAATCCTAATAAAACTTTACCTGGTCCATATTTTTTAATGTTATTGCTTAGGAGACTTTTTAATATCATAATCAAATTCTCCTACCAAATTATTCTAAGAGCAGAGCAATTAAAACCAGTACCAATTGATAATATTCCTATATTCATACCTTCAACTAGTCTTCCTTCTTTTTCTGAAATAAATAATGAAGCAGGCCACGCAGCGGGAGCTAGATTTCCTAAATAAGGAAAATTCAATTCTAATTTATTAATATCTAGACCACTTAATTTACACAGAGCTTTAATATGTGGCATACTAATTTGATGTGGAAAAACTCTATCTAATTCATTTACACTCCAATTAGAAAATTCAATTGCGCAAAGATCACGAGTTTTTTCCACTATAGATATTCCAGCTTTTAACATATCAGTTGAACATACCATTCTATAATGATCTGCTTTGCATAATAAAGCATATTTTGAATCAACAGAAAATAATTGTTCCTTAATGATATGTTTAGAATGTTTTGAATCTTCCTCTTTGCATAATAACATTGCTACGCTACCAGAACCTAAAGTAAGTGTTGCAAATTCTAACATAAAATCTTCCAAACTAATATTAGGATCTTTAAGTCTTTCAATCGCACAATTTGTAAAACGTCTTGTGGATTCAGCGCAAAAAATAAGTCCATATTTTATATTTCTTGTTTGTAATATACTACTAACCACATCAACTGCATTTGAAAACCCTAAACAAGCATTATTAATATCAAAATTTATACATCTATCATTTAATCCCAATTTATCATGTACCATTACAGCAGAAGTTGGTTCAGTAAAATCTCTGGATAAAGAAGTATTAATAATTATTCCAATTTCATTTAAATCTATATCCAATCTATCTAATAGTTTCTTTGTTGATAAAAAAGCAACATCTGGTACAGATATTTCTGTTGGCCATTCCCTTCTTTCTCTAACCCCAGAAAAAGTTTCTATAAAATTTTCTGGTATTCCAAATTTGTCCATTGAATTTTTAATTTCAATTTCAATTTCACAAGATGTTCTAACTATTGGTCCTTCAACGTATTCTAACCCTTCAATTACAATATTACTCACTTTATATTCTCCTTTCTTAAATATATTTTATATTTGTTCCTAAACATCTTTTATTAATCATACATTACTGTAACATTACAATTAGATGTTGTAATTGCTAATGTTAACCCAATTGAAAATTGAATTCCTTTAAAATCTAAACCGTATGGTACATTAGTTGTTCCTGCTAACATACCTCCCGATGACCAAATAATAGTTCCAGAATTTGTAGTATTGTCATATAGAGTAACAACAGCATTATCAGTTATTCCGCTTATAATTATTCCATGTAAATTTCCAGCACCATATTTTAATATTTGAGCGGTAACAGTCCCTGCTCTATAATATCCTCTTGGCTGTACATATTCTGATCCTAATCTTGATATTGTAAGTCCTCTTATATTCAATGAAACATCTGTAGATGAACCACCAGAATTATTATTTTCAATTCTGATTGGTAATGTTAAAGTATCAGCCCACGTTGTTGTAAGAGAAGTAACTTTATGTAAAAGAATATCATCAATAAAAAAGTATACTGCAACATTTGTCCAAACTATTTCAAACGTATGAACATTTGTATCTAATGTAATTGCAGAACCATATACACCATTAAATGATCCATTTGAAACTACAATATCATTTACGCTAGAAGTTTTTCTTGTTACAACGCTAAATGTTGTTCCGCTTAATTGAAAGAAGCATCCATTTGCTGTAGTAAAAGCGCCCAAACGTCTTGTATTATTAGCAGTACCAATATCTGGAAGTCTTCCTGTACATCTAAATCTATTTGGATTTGATGCAATATATCTTGCTGCTATTACTGATTGAACTGATGTTACATTATCCGCTATACCTGTTCCTGTAGATAAAATTAATTGAGCACCACCTACTGTTGCTGTTCCTCCAGTTCCCAAAGATGCTGTCCAAAAATTAGGATCTAATACAGTTCCTAAAAAACTTGCTCCTGCTAACTTAAATGGTGTTATCGATCTCATTTCACCAGTAGGTGTGTTCTTAACTGGAAAACCAGATAAATCTGATATTTCACAAATTTTAGTTTTTAAATTTCCATAAGAAGATAAAGATCTAGGAACAGCTTCAACTATTGGACACAACACTGTTTGTAATCTAAAATAAGTTGTATTGGTTGGAGAATTATTTGTAACTCTTATTCTAAAATAAGATCCAGTAGCTTGTGTTGTAATTCCAAAATTTCCAATTCCAATATAATATAAATATTCATCTGTTATATCCCAATTAATTCCATCTATACTTTGATCTACATAAACTAAACAATCTTGATCAGATTTTAAATTTACTTGAATTCCTGCAATTCCAAGAGTTGATTCTACTTTTCCTGTAAAAGTTTGTCCTGCATTTATGTTAGTTACTGATGAATTCACTACAGAAACTATAACACTTTGATTAATCGAAACTTTTCCACTTACCTCAGATTCCGTATTAACAATATTATAGTTGTTAGTTGTTATACTGTCAATATTAATCAATGTAGAACTAGTTGCGTCTGTTCCATTTACACAACGTACTCGTTGATACATAACAGTATAAGGATCTGGAATTTGCGTTGAATGTGCAGCTACTTGGTATAAAGAGTCCAGAGTTAGACCAACATAAAATCTTACAATTCTGCCATTATTTGAAATTCTGTAAACTGCTTCTTGAGAAGTTAATATTCCAAATGGTAATATAACAGAAGTTGTTTCTGTACCACCCGTATCATCTGAAGATTTTGTTTCACAACTAACAATAGAACTATCAGTTCCTGTAGTATGAAATCTTGCAAACATTGTATCTAATGATGGTGTTGTTGCATGATCAGCGTATCCAAAATAAATATCTTGATTCTCAATTCGTTGAGAAATATTCAATGAATAAGTAAGATCCAATGGAGGAAAGTCAACTTCTCTAAATATTGAAACTGTTGAATTATCCGTAGTTCCTGAAGCCAATGTACATATACTGTTTTCTACAGTAATACTGGTTCCTGTTTCTGAAATAGTTTCCCAGTCAGCAGCAAGACTAGATCCAGGGAATGGTTCATAGTGTGATCCTTCATCGGTTAAAACAACACTTCTTGTTACTAAATTTCCTGCATTATCCACTCTTAAATTTGCTTTATCATTTAAAGAAAGATCGTCAAGATATATTGGATACCAAGAACCTGTGCTTTTACCATTCACCATAATATCATAACCATCATCATACCATATTTGTAAACTATCAGTATCATCCATTGTAGTTGTATTATATGTTAATGTTAATACATTATCTACTACAGTTCCTCCTAATACAGGTTTAGTAAAATCATATATTATAATATTATCTGTAACATTTGTTATAAGTAATATTCCAATAAGCGAAATAGAAGTAGAATCAATAAAAGTTACCGTTTTTTCTGAAGCGTCAAAAGTATAATTTGAAACCAATTTTCTCATTTTAAAAACCTCCAAGTGCTATTGAATATGCAATAATGTTTGTTGAATCTGATGTTCCACTAGATCCGTTTGTTCCAGTTGACCCAGAAGTTCCACTAGTTCCTGATGAACCTCCAGTTCCAGTTGATCCAGAAGTTCCGCTTGTTCCTGAACTACCAGATGTACTACTAGATCCACTACTACCAGATGTACTACTAGATCCACTACTACCAGACGTACCACTAGATCCAGCGATTCCATTTCCATATTGTAAATACAAAGACCCATCAGGTAATTCTGTTGTTCCTGATGTTCCTCCAGTTCCATACGTCAAATTAAATGATGTTCCTGATGTTCCAACACCAGACGAACCGCTGCTGCCAGAAGAGCCGTTTGACCCAGATGTACCACTTGTTCCATCAGTTCCAGTTTCTCCAGAAGTTCCACTAGAACCATCTGATCCAGAACTTCCAGTTTCTCCAGATGTTCCGCTAGTTCCATCAGATCCTGACGATCCGTCTGAACCAGAACTTCCACTAGAACCATCTGATCCAGAACTCCCAGATGTTCCAGATGTTACACTAGTAGAACTTGTTCCAGATGTTCCACTGGTACCTGGTATTCCGCTAGATCCACTACTTCCTGTTTCTCCAGATGTTCCGCTAGATCCAGAAGTTACACCAGTAGAACTTGTTCCAGATGTTCCATTTTCTCCAGAAGTACCGCTCGTACCATCTGTTCCAGATGAACTAAAAAGTGGATTGTGTGGATTCGTTATCATTTATTTTTAATTCCTATGTACAAACCTATTTTATATTTTGTTCAGTAACTTTACAAACTTCAACGTTAAAAAATGGGATTCATATTAAAATGAATCCCATTTTTAAATCTAAAACTAAAAAAAGAAAATATTATTATTTAAGTAGCTCTTGCCCAACTAAATTTTAATCTAAATGTTAAAACATGAGTGTTTGGTTTATCAATATAATTTCCTGAATCAAATTTTGCAATCCACGAATAACCTGATGTTTCAGCGCTATCCACATATAAACCTAACGCCTTGTTTTCCCAAACAGCATCTGTAACTGAAAAAGTAATATTCTTATAAACAGAATAAGAATTAGGAACATAAGTTTCTGTTGTATAAGAATTTCTTGTATAATTTCCTGTTGCAAAAGTTACAGCAGATCCGATTGGTGAAAAAGTATATGCTGTTTCTCTAATTGTAATAAATGGAGAATGGTTTCCAGGAAATACACCTAAAGCTAATTTAAAGTTTGCTACATACTGCCAACACGCAGAATAATTAAAAGTTCCAATTCCAGTTATTGTTGTAGAATAGCTGGTTTCATCTACTGGTAACAACTCAACAGTTAATACATATTTTAATCTTAGTTGTTGAATACTACTTATTTCTATAGATGTAGGTGCACCATCTTCATCAACTAATCTGAATTTACAAAACAAAGGAGCAGTTAATGTTGCGTTGTTTGAAAATCCTATTTCAGTATAAGTTCCATTTAAAGATCCTAAAGGAGTTTGAACACCTCTTTGTCTTGATACGTAATAAGGATCAGATCCTGCAATACTTGCGGTATCAGAATCCCAAGTTGCATAGGCACATGTTCCTCTATAAGATTCAGTGCCTAAAAGAGTATCTGTTTCAACCGGTAAAGCTGTTCCTTTTCCAATAGCAAAAACATCAAGAAAACTAATAAGACCATAACTTGTATAATATACACTGGATCCTATCATATTTAATCCAGAATTTAAAATCATATTATCACTTGGAACATAACAAGATTGTGCTATACTACCATCTTGATTAACTACTTCCCAACTTAATATTGTTCCTTTTAAACCAATTTTTGGTCCTTCAATTATATTATTCATAAAAATATCTCCCTTTTATTATTTATCCTTCTATTATTGATTTCCAATAGTTTCCGCTGTCAATTACTGCTACTATCTCAATAGAACTATCGCTTGTTGAATCCATATAATCACTGTATGTATCAACATCTGGAGTAATTATTGATTCATAAAAGTTTCCACTATCAATTTCACCAACTACTTCAATAGAATGTACGCTTGTAGAATCCATATATTCAGAGTATTCAATAACATCTGGAATTACTATTGATTGATAATAATTTCCAGAAGCAATTTCTGGATCAATCATTATAACTGTAGCAGCTGTTCCATCAACAACCAATGCTGCTTCTATTGTTGAACTAATTGTATATGTTCCACTCTTTAATTCTTTACAAGATGTAGTTGTAATAGGACTAATAATTCCAGTATATTCAACTACAGCTTTTACAACTAATGAATGCCAATTTTCATAATCAATTAAATTTAATTTAGTTAGTGTTAATGCTCCACTATATATGTCAGATGTACTTGTAGGATCTGTTCCATCTAATGTGTATCTTATATTTCCATATGAAGTTAACTTTGAAATAGTTAAACTTTGAGATGGAGATTCTAATGGGAAAAAGAACTCAGGTAATGCAGAAAACGTTGGAGCAGGTAAATATAATTCATATGCACCCGAATAAATTTCTGGTTCTAGTGCTATCATATCATCACGGTATTCTTTTAAAACTTCGATAACTGCTGCGCTAGAAGCAGATGCTCCTGTATCATTTGTTGCTGTTATTGTATATACAGTTTTAACTAATGGAGTTACTACTAAACTTCCACTTGTTGAAACTATTCCAATTCCTTGATCAATGCTGCAAGAAATAGCGTCTATTGATGACCATGTTAAAGTTGATGAATCACCATATGATATAATAGTTCTAGGATTAGAAGAAATAGTAACTATAGGAAGTGGCATTTTTATTGGAAATTTATCTAATATTCCTGAAGAATTATTGAATCTGGTTCTAACTCTAACTGGTAAATATATATCAGAAAAAACACCAGGTTGAACAACAGATTGATCATATCTATATTTTTTTACATTTCCACATTGATTTGAAAAACCATTTCTTCCAGTTAGAGGAAGATATATTCCATCTTCTGCAACATCTCTTAAAGTTGTAACAGTAATGGTACTTCCATATGATATTCCAGCAGAATTAATAGCAAATGCTCTAACTCTATAATTTGTAATTCGTTCAAGATCATCTATTAATAAACTATATGTTCCTATTCCAAAAAGTCCATCATCAAAAACAATAGAGTCATCTATAGTGGGTATTCCAGTTGATCCAACAATATAATAAAACCCTACAGTTGTTGCATCAGATTCTCCTGTAGAAGTTATCTCACCATTTGCAGTAAATCCAGATGAGGTTATACTTGTTGGAGAATTTGTTTCTACTGTAGCAAGAATAGGGGGTCCTTCAAAAATCCATCCACTATTACTTCCTCCATCAATATTTCCATAATAAGTAAAAGCATTAAATGTTGCACCACCAGTTGCTACAGAACCAGAAATTGTAGTATATGTTACATCTATTGTACCAGAAGGACAACTCAATATAGGAGCTGCATACTCTGGATGTGCTTGGTTTCCATTATACACTTCAAGTGTTGATTGAACAGATGCAGTTCCATTGATAATCAAATCTTCTATATACATTGTTGGTCCATCACCAGCTGACCACAGTTTTATATAAATCGGAGTTTGAAAATCAAAACTTCCATAATTTACCGCAGTAAAGTGTGTATTATACAATTGAATTATAAATAAAGGAGGAGTTACACCGTCCCATCCTTTTACCGTTATATTGTTATTAGCATAAGAAGTAACATTATGGCCATCAATAAGTATACATTGATAATATTCCGCATAAACCCAACCAGTTAAGTCATATAATATACTACAGTCATTCATAGTTACTTGACCTGCTGTAGTAGACCAATTTAAAAAGTTAAAATCTGCACCATTCTTTAATGTAACAGTGTCGCAAGAAAACTCTACAGTGTCAGATGCTGTATCAGGACTTATATCTATATAACTAACCGTCAAATCAGAAATAACTTCATATTTCCCTGTATAAAACTGAATATAAAATCCAAAATATATTGGAGAAATATTATAAATATTTTTTCCAATCTCGATTCCTTTTGTATCAACTACATTATTTCCTCCATCACCATAAAAATAAATCCAACATGACGATTCCTGAGTAACAACTTCCATTCCTTCTTTTAAAATAAAACTTCCATATACATCAAGCTCTCCTCCAATTTCTAAATTTGGAGGATTAGTTACATTAGAAAAGTCAATAGAAGGTACTTCATAAGTATTATACCCAACTGTTATTGTTTGGTCTGCTAACGTGAATGAATTAGAATCAAATGTAACAATATTTGATGTTGTAGGAACAGATGCTCCTCCAGTTCCGCCGCTTGTTAAAGACCAATGTGATGTTTCATCCCAATCTCCAGAATTACCTATCCAATATCTTACATTATCAATAATTGTTAAAACGGTAACTATTTCGCCATATCCTTCACCAAAAGAATTTTCAGCAAATGCTCTAACACTATAATAAGTTACTGGTGTTAAAGAATTTATTAATGAACTAAAATTTCCAACGCCAAAAGTTCCTGATATAGAAACTTTAGTTCCACTCGGAACTGGATCTACACCATTTCCTTCAATATAATAAAATCCTACTGCTGTTGAATCTTCCCCTCCAGTATCAGTAATTTGACCAGTAATTATAAAAGATATTGGTGTTATTGAAGTTGCATCTCCACCACCTGTAACAGATACACTATCTAATTCAGAAGATATTGATAACTCGCTATAATTAACTGTAGCATCTATTGTATTTGTCAAATTTGATAATGTATAAGTTCCATCAGCAGTTGTATCTACTGTAGTTCCACCATCCCATTGTAATGTTTTGGTTAAATTTGAATTCCATTTTATAATAGATCGATTGGTTGGATCACGCCATATTATACCATAAAAATATCCATCCCCACCAAGTTCAAGTTTGCTTGCAGAAAATCCGCAAGTAATGTCATCTACAACACCTTCTACAAACTTTTTAAGTATAGTGGCAGGACCAGAAACCCATAAATAACCAGAAGTGTCTACTATTAATGCACCTTGACTTTCATTCCAAGAAGCCCAACCAGTATCATCAAAACTTCCAACCCCAGCTGTTCTTATATGAATTGTATCATCTTGATCATTTTGTGAATAAATATCACCTGTAGAATAATTAACGCCTAAACCTATCCAAGAATTTGCATTATATGTTCCAGGTATTAATGTAAAATTACAAAATATACCATTTGTTCCTGCTATATAAAAATCACCATTTGGTGCATAACAAGTATCATGTACAGATAAATATGTTGTAGATGGTGTAATATCAGTAAATGAACCTGAGCCTCCATATTGTCTATAAAAATGATAATTTGTAAGAAGAACTGTAATATCTTTAGTAGTTGAATCCAATGCGATGGTAAGTGGATAATGAGTTGCTGATGGTGTTGCATATACTGAAACAGAACCTCCGGAGGTAGACATTAAATAAATATTAAAATCAGACCCTCTAGTAAAATATATATCAGTACTATTTCTATCTACAGCAATATCAGTAGGTGCTGAAGAATTAGGATAAAATACAAGAGTATCAAAAGTATCAACTGCAACAGTATATTGTAGATCATAAGTTCCATTAGTAGATGGATTACTTAGTGTTACTCCAGTAATATTTGTTAATGGTGATATGTCATGTTGAGAAGTTGTTACTAATGGTATCGACATTGTTTATTATCCTTTGTATTATGTATCTGATAAAGTATGAACAAATCCTGATAGTGTTACTACACTTGCCACTGATGCATACGCACTAATAGTTGCTGAATTCTGTAAAAGTAAACCAGGAATAATAGGAACTAATCCGCATCGATAAGGAACAGAAACAAGAAAAGATGTTGAACCATATTCAACTGTTAATGTTATAGCTGCAGTAGAATCATTATATGCCCATATCCATATTTCATCATAAACACCTGCTATTGCACTAGCTACGGATGTATGAATTAATGTTCCAGTTGGTGCGATTGCTGTAATTAAAATACCATCACCGTTAGCGCTTTCTGATAGTTTTCTTTTTAAAGCTTGAGTGCTCATTATATTCCTCCCTTATAGTTCTGCTGCCACTGGAGCTCTTCTAGTAGGCATTACATATATTGTTTCTTTATTAGATCCTGGTTGAATTATATCTGCAACTCTATCTGCTGTAGATTTTGCTAGTTCTTCTTCACGATTAATTTCATCTTCTGCAAATTGATCATACCCGCAACATTCTATAAAAACTTGATCTAATAAAATATCAACATATGTATCAAGTTTTTCAAATAAAACTTCTTTTTGTTTTTTCATATTTTTACTCCTTAAATCATTGATCCTGCCCATTGTCTTGCAACTACTAATCGTGCCTGATCATGTGGAAGATGATGTAATTTTTCTACTTCTTTAGCAAATAATTCTCTACCACCAGGACTATTTAATTTTGCTTGAACTCTTGGATTTTTGAATAAACCAGCTAATGCTTCACGCCAACCCTCATGCATGATTTGATCTAATAGTATATCAACATATACGTCAAGTTTTTCAAATAAAATTTCTTCTTTCATAATTATTTTTCTCCATTTATTTTTGAAATGTAGTTGCTCTTTGTCTTGCTATTACATTTGCTTTGCTCTTATATTTTTTTTGTAATTGAGCTTTTGTCTTCATATATAAATGTTTATGATATATCATTTTTTTATATAATGGATCGTTTTGTTTTCTAGCAAGAGAAACACCAATACTTCCTGCGGTAGTTTTTAATTTTTGTTGTCTTCCTCTTTTTGTCATTGAGGTTGTATATGATTCATTAAATATTTTATCCAAATATTTATCTATGTTAATCATATAACGGACTCCCTGATGTAGCATCTGTTCCAGTCTTTTCAAGATAATCCAATATCATTCCTCTTAATTTTAAAATCTCTTTATGAAGTGTTGCTTTACATTGTACTGGATCCTTTGACTGATCACATTTAAAAGAAATACTATTTAAAAAAGCTATTCTCTTTTGTATTGATTTAATTTTTTGATTTTTTAAACAAATTTCTCTTTCTTTACCATATTTAGTTTTACAAAATTGTGAATATAATTTCAAATCTTGTTTATAAACTTTATAAGATTGATGTATTAATGCAGATGCAAGAACAAAAGAGGATATTATTATTCCTGCTTTTCCAATTCTTTCCATTTTTTTCAGTTTCATTAATTTGATCATTTCTTCTCTATTTAAAATGGTTTTTCTAGCCATATATAACCCTCTAAGTTTTTCTCTCCTTGATTGAAGTTCTGCTGCATAATCATCAGACATACTTCTTCCCATTCCTTCACCTGTATCTTTTGCATATTCTTTTGCTTCATCTCTTAATTTCTTAAAATGATCTTTTTTCTGTTTTTCTAATTCTTCTCTTTTCTTTCTATAGTAAGCTTTGATTTTTTCAATTTTTTTATGCATTGCTTCAAAGTGTTCCAATATCAAATCATCCTCAGATAAATATTCTTTTAAAATATTATCATTTTTCTGCATTTCTTTTTTTCCCTTTTTGAATGATTTTTTTATTTTCTTGAACACTTTGTTTCTCAATAGCTTTCTGAATCCATTTTTTTCCTTCAGAAATATAATAAAAATATTGTTCCCATAGTCTCATTAATTTATCCTCCGTTCTTAACCGGTTTTAAAAAATCATAAAAATGTTGTATGTTGTTTCTGTTTTTTGATTTCCACGTTATTTCTAAACCAGGGTAATATTTTTTTACTAATTCTTCAACTATTTTTTCTTCATCCTCATTTAATTTTCCCCTGTGGTCAGTCGACACTATGAATGCTGTAGCCTGATTACAATCTCCACATCGATACCCAAAAAAACCATTTTCTTCAAAATCTTTTTTTCTAGGGTTACAAAATGCACAAGTCTGATCCTTCATAATTTTTCCTTTCTTTATTTTTCCACCATAACTTTATTTTTTCTTTAATCTTTCTCTTAGTTTCTTCACTTTTTGGTTTTCTATGTTTCTCTAAAACTTCTGGTCTGTTTGCTGCTTCTCTAATCTTTTTTTCTTGCTTCTTCAGATTTTGGTTTTCTCATTTTTATTTTAGTTTCTTCTGATACTAAATGTCCAAAGAGTGCTTTACTAATCTTCTCTTTAACTTCTAACCTGTTCTGAGATAATGTCATATTCTTTCTATGTTCCTCAGATTTTGGTTTTCTCATGTTCATTTTAGCTTCTTCAGATCTGGGTTTTCTCTCTTTTTTCTGAACATCAGATCTGTGATGAGATATTTTCATATTATTTTTAGACTCTTCAGATCTTGGTTTGCTTTGTATTATTTTAATTCTTTTTTTATTTTCTTCACTACTATTTGTAAAAGTATCTCCTCCTTCACCACCACTTGATAAATTATAACCATTTGGATATTTAGAATTTAATTCTTTAATCCAAAATTTTTCTTTTTTATTTAATTCTTCTTTTGAAGAACACTCACATGTTATTTGCTTCTTAAAGTTTTCTTTCCCATGTTTCTTAACAGCGTTCAAAAAATACTTCCCAGATCCATAATACTCAGGATTATTCTTAGAATCTTGCCCAACATAAATCTTTTCATTTAACAAATTAGTTGTTTTATAAATAATCATTCCATAATTCCTTTTTCAACATAATTACAATTCTCTTCATTAAAACCACAAATTTTACATTGATCTTCTAATAACTCATCCTCATCTGATTTAACTCTTAATAAAATACATTCTTTTAAACCATCATCAACATAAGTATAATATGGACAAAGTTTAGTATGAATAATACCTGTATCTGTCACACCTACAATTTCATAACAATAAGGTCCATAAGGAATATCACCGGTCATGAACACTTCCCTCCATTATTAGGTTTATCTTCTGATTTCCCTAAAATGATATTAGAATATTTTGTAGTCACTTCTTTCATTGCATTAATTGTTGTTCTGTCTCTTTTTATTATATCTGTAAAATAAGCTCTGATAGTATCCACATCTGCTGTAATGTCAGGTTCTTTAGTTAATGGAATTCCTATTGAAAATGCACAATTGAAATTATTATTAATTAATGTGTTAAACCATTTAACTGTAATTGGTTTGTTATTTACTGGAAATATATCATTTGTAAATTCTTCGTATTTCTTACTACCTTTTAATATTTCTGATTGAACATATGTTACTACCTCTCTTTCAACAGGACCTAAAAATTTAGACCATTCCTGACCAATTACTTCATCCTCGTTCTTAAATCCAAGAGATCTTGCTAAATGATGGTTGCACAAAACTACTTTAAAATCTGAATCTAATATAACAATATACACATTAGAATAATCTAACGCCATCCATAAATTTTTCTGAAGCTCAGTTTTTTGATATTTAGATAGTTTTAATATCTTTGGAATACTTAATAACACTTTTATTCTGTTGCAGAATATAAAATCATAAAAATGTTTTTGATCATAAAAATCAAAATACACATCTGGGTATGCATCAACAAAAGAAAGTTTTTTAGGATCAAAATTTTCTGCGTCAATTAGAACTAAGAATGGTGGAGGTGGAGAATTTCTATCGTAAATTTTTTCTAGTCCTGCTTCAGCTCTTTCCATAAGTTCTATATCATCAAAATAAACATCTAAAATTATTAAATCAGCTTGTGAAACATTAGGATCTATTGGTATATCCGCCCTAACTTTTGCTATCCTAACTTCCACGTTATGAATATTATTCATGATTATATCTTTTAATTTCTTTTCAAACTCTTTATCTTGATGACTTAAATAGATTATATATGGTTTATCATTTGGTAATCTTTCCATAAACTTTCTCCTACTAACCTTTTCCGATTAATTTTAATATATTTTGAATCTTATCTGCATATGATATTGCTAATCCAATTAAAGATATAATTATCATTCCCATTCCTATCCATCCTACATATATCTTATTTTTTATTGAAGAATGTTCAACCGAGTTAGTACCAGATGTCATTGTTAATTGTGTACTGATTGAATTTGTTTTAGATTCTATTAAACCAATTACCTTTCCATGATTCTCTTCTAGTCTTGTAGAACATGTTGTTAAATTTTGAATAAATGTATCCATATTGCTACATAATTCTTTTTGTTTTTCAACTGATTGATTGATCATTACTATTAATTGTTTTTGTTGTTCTAATAACGTCGTATTCAACTGTATGTTATTTCTGTAAGATTCCATCAAAATATATAAATCGTTTTTACTCAATTTATCACTAGTTTCTTGAGCCATTGATTGTCTCCTTTTTAAAATTCCTCATATTATGTGACAACTTTAATTTTATTAAATCCTCACACTAAGATCTAATTTAATCGTTAAATAATTTTGACGTACCATTTGGACTAATCTCATCATATAAATCATTTAATTTGTTACCTGGTAATGATTTTCTGCTTTCAATTATATATGATTGTAATCTAGATTCAACCAATACTAAGTTTTCCTTTAATCTGTATAAACTTTCTAGTAAATATAGTTCCGACGGATCAGGGTCAGCTGTGTTTTCCAAAATCCCAATCATGGTATCAAGAACCTCAATCGTAGGTGAATTTCCTTTGATCTCCTTTAGAAATTTTTTAGATAATCGGGATACTGTAGTTTGCATAATTGGTGTCTCCTAAAATTTTTTTGTAACAATAATATCTTTTTTTACTAGAATGTTCTTTTGACAAATATCCGTAAAAGTAATTAATCTACTTCTATTTATAAATAAATCCGTTTACTCTATTACGGATATTAGATTTGAATTGATTGGTGAATGGATTGTATTAATCTAATTTAAATTTTGTTCATATAACCATTTGAAATCGGAAGTTTTTACAATTATAATAAGATAATTGCTAAACCCATTAACGCTGCACCTAAAGCACCTGCGCTGAATAATGATCCCCATCTTGGTTTTTTAGCCTGATCTAATTCGTCGTTTACAACTTTGAATTTTTGATTGTGTATCTCCTCGTTTTTTATTAATAAGTTGTTTGTAATGTCGTATTTTTGTTTTAATAAGTCTACTTCCTCAACTAATAAGCTAACCTGTTGAGATAATTCAATGTTTGAATTTGTACATGATACCAAAGCTTTTTCCTCAAGTCTGCATTTCTTTAATTCCACAACAAGTTTCTTTGAAAATTCCGTTGTCATGCAAACATTACTGTTGTCTAAATCTTCCGGTATAGCAGTAGTTTGAATATTTGGTTTTGCTGACATTGCGTAAACATCCTCACCGTAAGATGTAGAACTGAATAAAAGAACAAATATAATTGAAAATATGAATATGATTTTATTTCGTTTCATAACCTAACCCCTTTAATTCCGCTTTTGCTTCTTTCGAATCTTTAGGCGGTTTTATACCTTTTATTTGTTTGTTTAAATTAGTTATCTCAACTATGTATTTTGAATTTTTCTCGTAACTCTTAGTTAATTGGTTTTGTATGATTGTTATCCTGTTGTCCCTTTCCTTTATTTCCTTTGCAGCTTTTTCCTTCTCAGCAGACAACTTGTCATTTAATAGTGTTTGAATAACAGCACTGTTTGGATCCGGATGATATTTCCCGTATGTGAATCCGATTGCCAAAAATAAAATTAAAGCAACTATTACAACTCCATATATTACCTTTGATTTAATTTGTGGAGCACCTAATGAGTTATTAGCTAAATTTCTTAGTTCTTGTATGTCCATAATGTTACCTTCCTTTTCTTCCTAATATGTAAATGTCAGAATCATTAAATAAACCATTTATTGATTTTTCACATATCTCACATATGTTTAATTTCATTTGTTAAACAGTCCCTTCCCAAAATCCGTATACCTCTGATCCTGGATTCCATTCCAATTCGTCATTGTAATAACCTATTCTAAATTTTCCACTCATTACAGCTTGTATACTATTGTCACCTGGGTATTCATTAGCATAGTTTTTCCATTGTGGACTCCAACCAAATCCTAATTGAAAATATCTTGCCTTTGTAAATCTTATTCCCATTGATATGAATGGTATGGGAATTATATACCATTTCATTGATAATAATATCTGAAACATAAAAGCTGCATTTGGATATTTAGTTATCCATTTAGATGTAACTATGTCTATTATTCTCCATTTATTAATATTAAATCCTAATGATTTTCCATCATATATCTTAAAGTAAGAACCTGTTGTTAAATTAGCATCAACATTAGTGTTGTTCTCAATCTCAGCGTAATATTTGTTTTCCAATTCCTTCTTGTATGGAATGTATCCACATCTTATTAATAGTGAGTAAGCTTTAACGTTTTGAATTACGAATGGAAAACATGTGTCACGCATTACCTCGAATGGGTTCCTTACAAAGTCCTCAATGTTTTTTGATTTACCATATCCGTATTTCTCAAACCATGGAGAGTTGTCTCTTAACCAGTTTATAGAGTCTATAAACCATTGCCTTTCGTATAAGTGTGTCATCTAGGATGTCTCCTGTTTACTTTCATAGTTTGTCTCCTTCTAGTCTTTACGCTTGCGTCCCGCTAGATTCAATCCTGTTTAATCTGTGTATCCTTTTTCGATATTCATCAGCATTTATCTTTCCATTTAAAAATAATTGATGGTTTCTTTTTCGTATCCTTTTTATTTTATCAATCTGATTGTAATCTAATCTTTTTGGTTTTTGAAGAACTGTTCCTTTTTGTGATTTTGTTATCTTAATAGCTCTATTCTTTAATGACTTTACCACAGATGACCACTCACCTTCATTAATATATTCAGACTTACAAACTATATCTTGTGCCATTCTTTCTGTTATTAATTCAGTATCATGATATAAAATAACATATTGTTTAGAGTCTAATAATCCATCTAAATATCTTTCAATAATTATTTCTTGAAGTAATTCCTTATACATTAATTAAGTATCCTATTTTTTATTTAAGTCATTTTCAACACTATCTTTTATCTCCAATAAAAATTCCTGCGACTCTGGAGATTCACTAACTGTTGTGTTAACTACTTTCCCATCTTTATTAATCTTAGAAACATGATCTACTAATAAGTGTATATAATCTTGTGTATCCATTTATAATTCCTCCTGATCAAATAAGGGTTCACCTTCTTCATCATTACTATTTGTTGTCTGAAGATGCTTGTCTCCCTTTAATTTCTTACCTATATCTTGTCCTATAGTTCCTCCAATCTTTGTAGGATTTATACTAGCTGCAACTGAAGGAATATTTTGTTCATTTAAATAATCCAAATATAAATCTAACTCTTTCATACCTATTCCTCTTTCTGTTTCTTTAATTCTTTTATCTGTCTTATCTTATCTTTAATTTTTTCCTTAACCTTTCTTTGTTTCGCCTTAGTTATTTCAACATTAGTATAATATCTAGCTGTACACTTGTCTATACACTCTTGTTTATTCTGCATTACCTTTCTAATATCTTCCTCTGTATAATACTTAGAATTTTTCTTATATTTATCCACATTGAATCTTAATTCACACTTCTCTTTACATTCAGCTAAATTCCTTCCATATTCTCTAACTCTATCCTTGTATCCAATATAAACATTAGTAAGAGCTGACATTCCCATTACCGCTGCAATAGTAGTACCTATCATGGCGGGAGCACTCTCATCTAAATATTCTAAGTATTTATCTAAATTTGAATCCATAATTGTCTCCTGTCTCTTTATTTTTTAGAAATTGATTCTAATCTGTTTTTATCCTTTCTTAAATTAACTATGTAATATTTTAATCTTTCCTCTTTCCTTAGTAACTCGTCTTTTAAAGATTTGTTTTCTGTGTTGTTTTTAATTTTTAATTTAAGCTTTTCTATATTTTTTTTTGCAATTGGTATGTTTCTTTTGTTCCTAGAAATTTCCATGTTTAAATAATCCATTAATGTTTTCTTGTCTATTTTATGTATTGGCTTAGCTTTGTATAAAAATTTAAATGGTGATTCCGATAATATTAAATATTGTTCATATAATTTCATATTTGTTTCTCCCCCCAATGTAATTATGTTTTATCCTAATTAATATTCCAGTGATCTTAATCTCTTTACCCTTCTCATGTATTCGTTAGATGTTATCCTTCCGCTTAAAAATAATTCGTGGTTCTTTTGATGTAGTCTCTCTATCCTTTGTAAAATCTCTGAACTAGTTGTAGCTTTTGATCCTATCTTTGTCCTTGATGCTATTATTCCCCTTATGCTTGATGTTATGTTTTTCTTTATTTTTTTTGGTATAGATGTTATTTTACCCTCGTTATGGATGAATTTTAAGTAGTTGTCTATTATGTCCATTGTTGTAAACTCCTATATTATTTTTACCCTCAAAGTTGAAAAAATGGGTGTTCATATATTTTCAACACCTGATTGATTTTCAAATCAGAATTTTTGATCCAACCGAAAAACTAGTATCCCATAAGTTTCTTTTTCGAACTAAAAAATAAAAACGTGACTTGTGACAGCGCATAACTCAGCTAACATTTCCCGCTTACACTAAGGATGGTCCACTGTGGTCATGATTCTCGTTATCAGAGGCGATCACCTGCGTACATTCCTGGGTGTTTCTTCTAAGTATTTCAAACTCTACATCATTATTGGAAATAATAACTTTAACATTTAATTCTTTAGGGATTAACTTTTGTATTCCTTCTCTTATTAAAGCTATATCACTATTCTTAAATATAGTTTTTAATTTCACTATAAGAATGTCATCTTTTTTGAGTCGCATTACTTTAACAGAATTCATAATCTTTTGTATTCCTTCCATGTGCTATCCCCCGACTATTCATATAATTAAATTGATTTAGATTTTATAGCCCATTGTGTTGCTTTTATTCTATATTGTGCTTGTTGTTGTCTTAATTGTTTAATACTATTATCTATCTTATGACCATTAGCTGGATTTAATGTTTTTGCTCTCTGTAATGATTGTATCTTAGATTGAATATTTGCTATTGCTTTAGGATATCTATTTAATATTGCCTTACCTACCTTTGCTACTTGTTCATTAGTTAATCTATCTATTACCTTTATATATTCTATGTATTCCATAGGCTCTATTAAACAATCATTTAATTGGTGTCTTATTGATTCTTTGATTAATTCTTTCATTTTAAGTTATATCTCCATTGATGTATAATGTATTCAATCAATAGTTTGTTCTTAATTTGTAATTAGAACGGATCAAATTCCCCTATATATTTTCATGATCTATATAGGGGAATTTCTAATGTTTAATTAGTTTTTTAATCCTATCTATTACTTGTTTGATTATACTCTTCTCTTTCCTGAATACAATCCATTTATGTTTCCTTGTTAGTATCCATCTCATTTTATTTCTTATTCCTATCTATGTTCGCCATTATAGTGTCTATTGTTCTGCTATGCGATATAGTTATGTCTTTCATGTTTAATGTCATTCTTCCAGTTGGTTCCAATTTCTCATTAAACATTACTTCATTAGTACAATCCTTAGTTGTGTCCACAGTGTTTATGTATGCGAAACTTATATCCTCTGCTTCTAATTCCTGTGCGATCCCATCAGTTTTTTCAATACGTATGTATCCTATCCCATCGAATTCAAATTCAACCTTACCTGACATCATTGGTATGTGTATTATACACTCTCCTGTTATTCTATCTAAGTCGACTGGGAAATTATATTTGTATCCACTTGGAAATGAAATGATGTATTCTATTTCTTTAATATTGTCTGTGTCCAATATTCTATATGTTATGTCCCTTGGTGCATTAAGATTTATTAATATCATCTCTTTCCCCCTTTTGTAATTTCGATTGTTATTTTGATTGCAATCCCTATTAGTATGAATATTACCGCTAGTATTGCCATTGTGTCCATTTCGCTCATGTTTGATTTGTTTATTAGATTGATCAATACGCTTTTCCCCTTATGTAGCATGAATTCTTATTTAAATTGTTAGCAAATATGTAAGCAAGTTTGTTTCTTAAGGAAACTAAGCGATAGCTCATAACTTGCTACTAAGTCCATCTCAATCCCTTCTATTTCCACCAAAATTCACATTTATAAGTTATTGGAATCATTCTCAATTTAATACATAGAGAATTAACTAAAAACAAGGAACGACCAACTGGTTAACACTATAAGATAATAGACAAGACATACAAAAGGGACACAACAATTAAACAAACAAACAACAATACTAACTATACTGAATGGTCATTACATAATAGCTGAATGGTTAAAAAAGGGATACAAAACAGCTAATAATCAACCAACTAATTTAACAAACATAACATTCAACCACTTCCACGACCAGACATTAAACATAATAAACAAATAGAATGGAATAACAGCAACAAGGACAACAGGCCAAAGGATAGAAACAACAATTGCTCCTTCTTCATCTATTTTCCACTTATACTTTACATTAAGGAATGCTACAAGGACAAACGTCAAAACAAATCCAATCAAATACAATACAAAATACCCCATTATTACAATCTCCTTTCTTTAAAGTTTAATAACTACATAATTACAAGAATTAAACATTTTGGTTCTTTTATAAGACATAAGTGCTGCTTCTTTTTCAGCTAACAGTTTTGACTCTGCTTCTATCACAAATTTTTCAAACCCTTTATTACTTCTCATCCAATAGTTATGAAGTATTATTAGATATTTATTATTTGTTTTATCATTGGTTATAATATCTTTTAGAGTTTCTTTTTTATTATATTTATCAAAAATACTGGTTATTTTTGAGAATATACTTTTAGTTTCTTTGATATGGATAGGTCCTGCTGGTACAGGGACATCTGGAAGTTTTTTCATTCAATCAATTCCTTTCTACCACTTCAAATTATTAGCATGGTCTATCAACTGTTTAACAATTTTATCTCTATTTCTTTTTGATTTTACTTTCTTCAAATCATCTATACTAACTACTTTACTATCTAATTTAGCTGCTTCTTCAAGATCTAGTCTATACTTTTCAATAGCTTGAGATACTTCATCATCTGTAAGGAAATAACAATCTTTGGCATTATTTATAGCTTCTTTAAATTGTTCAAGAGTACCATGTGCTTCTACCAACATATCATACTTGGTCATAATTAATATACCTCACTTGGAAGTTTTATCTATTTTTTCTTGCAATTTAATTTTTTTAGCTTTCAACTCTTCATAATCATCTTTTAAATCTTTATCATTAGGATGATTTCTCAATTGAATTTTTGTTTGCATCAATTGGTTATTAACTGCATCTAGCTTGGTAATATCATCTCTAAGATCCATACTCTTTTTAAATTGTTCAAAGGTTTGGACTACTTTTTGCTCTACTTGTTTAACATCTTCAGGTTTAGCATATCTAGCATCAAAGGCTAACAGTGATGTTATAATACCTAAAATCATAACTACAGTTGTTACACCTTTCCATGACTTATTCCACAATTGTCTTAATTTTCCCATTATTAAACCTCCTCATCATTTAACTATTAAATTCAGCGGGTAATACTTTCAAAACATTATACACATCAAAGAAATTTTCACTAGTATACCACACTCCATATTGAAAATCATTGGTTGACGAAGAGGAATACACTGGTGAAGCTGCTCTAACAAAATAGAAATCATCGGAAAATTCTCTAATTAGAAAATTTTCAAAACTAATTAGCGTGACTTTTTCTAACTTCAAAATATATTTTTCATCTTGTTTAGAAACTTCAATTCCTCTTCCAGAATATCCAGATTTGCCAGAAGTGCCAGAAGTTCCACTATATCCGGAATAGCCTGAATAACCCATAACAGCAAAGGAAGCAGAAACTTCTTTCAATTTTTCTCTAGCAACAACAATAATTCTTTTTCCTAAAAGCTCTTTCAACTCATCATTTGTAAACATATTAATTCTCCTTTTTAGATTAGACAGTAAGGTAGGATTTGATACCTACATGGTCAATCTTCTCCGACATCTAGGGATTCTCGCACGACATAGTTATATGTCTACCCTCTCTGTGTATTTGACCTTCCAAGCTGAGCGTCTATTTGTCCACCTGACCTGATCGTCAGTATTGCTTCCGCCACTTACTATATATTATTTTCCTTTTATTACATAATTTGGAGCTTCTACAGTTATAATATCAAACAAAGCTTTAAGAACATCTTTAGGTTTAATAGCTTTCATACATGATCTATTAGGACATCTCCAAGGTCTAGCCACTCCTTGGAATATTTCTGAATCTCCAAAATACCCTTGAGGTCTACCACACCCTAAATCATCAAACTCACATGAATCTTTAACCCATATATTGGTATTGGAAGAATGTCCAGCTATATAAGGATTACTTCTTCCAAACAATCCAACACCCTTTTTACCAACTGAAGCGCCTGCATGCACAACAAAGCTATCTATACCAACAAACGTTAAGCAATTTTTAATTAGAGCTATACTTTGTCTTGGTGAACAACCACCTAACAGATATGTTGTAACACCTGGTATTTGCTCTTCATTTTTACCTCCAAGTTGTATTACATCATATTTAGGTGTTAATCCTTTTACTACTTCTTCCCATGATTCTTTAAACCAATCTTTATTAGGTGTAATTTGAACATCAGGATTAAAGTTTAGTTTAGCTCCGGTTGGATGGATAATAACTACTTTTCTAGGGAAAGTGTTAAGGTATTTAATTGCAGATTTATCTTCATCAGCTGTAATATACACTTTAATATTATCTCCATGATACGGTACACCATACAGATGACACCATATTTTGCTTAAAGGTCCCGGAAACAGCTTATGAGCACAGGCATTATAGATATCTCTTTTAATCACACTTCCAAAATGTTTAAGTGGTTTAACCCATTTTTCAAATAGATCTTCTGGACTAAACAAGCTATACAATTCATCAACATTAGGATTATTAAGATATATATCTGAATACGTTGATCCTACAACTATCTTTTTATCAGGATAGAATTGTTTAGCTGACTCAACCATAGCTGAAGCACAAATAGCATCACCCATACCACCATCTTGTATAATTACAAAAGCTTTATCATCATTTGGTTTTGGTTTACCCATTAACTCATCAATAGTTTCTACTTCATCCATTATAAATTCCCTTTCTTAAATATATATTTGATATATGTTCTACTTTAAACAAAAAAATTCTTAGAATTGTAATTCTTTTGATTCAAACTTCGGTTTCCATTTTTCTAGATATTTATTCCAATTAGTCCAGAATACATTTTCATATTTATCTCTTTCTTTATTATGAGTTGCATTAACTAAATGACGAACAACTGCTTTAGGTTCATACATTACTGAATAACCCATTACATTCAATTTGGTCATCAAATCAGCTTCTTCAAAATATGATGGTTTAAACTCTAAATCAAAATTTAAATGTTCTTTTCTAAGTATATTAAGATTATAAAGTACACAACAACCAGTTACCCACAATCTTCTTTCAACAAAGTTTGTTTTAGAATCACTCATATTTAATCCAACATAAGGATCAACTATTTCACCATTTACTAATCTAGTTCCTGTATGTTTAATTTCTAAATCATAGTAATCAACAACTTTACCACCAACAGCTGCAACATTTGAATTACAATTTAATGTTTCAACAAGACTAATCATTGTTTCAGGCTCAAATTTAACATCACTATTCACTAATAACAAATAATCATATTGATTCAAACTTTTAGAATATTCTACAATGTCAAATGCTGTTTGGGTATATTCTACATTATTGTGCTTAAAGATTGGTATACTGTTATCAATATATTTTATTAAAGAGTCTAATGTATCATCAGTAGATCCATCGTCCCATAAAAGGAGACTATAACTGAATTCATTTACCACACTTTTAAATAATGAATCTACAAAGTTTAAAACAAACGATTCTTCATCTTTAAATGGTACTACTACTAAGATAAAAGGTTTCTTTTTCATTAATTTATCCTTTCTGATATAGTTTGCCTCATTGATCTGGCTTGCTCATTCCAAGAGAATATTAATCCATTTGAATTTGGTATTTGATCAGTCTCTAAAGCTTTAATTGCTTCCTCAATAAATTTTTGTTTATACTCAGGTGATTTTGAGTATCCATCAATAATATACCCATTTACATTATTTTTAACTTGTTCTCCTAGAGCACCTAAATTAGTAGTTACAACCCATACTCCATTTGCTAAAGCTTCAAGAACTGCCATTGAACAAGTTTCTAAAAAATGATTTGGATATAACATAACTTTAGCTTGTTGAAGTTCTTTATATAATTGAAATTGAGGGATTGGTTGATTCATATGTACATTTGGTAATTTAGATAAATTATGATATAACTTCATAAGATCTTCAGTATCATTTTGTTGATATAATCCCATCCCGCTGAAAACTCTTAGCTCAGGTTTAATTGCACATCCATTATAAATATCTTCCCAAACTTCTGCTAAAACATCTAATCCTCTAAATGGAGTTGATGTGTAAATAGCTATTGGTTTTCTATTATTATTGGAATTATTAATCCAATCAGATCTATATCCATTTCTTTGTATTACTATATCTTTTTCTGGAAAAGATTTGAAAATATCATTCAAAGAATGATTGCTTAGTACAAAGAATAAATCTATATTTTCTCTAATATATGAACGATCTCTAGCCTTTTGTAAATCAATCTCATTCATATCATCTTGTGACCAAAAACATTTAATTTTAGCATTGATAAATGGATTTAAAAATGGGTCACATTCCCTTAATGAAATAAATGCATCCCATCTATTTGAAATAATCTCAGTCCTAAACTCTAAAGTTGATTTGTAAACTACTCCATTATATTCTTTACATCTAATAGTTTTACCATTAAATACAACAATCTCATCTTTAGGATATTGTTTTTTCCAAGATTGTGAGATGTTGATTAATGCTGATTCTGAACCACCCAAACCTTGTTTTTCTAAAGTATCTCCAGAAAATTGAATTCTGCTACTGTATAATGCTACTTTCACAATTTAACCTCCAAATTTTTCAAATCCTCGATCAAATCTTCTTTTTTTGGAATAATATCGTTATATCTAATAAATTTCCAACCCAGTTTCTCAACTTCTATTTGTCTCTTTAAATCCTTCTCTTTATCTTGATGCCAATAAGATCCATCAAATTCTATGACAATTTTATAATTCGGTATTGCAATATCTAAAACACAATTTAATTCTATAATTGGATAATTAATAACTGCTGTATAAATTAAACTTTTAACTAAGTTATATAATTCTACTTGAGGTTTTGATGGAGACTTATTACCAGAACAAGCTTTAGCTGCACCGCCATTTAACATTCTTTTTCTTATTTTTTCAATATGATCTTTAGTATTCATCTTCGATGATCTGAATTCTTTCATCTCATTTCTTAAATTTTCTTTCCACTCTTCTGAATGAATATGATATCCTTTTATTCCTAAATTCCATGGAATCTTTTCTTTCATTATTTTGGATAATTTAATATTTTTTCTTCCTTTAGGATATCCTATATTTTCTCTCATATTTGTACAGGAATTTTGATGTTTGCAACAACACCATTTTTTAACTATTTTAAAGTAAAACTTTGCTTCTTTACCACACCCATAATCACATAGTTTATTCATATTATTCCTTTATGTTATACTTTGAAAGAAAAAGAATCCGTCCTTTAATTAAAGCTTTTTCTCTCTCTGGTGTTTTTTTCTTGGTTGTTGTATCTTCATGATAAAAAGGAAAGTCGTTTCCTTTAACACCAAGTATTTTAAATCCTCTTAAGAAGCATCTATAACTCCAGTCAGTATCTTCATAACCAAAGCTGCCTTTTTCTTTATTACCAAACACTGGATCAAATCCTCCAACAACTTCCCAAACCTTTTTAGATGTAAACATGCATGCTACTGACACTACATAAGTTTTAACTTCATTACACCATGTAAAAATAGGTCCAACAGCTCCAACATCAGGTTGCTCATGAAATCTATTATATAAATAATCAACCCAATCTGTTGTTTGATTATATCTTCCAAGAATTCTAGCGTCATCATCTATAAAACAAATATATTTATATTTTGCAGCTTCTACTCCAATGTTTCTTGCTTCTGAAACTGAATAATCTTTAATAAATGACAATAAAGAAATATTCAACATTGAAAATTCTTCAGCTACTTTTTTAATATCTTCATATGACGTATCTCTTTGATCGTTATTAACCAAAATATATTCACAACTATGATTTGTATATTCTGAAATTCCTTTTAATAATTCTCTAAGATTTTTATGATCTTCGCCACATGTTAAAATTATAACAGAAACCATTTTATTATCTTCTAAAGTTTTATTTTTTGGAAGTAACTTTTCCATTCTATCTAAAAATATTTTCTCATCATGATCCCAGTTGCTCTTAGCTAATGCAACACCATTAGATTCTCGTATGCCACCAATTATAGGATGGAAATGATATGCAATAGACTTGGGGTTAATAAACAGTTTGTATCCCTCTCTGAACAACCTATACGAGAAATCTGATTCTTCTCTATGACCTACTGGAGATAGTTCAAGGCAATAGCCTCCAATTTTTAATCCAGCTGACTTTCTATACATAAATCCAGAATTAAGGTGTTCTACTTCTATTTGATTCATTCCGGAATGTGTATTATTTTGTAAATACCCACTTAAAAACAAGTTACCATCACTATCCCAAAATACTTTTCTTAACATATTGAAATGGTCTTGTTTAATTTCATCATAATCAATATGTTGGTCTTTAAGAGGTTCATTGGGATTTAAATAAATAGGTCCAACAGCACCAACTTTATCATCAGTAAACAATGATACTAATTCTTCTATAAATGTTGGAAGTAAAGATACATCATCATCTAATCTAAGAATTAACTCTGTTTTAGCATTATTTAATATCTTTTGACCAGCGATATGAGGTCCAATTCTTTCTCCTTTAATGATATCAACATTATGACCATCTTCTATTAACAACTTAAATAAAGATTGAAGTGTTCCATTATTAAAAAATCCATCATTACAATCGTCAATAATCAAAACATCAAATTCTTTATACGATTGATTTAATAAAGATTGAATTAAGAGAGTTAACTCAACCAATCTATCTTTTGTTGGTATTCCTACTGTTACACGTTTATTTTCCACAGTGTTTTTCCTTTCTGGTTTAAAATGTTCATCTTCTATTTTTTCTAAAAATGGAACTAAGTATTTCTTTGTTACATTTTCCCATGTAAATTCTTTTGATATATATTTTGAAGCTCTTAAAGCTCTTTCTATTTCAAAATCATAATTTTGTATAACATACTTCATTTTTTCCTTTAGATCATTTTTATCAATTACAGACCATTCACCAAGTAAATATGGATGGTCTACTGTTGAAATTACTTCTAAATGATAGTTAATAGGAATAACATAATCTTTTAAATATTCCCAATAACCGTTTGTTGAATTTGCTATAATTGGACACCCTGTTGCCATTGCTTCAAAAATTGGCATATTATACCAATCTGCTCTTGTACACGATAGATAGATATGTCCATGATTTAAATAGTTTACTATATCGTTCTGACCATCGTCTTTCCATTCAACTATTATATTATTACTTTTCTTGGTTAATTCTATTATTTGATCTGATTGTAAATATTTCATATGAGAATTTGCTCTTAATAATAATTTATAATCAGGATTATTTAAACCAGAAAATTCTAAAAATGCTTCAATAATATCTTGCGTTGATTTTCTTTTAGTTAATTCCCCAGTAAATACAAAAGTAATTGGTTTTGATAAATTTCTTTTAAATGGTTTAAAAATATTCAAATCTACACCATGAGGAAATAAAGAAATTTCTTTTGAAACACCAAGATTTTTCATTATTTTCCTAGAATAGTCGCTTGGTGTTAACATATAATCACAAATTTGATTACATATAGTATTCCATGGATTTCCAAACCCGCTTTTATAACCACCTGTTGAATCACACCCTGTATAACCTACAAAAACTTTTGTTTTGATTAATTTTGATATTTCTTGATAAATATCTGGATAGGAAAATACAATACCAATAGAGTTATGAGGATCATATTCTCTTGACATTGCTTGTTGAACTTCTATTGAATAATCGTGAGAGTTTACTTCTGATTTATTTAAAACTTCGTAAGAAACTTTAATACCTAAATTTAAGAGTTCTTTGATAACATTATTAGCTATAATTCCCATTGCTGTAAATGGATGACTATAGCAACACCATACAATCTCACAATTCATTCTTCATCCTTTCATTAAATTCTCAATATCATTACTTATTTTATATTTAGATGGAACATCTCTAGTATAATCTATTTCATACCTAATACATTTCCATCCTAAATTTTCTATCTTTTTTTGTCTTTCTAAATCTTTTTCCTTATCTTGATGCCACCATGAACCATCTGACTCAAACCAAATTTTTAATTCTGGAATAGCAATATCCAATGAATAATTTAATTCATATAGTGGATAGTTTAAAATTGAAGATGAGTATAAATCTTTTATACTATTATACAATTCAACCTGAGGAATAGATGGATTTTTAATAAATGATGAGGCATGTACAGAACCTCCATTCCTCATTCTTTTACTTTGATTATCTTTAAATTTTTTAGAATGTTTTCTTCCAGTAGAAGATTTTCTGATTTTTTCAATTGCTTCATTGGAAAAAATTCCTTTTTTCCCTCTGTTCCAAGAAATTCCTGTTTTTAATCCAATATTCCAAGGAAGTTTTCCTTTTCTAGAATCTCCCATTTTCTTCTTAGCCTCAGAAGAATAAATTCTATTTTTTCCTTTGTGTGGTGAAGGTTTTCCTTTTCTAGCAATAGAAAATCTTTTTCTAACTTCAGAGCAAGAATTTTGATTTTTATTGCAACAAAACTTACCATTTTTTAATTGGTAAAGAGCTACTTTACCACATCCGTAATAACAAAAATATTCTTCCATAACCTTTCTTTTATTAATTTGTTCCTCTAAAAATAT
>Ga0172381_10000880_pt1 | contig 37496 bp, 45 predicted proteins | sample Leawel6488metaG_FD_119754 | JGI IMG/M metagenome (GOLD analysis project Ga0172381, IMG submission 119754) | Leachate microbial communities from a municipal landfill in Southern Ontario, Canada - Leachate well 64-88 metaG | ecosystem: Engineered > Solid waste > Landfill > Unclassified | place... | reverse complement strand
TGTGGACCTAAGGCAGGCTCAGTAAGAGGGACGAAGTCGTAACAAGGCACGGGTAGCGGAAGCTGCTCGTGGACTATTTATTTTTTTTGAAAGAGTCGGTATCGATTAATTCGCGAGTGATCACTGAATTAATCGAGTGGTCTTGGTCGCTGTACCTAAAAGCAGAGACTAGACGGAACAACTCTAAGGAACTTAATTTTCAAACACTACTAAAGAGCCTTATTACTATTGGCTCTTTAGTTATATAAAGGGGCACAAGAGAGTATTTACGGGTGTGTAGCTCAGCTGGTTAGAGCGCGTCACTGATAATGACGAGGTCCCTGGTTCGAGTCCAGGCATACCCACATAATTTTTTTAATATACCAAAAGTATATTAAAAAATTATGGGTCTGCCGGACTCGAAACCGGAAGGAGGCATTATGAGAACGAAGTTCGAATGCCGACTGAGGTCGGCCTGAAGAAATCTTACGAAGTAAGATTTACTGAAGGCGAGTCCAGGCCAAAGTTAGAAATAATTTCAACGACAGAAGTGATAATCGGCTAACGCCTAGAGACGAGAAGGCGGAGCTGCGACAGGCAGCGAGCCAGGCCCTGAGAAATTTTCAGCAGAAAATTATCGAAGGGCGAATCACCTGGAAATAGATAGATTAAGAACGAAGGAATTATCTGGACTCGAAACCGCAACGGCTAAGTGGATTAAAAATATAAACACACGGGCCCATAGCGCAGTTGGTAGCGCGCCTCTTTTGCAAAGAGGAGGTCAGGAGTTCGAATCTCCTTGGGTCCACAAAATCAAGAAGAGCTTTAGCTCTTCTTTTGATTTTGTGAGACCCAAGGAGATGAGAAGGCGGAGGGCTGACTGAGCCCGAGCCCGACCTGAGAAAAATTCCAGCAGGAATTTATTCGAGGGCGAATCTCCTGTTTCTAGACACACATCAGTGTGTCTTTTTTGTAATTATAGACCTAAGGAGATTCGAAGGCTTTTGTCTGACTGAGACAAAAGCCAGCCTGAGCCAGTTTCAGTAGAAACTGATGCGAAGGCTTAATTTGTAAAACAAATTAAGGCCGGAAGGCTGTCTGAGCCTGAGGCTGGCCTTAAGAAAATTTTAGCAAAAATTTATCTTAAGGAATCTCCTTGGGTCTATATAGAATTAGAATTCGAAGGTGCGGACTTGTCTGAGCCCGAGCCCGACCTGAGAAAAATTCCAGCAGGAATTTATTCGAGGGCTTAATTTGTAAGTTATCTTAAATCTGATATTATTAATAATAAAGCTTATGATTTCTTCTGAATTTTTAAAACAAATTATCGAAATAGAAAAAGAACTTTATTTGCTTTTTCCTATTTATGAAAAACCAGAAATAAAACTATTAGTTCAATTGAGGAAATTTCGATTAAATAAAGCAAAGGTTCATAAAATAAAAAAGCTATGATTTTTAAAGAAGAATATTATCCAGAAGAAGAGATGGAGAATAATCCAACGGAAGTATTTAATACTAGCAAGCCTAGTTTTAATCAAGATGCGTGTGAAAGTGTGAATAGTGAGAAAGAAGAGCCAACGCCTGAGGAATTACTAGAAAAATTTCGTAATCCTAAGTATTTACCAACTCGTGAAGAAATTTTACATGCTTTTAATTATGATAGCTGGAATAATCGTTGCAATGACAGAGATAATCAAATTTATGAGTTCCTAAATAAAGAATTTATCAATTCACTTAGCGACTACCTATCGGAGAGAATTGAAAAACTCGGTGCTTCAGAAAGCTCACCAGTAATCATATTAGAGGTTGGGGCAGGCGATGGGCGACTATCACATTTTTTAAAAGAAAGGCTCGAGACTGGATTTCCTAATAAGGTCAAGGTTGTTGCTACTGATTCCAATGAATGGAAAATAAAAACCGTGCTTCCTGTTGAGGAAATTAACTCAAAAGAAGCTTTAGAAAAATATAATCCACAAATAGTCATCTGTTCTTGGATGCCTTACGGAGAAGACTTTACAGCTGATTTTCGAGCTACGAAAAGTGTTCAGGAGTATATTCTTATTGGTGAACGTGCTGGTTGTTGTGGTGATGAGTGGCTTACATGGGGAATACCCAGCTTTAATCCTGAAGACAGCATGAATATAGAGGATGAAGATGATCTTACTGATAATGACTTTGATTTTGATTCAGAAGATGGAAGTGACGAGGATAAAGTCCCTCCATATATTGCTGATGGTTTTGATTATGAAGGCATTGATAAGGTTAGTAAAAATCAAATTGCCGAAACGGATCAATTCAATGATTTTCATCATTCTAAAACTTCATCCTTTCGGCGCAAAAATTAAGACTTTGCATATTTTTATGATTATTGAAAATGAGAAGGCTTCGAAATACGAATCTCCTTGGGCCATAAATAAATTGAAATACGAAAGCCTTTTTTAAATTCCTTGACATTTTTATTTAGGAATGTTATATAAAATTCGTTGTCCACCAAAGAATGGTAGGGAGTTGTTGGTGGCAACATAATCGCTTTTACCTTTGAAGAAAAGGGGGAGAGCACACGTCCGATGAAGATTTTTGAGTAAGCACCATGCTTTATGGATGAATCAAGGAGTGGGATTCATTCTATAAGATGAGCCTTAGAATAAGGCTATTTATCGCAAGGCATGGGCTGTGTTCGTTGTACCACTTGTCGGCAATGAATAAGGTTTGTCGAAAAATATAGGAAGGGTGGTTATCGTGCCATTGGTTGAGTTGGAGAATTTCCTCTCCGAAGGGGAAAATATATTCTCCAAAAAATATAAGACTTCAAATGAAGTCTTTTTGCTTTCTAAGTCGACAACTAGATTGAATCACAGGCGTATCTATGCTAATAATTATATAGTTATTTGCAAAGGATTAGTTATGACCATAAAACAAAAAACGTTGAAAGTTAGATGTAGTGCACAGATTGCTTTTGAAAATTACGGAATTTCAATTCCTGAAATTATGAGCCCAAATAAGGGTTCCTTTGCACGGTTTATCATATTAGGAATCGAAATTCAAAAACTGCATCTCATACAGAATACGCACCAGCATATTGCTCTATCAATTTCACTCCGAAAAAAAGGAGAATTGATAACAACTGCTCTTGAAATTGGGCAAGTTAATTTTAGCAGACCAATGCCCATAACTAACTTTCGGTTTGAAGCTGTTGAAAAGGCTATAAGGTGGCCGTGGAGTAATCCAGAATTATACCTTGAGGTTCTCGAAAGCATCCAGACGTTGCTTATGACTAAAGAAATTAAAGAACCTTCGCTAAAGGAGGAAATCAAAAAACTTGAAACATTTATAACGGAAAGATAATATTGTCAATCCGTTTTTTTATTTTACAAAACTTGCTTTTATTATTTTGATTATGTTAAAATGTTGTTAAATTATAAATAAAATATTATTTTACTGTATGTTGTGGTATAGACAGGGAAATTCCTCCATAGAAATTTTTGTAGTAATGATTATAATGTTTGGATTGATGGCTATAATTATGGTAGCCACACTAAGTGCAGTCAATGCGACGAATGACGCCGAAAGAAAATCAAACATAGCTCAATTTATGAAGCTTATCGTAGCCTCAAGGATAATTACTGGGACGTTCCCAATAGAGAAAGAAGAATGTAATATTGGAAAGGATTGCTATAGTCTCGATAAAGTGCTTTCTTCTCAAAAACTAGACGATATTCCCCAAGATCCAAGGGGGGGAGATAATTATTATAAATACCAATCAGACGGGTATACATTTACCTTAAAATGCACAATGGGTGATAGTTCTGAATATATATACACTCAAAAATAATTTACAGTCGTGCCATTAGATTGCAACGGCTTTACTTTGTGAAGCTTCGCAATGACAGGAGAATGAAAACATCCTATTAGATTCCCGATTTCTCCCTTCATAGGCGGGTAAATGGGAATGATAAAAAAGGATTCTCGCAATGACCGTAATCTTATGATAAGATTTATTATATTATTATAAAATAAACCGTATGGATATTTTTGAAATAGTTGTTATCGTAGCTGGATTATGTATTTTTGAGATAGTAAGCAGTATCGATAATGCAATTATTAACGCACACGTATTAAAGACATTGCCCGAAAAATTTAGAAAGATATTTCTTTTTTGGGGGATTATATTTGCAGTTTTTGTAGTCAGAGGAATTCTTCCTTTTATTATTGTCTGGATGACAGACCCATCTTTGTCGTTATTTCAGGTTGTTGGAGCCGCTTTCTCAAGCGACGAGGCAGTCGCAAAATCCTTAGAAACCTCAAAGCCATTATTATTACTTGGCGGAGGCTCGTATTTATTTTTAATCTTTGTTTCTTGGCTGTTTCTAGAAGAAAAAAAATATGCTTTTTGGATGGAGAAATTTATCCATAAGCAAGGAGTTTGGTTTTATGCTATTGCTTCAATTTTTACCGTTTTGATGGTTTATTTTTCAATCAAAATTAATCCAATGTTAGCCTTGGCGGGTACAATTGGCATTAGTGCATTCTTTATTACCGATGGATTTAAAAAGAATGCCGAAGAAAAGGAAAAAGAAATGATGTCAGGTAAAAGCAATATGAGTGCTTGGAGTAAAATACTTTACTTGGAGGCCATTGATGCTTCATTCTCAATTGATGGAGTTATTGGAGCTTTTGCTTTTACGATGTCTATTCCATTAATTATCCTTGGAAATGGATTGGGTGCTTTTATTGTTAGGGACTTAACAGTCAAAGGAATAGACAAAATTAGTAAGTATGTCTACCTTAAAAATGGTGCAATGTATGCAGTCGGATTGCTTGGAGCAGTTATGACATTAGAAAGTTTTGGACAAGAATATCCTTTTTGGTTTATTCCTTTATGCTCAATTCTAGTTTTGACAATATTTTTTATAATGTCTATTTTGGAGATTAAAAAAATGGAAAAAATAGGATAAGAAAAATCTAACTATCGTAAGACTAGCAAATGTTAATAAATCATTGTTCACTTATTATAGTCGTGGTATAATAATCCTAGGAGAAAATTAATTATAAGTTAAATAAAAATAAAACTATTGATCTTATTTTATATTTGAATTCCTTTGAATAGAATATAGAATAAAGACAAATGGTAAGTTATATGAATTTTGAACCTCAGTCTTGGGTATCAGCCATTATTATGGCATTTCAAAGATTATTTGAAAGTACTACAAATTTCATTCCAGACCTACTGGCAGCAATAATAATTTTTATTTTGGGCTACCTTTTATCAACATGGTTAGGAATGATTATTGCTGCGATATTTAGGATTTTTAAATTCGATAACGTTTTTCGAAAAACGGGCTGGGATCGAGCTCTTGCCCAAGCAGAAATAGAAATTAAGCCTTCGGATTTTATGGGTGCAATTTTTAAATGGATTTTTATAGTAATGTTTTTAACAATTTCAACTGAAATTATTGGTTGGACATCTTTTACAGAACTATTGAATTCAATTATTATGTGGGTACCAAATTTGATTGTTGCTATCGGTATTATGGTTGTAGCCATAGTAATTGCCGACATGCTAGAAAAAATGGTTAAGGCTGGTGTCGGAAGAATGGGAGTATCTTCAGTTAATTTTCTTGGATCTTTAGTAAAATGGTCAATTTATATTTTTGCTATATTTGCCGTACTAATTCAGCTAGGAATCGCAGTTAGTATAGTAAATACGTTAGTTATCGGTCTTATTGCAACAATTACGTTAGCTCTAGGACTTTCGTTTGGTCTTGGCGGAAAAGAAGTTGCAGGAGAAATTGTTAGAGATTTAAAACATAAGCTACTTAAAAAGTAAGCTTCAGTTAATCTTCAAGAGCCCGCTCAGTTGAGCGGGTTTTTTGTTGAATAATAACGAGGTCCGACCCCCAAAAGGGCTGGTTGGGGGAAGATACATGCCCAAACTATTGACAAATAATATTGCTATGTTATAATAATGGTATCAAGGTGAGCGGGGGAAGTGGAAAGAGAAACGAACACACGATTATTCCAATCCTTTTTAAAACCCTTACTCTGATAGGTGTCTAAGGCACTTTTATCCTAATTTCTTTAGTATAATTCGGTAAAAGCTGAATCTCATAAATTAGTGTACAGGAATTGTTAAAATCGTTGGCAATCCTGCTGAATTCTTCTTCTAAAGCAAGAAACGTCATTCGGGCAGAAGGAGAATTAAGCAAGATTGCTAAACGGAACCGTTCTTTGAAATAAAAAATTCAAATCCTTCGAATTATAGGTAATAAAATGCATAAGATTAAAAATCGTATCCATTTTATTGCCTATTGGAATAATGGGCAAGTTGCAGTAGGTCTTTTTTAAAAGACCTGCAATTTCCCATAAAAAAAGGGATAAGGAGGTAAAGATGGAAGTATTTTTTTTACCGTGTTGGTTATACGACACGGATGGGAACCGTATCGATATAGTCGATACGGACGTGCTTAAGCATGTTGATACATGCGAGCACGGAAACAGACACGGAACGGCATCAGAGTTTCTATTTGATGCTGTGTCTGTTGGCGGCAAGCCCTTTTGCTTACTAACAGGAGAGGGGCGAGTCAAGCCAGAAGATCTGGCAAGACTCAGCAAAATAACGGGGAGAGAGATAAACCCCGCCGAATTTACTTCGGAAATATATCTGCTTCGTGTCGGATACGAAAGCATGCGACACGAAATAGCCCAAATAAGGGCAACTTCCTTCTTCGCACTGGCGGAAGAGGGAGATAGCATTATCCCGTTGAACGAAGGGGAAGAGCACCTAGAGTACTGTAACGGGTACAAGGTGCTGGGAACAATATTCATGTCGGAAAGCGACTATGAATATTTGTTGCCGGAGGGGAAAATATGAAAAACCCCTCTCAATGCAATTGCTGTTCGCATTGCATTGATATTCTCCATCGATTCAAAAAAATTCGGGTGGAATGTGAGGTGCATGGTACCTGCGAAGGGAAATACCATGCAAAGCTCTGTTCTAGTTATGACAGAGTTGATTAAATCCTTAGAGCGGGATTGAAAATAAAGCTCTTTTTTTATTTCAAGCACAATCAAGTGCTTTTTTATTTTTGTAAAAATTATCGTATGTTTGTGTGCATTTCCAAAAATAATTGACAAAAGGTATATTATATTGTATTTATAGTAGTATCTCACAAAAGGAGATGGAAAAAATGGAAGAAAAGGAAGTAAAAATGGAAGTATCGTTCCTTGAAAAGATTGAAGGACTTTTTGATGCTAAGAATTATACCGAAGTTATTCGCATAATTCTAAACTTCATTGAAAATGGAGGTAAAAATCCAGAGATTTGCAATTATTTTATTATGTCCGTGCGTCTTATAAGTAATCCAAAAGACTATATCGAGTTAGCAAAGAAATTGGTTCAGGAGTATGAAGGATCTTCCGAGCTTTTTGCAATCCATATGCAACACAGTCTTGGGCGGTTACTATATGAAACAGGGGAGTATATTGAGGCTAATTCCAACTTCATGCTAGCAAATTGTCGATATAATCCAGATCATCATCAGCATCGAGCAAACAATTTGTATTATTATGCAATCAGCCTAAAAGAGCAAGGAAATATAGACTCGGCACTGCAAGTAATGAACCAAACTGTCAATCTTTGGAAGAAAGTGCTACGAAATGATCCAGAGGATATTTCTTTTCTATTAGGGTTACTGAATGCCCAAAAACTTCAAGAAGAAATACATTCGAAATCATAAATCATATCAATCTTTTTATAGGATTGATTTTTTTATTTTCCACAACTCTTTAATTTGTTCCAAAATCTGCTATAATATCACTAGATAACAATAAATAAACTCAGAAATGACATCACAGGAATTAAGGGATAAGTTTCTTACTTTTTTCAGAGAGAGAAATCACAAAATAGTCCCATCTTCATCACTTTTACCAACAGACCCAAGCGTACTTCTAACTACAGCGGGGATGCAACAATTTTCTTTGTATCTATCGGGCAAAAAAGACCCCGTAGAAGAGTTTGGGAATAGACATCTAGCATCTTGTCAGAAATGTTTTCGTACTGGTGACATAGAGGAGATTGGAGACGATACACATCATACGTTTTTTGAGATGCTAGGGAATTGGTCAATCGGCCAAGATGAAAACGGATACTTTAAGTCAGGAGCCATTAAATTTGCAATGGACTTTTTGGTTGATGAACTTGGACTAGATAAAAATAATTTTTACGTTACAGTTTTTAGAGGAGAAAATGGAATTGAAAAGGATGAAGAAGCAATAAACATTTGGCTAGAGCATGGCATTGCCCGGGATAGGATTATTGAGTGTAGTGCTAAAGATAATTTTTGGGGACCAGTTAGTAATATTGGACCCTGCGGTCCTTGTTCGGAAATACATTATGATCGGGGCGAACACTTAGGCTGTAATCGACCAGATTGCGGTCCCAACTGTGATCATTGTAAAAGAGTCGTTGAAATCTGGAATCTTGTTTTTATGCAGTATAATCGTAATGAAGATGGCAAGTATGAGCTTTTGAATCAAACCAACATTGATACTGGGATTGGATTTGAAAGACTTTTATCAATACTAAATGAAAGTAGTTCTGCTTACGAAACAGATATTTTTGAGGGGATGATTAAAAAAATAGAGCAATCTTCAGGAAAAAAATACAAAGAAAATAAACAAGCTTTTCGCATCGTAGTAGATCACACTAGAAGTGCTATATTTTTAGCAGGAGATGGCGTCGAGCCATCAAACGTCGGTCAAGGATATATTTTACGAAGAATTATTAGACGATGTGTCAGATATTCAAAAATGATTGGTATTGAAAATAGCATATCCTTGGGAGATTATATTTTTGAAAAATACGATTCAGTTTATCCCGAATTAGACGGAAGCAAGCAAAAGATTTATAGTGTAATTAGGGCAGAAGAAGAGAAATTTGAAAAAACATTAAAATCTGGATTAGCTATTTTGGAAAAACAATTAGAGAATAGTAAAGAAGGTGTTATTAGTGGAGAAGACGCTTTTAATCTATATCAGAGTTACGGTTTTCCACTAGAATTAACCGAAGAAATTGTCAGTGAAAAAGGTTTTAAAATAGATAAAGTAAGCTTTCTAGAATCATTAAAAAAACATCAGGATTTATCACGGTCAGGGGCAGAAAAGAAATTTGGAGGTGTTGGAAAAGATGCTGGAGAGGAGGGTGCAAAATTACACACAGCAACACACTTGCTTCATGCCGCCCTTAGGAAAGTTTTGGGCAATCATGTGGAGCAAATGGGATCAGATATAAATGTTGAGAGGCTTCGATTTGATTTTGCTCACACACAAAAAGTAACCCCTGAAGAATTAAAACAAATAGAACAACTTGTTAATCAAAAGATTAAAGAGAGCCTTGAAGTTAAAAAAGAGGAAATGGCATTGAATGAAGCTTTGGATGTTGGAGCTTTAGCATTTTTTAAGGAAAAATATCCAGAAACCGTGAGAGTATGGACTATTGGTGACCCCCAAGCAAGTGAATATTTTTCAAAAGAAATTTGTGCTGGGCCTCATGCGAATAACACGAGCGAGCTAGGAACCTTTAAGATTATTAAAGAAGAAAGTTCAAGTGCGGGCGTTAGAAGAATAAAAGCAATTTTAATAAAGTAAAAATATGCGAAAAAAAATCTACGACATTATTCCACCAAATAAAATAGAGCAACACGAGCAATCAGCACAACCAATAGAAGAATTAGAAGTTCAAGTAAAAGAAATGCCAACTTACAACCCTGAAAAAAGAAAAAAATCAAGAAAAAGCTTTAAAGGTTTAATTTTTGCTATTTTAGCATTCCTTATCGTGGGAGGAGGGCTCGGATTTTATTTTTTGATTGATGCGAAAGCCGAAGTTAAAATATATCCAAGAATACAGCAAGTAAGTGGTGAAAAATCAGTAGTGGTGGCAGTGACAGATAATTTTGAATTACGAGAAGGTGACACTAGAATTGTTTTGAGCGGTAAGGAATTTAATGATGAGCAAACTTATACATCAAAAATAAGAGCAACCGGCAGTGCTGGTGGTGGAGGAATCGCAAAGGGAAAAATAAAAGTTTATAATAATTTTAGCCCAGCAACAGCTTTAACATTAAAAACAGGAACTCATTTTCTATCAAACGTAGGAGAAAAATCTTATCATTCTATTTCCGCCATCAATCTTCCCGCAGCGACCAGCAGTGGCCCTGGAGTAGTGGAGATAGAAATTGAGGCGGATGAACCAGGAGAAGATTACAATATTGAATCAGCAAAATTCTCAGTTCCTAAACTAAATGGAACAGAATTTTATTCGACAACATGGGCAGAAACATCTTCCGCAATTACAGGTGGTGCAAAAGGAGACTCCTTGGCAGTCTCGCAGAATGATATAAATACAGCGAAAGATAAATTTAAGATTGAGCAATTAAGTGTTGTAACGTCAGCACTATCCTCAAACATTCCTTCTGATTACGTTATTGTCGAGGGGGCTATCATGCAAGATCTTAGCGACTTTAAAGTAAAGGCAAAGTCAGGAGATAAAGTCGATTCTTTTGATGTTTCAGGTAAAATAAAGACTAGGATTCTAGCAGTTAAAAAAGTTGATTTAGAAAATTTACTTGGAATTATTGCAAATTTAGAGTATGGTAAGTCTCCTGTTTATCGAGATTCCAAATTTTCGGCTTCTGGGGTTATTGAAAAGAATAGTTCTTTTGAAATGAACTTGACCGCATCTTCCAATATGTTTACTGCTCCAGACAACGACGAGATAATTAAAAAGATTGCAGGAAAGAGCAAAGAAGAAGCAATATTAAAACTAAAAGAAGAAGCTGGTGTCGAAAAAGTAGAAATTGATATTAATCCTTCATGGAAAGGAAGTATATCAAATAATAAAGATAATATAATAATTAAAATAGAAACATCAGTAAAATAAGTAAATTCGGTTAGATTGATTCTGAAGTAATAAAGGAAAAATAAAAACCTTTAAGAATATAGGGTTAACGAGTCCGTTAGGACGAAGAAACCCTATCTTATTGTTTTAATACTTTTCTCCCCTTGGCATGCTCAAGTTTTGCTATTTAAAAGCTTGAATATTATAAATAGTAATAATAAGACACCAGTAAAATAAATAATTCGGTTTTAGATTGATTGATTTTAGAGCAAAGATATATAAATTCAAGTTTGCGAAGCAAACTACCATTTAAACCATCCCACTCTCTGTCCCATATTAAAATATCATATTTGGTCATAAAATTATGTTGAAGCTTATTCTTTTCTTGAACTCGAGAGGCTGACTGAGCCGAACGCAAGGAATTTTCCAGCAGGAAAATCCGATTCAAGAAAAGAAAAAGCAGAATAAAGAATTTTATACGTTTTTATATTTTAGTTAAAACTATCCCTCATCTCTTGACCAAAATTAAAACTTTTGCTATTGTTTTAATATCTTTTGAGATGGTTAAACAAAACGATAAAATACTTAGAGAAGGGGTAGTTGAAGAAAGCCTACCCAATGGTTTTTTTAGGGTCGCCATGGAGGATGGCTCTGAAGTTCTGGCTCATCTAGCCGGGAAACTTCGTATTTTTAAAATAAAAATTCTTCCTGGAGACAGGATTACAGTAGAATTTTCTCCCTACGATAATAGGAGAGGCAGAATAATTTTTAGAAAGAAATAATATAGTTATTATGAAAGTAAACCCATCAGTCAAAAAAATGTGTATGGACTGCAAGATTGTTCGTCGAAAAGGACGTGTTTATGTGATTTGTAAGAAAAACCCAAAGCACAAACAAAGACAAGGTGCATAATATAATTTATTAAGATTAAGAGACAATATGGCAAGAATTATAGGAATCAACATTCCTGATGAAAAAACAATTGATATCGGCTTGACTTACATCTATGGAATCGGACCTTCTTTAAGTAAGAGGGTTTTAGCTGAATGTAATATTGATTTGAGAAAAAAGGCCAAAGATTTAACTCAAGATGAGATCGGTAGACTAAAACAGGTTATTGAAAAGAACTTCAGGGTCGAAGGAGAACTTCGTAGAGACGTTATGATGAACATCAAGCGTCTCAAAGATATTGGCAGCTGGAGAGGAAGTAGACACTCTAAGGGATTACCTGTTAGAGGGCAAACTTCTAGGATTAACAGCCGAACCGTACGAGGTAATCGAAGAAATACGGTTGGATCTGGTAGAAAAGCTCCACCTTCTCCAAAATAGTCTTAATTTTTTAATATTTAAAATTATAGCAATTATATTTAATTAGCAATTGAAGATATCGTTATGGGTAAAAAACATGTTATCAAAAAAACTGAAGAAGAGATGATTAAGGAAGGGGAAGCTGTTGAGAAGGCAATGCAAAAAAACACTGCAACTACAAGGGCTCCTTTGGGTAAAGAAGGTAGAGTTTACATCTTTAGCTCTTATAACAATACCATTATCAGCTTGACTGACGCACTAGGAAACGTTTTAACTGGAAAATCTGCTGGAAAGCTTGGTTTTAAAGGTACCAAAAAGTCTAGTCCGTTTGCTGCTTCTAAGGTGGCTGAGGCCGTAGGATTGATTGCCGAAAAAACAGGAATGAAAAGATTGCAGATAATAGTAAAGGGTGTCGGCTCTGGAAGAGAATCAGCATTAAGATCAATTGCCAATCAAGGATTTGAAGTTATATCTATTAAAGATGCAACCCCAATACCACATAATGGTTGTCGAGCTAAAAAACCAAGAAGATTATAATTGTGAAGCTAACTATGAAAACACAAGCCAAGTGCAAAATTTGCAGGAGAATGGGAGATAAGCTTTTTCTTAAAGGGGAAAAATGTATGTCTAATAAGTGTGCAATGATCGACAGACCATTCGCTCCAGGACAGCGAGCCAAAAAGAGAAGGTCATCTATTTCAGAATATGGAAAAGAGCTTGCTGAAAAGCAAAAGATGAAAAGATGGTACCAATTATCCGAATCACAATTCAAGAAGTACGTTAAAGAAATTTATCGTGATAGGGCAAAGATTAAAAGTGTTTCTGATGCTCTTGTAGCAAAGATTGAAACCCGCCTTGATAATATTATTTTTCGTTTAGGATGGGCAAGATCAAGAAGTCATGCTAATCAACTTGCAACTCACGGACATTTCTTGGTGAATCGTAGAAAGGTAGATATCCCTTCAATGCAGTTAAAAGCAGGAGATATCGTTACAGTGAGAGAAGGTTCAAAAAACAAAGACACATTAAAAGATATCGTTGAGCTAGCGAAGAAAAATCCAGCTCCTAAATGGCTATCTTTTGATGCAGGCAAAATAGAAGCATCAGTAGTAAGATTACCTCTTGCCGAGGATATTCAACTACCGTCTGATATTACAACAGTCTTTGAACACTATTCAAGATAATTTAAGTTTAAGGGTAATTAAAACTTAGGATTTTTAAAATTCTAAAAAATAATAAAATATGATTTCATTACCAACTTCTATCAAAAACAAAAAAATAAAGGAAAATCATTCCGTTTTTGAAATAGAGTCATTGTATCCTGGATATGGAGTTACTATTGGTAACGCCCTCCGAAGAGTAATTCTATCGTCTCTTATTGGTGCTGCTGTTACAGAAGCAAAGATAAAAGATGCTCCTCATGAGTTTTCAACCATACCAGGAGTAAAAGAAGATGTCCTAAATATTTTGATGAACTTGAAACAGTTAAGATTCAAGATGCATGGGGATGAGCCTCAGATGGCAACTCTTAGGGTAAAAGGAGAAAAAGAAGCAATCGGGAAAAACTTTGAGTTTTCTTCCGAAGTAGAGCTTGCAAATCCAGATCTTCATATTGCTACGGTCACAGAAAAAGGAACCGAGCTTGAAATAGAAATCAAGATTGAAAAAGGTGTTGGTTATGAATTTCAGGATGACCCTAAAAACAAAAAGGGAATTGGCGTGATTGGGCTTGATGCTGCATTCACCCCAATCAGGAGAGTCAACTACATAGTTGAGAATATGAGAGTTGGAAAAAGGACTGATTTTGATAAAGTAAGCTTGGAAGTAGAAACAGATGGCACCATAACTCCAGAAGACGCATTAAATGAAGCTCTGAAGATTCTTATTTCTCAATTTGCATTCCTAAAGGATGATTTTTTTGGAGCAGAAGATGTAAAAGAAGTAAAACCTACTAAGGAGATTAAAACTGAAGATGTGGTCGTAGAAGAAATGCCAGAAGTGGAAGAGAAGCCAGAAAAAAAAGCAAAAAAAACAACAGCAGTGAAAAAGAAAAAGTAATAACGATTAAGTAAGAGATATGAATAATTTAAAAAAAGGCAGAAAATTTCATAGAAAAGCTGGACCAAGGAAAGCCTTGATAAAAACCTTGGCTACATCTCTTTTAACAAAAGAAAGAATAACGACTACTGAAGCAAAAGCCAAAGAGTTGTCTCCTTTTGTTGAAAAGAAAATCACCAAGGCAAAAAAGGGTGATATTGCTGCAAGGAGATATTTATCTAAATTTTTCAACGAAAAAACCGTTAAGAAGTTAGTTGATGAAATCGCTCCTCGATACAAAGAGAGGAATGGAGGATACACTAGGGTCGTCAAATTAGGGGCAAGAAAATCTGATAGTTCAAAAATGGCCGTTATTGAATTGGTTTAGTCAAGGTAAAATAAAAATATTATGGAAAAAGTTAAAAAAGAAATATATACTATCGACGCCACAGGCAAAGTTCTTGGACGTTTGGCAACAGAAATAGTGGCAATCCTTAGAGGAAAAAATAAGCCAGATTTTATGCCAAACAAGGACTCTAATAATGTTGTCGTTATCAAGAATATCAAAAAAATAGTTGTTACAGGAAACAAGATGGAAGGCAAAACCTATTTCAGGCACACTGGATACTTGGGTGGAGAAAAAAACATTCCAATGAAAGTCATTTTTGAAAAGAACCCAGGAGAAATTTTAATTAAAGCAATATCAGGAATGCTACCTAAGAATCGTCTTAGAGACCAGCAATTAAAACGTATTAAGATTGAATAATATGCCAAAGGAAAAAAAATCTTCCGATAAAACTGAAAAAAAAGAAAAAAAGGTAGCAGTAACCAAAACTAAGGCAACTAAAGAAGCTAAAGAATCAAAGAAGGTTGTTGTAAAAAAAGAAAAAACAACAACTGCCAAGGAACCTAAAAAGAAAGTTGTTAAAAAGAAGGATGAAGTTACCGAAGCAACTGGCGTTATTGCCAGCGAAGTTGTTGCTGTCAGTAACGAAACAAAGAAAGAAAATGCTAGAGCGATGAACGAAATGTTCGGTCTTGTTTCTTATGATTTTGACGATGAATCTGATCTACCAGTTGACGTAAAATATGACGAATCTAGTAGTGCTTATTTCGTTGGAACAGGTAGAAGAAAAACTTCTGTCGCTCGTGTCCGACTTTACACAAAAGGAGACAAATCTATTTCTGTAAATGACAAGAAATTTGAAGAATATTTCAGTAGTGATGACTTACAAAGGATTGTAGTTTCATCATTAGATAGAATGAAATCAACGGGAAAGTTCAGGATTACAGTCGTAGTTAAGGGTGGCGGAATCCGTTCTCAAGCTGAGGCAGTAAGACATGGAATTGCTAGAGCTTTGACAGTATTCAATCCAGAATACAGAAAGAGGCTTAGGCGTGCCGGATACTTGACTAGGGATCAGAGAATGAAAGAAAGAAAGAAGTTCGGACTAAAGAGAGCTAGGCGTGCCCCACAATGGAGCAAACGTTAATCTCAAATATCGTTATATTACTTTTTCAAAACAAACACACTCACTCGAGTGTGTTTTTGTATCCATCAAAAAAATTAGCTCATAGTAGTTTTTTAGTATATGCCTTATCTATGAAACCCCCTTAAATCAATTTTAATGGCTGCTATTTGGCTTCAAAATACAAGAATGAAACCCAACAACAGTTAAAATTATTCGCTGCTCAGGAGTTGATTTTTGCCCAATCAATGCAATTACATTTTAGTTAATATGATTATTGACAAGATTGTTTAGGTGTAACAATATATAGGCGGTTCTTATTATGACAAAAAAAGATAATTATTGGGTAAGCCTGGTTGTAGCACTTTGTATCGCAGTCCTGGAAATTTTTTTGTTGCTATGGTTGAACGTTTTGCTTGATGATAGTGAATCCTTGATAGCAATACTAGTATTAGTAGCGGTTTTAGTATTTAATACTACACTCAAGAGTTCTGGGATTTTAGTTATAGGTTTGGGACTATCTGTGATTGCGACAGTTTTTTATCTTGCACTTTACTATTACCCATTGATAAAAATTTTTATTCCCGTCGTGTGTCTTGGGACTATAATTATTTACTTCGGACTCCTTATGCGGGATAAAAAAGTATCATTGTATGGTTAATGCCATACTTTTTTAATTATTGACTATTACGATTTTGTATTATATAAAGTTAGTGGCACTGAGGTGTTGAATGATATATCCGAGAAAAATGGTGGAAGCCTTTGATAAGAGTATTACCGAGGGTCACGCAGGAGCGACAGAAATAAATTTTTTTGTCGGATTATTCGCTGACGACAAGATTCTTCTTGTGAGACGAAATGATTCATAGAGTTTACTTGGAGGAAAGCTTGAGTCCGATGACCTATTTTCCTCATGCGAAATTTTTCCATTCCAGGGAACGATTGTATCCTTTGTTGGCAGAGAACTTCAAGATCTAGACTTAGATTTGGTTCTTGAAACAGTTTGGCAACCTATTCTGGTGCCAGCCACGGAAAGCGGAGAAGACTTCAGTATTTGGGAATTTGCCGTACCAATCCATATCGAAGACTGTAGGGCTATTGGAAACCCAGAAGAACCCTCGATTCTTGAAGTAAGAGTTCATGAACAGAGCCTACAATGGTTAAGCAGGGAAGAAATCGAACAAACAAAAATGACCTCACCAAGAATGAGGTCAATGGTTAGTGGAGTCTTTGATTATTTTCAAAGATTCTTATAATGAGGCAACAAAAGCCTCTTTTTTTTGCAAAATCTTGATTAATTAAGGCTATATGGTATCATTTAGCCGGCACATTGGGGGCCGTATTATGGAAGAAAAATGTTTTCTTTGTGGAAAAGAAGTTTTGAAGGAAAAGTATTATTTTTCTTTTAATAGAATAGCTTATGAGATTTTTCCAGGATTTAATGATGTTTTTACTTTCTGCAATGTTTGTAATCAAAAGAGAATTGAGGCATCGCTAGATAATTATAGAGTTCAAAAAATTGAAGTTGAAAAGATTATCAAGGCAGAAGGAAATATCTTACAAATAAGCTGGATGGAGTTCTTTTTACTTAAGCGGATGCTTAGGGGGAGCCACCGATCAGAGATATGGAATCTCTATAGTGACCTGATTGATATCCTGATATGTTTAGGCTTTGTAACTCTCCAGCCAGTCGAGCATTGGATGTTTGATGGTAATTATAATTTAGCTCATTACCTTGGAAGACGTTTATATTTTATAACAAAAAAGTCTGCGATTGATTTTTGCAACGCAGAAATAGGAACCGAACCATTAAATGTTAAATATTTTCCAAGAACATTAATGCAAATAAAAGATGTAGAAGTGTATGAAATGCGATTCAATTAATCGCATTTTTATTTACATTTTTTTATCTTGTGTTAATATAACGATAGGTAGGTGAAAAAAGTGATTAAAACATTAGCGATGATTGTAGCTATTACCGATAGAGAAGATGGAATTGTTGAGATTTCAGAGCTCGCTAAAACACGCTGCAAAAGAATAGTAGCTCTTTGTGAAATAGGGTATTGTAGTATCAGAAAAACGGTAGCATTGGGAGATGTAGGATTAAAAGAAATCTGGATTATCTCTCCAACAGATCTGGGGAGAAGAAGGGTAAAAATAAAACATCCTACGATTAAAGATATTATTGCAAACTTTTCATTTTCTTAGCAAAAGGTTGTCGCATTTATTCATAGAAGACTTGTCTTCTATTTTTTATTAGATTCGAGAGGTCGGACCTCGTTTGACAAAATCAGCCAAGTATAGTTTTCTATAAAACACAATTTTATGGTACTAGCTTTGTGGATTCGTAAAGGTCGGACCCTTTGAGTACTAATAAAGATTTATTATTAGAATCAAACCAGAGTTTTGAATATCCGTCCCCTGTAAGCTCAAAAGAATTTATTTTATCCCTATTGTCAATTTCATTAATTTTTATTTTTCCATTAATGGTTGCAGCAAAATAATCATCAGCCACCCAAACTATATCAGTAATTTTTTGTGAAAATTTCGACAAAAGAATGAACGATTCAGCCTTTTTAAAAAATGGGCTTTCATAATCCTTAAGTAGCATCAGCCATATTCCATAATCAGTAATAAAGATGACCTTGTCGGATAATGTTTTATAATTTATTTCACTAGAAGATTCAAGAGCTTTTGTTAGAGATTTCGTTTTTCCATTATAGTAATAAAAAACTTTATTATCTTCAGTTAAAAATATCCTTCCCTCAATTATTTTTAATTCATATTTAGAATTTTTCTTAAAAGCAAAAGCATCTTTTGTTAAAATTTCAACACCTTTAGTGAAAGTATTAGTCCTTATTAATATTCCTTCCTCCATTGTATACAAGCCCTCGCTATGTCGTGCAAAAGCGGTAACTGCCTCTTCTTTTACTAATTCTTTTTTCTTCGAGCTGACGTTCAAAGAATATAGTTTATTTTTACTTATATAATTAAGGGTAATATCTCCGTCCCAGACTACTCCCTCGGCAGTTTTGTCCAGATCCTTTAATACCGTAATTTGGCTTCTAGCTCCATTTATTTCCAATAAGTAATAAATACCTGCAGTAGAAACAATCAGTGCTTTTTTTTGATCAGAAGAGAATGTTACAGTTTTAATTTTACCGACTTCTTTTAATTTTGCAGCAGAAAGAACAGCTTGCTCTTCTTTAGTGTTGGAATTTACAACAATAAGATCTCCAGTATTTTTTAGTATTAAAAAATTTTGTCCAATAATGTTATATATAGAAGAGATATTTGAAATTTTCGATTCAAAGGTCGTATTATTTGGAAAAAGAACTATATTTTGAGCTTTAGCAACCATTTGTTCTTCAACTACTAAGTTTTTTTCCCAAGTAAAGTATCCCTCTTTTTGAACCTTTACAGCATGAGTACCAGCTAACATTTTTTGGGCAAGTATTTCGCGAGTAAATCCATCGGTTTTGCTTATATAGGCATCATCAATAAATACGTCGGCTCCACTTTCAGCTGTCTTGACGTAGACTCCTCCTGTCTTGAATACTTCATTTTTCTGCCAATCAAAAGCATATCCCTGAGCCTGAAGAATTACGATTATCGAAACTATTGCAAATCCCACCACGAGAAGCACAAGAAAAGCAAGCTTTATTTTTTTATTCATAAAAATTTAGTAAAATTAAAGTGTTTTAGCGATTAACTAATTTAATAAATAATACAACAAAATAAGGCTTTTACCAATATTGACTAAATAAGACTTATATGGTATAGTTCACCAAGTACCGAGGTAGAAAAATGGACTTTGATAAAGAAAAACTGACGGAAAGCTTCAAAAAGAATCTTGAGAGAGGTCGTGCTGGAGCAGTGGGAATCGGAGTATTTGCAGCTGTTTTTAATAGCGATAACAAGATGCTTCTCCGCAAGAGAATGGAAAAGGGATCCCTTATTTATAATGGAGACCTTTCAGGTAAATGGGAACTTCCCGGTGGCGGAGTAGAATTAGTCGATTTCAGAGCTGGGGAATACCAGTCCTCAATTTGGAATTGCATCCAAAAAGAGCTTCAGGAAGAGGTCTGCATAGTTCCTTCAGAGACGAACAAGCAACTGGTGATGTTACCAGCTTGGCTGGGCAAAGAAGATAATATTGACTTGGCCTTCGTTATCCCATTCTCAATTTATGAGATGGAACCCTCGGGGATAGGAGAGTACTTTAATAGTTATTACGAGGGGCTCGAAAAAAATGCCATCGGGTATTTTACCGAGAAAGAGATAGAAAGATTGGAGATAATTTCTCCAAGAATGAAAATGATGATACTGGAAGCATTCCGATATTGTCATTAGTGAGGTTTTATAAAACCTCTTTTTTATTTGGAATCAATTCATTTAATATGATAAGATTAAATAAAATAAATATGCAAATCAATAAAAAAATCCTTGGAATTACAGAAAACATAACTTTGATTCATTTTTTAGTGATGTTTGGCTATAAATTATTTTCTCTTTATTTCCCGTTATTTCTAATCCAAAAGAATTTTTCTATAATTGAAATCGGTTATACAAACTTTTTAATCTATCTTTCTATCGCAGTCTCGGCTCCACTAGTTGGATACTTAAATCATAAAATAAAACCCTATATTCTTATTTCTTTGGGAGTTTTAGGCTACGGCGTATATTCTTTTCTTATGATAACTTCTATTTCGTTTTTTTGGTTTTATCTATCGCAGATATTATTAGGAATTTCAGCAGCATTATTTTTTGTCAGTTCCAGAAATATTTTGATGGGCACTAACCAGAAAAAAGCAGATGGAGCGTTTGCATGGTTTTATTCCGCACCATCGTATGCTGATGCGATTGCTCCAGTCCTTGGAGCTTTGATTATTTGGAAGTTTGGTTTTTTTGGAGTTTTTGGTGTAGCTCTAATTATTCAACTAATCGCTTCGTTTTATGCCTATTTTAGCTTAAAAGGAAAACCACTTGGAATAATGGAAGATGTTTCACTAAAAACATCTGCCCTGAAATACAAAGAGATAAGGAATAGTATGAAATTAAAAGGAGCAGGAATTTTTATTTTTATTTCATTTTTAGTTTTAATAATCGCAGGATTCAATAACACATTTTTTATTCTTTTTTTAAAAAGTCTTAACTGGACACAGGATCAAATTTTGATTTTTAATTCATTGGTTTCATTAGCATTTCTTCCAATATCCTTCGTTATTGCAAAAAGAATCAACAAATCATCCAGCGAGCAAAACATTTGTCTGGGCAGTAGTGCAGTAGGACTATTTTCAATATTGCTTGGGGGATTGGCAAATATCTTGAATTTTTATTCCGTGTTTATAATCTCTTTGAGTCAAAGTGTTGGCGGACTGATAACAAGTTCGGGTAGAAGCGGTTTAATGTCTGCAAAACTTAAAAAATATAAAGAGGAATCAGCGGCAATTGATACTATCTTTTCCCCGCTATCAACTGCATTCGGGGCACTTTTAGGAGGATTTCTGATTGCTTCTTTTGATTATTCTTTTATTTTTATGACAGGTGGATTAATCATATTATTTTTTAGTCTTACTGGACAATATTTTTTTCGAAAGCGTAGTCTTCGTTGAAATAAATCCAAAAATAATATATGATGATTTCTGTTAACCAAAAGGTGACAAAAAATGATTGAAAAAAGTGACTGGAACTTGTTTAAGCAGATGTTAGTTTTCGTTGCTGGTATATTCGTTGTTGATATACTAGACAACCTTGCTAGTGCAGTTTTAATTATCGTAGTCAGTACTATTTTTTTTGCACAGTACATTAAAAATAAATTCGAATTGAATCAATATTTCAATGAAAAAAGAGTTGACCTAAACCAGCTTATCAAAGACACAAAAGCGAAAATTACTGACGAAGAAAGCCCTCACGAAAATACAAAGCAACAAGGGCTTAGGGTAGAAAATCAAAAGAGATATAGTGAGTCCAAAGAGCATAAAAAGAAAATCGGAATCAATGCCCAACGAAAAGATTTTATTTTTTATCTAAATGGAGAAAAATGGACGCTATGGTTTGTAATTCTTGCCTGCACAGCAGGACTAAGGGCACTTGCAATATTAAATATAATATCATTTTCAACTATTGCAGCCACATTCTTGGTGGTTGCCAGCTGTCTATATATATTCAGGTTCGAATTCAATAATCCAATAGATTTAATTTCAAGTAAAATAGAGTATAATTTTTCTCATCAGTTATATAGAGCAAAAATTATTTTCGGAGGACTACTTTCGATATTTCTTTTGAATGGATTAATTATACAACAAGCAAACCTTTCAGTTATATTCTTTGCTGGACTATGTGCAACAATATTCTCAATTATCGTATATTTGATAAAAACACTATATTCTGAAGATTCAAAGAATGCAAGGCAATGTGCCATAGAGTACATGACTAAATATCAAAAGGGTATTGCTTTGCAAAATAGTTTATCGTTAGATACAATGAAAAAATATTTATCCAATATGAAAAATATTTTCAACAAAAACAGCTCCTTATCCTATAAAACATCTAAACTCATAGATGTTATTTTTTTATTCAAATCGCATTTTACTGCGTATTTTTGGCTTTTTTACCAAAAAATTCAACCTTGCCAAACAGGTGTTTATTGGCTACAATTAATTTGCCTAATTCATTGTTATTGAATTAGCTTTATATTATTAATTACTGGAAAAATAATGAAAATAGGAATAGATTTAGGAACAAAAAATTCATTAGTTTTTATACCAAACAAAGGAATTGTTTTAAATGAGCCATCAGTAGTGGCTGTTTCTCTTTTAGAAAATAAGGTAATGGCAGTTGGACAGGAGGCTAAAGAGATGATTGGTAGGACTCCAGACACAATAAAGGTTTATAGGCCGCTAAGAGAGGGGGTTATTGCTGATTACCGCACAACTCAAGCAATGCTAAGACACTTTATAAATAGTGTAAATACTGGATTTTCAAGATTTTTTAAACCAGAGCTTCTGATTGGAGTTCCCGCTGGAATTACTTCAACCGAAAGAAGGGCAGTTGTAGAATCGGGAATGTGGGCTGGAGCTAAGGATGTTTTTTTGGCAAAAGAACCAATTCTTTCAGCAATCGGGGCAGGAATCCCAATAAATTCTTCTTCTGGGCATATGATTATTGATATTGGAGGAGGAACGACAGAGGTCGCGGTTATTTCATTAGGGGGAATAGTCAACTCTTTCTCTCTTAGGGTAGCAGGCGACAAACTAGATGTTGGCATTACAAATTTTATAAAAGATAAATACAACTTAGCAATTGGAGAACAAACAGCAGAAGAAATAAAAATTAAGATTGGAACAGCTGTTATTGAAAAGGAACCTAAATTTTTAGAAATAAAAGGCAGGGACTTGATGTTGGGATTGCCAAAAACGATTAAAGTCAGCTCAAATGAGGTTTGTCTTGCAATTGCTGAACCGCTTCGAGAGATTATTCAATGTATTAAAAATGTTCTCAGGGAAACCCCACCTGAATTGTCAGCCGATATTATGGATAAAGGTATGGTTATCGCGGGAGGTGGTGCATGTCTTAGAAATATTGCAGTCTTATTTTCAGAAGCGACAGGAGTTCCATGTTTTGTTGCCGAAGATCCACTTGCTTGCGTGGCAAAGGGTACAGGGGTAATGCTCGATAATCTAGACGTATATAAAAGAAGCATAATGTCTAAAAAACAAAATGACAGACGATAAACTTATAATAGAAGGAAAGAAAAAACTTTCTGGAGAAATAGAAGTAGCAGGCTCAAAAAACGCTGCTTTTCCTGTGTTGGTAGCCACACTTCTAACCGAAGAAGATTGCATTATTGATAACCTACCTCTAATCGAAGACATTTATAGACTGCTTGAGATATTTGAAAGTATGGGAGTGATAATTGAATGGCTTGGCGAACGAAAAGTAAGAATAAATGCAAAAAATGCTAATCCAAAAAAAATGGATGCAGACTTAGCTTTAAAGTTTCGTGGCTCGGTTCTTTTAATTGGAGCATTGCTCGCAAGATTTGGCAAAGCCAATTTACCACAACCTGGTGGATGTGTTATTGGGGTTCGAAGTATTGATTCTCACTTGGACGTTTTTAATCAAATGGATGTTGTTGCAAAAAAGGAAAAGACAAAAAAGAATGGCCGTGAAAGAAATGCTTATTTTTTTACCATAAAGCAAAAGAAAGATGAGTATTTCGTAATTTTGGATGAAATCAGCGTAACGGCGACAGCAAATGCTACACTACTTGCAACAGCTTTTAAAAAAGTAACGATATTTGGAGGAGACGCTGATTATCCTAATCGTGAATTAATAAAAGTCTTGATTAAGATGGGGGTCAAAATAGAGGGGATTGGGTCGCATCAATTAGAGGTTTTTGGAGAACAAAAATTAAAAGGGTTCAAACATTCAATAATGTATGATCCAATCGAAGCCGGAACATTTATTGTCCTCGCAGCCACTACCAAAGGAGAGATATTAGTTAAGAATGTAGAATATTATTATCTCAGTTTTTTCCTTAAAAAATTGAAGTCATTTGGCGTTAATTTTGAAATAACCCAAAAGGGAAATGGGTTAGTAGACATAAAGATGATTCCTAGTAAGAATATTATTATCAAGAAAATTCAATCCTTGCCCTTTCCAGGATTTCCTACTGACTTATTACAAGTCATTGGAGTTCTGGCTACGCAGACTAAAGGGCAGACAATTTTACATGACCCTCTTTATGAGGGCCGCTTAAAATATCTTGATGCTTTGACTAAAATGGGAGCAGAGGTATTCTTATCAGACCCTCATAGAGCAACTATAAACGGAGTTACAAAGCTTTATGGACAAGACGTTGGTTCGTTTGATCTTAGGGGCGGGGCATCACTTATAATTGCTGGCTTAATTGCCGAAGGAATTACAACAATCAGCAATACTTATCAAATTGATAGAGGATATGAAAAAATAGATGAAAGATTAAATAAGCTTGGAGCAAATATAAAAAAGGTAAAGTAATAAAATGGAGTCAATTGGTCATACAAAAGAAAAGCAGCTTTTAGGGCGTCTAATTAAAAGTGGAAATATACCGCATGCAATCCTTTTCTCTGGTCCAAAAAAAATAGGTAAAAAAAAGATTGCGATTGAATTTATAAAATCAATTTTTTGTACCAATCGACCTAGCGGGTGGGGGTTTTGTTCCGAGTGCTATTCTTGTCGTAATATTGATAGTAATACTATTCCTGATTTCAGTATAATTTGCCCAGAAGACGAATCAAAAGAAATTAAAATTGAGCAAATAAGGGATTTGCAGGAGAAATTTTGTTTAACATCTTTTAGTGGAGGATACAAAGCAGGGATTGTTGATGATGCTCATCTAATGAATCATCATTCTCAGAACTCTTTTTTAAAGACACTGGAAGAGCCAAAAGGAAAGACGGTTCTTGTCCTAATTACTGATCGTCCCGACTCACTACTTCCAACAATTAATTCTCGGGTTCAAAATATGAAGTTTTCTATTTTGCCAAAAAAAGAAATTGAGGATTATCTTATTACTCTTGGAGCATCCGCAGAAAAAGCAAAAGGAATTTCGGCCATTTCATCAGGGCAGATAGGCAAGGCCATTGATTATTTTACATCACCCGAAAAAAAAGAATGGTTCGAAAAAATTATTTCCGATCTTATAGACTTAAAGATATCAAAATTAAATAAGAAATTTGCTTATTCTAAGGAAAAATCAGAAAATTATGAAGAAATGATAGAAATGCTAGAAATATGGGAAAGATATTTTCGAAAAGAACTTTTGACAAAAATAATGAAACCCGAAGAGGACCAGCAATTTAATTATAGTACTCAAAAAATAAAAAACATTATCAAAAAAATAGGGCAATCAAAATATTTAATAGAAAATACTAATTCAAGTAAAAAATTAGTATTAGACGAATTAGTAATGGAGTTATAAGGTTGCATTATTAATAAGAATAAAATATATGTATATAGAAATTATAAAAGCAATTGAACCAGAATTCGAAAAAGCCGTAGATTTTGCTCAAAAAAAAGTTGCTTCTTTTAGAACAGGAAGAGCAAATTCTGCCTTAATAGAAGACATAAAAGTAGAATGCTTTGGCGATATGCTACCGATAAAACAATTAGCTGCTATTTCTTCGCCATCGGGAAAACAATTACTGATTCAGCCTTGGGATAGGTCATATTTAGAATTGATAGAAAAAGCTATTTCAAGAGAGGCGAGCGGGCTATCGTCAAGGGTAGAAGGAAATAGCATTTTAATTACCCTTCCTCCAATGTCAGAGGAGCTTCGAAAAGAGCTTTCAAAGGCCTTATCTCAAGTTGAGAATGGGGCAAAAGAAACTATTCGTAAATTTAGGGATGAGGCATGGACAGATATCCAAGCAAAAACAAGAGAGGGTTTGATTAGAGAGGATGACAAGTTCAAAGCAAAAGATAAGCTTCAAGAAACTGTAGATAAATATAGTAAAAGAATTGACGAGCTTGTTAGTAGAAAAAAAATTGAAATCGAGGGATAGTGATTGATACTCAGCTACCAATTACGAATTACTAATTACTAGTTACTAGCCACAACATTTATGTTTATTGTTGATATTTTAATTTTTTTATTTATTTTAGGTTTGGTTGTTATGGTTCATGAATTGGGCCATTTTTGGGCCGCAAAATTAACGGGCACAAGGGTGGATGAATTTAGTATTGGGTTTCCTCCCAAAATTTGGGAGAAAAAAATAGGTGAAACTAATTATGTATTGGGAGCAATTCCTTTGGGGGGATACAACAAAATTTATGGAATGGACACTGAAGATGAAAAAAGCGATACCGATAAGCATAGTTATGACACCAAAGGGCCTTGGGCAAGAGCTTTTATCTGTTTCAATGGTGTTTTTATGAATATTATTTTCGCCGCGTTAGTTTTTTACATAATAATGTTTGCGTATGGTTTTAAAAGCTATCAGCCGTTAATAATAGATGATTTTCATTTTAAATTTGGACAGCAAGAAAAAAGAGTTTTAGTTAATGGAATTTCGGCTAATTCTCCAGCGGAAAAGGCAGGGATTAAGACTCGTGATATTATTTTATCTATCAATGGAGAAGATATTCATAACGGAAATGAAACTACTGAAATAATTGGAGAAAATAATAATAAGGAAGTCGTTTTAAAATATTTAGACTGGGCAACAAGACAAGAAAAAACAGTAAATATTATTCCAGAATATAATCAGGACGCAAAACGTGCGATTGTCGGCATCGGAATGAGGGATATTATAATAATAGATTATAATAGCCCAATCGATAAAGTATTTTCAGGATTTTTTCACGCCTATAATTATATAGATTATTCTTTTACTGCGATGGGATACATGTTTAATCTTTCAGTAAAGGAAAAAAATGTTGAACTATTATCTTCTTCGATGACCGGACCAGTTGGAATTTTTGCCATAACAAAAATTATTGTTCAAAATGGATTAATCGAAGTTATTAATCTTATTGCACTTTTATCTTTGGCTTTAGGAATTACAAATTTATTGCCAATTCCCGCAATGGATGGTGCGAAATTAATATATATCGCACTAGAATCAATAAATAAAAAAATATTTAATAAAAACCTACAAGGAAAAATTGAACTTGGGGGATTTGCTATCCTAATATTATTAGCTGTTTTCTTGATTGTAAAGGATTTTATACAGTTCAAAGATATTATTTTCAAACTATAATTTTATGAAACAATCTCATCTTTTTACTAAAACTCAAAAAGAAAACCCATCAGGGGAAATGAGTATAAATGCTCAATATTTGATCAGGGCTGGCTTTGTTGATAAGCTATCTTCTGGTGTCTATACTTTACTGCCACTCGGACTTAGGGTAGTTAAAAAGATACAAGATATTGTAAGAGAGGAAATGGATGCATTAGATGCTCAAGAGATTTTGATGCCAAGCCTACATCCAAAAGAGATATGGGAGACAACTGGCCGCTGGAACGTTGAAGAGATGTATAAAATTGAGAACGAGCCTTATGGACTTGGGTGGACACATGAGGAGGTTATTACGCCTTTAATGAAAAAATTTCTGTTATCTAATAAAGATTTACCAAAAGCAGTTTATCAAATACAAACAAAATTTCGCAATGAGCCACGTGCAAAATCTGGACTTCTTCGAGGGAAAGAATTTATAATGAAAGATTTATATTCTTTTCATGAGAACCAAGATGACTTGGATGATTATTATGAAAAAGTTAAAGAAGCATATTTTAATGTTTATCGTCGATTAAATTTAGGTGATGTTACTTTTCTAACCTTAGCTTCAGGTGGAACATTCTCAAAATATTCCCATGAATTCCAAACCATTACTGATGCTGGAGAAGATGTCATTTATATTTGCCATAAGTGTAAAATAGCAGCGAATAAAGAAGTTGCGGGTGGAACATGTCCACAATGTGGTAATAGCGAATTAGAAGAAAAAAAAGCAATTGAAGTTGGTAATATTTTTAAACTTAGTACAAAATATACAAGTCCATTTAATTTACTAGCTCAAAATGGCAAGCCATTAGTTATGGGATGTTATGGAATTGGTATTACTCGCTTACTCGGAACAGTTGTTGAAGTCTTAAGTGATAACAAGGGGGTTATTTGGCCAAAATCAATCGCACCATTTGCAGTTCATTTAATCCAGATAGACGGTGGAAGTATTGACGTAGTGGAAAAATGTAGTGAAATATATGAAATTTTACAAAAAGAGAGGATTGAAGTATTATACGATAATAGAAGCGAAAAAACTGCAGGAGAAAAATTAAATGATGCCGACTTGATGGGAATTCCACTTCGGATAGTGGTAAGTCAAAAGACTTTAGCAGCTAATAGCGTTGAAATTAAAGCAAGGGTGGAAATGGAGGCTTCTTTGGTTAAAATAAATGAACTAGTTAACTATCTAAAGAGAAATGTTTAATAAAATTTTTTCAGGATTATCTCAAGACATAGCTATTGATCTTGGCACTGCTAACTGTCTTGTCTATGTTAGAGGTAGGGGAATAATTCTTTCGGAACCATCTGTTGTGGCTATGAATAAAAAAAATAGTCAAGTTTTAGCTATCGGACGAGAAGCAGAGAAGATGGTAGGAAGAACACCAGGGCATATAGTTGCCATAAGGCCTCTTGTGTCGGGAGTCGTTTCTGATTTTGAAGTAACAGAGCAAATGCTACGCTATTTAATTGATTGTTCAAGACATGATAATTTTACGCTTTTTAAACCAAGAGTAATTATTGGAATTCCTTCTGGGGTTACTGAGGTAGAAAAAAAGGCAGTAATTGATGCCGCAAAATCTGCAGGAGCAAGAGAAGTTTTTCTTATCGAAGAGCCGATGGCATCGGCCATAGGTGCCAGAATGCCAGTTAATGAACCAGCCGGAAACTTTGTTGTTGATATTGGCGGAGGAACAACCGAAGTCGGAGTGATATCTTTAGGTGGAGTTGTGGTTGCTAAAAGCCTTAGAGTTGCTGGAGATAAATTAAATCAAGATATTATTGATTACGCTCAAGAACGTTACAAACTATTAATAGGAGTTAGGACGGCTGAAAGGATTAAGATTAATATCGGAATTGTTTATTTTGAAAAAGAGCCCGACAAAAAAGAGGTTAAGGAAATGGCAATGCGAGGGAGAAATCTAATTACTGGATTACCTGAAGAGGTGATTATTAACCAGTTTGATGTGAAAAAAGCACTGGAAAAATCTGTTACTCAAATCGTAAACGAAATTAAGAATACAGTAGAAGTTACTCCTCCTGAATTATTATCAGATATTATGAAAAAGGGAATTTACTTAGCGGGCGGTGGAGCACAATTACGTGGATTAGATAAATTAATAAATAAAGAAACAAAAATCCCCTGCTTTATAATGGAAGACCCAATGACTGCCGTTGCAAGAGGTGCAGGAATGGTGCTTGAGAACTTGGATGAATATCACGATGTATTAGTCGAAATCGAAGACCTCCAGACTCCAAGATAGTTTTTATAACTTACCAGAAGGTAAGTTTTTTGTTTCAAAAAACTGCTTATGGGAAGCAGTTAAATTTTTTTACTTTTTTTATGTAAAAATATAAACGCTAAATACGCTATTCCGAGACATAAAAAAAGACTAAAAATCGTTTCAACAAAGAACAGAAACTCGCTTAATTCGTTCGCCGATGGAGCCATAAAACTAATGTATTGCAATAAGTGGATTTTGTCAAAAAAAAGAACTGCTTTAAAACAGTTATTTGGTTTCAATTTTCAGATAAAAAACAATTACACAAACTAAGAAGCAGCAAGCGGCTGCATACACAAACGTTGCAACTTCTAGCTGATAGAATATTGCTGTTTGCTTGTAGTTCATTGTGTCTATGGTTATTTTCCAAATCCCATAGAGACCAAGAATCGTGAATACTGCCAAAGTAGCTTTAATCATTCTTGATATTAATTTCATCTCTCCTCCAGAAAGCACAAAGGTACCTCTTAGAATCTAAGCTAATTTACCAAATTTGTCAAAATTTATAAAAAAAATACTGCGTTTTATGTTACGCAGATATTATGATGTTGAGAATCGCCCCTTCTCTATATAATGGGGAAATCCATGGTTCGGATGAAATGTGCTTGCTATCTGGTAAGTATTGTATGCGACTCTTGCGGACGTTGCGAACGGTCTTGGATATTTATCGCAACCGCTATAATCAAAGTTTATATACTTTAGCATTCGTACCGATGCGAGCATCGGAATACTCATTAGCCATCCCATTATGATTGTGATTGCCATTGAGTTGGTCATAAACAGTACAACGTGTGCCATGATTGCAATAAAGATTATTGCAATTATGGGAATAAATAGCGTCTGTGTTGCCTTCATTTTAAACACTTCCTTTTTGGAGTTGAAAAGAAATTTAACGTATTCGATATATTATACTATTCGAAAATATTATTATATATTGGATTTTTGGCGGTGGTTTTATGGTATCTGATTTTATTTGCTTATACGAAGATAAAGAAAATAATATTTTATCAATATTCGAAATTTTTATGATCTCATTCTTTATCTCGTCGAAAGACAAGATAATATCAATGATTAACATCTCGGTTATCATTAACAACCGAAAGAGAATCACTCGTTCAACAAGTAATGCCACTGGAGATAGTACTACTATCGCCAATACTAAATATCCCAAAATCGTTTCCATTTTCGGTACTCCTTTTTAAAGGTCCTCCCACTTTATAATATAAAACATCGCTAATGTCAAGTGGCTGTCTATCTCACAAAGGAAGCGAGGTCGGACCTCAGAATTAGTCAGACCTCAAAATTTTTTATTGATAACACTTCAGGCAATTAAAATGTTTATTCTTTTATAAAAAAAGTACAAGATTAAACTTGTATATGGCTGGTTTTTGCAAAACCTTCAATCATTTCGCTTAAAAATTTTTTTGTTTTTTGAAATGCGATTTCCTCACATTCCCCAGTTGATTGGTTATAAATTTGCACCCAATCAATCGATGACTCACAGTCTCTCATTTTTTGGAGAATGATGTTTTTAGATTCTTCATCATTGCTCTCAATCCTCTTCAGTATTTGGAATAATTGTATTGGGGTTGATGCCAATTCAACTAATTTTTGAAATACTTGCTCTTTTTTTTGAGTCACTTGGAGTAAGTCATAGACTCGTTCCCACTCCTCAAAAGTAGCTGCCAATCCAGTCATTGCCTCAATGATTTTATTGCGATAATCCAGATTTTTGCATTTGGAATAAACAAAGTAATACTCTTCAAAATTAGAAGCAAGGTCCCGCATTCGCTTGAGAATAAGTATTTCCTCGTCAGGTTCCAATTTTCTATCTAAAACCTTTGTTAGAGAAGAAAATTCGCACCTAAGCAAATTTTCAAACGCAAAAGATCGGACTTCGGGAAAAATAGCACCAATAAACAATCTTAGATAACCGTCAAAAGAAATTTCTATTCCTCCAAGGAATTCAGTAATCTCTTGGAGTTTTTTCGGTTTATAGGTAATCAAAACCGAAATTAAATTACTTTCCTTTGTTTTCATAATGAACCACTGTCGATTTGGATTATATACTATCAAGTATTCTTGTCAAGTTCTTCAATTAAAACTCCAGCTGGTTGTGAAAAAGCAAATATGATATATTCATTATATGAGAAGTATAATTGAGAATATAAAAAATATAATCAAAAAAGCAGGAAAACTTATTTTTTCTCTTTTTCTTTTTATTTTATTTATTATAATTTGGTCAAATTACATAGTAAACAAAGAAAGTGGCGGATTGATTTATCAGGATATCAATCAAATTCCTAACGCTCAGGTGGTACTTATTTTAGGTGCTAGCGTAAAACCGAATAAAGAAATGAGTGATATTTTCAGAGATAGGGTTGATACTGCGATTAAGCTTTATGAAAATAAAAAGGTTTTAAAAATAATTATCAGTGGAGATCATGGAAAAAAATATTATGATGAAGTTGAGGCTGCCAAAAAATATCTATTAGAAAAAGGAATTCCACCCGATGATATTTTTTTGGATCATGCAGGCTTTGATACTTACGATAGCCTGTATCGAGCAAAATACATTTTTGATGTCAAGTCAATAATAGTAGTAACACAAAACTTCCACTTGCCACGTGCAATGTTTATTGCAAAAAAATTGGGGCACAATGCTTACGGACTTAGTGCCGATCTCCATAGTTATTCTGGGGCAGAGAAAATGTTTATCCGTGAAATTTTTGCAGACGTTAAGGCATATCTTGATATTTTATTAGACGAAAAACCGCAATTTTTGGGACCCAAAATTAATTTGAATGAAAGTGGGCTTAAAAGTTGGGAATAGGTTACATTTTTATTTTTTATAACATAATAATTATGATAAATAAAAAGCATTTAAGCTGGTAATACTTATCATCGCCATAAAATATTATTTTTAAAAAATCTGCGAAAGCGGACTTTGTGTTTTATATTTTTCTTGATATAATTATTTCAATGAGCAATACTTCCGAAACTAAAAGTATCAAAGAATACCTTGACTCTTTAGAAGGAGCTAAGATCAAATTTTCCAGTTCGTATAAAGAACCAAAAAATAATTCTTTTTTAAAAGATTTTTTTGCAATAATCATTGTGCTGGGTATTTTTTGCATGTTTTTTCTTGATGACGGAGTTTTTAGTTTTAAAAACAAACAAGCAGGTACTACTATTCCGGGTACCGGAAACTATATTTGTAATGATGAAGTTAGTAATACTGCGGAAAAACTAAAGCCTATACCTCCTAGTGATGCAACATCACTTGAAATTGACAGTGAGATAATAAGACTTGATAAAGAAAAAACCTATATCGAAACAGAAAAAACTAGACTTCAGAAAAACCCAGGAGCTTCAAGTACAAAAACCGATGGAGAGAATTTACAAATACGAATAGAGCAATACGCAAAGGACATCGAGATTTTAAATAATAAATCTATTGCTTACCAAAAAGAAATAGAGATATTTAATAAGAAAGTAAAAACCTACAATAATTATATTCGAGATAATTGTGAGAAAATAAAAAAAGACGAGTAATAAAAATACAAATTACAATTTTCAAAAATAAGGGATAAAAATTAAAAATGAAAGAAACTTGGCCAAAATATTATCAGAATCAACTCATTGTTAATGCGGGAGAAGTAGCTGTTGTTTGCGGTTGGACAAAAAAAGAAGTGATTTGGAATAATCTTTCCGAAGAAACAAGATTAAGAGTTGCAATAATGGGGCAGCTTTATTCTAAAGAAGGAATAAATTATATTATACGAAATATTTTTTTAAATCCAAAAATAAAATATTTAGTTATTACTGGTAGTGACTTGTCTGGAAGCATTAAGGAGTTAAGGCAATTTTTAGAAAATGGAGAGTCAAAGTTTATTCATCCTGAAATACCAGCCGAAAGAATAAAAGAATTTTACAATTATTTTTCAAAAAATTACTCCATCGTTAATTTAAATGAAGTTGATAGCTTTATATCAAATTTAAAACAAGATTTTTCTGACTGGACAAAAGAAATAATAGATTTTCCATCTCACAGCATAGAGATTACTAATATGTTTTTATCCGAAGACATTGCTTTTCGTGTTGAAGGTGCGAAAGTACATGATGTCTGGCTCAAGGTACTGGATAGGATTATAAAATTTGGCAAAGATAAGATGAGCTCTTATGGAGAGTGTCAAAAAGAATTACTTGATACCATAACAGTAATCAACAACGACGACCCAGATAATCCTGTTTTGCCAGAATATTTATATTTTAATGAACAAGACCTAATTAAGTATTATCCACAATTAATGACAGATAAGATTTTTGATGGGGTAGAATATACGTATGGCAGCAGATTGCGAAATCACGAAGGAATAGACCAAATACAAGGCATTATTAACGAACTCAAAAGAGAAAATTATTCACGCCGAGCAATTGCCTTTACTTGGGACGTAGAAAAGGATTTCAATAATGAAAAATGTCCATGCCTAGACTTAGTTCAGGCCTTAGTTCAGAATGGGTGTGTTTACCTGACTGCATATTTTAGATCAAATGATATGTATCGAGCTTGGCCCCAAAATGCATATGGATTGTTAAAAATTCAGAAAGAAATTGCCGAGGCGTTAAGTTTAGGAATAGGAAAGCTCGCCATTATTTCTTGTTCCGCTCATATATACGAAAGGGACTTAAGGGAAGCTCAACAGTTACTTGCAACACACAAACCAAAACTTGAATGCAATGTCGACTTTAGGGGTAATTTTACAGTTCAGATTATTGATGGGGAAATTGTAGTTAGGCACTTAGATTTAGACGGAGTTTTTTTACAGGAAATTAAAGGGAAGACCGCATTTGAAATAAGGGATAAAATTATTCCATTTATCTCAGACGTTGCTCATGCTCTTTACTTAGGAACAGAACTTATAAGGGCGGAAATATCTCTCAAGGAGAATAAAGAATACATTCAAGATAACTAATTTTCCTCTTAACATTTCCCCTCTTGAGGGTGAGAACTGGGATCTACTAAACCTTCAGTTTGCGAAGCAAGCTTTTATTAGCCGAACCCAAGGGGCATAGGCGGATAGGGTACGAGTTATTAATTCCTAATTACTAATATGGAAAAAAAGAAAATAATTTATGATGGAGGAGAAATATTAGTTACAATTTCAAAAAACCGCTTATCCAAACGCTTACGTTTGTCTGTTGATTCAAACGGAGAAGTAAGGGTTACTATGCCAAAGTGGTTACCCGAAAAAATGGCTGAAGATTTTATTTTAAGTAAAACCGAATGGATTATTGAAAGATTAGAAAAATTTCAAGAACAAGACATAAGTCCGACTTCAAAATTAACGACAAAAGACTATCTTAAAAATAAAGAGAATATCCGCAAGTTTATAAAAGAAAGAGTTGACGAATTAAATCGCTTCTACTGCTTTAAAATAGGTGCTATTTCAATTAGGAATCAAAAAACGAGGTGGGGTAGCTGTTCAGGAAAAGGAAACCTTAATTTCAATTATAAGATATTTTTCTTACCTAAAGAATTTTCAGATTATATTATTGTGCACGAAATTTGCCATATCAAGGAAATGAATCATTCAATTAATTTTTGGAATCTTGTCGGCACGTCTATTCCTGATTATAGACGAATAAGAAGAGAATTAAAAAGATATAAAATATAAAATATTTCAGATTCATCAATCGAAAAATTAAGTATAAAAAAATAAAGGACATCCTTTATATTTTTTTCTTTAGATAACCCCAAAAGATTTTGGCGTAATCAAAACTCCCAACCCCTTTATCTTGGAGTGCAAATTCAAAAAAGAGCATCATTACTGCCCTTGAAGACCCCTCTAGGATTTCGTTGGGGACACTTCGAAGGAATTTGGAATTCTTACCATCTCCGACATAGCTCATAAGCACGGTATCGGCTTGTTCAATAGTGATAGGTTTTCCAGAAATTCCTTGAATTTCAAGAAAATAGGAATAATCTTCTCTGGCGAGAAGCTCTTCAGCGAATATCACCGCAAAGGTTGAGCTTGGTCGAATCTTTTTAGCAAGAGCCACCGCAGCGGAAGTATCATCACTGCGTATAAGCTCAATGATAATATTTTCAACACTGCTTGTTGGAGAGCTTGTTGGAGATTCCTGCTTTACTTTAAGGAGCTTTGAGATAATATACTCATTAGTCATAATTACCGCCTGGCAGAAGCCATTGAACAATTTATATTACCAAAAAGTAGTTGCGTCAAGGGTAGTGCCAATCAGAAAAGTGTATTCCTAGATTGACAACTAAAATCTAATTTAATATGATTAACTTACTTGGCGAGCTAGTCGCGGTCGTCAAGGAAATTCCGGTTCATTTATGTCCTCCTCCTATACGTCACATTTTTAATGTGCGTTTTCTTTTTTTTAAGCCTTACTCTAAAGAATTGACTTAATAAAAATATTGTGCAACAAAAATAATATCAAAGTGAGGGGTAATGATGCCTTTAGAAGAAGAAAAGTATTTGGTTCAAATCCAGATGGAAAAAGCGGGGATTGAATTTCCAGAAGCTATTGTGGTGCTACATAAAGAAGGAAAAATATCAGAAGAGTTTTTGAAAACACTTTCTGCTAATGACTGGGAAGCAGTTTTTTATGCCTCGGAGCTTGCCAGTCCACTTGAAAAACTCGCCTTGGAAAGCGAAAGACGATTAAGGCAGTAAGTCTTATGGGCCTAAATATAATAGTGCCCTTTTTTAATACTGATTATTTTAAAACATCACACAAGGTTGCCATTTTAGTAATTTATGCTATGCTTTATCCGTTGAAAGTTTTAATAAACTAATTTTTAAAAGATATGGCAAAAATAGAACTAAGCAAGGAACAATATTTAAAGATATTAAAAGCTATGGGAATTTCTGGAATGATGGAAGAATTTATAGCAGAAGAAGATCAAGAAGAGGCCTTGGCAGATAAAAATTATGAATTTGAAGAATATCTTTTAGGATACGCTAAAGATTTTGGATTAGAAAATGGCGAAAATGAAGAATGGTTTGATGATTTAATGGCAGAAGCTTATGATATGGCAAACGAATATGGCGAAACTGATATGTATCAAAGACTAGCATGGGAACTTGCAGTGCTTGGCTTCAAAGAAAAGTATGGAAAAGATTTTGATAATGACAATGACGATGATTTTGAAAAAGCCATGGAAATTGAAGACCAATTCTTAGATGAATTTGAAGAAAGTGGCCTCGATAATGTAAAGATTGTAAAATAGTAAATTAATAAAATCCGCGAAAGCGGATTTTGTTTTTCAAATATTTTTTTATTATAATTTTTAATAACGATTCCAATTATTTTTTATTAAATTATTACATGATATTTATTTTAAGTTTTATCAGATAAAAACAATAAACGAATCATCATTTTTAATATATATTAACGAAAAAATAGCACCTTAAAAATCATAAAAAAATACTCTCAAAATACTAAATATTTCAGATAAATAAAAAACTTGACAAATGTTTTTTTATAGATTAAAGTGTTTATTGTAATTCAAAAAAGCAAGTAAAAATTTAATAAAAAAGCGGGATGGAACTTTAGTTTGACAAACCGCCTTTATATGCGGATTTTTTCTGTGCTTAAGGATAGTAGCTTGAAAAGTTAATAGATTTTCAAAGAGAATAGAGTTATTATTTGCTAGTTAAAATAGGTCAACATTTTTTTATAGGCAAATGGTGGATGCCTCGGGACCAAACGCGATGAAGGACGTGGT
>Ga0172381_10000879_pt1 | contig 37518 bp, 51 predicted proteins | sample Leawel6488metaG_FD_119754 | JGI IMG/M metagenome (GOLD analysis project Ga0172381, IMG submission 119754) | Leachate microbial communities from a municipal landfill in Southern Ontario, Canada - Leachate well 64-88 metaG | ecosystem: Engineered > Solid waste > Landfill > Unclassified | place... | reverse complement strand
TTGTGCTTGAAGACGTTGGAGTTGTGTTGGAGCAACCGAAAGAGCCATAACAAATCCTATTTTTCCTAGCCAATTACGACCCGGTACAAGAGTTTGAGTACCAACGTAAAGTTCAGTTCCAGTTCCACCAGCAACTAAATTTTCGTAAAGAGCAACATTTAAAGTAACATCTGTTGTTACTACACTGTTACGTAGTATAGAACCAACTGGGTACCATGCAGATGTTGCGCTATTGCCAAACAAATACGCAGCATTATCAGAACGCCACAACAATGTGTCATAGTCACCAAACGGCAAAGTTGTAGTTGTTGCTATAGCTTGTAAAGACACAGGAACCGCCGTTAATGTAGCAGTGTACCCAATAACTCCACCACCACTTGATATGCCAACAATGGCTTTTCTATTATCAATTCTACCACTTGTATAAAGCGTTGCATTTGTTGGTAGTAATGTCCCACCCACTCTTCCCGACCAACTGGTTACATTGTTCGAACCGTCTACGACAATATCTTCGCCTATCCATAGACCCAATAATGAAGACCCATATATATTCTTGAGTTGAGAGTGGAGCCAAGCGGGGGAAAATGTAGTCCAGTTGTTGTTGATATTAAAACTACGTTGTCCAGTAATTGTTGTACCAATATATGACATGATTACGACACTATTGATAAGCTGACATAGTTTTGAGAACTGCCTGATGTTATCATACCCTCAACACCTACAGGAATTTTGAAGTATTGTTGTGATCCTTGATGTAACATAGTTCCAACAGCGGCACCAAATGGAGGAGCAATATAAGATCCACTTGCATTCCAACCACTATTAAGATCACCACCAGACTGTAATAGTGAGAATCTATACCACACAGGCATGTCAGATGGACCAGTAAGACAAAATACAGAGCTAGCACTTATTGCTGCGATTATTCCTGTTTTATCTGCTGTCGTCAAGTTCGTATGACAAACTGCACTACCACTTACAGGTATTGCCCAAATCTCACCAGCGATTGGAGTATAAGGAATTGTTTGTTGTTGTGTGCTTTCAAGTGCGCCGTTTGTTGTAGTTGTTTGTAGGGCTACTGTACCTGTTTCGACGATTGTATCTGACGTGAAAACTGTAATGAATGGCATTTGATATTATCCTTCGTTAGATGCAAATTGAGCTTGAATAGTTCCAGTGCTACCTGTTTCTGCGTCCCAAAACAGTCGAACATAAGCGAACGAAGTATGTTCAGCTTTCATTGCGTAAGGTTCAACAAGCGCTGCAGAACCAGAAATGTTTTCATAATAGTTTGTAGAATCTGTTACCCAGTTTGTCTTGTCGTTGCTTGCTTGTACGTACAGAGACCCAGAAGGTGAGCCAGTAAACTCGCTTATGAAGCTCCAATTTACAGTACCGATGCTTATTTGATTTATGTCAACAGCGGTCGAATATAGATCAGTGCTACAATCTTTCGCATTTGCAGTCGCTGTTGAGAACACTTCTTGTTTGTGAGATGACATATAATTAATTATTCTTTCTCTTATTTAATATTCTGGAACTGTACCTGCTGAATTCTGTTGATAGTGTACGTCTATTCCCATCAATAACAAGTTCGCTGTCCCTGTACCCGCTCCGGGTTTTGCTGTTGTGTACGTATCTAGAGCTGACGAACCTGAACGAACGATTCGCATAAGTAAGAAATCGCTAGCACTAGGTTGAGGTAAAGGTGGAAACGTTAATAGCGACACTTTAACATGTTTGTTGACGTCTCCTGGATTTACAGTTACATTTATAGAACCTGTTGTCCAATTAGCAGACATCGAACCTGTTAAACTCAACCATTGTGCTTGATAACCTAGTGCAACAACCTCAGGAGTCGCTGGGTCAGCACAAGGAACGACATGCATATGTGGTCGAACTCCAGTCAATGCCCAATTGTGTGGCATCTGAAACTTGGGTGTTATTGTATCGTTCTGATTGTTAGCGAAGAAATAATAACTTAGTCCGTTTGTGAGATAAGGCTCAAACGTAAGAGCTCCAACTCCAGTCGATACATCTAGTACGCCTTGCAAATCGTTCCACCTGTGTTCAAATGCTGCTGTCGGAATGCTTGAACTTGTCGCTGTTACTTGAGCCTGTATTCCTGTGATGTCAGCGCTGACATTAAGCACAACTTTGCGAGGGTGTATTGTCGTTGGTAATGACATGTATATTACTTAAACTTAATTATGTCTTGTTCTATTCGTTGTCGTTGAGACTCAAGTTCGAGCATAGTCTTATCAAATTTCGAAGAGAATAAAAATTTAGCATTGCCGGGTCGTAATATGTACGACATTCCTCGTTGTTCGTACGATAATTCGTCGTAATAGAAATCAAGTTTATCACATAGTCGTTCACATATATCGTCGTAGTCACGAAGAAACTCGTCTTGCTGTCGAGTCAATGGTCGACAAGTCTTGACAATATCTTCAGCCAACAATGCTTTCGAACCTGCGATAAGCTGACATAGGTGTTCGATATTATGTGTACAGCAACGTTCAGTGTTACGCTCACAGTCATAGCATACCAACGACTTGTCTCGTAGAGATTGTTTGCAAGTGGGACATAGTTCTGTCATACACTGTGTGCAAGCATAAGGAGCGACATGTACTCGTTGTTCACCTGTTACCTTGTTCGTCACTATCCACGTAGTCCAACGAGATACGATTGGATTCTTGGGTGTCTTTGCTATACGTTCAGCTTCTTTTTTTGCGAGTTGCTCAGGCGACAAGACACGTTTCTTACCTTTATTAAGACACTTCATTTTAGGTTGTCCAGTCGCTCAGATTCATATATTAGTCGATAAGCGTTTTCAGGAACAGTTTCTTCATTGTTTCTGCTTCGTTCAATGTTGTCTTGCGCTTCAGCTATACGTTCAACGAAAGCTTTGACAAGTTTATATGGAGTTGTCCCATTCTCAAGACAATAGTTTCGTAACAATCTGTCGTCATAAGGAGCGACAAAGCATTGTACACTTTTAAGTTTCGTAGCCATACTATTAATTAAACGTCATTTGTTAAATAAGTCTTTAATCTTCAATTCTTTTCCGATTTGTTCTGACTTCGCATTGTAGAACAATGTTCGATAATTGTCGACACCATTACGCAATGATTCACCATATTGTCCAGAATCTTGTGTACGAGCCTTTAACAAATAAAATCTGTTGTCCTGATAAAACGAATATTTTTCTTCTGCAAGTCGAAATATATCGCTGTAACGATACATCAGAATCTTGTCAGTGAATACGTACATGACAATGTCAGTCAAATGAGTCTTGTCTCGAGCCCATCCAGGTCGTTTCGTCTTTGTTGAGCGAACAAGTTCGACAAGCAAATCTTTATAGACATTGAATGAAATCCGACGACACTTCAGATCTATGTTAATCTTACCGTCTAGAATCACATCAATGCCCCTGAGATTAATTGACTTACTTGGAATGGTAACACTAAAACCTGCTTGCTCAAATAATCTCACGATAACAGGAGTGATTTCGGCTTCGTATTTTAAATCGTCATTCCACTCGTTGTCGTTATTGTTTTGTAAAATTTGATTGAGCATGATCATAAATATTTGTACAAACGCAGATTTATATATAAGTGTGTACAAAGAGATAAATAATGATATACTAGAAACATGAAGAAGCTAATCACCCTACTAATCGCGCTGACTATGAACGCTTGTAATAATCCAGACGACACATTTCTAAATGCAAACCTTGACGAAATGGAGACAACGTGGGCAAATGAAGCTATGTCTGATTTGTGTCAAGAATCAATTGGTTATTGTTGTCCAAACTTGGGATCAAACGGTGATAATACAATTATTATTGTTTCAGAACTTCCAAACAATTATGCAGGTATGCAATCAGCAAATAGAGAACAACTTGGTGGTTGGTCGTCTTCGATTGTGTCGATTCTTGATGCTGATTTTATTGTGAATAATGAACGTATGTTTCAAAACATAGTCAAACACGAAATGATTCACCACTGTACACACAAGGGAACACATCTAGAATCGGGAAACATAATGTCAAGTGTTGGCAATTTTCCAATTGATGGTAAATTGACTGATGCAGACGTTGAATATTTAACAAACTAATAGATCGGATTCCAACGTTCGTTCACTTTCCAACCAAGGTCTACACTGATAACACTCTCTGGATTAGTAGCAAAATCGCCGTTGTTCCACATAGCTGCTACGACAGGTGGCAACAAAATTATCTCACGACAGATGTGATCTACTGGTTTATATGTATTGATTATTTTTTTCATTTCAACAAGAACAGTTTGTGATACTGTATATGATTGTACGTTGTCCCAATAAAATCCACTGTCCCAGTTGACATAATCAAGATCCCATTCAGTTGCTGTGACCCATTGTGTCCAACGACTATAATCTGTTACGGGTATGACAACGATAAATTGAGACCAATAAGAACTAGATGCAGGATAAGTTTGCCATTCTTCGTCATCTGTAGAATAAGGACCATTACCTTGATAACCTTCACCGACGAATGGATAAGTTGTAGTACCATGCAATCCCGTTGAGATCAGTTTTGAATTCGGCCAGCCAGCATATTCAAGTTGTTTTTCGATACCGTGTTCGAATCCCATCGATTGCCAGTCTTTCCAACTGTTTTGAACTCGAGCTTTCATAGCAGTTCGATCTTCATTAAGATATTGAAAGAATCCACGATCTTCAAGAGAACGTTGTTCACTATTTCGAGGTGTTAATAGTTGGTCTTGTTGCTGACACATTGCTGCTTCACGTTTCATTATAGCAGTCGTCTCTGCTGGAACACCGATCAATGACGCGACCAAACGACGACCTATGTCTGACTGTGTTAGACGAGGGGGAGCGATTTGTAATGTATAGTCAACTAGATTGTCAGAAGACATAAAGTTATTTCCTTTGTGCTACATACTTCCAAGAGAAGGGTTGATTACCAACATTATTCTTGTCTCTTGTCCAACGTTCTCCAACAGAACCTGACAACACAAGTTTATCAAATTTATTTAACTTTAACATTTCTTCGTTGTTGTCAAGATTTATTGTGCAGTTTGTTACGTTGTTCTGTGATAATACAGTTTCATAAATGTCGCCATATAAAATTCCTTGATCAGATAAACCGTCGTATTTAAATCCTCCGATTGGAACTTGTTTGACGAATGTGTCAAGGCTTGTTTCTACGTTGTTTCGTACGTCATCAAAGTTTCCTTTATACGAAATAATACTAGATGTAAACACATTTTGTATGTACAGATTTGTTGCTGCAAGCGCTTTCACTCGTGGTTCTGCGACAGAAGAATTATTGCCAAAGAAAAGTGTATCAAGCGTACCGCTTTGAATTGTTTCAATTTGTGCAGTTGTAACTGGATCGATATCGTTTGCGATATACACGTCTACTGTTCCTGCTCCTTGAGGATTGTTATCATCGACAGAACAATACGTAACAACAGGTTGACCACTAGAACCAGTCGCATTCAACACAGCGTTTGTCAAGAACAATGAAGAAACTTCACCCCTTGCGAATGTTGAGAACTTTGTCGTAGCACGTCTTTCAAGAGACGCGTCATTTTCTTCGTCTTTTCCATACTGAGTCACCCACGTTGACCCAGAATAAATCGGGTTAGAAACACTTATTCCACTCAAATCGTTGCAAGATAATAAACTGCCGACAACGACGTTTCCAAGTGTACCGCTTGTCAAACACTCAACAAACACGTCTGCAACTAGATGAGACGAATCGATTGTTGCACTGTCTCGTACATAGAATTGTATTGTATTGTCAGCGTCGTATTTAATAACTGTGTTGTCGTCAGACGTAATTGTATATGGCCCGCTATTCGCGTCAGTAAGAGTGAGTCGCATATAACCTTGAGTAGGTATAGCGAGACCACGTTGTTCGTCAAAGAAACCACTTGCGACTTTTGTAAGAGCTTCACCAGCAGATTGACCGACGAACTGTGTAGCGATTATGTTTGATGTATCGTCTATTCCAACTTTATATACACGAGCTGCTGTACGTATGAATGAATCAATCGTGCTACCGACAGAAAAATCAGTCGTGTAAGGTGTTATTTCTGGAACAATGTCTTGAAATAGATCTGTTAATTCGTCATAGCAAGCTTCTTCGCTTTGAGGATTTGACAGAGTTTCGTATGAGTAGTTTGGAATGTCTTTTAAGATAGTCATTAAGCACCGTTAGAATATTTTACTTGAATATCGCTGATCGTTAATCCTGCCGTATTGTATGTCCCCCAACCAGGAGACACACGAAGTGAATATCTTGTTCCACCAACAATTTTTGTACGATTTCCAGAAGCGTATAAAAGAGTTATATTATGTTGTGTTTTAAATTCTGATGAGTTTGCGCTTGTATCTAGTTGTTCTACACTACCAAGAATTGTGCCAGTACCATCAACATTAGTTACCCTAACGCTTGCTCTTGGCATATTTACAGGCAAGTTTGTTGGTTGAGACACGGGTCCTTTTAAATTTATTACAACAGAACTCATGTACGCATCAATTGCTGGATTAGTATCAAGATCTACAAACAACGTTCCGTTGTCAGATGTAAAAGCTAAATTGCAAGTCAACACATTGTTTTCATTGCTTTTAATCATTGACCATACAGGTTCAGTTGCTGATGTATTATATGCAGCATTCCATGCAGCAGCAGATAAACTTACACAATGTATAGTTTCAATGTTAAATCGAGTGTCATTTTCTATAAGTCGATCAACATAACCTGCATATTCAGCAATGTAATCGAGATTATATTTGTCTCTATTCACAAGCGTTTGAACAGTAGAACGCATATTTGCAGAACTGACGGGTGATTTATTGAGCGGATGTTCAGGAACTTTTTGATAAACGCTTGTCTCTGTATAATTGCTCATAATATTTCTCCATAAACATAACCACCAGCAGTACCCGTTTGTGTTGTAGCGCTAACTGGATTTGTTCCTGTACTATAGATTGTTGTTAAAGGTGTCGATAGTTTTGTTACGATAATCATTCCTGGATAACCACCCTGTCCACCATAACCAGCTAAAACAGTCTCGTCCCAAGCGTCACCGCCGTTGCCACCAACTCCACCGACGCTTGATAAGAAGTTTCCTGGTGTTGCACCGATTTTTGAATTATAACATAAATAAATAAAACCTCCCGCGCCACCCGCACCACCGCCACCGGAAGCGCAGTCAGAATAGATTGAAAATCCACCTTGTCCACCAGCTCCACCATTTACAGAAATACATTCAAGTGCTGTTGTTGCTGCAACCTTTATTTTGTTTGTATATATTGCTAACACACCCCCACCTGCGCCGCCACCGCCGCCGCATCCAGCTTTATAAGCAGTTCCACTTGCACCAGATGCACCTCCAGACCCGCCTGCTCCTCCGTTTATTAAATAATTTCCATAAGTTATTGGATCAACATATTTGTGTATAAAGCGACGATTCACCGGAGTCGCCCCAGTTACGCCAGAACCACCAGAATATGATCCGTTGTTTCCACCATTACCAGATCGTCCACCATTCCCACCGTTTGCTGAAGTTATAAAATTTGTTGCATAAATGCCGTCGCCGCCTGTAGAAGCTGTGGCAATCATACCATCAGCACCAGCTGCACCATAACCAACAGTACCTGAGACGTTTGTGCCTGTTCCACCTGCGCCGTTTGCTCCTAAGCTTATACCATACGTTGCGTCACCACCGTTTGAACCTGAACAGTAGATCGCATGAGCAAATGCATTCGTTAAATCAAGCGTACCTGTTACATAAACAATATAACTATTTGTGTTTAAATGTCCATTCGTACCTGACACAGTTAAGTCTGTGAAATACATGTCTCGTGTGAGTGTCATGCTTGATGAAACAATTAGAGCGCCGTCTGAACCGTCACCAAATATCTTGATTGTTTCCCAATTGTTTAATTGATTAATGTCTGTTGCAATCGTACCTGAGATGACGAGAATTGAACTAGAGATTTCACTTACAAGTGTTTCGATCGTTGTAAGTCGTTCAGTTATAGACGAAGATAAAATATCAAGTGAACCAGTCGTAGCAATGACAGATTGATCTATTCCAACAGTTACGACGTTTGAAATTGGAAAATTTATTGTTGTCCCAAAACCTGCAGTTAATTTACGACTATAGGGAAGTTTGCTTGTTTCGTCTGTCCATGTTATGAACGAAGAACCTGTTAATGTATGTAAAGTATCTGTAAATGAGGACGATATCTCTTCTGTTACAATTGAAAGTTCAAGTGAATTGTTTGTTTCGTTTTTGACAGCTTGAAAGCCAGCACCCAGTCTCCAAGAAGGAGCGCGAATAGGCGTATTGTTTCCTGATGGAAATACAAAGGGTGCACATATCTGCGAAATAAATTCAGGTGTTTGAGCAATTGACATTGTATATCTTTAATTATGACTTGTTAGATAAATTATAACGGAGCAACACATATACTACCACTTCCACCATAACGACCTACGTTAACAAGCCCTGTTCCACCTTGATAGATGCTTCCAGAACAAGCATCAAGTTGTACAACAATTATTGTTCCACCATTCCCACCTTTTCCACCACCTTCGTCTGTTGTCCATCCAAGAGAACTTGTTGAATTTCCACCGATTCCACCCGAAGCGTTTATTGTATTTGCATTTAATGCGTCTAGTTTCGCTTGCATACAAATGTACACGAACCCACCGCCACCGCCTCCTCCGGCGCCGGCACCATATGAACTTGTTCCTAAATCATTGCTATATGAATGTCCACCTGACCCACCTAAAGCTGTTATACAATTAACAATTGCACCACTTGATTTAATAAAACGAGCATAAATTGCTAAAGTTCCCCCACCTCCACCACCGGCACCGGCGTAAGCAGGAGTAATTACGTCAGGACCACCATTCCCACCTGACCCACCGCCACCGCCACGAATTAATTGAAAGTCTTTACCTGTCAATATACTTGTTGCTCGACGAATATAATTTGGATATTGACACAGTGAACCAGTTAGTGCAAGATCACCACCAACATTCCATCTATCATTATTTCCACCTATTCCGCCTGAACCTCCATTTGCAGGTGAAATATTTGTTTGTTGTGGAGGGAGTGCTAGTGTCCAAGGTGATACGTTTGCACAAGGTTCACCTCCATTTCCACCATTCCCACCTGCGCCGACTGTATGACCTGGTGCTCCCAGACCACCAACACCGACATAACCGTCACCTGCACTAAAACCATAATTTCCGTTGTTCTTAATTCCAGAACCTGTGTCAGCTGTCGTTAAATCGAGAATGTTATTTACATGTATTATGTAACCATTTGTGTTTATTAGACCAACAGAACCTGACATTGCTACACCAGCAATCTTTAAGTTATGCCAATACATGTCTCTTGATAATGTTATTGGATTTGTAAGCACAAGATCACCGTCTGAACCATCTCCAAACAAATCGTCACATATCGATGCTGATAATAAATTCACTTCTTGTGCGACTGAACCTGAAAAGTTGATGTTGTTTATGTTGATATTGTTTATTCGTGTATCGATAGACGAAGAAAAATTTGTTACAGATTCGACTGTTGCGATTATGCTTGTGTCGACAGCAAACGAACCTGATGTGGGTATGAACATTGATGAAGACAAGAATTCGACTTGTATCGTAGAACTTATAAAAGGTGTTATAGAGCTTACTAACCCACTATAATATAAACAATTTAATTCAGTATATGTTGCTTGTGGTGTAGTTGATACAACTTGATAAATTGTGTTGTTTGTTGGATTTTGTCGTACAGCAACAAACATTGGCAATGATAAATCTGTACTGCGAAACGGCGATCTACCTACATGATTTATATTTTTTGCATCTGTATGTGATATGATAATTGCACTTACATGAGCAAATGTTTCATCTATTTCGTTATAAAATGATATTATTTTATTATCGTATGTTGGTGTCGTAGTTGATTCGACATTATAAGGTAAGACAGGATTCACATAAGTCATTCCACTTCCTGTCGCTAAATATTCTTCAACTTCAGCGAGTGTTTGATCAAGTTTTGCATGTCCAGTTAAACTTCCGCTGAAATCGTTTATTATGAATGATTTCGTAAGTAGTTCATCTATTGTGTCTGATGCTTCTTGGTTTACATCAAGTTCGTGTACGTTTATGTTTATTTCTCTGTTGACAACGTCAAGCGAACTTGTTATGTGAGATTTATTTCCAAATGCCCACTTCCAAGTCTTTCCCAAAAACTTTTCGTTTCTATCATATACACTCGGACTTGCAAGTGTATACACAGGGCGACTTTCTTTTCCATTTAGCTTTACTGACATGTAGATAATTATGAAGCGTTCAATAAATTAGTAATCTCTCGACCAACGAATCGCCTTTGTAAGATTATTTCCGACAAATGAAAATGTTTGTCCTGTTACTGCCTTACCTGATATGAACATGTTTATTGTCTCTGCGGATTCGTCATAGTCGAACTGTACGTCTATAGATTCTACACGAGGATCAAGCAATAGTTGATTACGAACTCGTAGACCCAACAAATTTATCGTAGCAACGTCTTGGTTATCATTCACAAGCGATTCAAGATCAAGTCCATAGTCTTCTTCACCCTGACGAACAAGTTCAGGTTCACCACGAAGACGAGCTATAAGATCTGCTACAAGTGCGTCAACACCCGAGACGATTCTAAAGTCGGGCCTGATCCCATCGATGTCGTCTACTGAAGTGCCTAATGGATCTTGTTGTGAATATTGAGTTGCCATATTATTAATTACCTACACTAACCCAAAAACTGCTTTTAACGACGCTATTGATTCATTCGTCGAAGCTGACAATACGACAGCAAAACAACTATCGCTAGGAGCACCTGACACCATTTGTCCAGCTTCTCCACTAAAACCAGCAACAGTTCCCGTGAAAGCTGTGGCTGTGATTGATCCACGAAGTCCATTTAAATAAGCTGCAAGTGCAAGGAATGCATTAAGTTGACCGATTGTTATGTTAAAACTTCCAGCTATTCCTGCTGACACATCTAGAGATACTGACGGCGGTTGAACTCTTAAGTCTGCTTGTGCAGCTAACATAAAATCAGCATCTACAGCAGGTAAATCTATTCCGACTGAAACACCAAAATTAGCAGCGACAGAAGCGTTAGCTGTTATGTCAGGAAGAGTAACACCTACAGCTCCCGCGATTGCAGCTGTACAATCACCCAAGACGGGAATTATCGTAGTCGCTGAAGCTGCACCTAAGACTTGAACTGTCATATATTTTAATTATGCTTCGCCAACATATTTCCATATAAAACCGTGATATTGTTTTGAACGTCCTAAACAACATTGACAAATATTTGATTGATTAAAATCTAAAATTCTTGCTGCTTCAGTTGCTGATGACCACAATTTGATTATTTCTTTTGTTATTAAATCGATTTGATAAACAGATTTTGATTTTGCTTTACGAATTTTATCACAAGTTTCTTCAGAAAAAGGTTTACGTTTTCTTCCTCTTAATTTTGATGCTGTTTTTTCAATAACTTCAGTCGTTTTTGCAAGTTTCATATTATGACGAGCTTCAGCAGAAAACTTTTTTCCTTTATGAGCTTTACTCATGTTTTGTCGATGTTCGTCTGTAAATACTTGTAAAGCTCGTTTTGCTTTTATTTTATCTTTTGTTTCTTGTGTATGTTTCTTATTGAAAAAACCATTATTTTCACCAGCTTGTTTAATTTTATTTGTTTGACGATTTTTTTCAATTGTCTCTTTTGAAGGTGTTTTACTTCCACCGTTTGTTCCAGGCCCGTCAATGTTACAAGCATGTTCTGTACGATTTGGATCGTCAACCCATGTATGATAATATTCCATCAACCAATTTTCATATTTTAGAGCAAGATCTTCATCAAGCATCGGAATTATTGTTCGAACAAGTTTATGTTTACGAACAATATTGTTGTAATAACGATTACGCTTCATTGATTGAATTCGATCATTATTACCTTTACCACAATAGATCACTTCACCAGTTTCTTCAATAGCGTCATAGTAAGAATAATATTCGTCCATACTATTCTGATTTTACAATTTTCGACCCAGTTTTTACAAGTCCCATAAGTTTGTATTGCCCTGGAGCTGGAATGGGTGGAATCGCTGATGTGATAGCATTCATATCGACAACTCCGAGTGGAGCACCCAATTTGATCACGCAGCTCATAGGACCTCCTGCGAGAAAACCTGAAAGTGGTGGTACGATTATAGTCGCATTCCATAATTGTGGTAAATACGTAATTGTTCCGTCATTAGTTCGTGCTAGAGATCTTGCTACTGTAGGATTTCCAAAATATACTGCTTCAGTATCACTAGTAAGTGGTTTGTCTGTGTAAGCACTTTCGAACGCATCGACAAATGGGTGTGACGGGTCATCGAAGTTAACACTGACTCGAGTTCCAGGTTTTACTCGTTGAGTCATCAGAGTACTTCCGTTCCTGATTTTGACATCAGTAATCTCTGATACTCCCATCGGTCCATTTTTGTCAGCAAATCGAACTTTTAGACGCCAGTTGTTGAGTTGAGTTATTACGCTCGCTGGATATGAATTTATCGTTGCTTCTCGAGCTTTAGAGAACTGTGTTACTTGATGTGTTAGATCTCGATTAAATGTTGTTACAATTGTTTCATCTGCTGATATCGATATAGTTGTCTGTTCGATAAGTTGATTGCTCAAGTCTAGCATTCCAGGCATCGGTATGTTCTTGCCGACTGTTCGAACAAAGAATTTATCAAGGCCTTCTGATGTGTTTATTAGTTTTTGCCATTCGTCTTTTGGTTGAACGAATTGTTTTGGATTTTTGTCCCTTGTCACGAGTACAGTTCCGTCATTTTCGAACCTTGCGACTGCACCGTTTGATTCGAGTAGAATGAATAACTGTTTCCAGATCTCTGAAGATTCATTTATCGAATAAGTTGCAGAATTTAAAATACGCTTTGATAATAGTTCTTGATCACTGTTCTTTGATAATGTTTCACCGGCTTGTGATAACAGATATTGAACGACTTGTCGAATAGTTGGGCCTGTCAAATGTTTGACTTTTGGAAGTTTAAGAACACCGTCGTTTCCAGCTACGAGATAACAGTACGATTGTTGTTGATCAATATTCTGTGCCCTCTCGATGCTGCAAGAATATTCGAGTTCATCGATAATAAGTTTATACCCTTTTCCAATCGATAAATCTTGAGCTATCACGTGGGCAGCGTCGTCGAATGCAGCAGTCCAACGAGCTCGTCGAGGGAAAGTTAGTTTGCACTTGATGACATGATATTTTTTCCCTTTTGGATCTTGTAGAACAACAGTTGTCATTGTTTACGACCCTTTTTTGCTGCGTCAATTGATGTTGATACAGTTCCTTGTTGTTCATTTGCTAAACGAACGACTTCAGCCGTTAGTTGTGTGAATGGTCGTGGTTTACCACCTTCAATACATTTAAATTCCCAAACCATTGGGCCAACTTTCCACGTAGGTTGTTTTATTTCTGTTATAAGAATCTTTTGAATACTACATGAAGACAACGACGGATGAAATATCTCAAATGCTCCTGCTTTTAGTGGTGCCGGATAAAGTCCAAGTATCGTTAAGCTATTGATTGTTTCGTCTTTTTGTTCGTCAGACACAGCAGTTATTGTAAACACAAAATCAGTTGGTTTACGAGAACGTATAGCAACAATTGAACCTGCTTGTCCTACGACTTGTGGTGGAATGTAATTAAATTTTGGATGTGTAAATGGCAAGATTGTGCAATAATCAAGAATCTGTTGAACTTTTTGTTTTTGTATTGTTGTCACAAGCACAACTGTATTCAATGAATCTGCGTTGTCAGTGTTTAAATAATATGAAATTGTCATTTGTTATAATCCTGACAGTGTTTGACGACCTTGAGTTGAAACTGTGTATGCATGAAATTTGTCAACTATTTCATCAGAAGTCGTTGAATGAGGAAATGTAAGATTGAAAACTGGTGGAAGTATTGGAGCACTGCGTCCTGGATCTCTTGCATTCGATTCAAAAGCTTGTTGACGAACACGATCTTTGTATTCGCTCTCTGACATGTTATTTTGTTCCCAAATTTGTTTTTTCTTTTTTGTTGGCATATCCCATGACCAACCAGTTGTCTTTTCTAACTTTGCAACTTCAATAATCTTATTGATCGCATTAGACATAGCATCCACTGTTTTTGGAGCTTCACCATCTATACCAACTGTTAAACCTGACATTAAATACATACCAGTTTTCTTTGTATATTTTGAAGGTGATTGAACACCTGCCGTTTTATTTACAGCGGCAAGAACTTTATTTGTCGAATCTATCGCAGCTTTAACAGGTAAATTTGTGTTATTTTTTATTCCTTCTGCTTCTCCTTGCATTATTGCTTGACCAGTTTCTCTTGATTTTTTTTGCCAAGCATCAACTTGTTCTTGAGTCATTGTAGCTACGTCTATTGTTTCACCTTGAGCATTTGTTATTTTACGTTCTCCACCTGTCAACATTGCATAAATATCAGAAACGTTTTTAGGAGCTTGTTGCACAATTATTACAAGTTTTGCAATATCACCCAGTAATTTAGCAATTGGACCAAGATTTTCAAGAATTCCTGGAAGAGTTTCAGCAAATGATTTGAACCCATCAATGAGTCCTTTGATATTTTCTGGTTTGCTTGTAAACTTAACGATTGCATCAGAGATCATCTGCATTGGAGATACACCGTCTTTTGTAAAGAATATTGCTTCTGCGATTTTAATCTTTAGTTGATCCCATGCGAGTGTAATTTTCTCAAGTTGAACAATTGGATCTTCACCAGCAGTCGCCGCAGCTTGTCCAGCAGATAATGAACCGGCTCCTTTAAAGAATCTACGAGCGTCTATTTGACCACCTGAAGCGATAAGTCCTTGGAATTCTCCTTGACTCATTTTCATCTGCTTAAGGAATATTTTTTTGCTCTTGTCACCGAGACCATTGAAGAACTCAAGAAGCGCACCTGATTTGAATTGACCACGTTCTCCTATGAGACTTGAGATCATTGAGGGCAACATTCCCTCTTTACCTTGAGCAACGATACCACTCTTCATCAAGTTCGCTGTCATCTCGCCAAGTTCTTTGACAACGTCCATTTTGACGTTCTTGTTGCCAAATTCTTCAAGCATATCGTTCGCTTGTTTGATCGGAATTCCAAGAGCAACCCAACTATCTCGCATTTTAAGTGCAGCAGTTGAACCACCTTCGCTCATGAACAACATATCGAGACGTTGTTTTTGAACATTAGCGTCATGAAGAGTCGTTGCCATCGATTCGACGAATCCGATTACACTTCGAGCAGCGCTTCCGACTTTACCGATAGCTGTCGTAATGTTGTTGAATGAAATCGCAGCAAGTGTTGTTTTACCGACGACTTTTTCAAGAGTCTGTGATAAAGTTAAGTGTTCTTGATTTGACTTTTTAACTGCATTTGCAACTTTTAGATTCGATATCTCGAGTTGATTATTACTTATCGAAGCTTTGTTAGCAGAAATCTGAACCTTGTCGGCGGCGATTGCTGCTTGTTGCAAAGATTTAGCAAGCTTGTCAGCTTCTTTATTAGACGCCTTTACATTGATATCGAGTGTAGTCTTTGCCATGATTTATAACAATAATTATGAGCGCTTCGCCTTTTGTTTCTCAATTAGTTTATGAACACGATCAGATTTCAATTGTGATATTGGTTTTGGTTTATTTATTTTTTCTTCTTCCACATTCATTTGTCGCTTTGGTTTATCAACAACATTTTCGAATGGTAAATCGATATAAGTATCGCCATTCTCTTTTAGTTTGAAACTCATAAGAGCATCCAGTATCAACGTTTGATTCGCTGAATAAAGTGATTCGATAAACTGATGCTCATTAAAATCTTCACCATAACGAGCTATCGCTATATGTCGAGCAACGGCGACTGGTGATCGTCTTACGTTGCTGACGATTTTAAACTTTCAACTACGACTTCTTCTTGTTTGTCTTGTACATATTCAACAAGCGCAATTAGTTCAGCAGCAACTGCTGCTGAAAAACCGAAAACAGATTTACATTTTTTTTGTAATTCTTCAAGTTGCGTTTGATCAGCAAGACATGACGTAATAAAAGTTTCTACAAGTTGATAATCAGCTTCAACAATGTCAAAATCATTAGCATTGTCGCCTTCACGTTCAATATATTTTTTTAATTTATCTTGTTGACGTAATAATAAACTAAAAGCACGACATGTAGGTTGATTGAATAATAGTCCGTCTTTTTCGATTGTCTTTGGCATATAGATAAATAGTCGTACAAATGCAAAATGTCCCAATTTTTATTTGAGACACCCTGCGAAGAAGAGATAAAAGAATATTATGCGAAGTATCGAGCAGCCCAAAGAGGCTTTATAGTGATCTGATCGACAATGATTTCAGGGCCGACTTTCATTGAAGTCTTTGAACTGACATAGTTGCCTTGACATGTATACACAAGAACTGATTGAGAAACAGCGTCGTTATAGAGTTGAATTTCGAAGTTGAATAGAGATTTGTTAGCAAACAAAGTAGCTTCGCCACCCGGAATATTCGATAACATAGCGACCCAAGCAGCTGTCATGAATGTGAAAGTAACTGGATCATAATCGATCTTGCCGATACCATTCACTAGAGGAGCTTGTCCAGCACCATAGTAAGGAGTAACTTCGACACTGTTACCAACATCGACTTGGTTAATAGAGACAATCGCACCTTCGGGAATGTTTATTGCTGAATTACCAAAGAGAAACGTTCCGTCTTTCCATTGAAACGCAGCTCCAAACAATTCGACAGTGTTCGTAATTGGAGTACCGACTATTGAAGGTGCACCACTAAATCCATTTGTACCGATTCCTGCTGATAATATTGGCATTATTTTATCCTATATCTGTAATTATTTAATTCTTCAATTTAACGAACTACCGTGGTTTGGCCTGTAGCTGAACGTTCGAAACTGACGACTGTAACAACATTCTTGATATCTCCACGTGGCACAATCCGACAAGTGCTGTATAATGTTTCGTCAGTCATGTCATGTTGACGATCGACTGCATAAGCTAATGTAGAACAATAACCTTTTTTCGCACTATCTTTGTTCGTCGGCGATAGAATCGAAGTGATAAGTTGTTTGTTAACTTGACCTTCAATACCAACAGCGTCGGGTGGTGAGATTGCGTTCGTACCGTCGACTAGAGCGACATCAGCATTAGTAAGATTGTCTTGAGAAGCTTGAACTACATCTGATACAAGGTTTACGACCCTGCCACGGTGGAGAGATTTATACGTAGAACCTGTAGCACATCTAGTTTGATCATTTGTTAAGTAAACACCGTTCGTATTGTTGTAAGTACGAGGAGCAAGACACTTAGTCGTATCACTTGTGTACAACTCGCCTGAAACATACTCGTCATAGCTAGGTGATTCAATTGTCAGAGTCTTTGTCGACACAATTCTCGGCAAACTACCTAATGATTTCCACGCTGGATTTGTGTTCACATCGACTTTAGCAATCCTACCAGCACATGCTTCGAGGAATGATCGTCTTGGTGCACCACAACCAACGATACCACTTGGATTTGTGATATTCGCTGTACAAGTCGAAATCGCAATCGAGTTTGCTGTAGAGTTGCTGTACGATAGGAATGAGTTAACAAAATCTTGTCCGTCAGCAGCTTTACCAGCAGTTGTAGTTGCAGTCGGTCGTTTTTGTCCAGTGAAGACTACGTTAGTACGAATATCGTTATTAGCAAGATCAGTTAGAGCTACGTTGATTGCGCTTGCATTTAGAGCACCTTGAACGTTAGTCAAAGGTTGATTAGCAATGAAGATAGTTTTTGGAGTCCCACCGATGTAGTTACGTTGAGCTTTTATTACTGCGAATGCATCTGTGTGATCAGTACCGTTTAATGTAGCAGGAATACAATCAGCTGTGAACGTCTCATTTAGTGTGAATGTACCAGTTGCGACAACATCTAGACCTGTGTTGGGTAATGAGCTAGTTATTAGACCAGCAGAAGCTGACAACATTAGAGCAGGCGAATAGTTAAGTCCACCGTCGAGCGAGTATTGACACTTTAGACCAGCAGCAACAGTTGTAGCAGATAGAGCCTTAAAAACAAATTGATAATCATTGTTCGGATCACCCTCTAGTTTAACTCGTTCATGAGCGCCTATGCTCGAACTTGCTACAGTGATTGTTGGTGCAGCAACACTACCTGACGTCGGTAGAAATACTACACTACCACCAGAATCTTCAATGATTTCGGCGACGAGATCTACGCCAGGACCGTACCCGAAATTCGTGCTGCCATACAACGCACTAGTTTTTGACACGACATAGGCATTTCCTTGACTACCTGAGCCGCCGATAGCAGGTCCAATTACGAGTGGTAAACGTTGACCGACACTAACTGTTGCAGAACTTCCTTCAATACGACTAATTTGAATTCCTGGTAATGACATATGATAATTCGCCTTTAACAATAATTATCATACGTCTTTTTAGACAGAAATTAAGTTCAGTATACGTAAGGTCGATCTGAACCCGTATTTAATAGTTTTATCTGATTGTAAGCTGGCGAACTGCCGCTTAACCCAACATTAAGCGTTCCCGAAACTATGCTTCCCGTATGTAGATTCAAGTAATTCTTCTGGAAGAAGCTGATCTCTGTGTCGAAGTCCAAACAAATACCATTAACACAAATCGTATTATTACTATCAAAAGCTGGTGTTATTTCTGCTTCTTTTCCATTTATATCTTGTAAATTAAACGGGACAGAATAAGGGTCACTTCCTGTTGTCATTCCTACAGCCTGCATTACGATATGATAATACGAAAAAGCTTCTTCGTAATCGCTCGCCCATATCTTAGTTTTCGTATTGACAACCATTCGTCGTTGTGGCTTTGTTCCACGTCCACCGACTCTATTCCCAACTTTTGTTTCGTCATTCTCTCCACAAGTTATTGTATCAGGACAAAATTTAATTGATGGAAATGTTGAACTCTCTTCATGAAAATGTGAATGTCCAAACATATAGTGATCATTGTCTGATAACACTAGTGCAGCGTTTCCTTGAGATTTCGAAACAATTGTAACAACGTTCGACATCAAGGAATCACATAGCTTTTCGACTTCGCATTTTGACATTTATATCTCTTGTCTCTAATTATTTGAAAACCTTTTTAAATGCCTTATCTAGCTCTTCTTCGAATATTTTTATCCACTCGTCGGGTACTTCAGTCGGTATAATCTGCCGGAACTTGTTCACGTAAACTGTATAATTTGTGTCGTAGCTCACACGAATTGCACTCTTTAATACTTCAACTTTACGACTAACGTCTAATTGTCCCTTGTCATATAACATTGGATGATCATAATTGTACTTACGTTCAGGCCATTTTTTGTGATCTGGTGTTTCTTGATTATGAAATGATTGTATTAACGAAATTTCTATACGTCTTGCTACGTTATCAAGAATCTCTTGTAATAACTCTTCGTTGAGTCGTTCAAGAACTCTCGCCCATGAGTGCAATTGTTTAGAGAACTTTGACATTGTCGATTATTTCTTATCTACGTATAGAATCTATCATTCATTAACGCCCAATTATTCTTGAGTGCTCGAGTGGGCATCAGAGTCATGTTTCTTGTCTGTTTGTTTACGTCCGAAATATAACCCGCACACTGTCACGAAATATATGCTTGTCGCGGTCGAATCAAACGTACGTAGTTTAACATTTCCAATTGAAACAAACGCACTTAGTACGTATAATACACTGACGAGAATAAATGATACTACGACCATTGTCAGAGAAACGCTTTGTTCGCCACGATTGTTTTTTAAAAATATACGCATTATACGATTGTTATCTTCTTTCCACTTGAATCAGTATAATATCGACGACCTTCGCCAAGGAATGTACCAACTCGAGGTCCTGGAACATAAGCGCCTTGAGAAGAATCAATTATTTTAGAAGCGTCTTGTAAAGCCTCACTTCCGTCCCTATATCTGTCTAACAAACCACCGCGGTCACTTATATGATCATATTCTTTTGTTATGTTTCCGTCCTTTTCTGGAGGTTGTCCAATGTGACACAATAAATCATATGAAGTCAATATAACTTCTGCTCGTTTGATTGTATGAGGTGGATTAGTTAAAGGGAGAACATAATGTTGACGTAGTGCTGAGTCAATTCTATCAGCAGAACCTGTTAGAAAATAATCGACAACGTCGTCTGCTATACCTTTCGATGTATTACCCATAGGATTAGTTCCAGGAGCGTTGAACGAACCTGATGGTATACAGTATTTTCTGAAATCGCTTCGACTGTTGTACGGCATAAAATTATCCTATTTGTACAAATAAAGTGCTCTTATTATCTGACGAACCAGTAAGATTTAATCCAACTCCAACTAATATGTCACACGTAAAATCGCTTGTAGTCCCAGAAAGAATTGTATAATATGTTGATACTCGTTCGCCAACTTGAATCGCTGCGTCTAGATACTGCACGGGAGTTGTGCCATCTAATTGTATGCTACCTGAGCTACGAGGAAATATTGTATTCGCAAAGTTGTTTGTAAGTCGAGTTATGTCAGCGGCGATAGTACCTGAAGATAAGTTTACGCTCGAAGTTAAAATGTTAATAGTTGTTGCGACAGAGCCACTTAACAAATCTTGACTTGCTGTTATAGCTGCAATAGAATTGTTTACAGTATTAAAATCAACAACAATGGTACCACTCATTGCGTTTACGCTCGAAGTCAGATGATTTATTGTGCTAGCGATCGAGCTACTCAAAGTATTAACACTAGCTGTCAATATATTAATTGTAGTCGCTATTGAACCTGAAAGTGTCGATATCGTTGTTGTAACGTTTGCAGGTGCATTGTCAAGTTTTGTTTTATCCGTTGGCGACATAAGTCCAGCGAAAGTCGTAGAAACAAGTGATTCATAAGTTCGTGGATCAATATCAACAGCAACACCTTCGACAGAATCAACTCTAATAACTTTGCCAAGAACAGTTTCACTTGTAAATGAAATTCCAGCTGTCGGTTCAGTTGCTGCTAATTCAGTTGCACAAATAGAACCTACATAAGCATCAGTGACTGGATTTGTTGTGCTGTTAAGAAAATAACTTGTTCCTTGTGCGACTTCGACAAGATCATTTGCGTTTACTATGATTACGTCTTCTGTACAACGACCGACTGGACGAATTACGTTTGTACCCGTCACGTGTTTAAGCATATGATCATCAAGACCTTCACCAAGCAATTCACCGATTGCATATGTAGCAGCTACAGCAGGATATTTGATGTATCGAACAAAACCCAAAGTATCTAATTTCTTTGTCATATAGTCTAATTATCACGAATGTGTAGATAAGTTAAATGTGAGATATTATGAAACGACAAAAGCGACCGATTAAAGTCGCTTTCAAATCTTGATTAGTTATGTAAACTACTTAGTAACTAGAATAGTATTACCAGTGTAAGTAGATGACGCTGTCCCGGTCCCAGTCGATTTCAGGCAGTTGTACCAGAAGGGCACAAATGTATGCGTATACATTTCCGTCATGAACAAAAACTCACGAGTCATAGCAACGTGTAGGTTTTGTGGATCGACAATGTTGATCATCAAAGGTTGTTCAAAGACAGCATGTACGATCGGACTAATACCAGCTCGACGGAAGAAAATATAGAAACTATCAGCTTCGCCGTAAGCATCTAGCCATGGGTTGCTGAACCATTCGATTTTATTCTTTAGAATATTTTCAGCAGTTGCAGTCCCACCTACGATATCAGTTCCATAATTTCGATCAAACATTTTCGCAGCAGTCCAATAATTCTTTTCACCCACCATGACGACAGGTTTAAGATCACCACCAGAGAACAGTGGTTGACCTTCGTTGTCTTGCCATGCCCTTGCAGTCGCGATATATTCTTCAACGTTAGCTTCAGTAAATGTACCAGACATTAAGTTGCTTTGTGCAGCTACACTCGGATTACCTGGATAAGTATGAGCAGTCGAGAAGATCGCTTGGCTATCGAAACCGATGTATTGGTTATGAGTCGTAGTGCTGTTCAAAAGAGCAACAGTCGCTTGATGACTCGGATGTTCTGCAACTCGTGCAGCTAGACCAGAAGCGATTGCACCTGCATCTAGAACAACGTTACGAGACATTACGTCAGTTTTCTTGACTTTGACGCTGTTACCGTAAGGAAGACATTGTTTGACTCGAGAATCAAGACCAGCAGCGCTGTCAAGCACTTGTAGGTTATTGAATTCACGAGTGTCTTGTAATAGCTTGACGACAGGCACTCGACCAAGAATACTATCAGTGATATAAATACTAGGAGTTGGACGCACTGTTATCAGATTGTCCATCAATGCTTTGCCTTCTTGCAGCAATAATTGTGTACCAAATTGGGTAGATACGTCTTGCCCAAGTTTTAAGAGTCTTTGTTGCCCATATGTTGAAATTGCCATTTGTTATTTTCCTTAAATTATCGAGTGTACACAGTTGTTATTGAAGAAGCAGAAACAGGAGTGTTAAGATCAAAGTTAACGAGTACACCTTTTGTTGCGTCAACTTTTTCAACGCGACCCATGATTTCGAAACCTACGCCTGACATACCAACTGTATAAGTATTAGTTGTAGTTTCAGCAAAGCATAGTTGACCGACGTGAGAACCTGAAACAGTATTTACTGTTGAGTTTGATAACCAGGCAGATTCGTATAGTACTTGAGCAGTTGCTCCACCAGCGGCATACGCTGTGTCAGCAGTATAATCGATAGAAGGACCCGCAAAGATACCTCGTGGAGTCACTGAACCGCTGAGATGTTTGAGCATTCCGTCGTCTTGACCGATACCGACAGTATTACCTGCCCATAGAGCAGCTTTAGCGGCTGGAAAGTCTCGTTGCGCTCGTTGTAGCCCAACTGTTACTGTGTTTTTTTCTGAAGTAGGTAATCCCATGATATGTTCCTTATGATATTAATTATGTACTAAAAGTTGTGCCATCGAAAACTTGCCTGACGAAGTCTTTTCTTTTAGAAGACGTTTGAATTCTTCGTCGTTTATACGAGTTGTAGGATTTAGTTCAGCGATTTCAGGTTCTTTTTGTTCAATCGCTTTTGAAGTCTTATTTAGGTTACGAGTCATTTGTTTGATTTCAACAAGTGATTTCTTTTGTAACATTTTTTTGACGCTGTCAGCTACATTAAGAGTTGCAAGAAGTTTTTCTTTTTCGCTCTTTTCGCGAGTCTTGACTTCTTTTCGTTCAGCTTGTTTGTAAGTCTCAAGTTGTTTATTGAGTTCTTCACACATTGCTCGTAGACCTTCGACTTCTTCTTTCAATTCTTCGAGTTCAGACTTGGGTTTGTCTTCGTCTTCTGAATCGTCTTCCATGTCTTCAGGTTTTTTGTCGTCTTCAACTTCGTCGTCTTCTTTTGTTTCAGTATCATCGACAACGTCTTCAGGTTTATCTTCTGATTCGTCGTCTTCTTTCAAGCTCTCTAGAAGAGTCGGATCGATTACAACTTCGGGTGCTACTAATTTACTCATAACTGTTTCCTTACTATTAATTATTTGCAGTGATTTTGGTTGCGTTCGTACTACGTCTAAGTTGTCTCGTTCCATACGAAAGAGACTTGCCTTAGGGTCGGCGGGATCATTTGTTAGTGATACACGTTGTATCCCTAGAATTTTCTTCTCCTTATTTAGGAATACTTCTATAGAGAACTTTTCAAATTCTCCGTCACGTATCATCTGTTCACCTTTTGGTGTCCATTCGCAATTGATAGCATAAATTCCGTCGTCTTCTGCTACTAGATCAGATCGCCCGTACGCTATCTTTTTGTCGAGATCTTCTGGAATTTTTTCTTCAGGATCTTCTGAACGAGTCAATAGATGATTACGATCCCACGTAGCTTTTCCTTGTGAACGAAAAAACTCATTAAGTTGTTCTTTAAGAGCAATATCATAGATCATATCACCGGTTGCTGTCGGATTTAGTCCAACTTCAACGAGTTTGATACGAGTGGGTATGTTATTCTGAATTGCCATGTTATTATATTCTTAATTATTTTTCTTCTTGTTTTTCGTCTTCAGTGACTAAAACATATCGTCTGCGTATTCCACCAGACAATCCAATGCTGGGAATACAGAATTCGATAACTTCTTTATACTTCGGTGTCTGTTGTTTCTTCTCGTTCATCTGTAGAGTCTGACTCGGCTTCATCTGTTCCACTTGTTTCTGTTGTTTCTTCATTTATTTTTTCAACCCTCTTTAACTTAATACCATATTGTGCTGCTGTTTCGACAAGATTTTCAATTTCGTATTTGACAAGCGATTTATCAATAACTTCAGTCAATTGTTTGATTGCATCCATACGATCATCAACTTCGATTCCTGACGAGAAGTCAAACTTGATATCAGGCAAATTGATCTGTTTTGTTGGGTAACGTTGTTGAGCCCACAGTCGCAACACCTGAGTTTTAAGAAACTTATTAAGCCATTTTGCGTCTTTTATTGTCAATTGCTTTTCTACAGCATGGTGAACTTCTGCCGCTGCTCTGTTTCCGCCAGCTGAATTTATTTCAGTCGACAACGAACCATGCAAAAATGCTATCTGAAATCTTTGATCGGCATATTTGATATATCCACTATACAATTCTGGATTGACAGTTGATGCCATCGGAATGAGTTCGATGCTTACACCTTCGTTACCTGTCGATGATTTCGATGTTGGAACCATTACGATTTTATTTTCGACTTGATCAACATAAGAATCAAATAGTTCATGTTGTTGTTCGATCGGCATGTCTTCAGGATAATGTATTACTTGTATAGGAGCAGAGAAGTTCTGGGTCGCTTCGATCCATTTCATTTCTGCGACACGTTTTTTATACCAAACATGAGCAAGAGCTGTAATCGGTGCTGTTCGAGAACCTCGATGCCACTTCGAGTCGAACAACCATGCGTCTTTTTTTCCAGAAGTTATCGACATTGAATCGTTTTCGACTTGTTCTTGTTCTGGAGCGAGCTTTTCGTCGTTGTCAACGTTCATGTCGATCGTGACTCGTCCGTCGTCTCGAGTCTGATATGTCCAGCGATCATACAAATGAACATAGTTGTATAACCACATCGGATGTAAACCTTTGATAGTCGGTGTTCCAGCTTTCCATTCGATTGTTCCGATTGCTGTATTTAACAACAACCATTGTGATAACAAATACTCGATCTGTGTCTCTGGAAACGCTGTCTCAAAGTTTTCTTGAACATACAACGCAAAATCAACGTCATCCGGATCTTCTGTTGGAGCTACGACTTGAATATCACATGATAACAATGCATCGATACGTTTTTGTATCGCAAGCTGTACAGTCGTGTCTCTGAACATGTTTTCGTACAAAATTCCGATGTGTTGAAAATCTCCTTCTCCAAACTTTTGAATAGCATTATCGATATAGTCTATCGTTATCTCTGTGCCGATCTGTGTATATTGTTGCCAAACAGCTCGACGTGGAGCATTAAAATATCTGATCGGTAATGCTGAAGGTAATGCGGGTTGATTCGCCGTGTCAACAGTCACTTGTTTTGCTTTTTTGTTGCGAGGCATGCTTATACTTTTAAATATGTAATGCTATTCATTTAAACTCTTTTGAACATCAGAATGTGCCTGTACAGTATGTAAATAGATTAATTGAATTAGTAAAATTAATATATGGGTATACATAAAAGACCATTAACATATATCGAAATTCCTGCGCCAAATGATCCAATTTACGCTAAACTTTGGCCTGAGATCATTGGAACAAAATGTCATATTTGTACGAGTCATAAAGCAGCACCTTTTTGGAGAATAATTGATTGTCCTGAAGGATTTTGTGTAATGCATAAGTGTGATAGGGGAAATTATTCATATAAAGAAAATGGTGGTGTATGTATAAATCCTCTTCATTTAAAAATTGGAACTAGATCTGAAAATATTAAAGATTGCATTAAGAAGAAAAGATTTTCATTTAATAATTGTCCAAAACAAGTAGTAAAAATCGATAGATTTACAAATGAAATAATAGAAAAATTTGATTCTATGATAGAAGCACAAGAAAAAACAGGTATTAGTTTTCAAAATATTTCTGGATGTTGTAGATTTCCTAATAAACGTCCATTTGCTGGAGGATTTATCTGGAAATTTTGTTGAACACTTTTATCGAATAACGTATAATTAACAATATCCTGAACAAACAAATAAACGTTTAATTCGTAGTTTCATTTTTCCCTCACTGATTTCTTTCATCAATTCGAAGAGCCTGCCTGTCAAAAGGGTGGGCTTTTTGATTATGAGAATAAAAGTGCTGACAAAGTGAAAATAGTTTGAATAAAGTCGGAATGTGGCATATAATTATGAGTATAGGACCGAGAGCGGCTATCAAGTCCAGACAACTTGTGTTTTTCTAAACTCCAAAAATTACTAATCATAATACTACAGCGAACGTTCAATTAGTTAGGTTTTTGAACGTTTTGTAGTATGTAGAACTTTATTTGTAAAAGAGCAGTCTCAAGACATAAAATCTAGTATGACCCCATATTTATATCAGTAAGCAGTTATCATGACGTCTTAAGTGATAATTGTGAGCAGAAAAACCTAACAATGCACAACAAAATCTATTATACACTCCCGACAGAAGGCAAAAACCTTTTACCTGAACATTTTATTCATATAAAAGAAAATATGTTTGGTGACAAGTCAATGTCTGACAATGTTGCAATCAATCTTTGCTTATCATTGATCAATTCCCACAATATGGGAAGAGAAGAACTTTGGTTATCAATCGGTTGGATCAACAAACTCGATAATACAACAACAAGTTATCCTGAAACAGTTCGTTGGGTATATGAACAAATCGAAAAGTGCAATAAAAATTTAATTGTTAAAAAAGGTAAAAGCAAGAATGATAAAAACATTCCACTAGATTTGTCAGGTAAGCCTGACTTATCAAAACTTGACTCTGATGACGTATATCGAATAGCTTCGTATGGTAAAGAAGAATGTCTAGCTCTTAAGCCAACAAGAATTTTATTGAATAAACAATTAGAATCTTCTTATACAGAGCTCATGAGTATCTTTGAAGAAGCTTCTCGTCTAGGTACTCAGATTGAGCCAACTATATCGATAAACGAAAATCATTTTGTTAAAATGTCTCTTTTTCATGACGAAAGACGTCAGATGTTCGAATTATATCGACGACATGATCCTTCAATGAAATGTGTAACTGCTGAAACATGGTTACAATCAACAAAAACTTATCGTATAACAACTAAGTTAACAAACAAAACAGTAAAAGAATTAAAAAAATTTGGATTTGATAACGAAATAGATCTTGCTGCTTGTCATCAGACTATTATTTGTAAACGAGCTGAAGAACTTGGTTGTGAACATATAGACGTTGCTAATCTTCGCTCTAACATTGTCTCTGAACTTCTAGAGAAGAATAATAAAGACCTATTATCTTCTTATACAGTGGACCAAGCAACTGAACTTGTTAAACAATGGGAATTGTTAAATGAAGTTGATGTTCGACAAGTTTGTTCATTAAAAGACCCAAATCTAAAGGGTGTTGATATGTCTGATAACACAGATTTAGAATTCGCGATCTCACGTCAACTAGACAAAATTGTTTCATCTCTTCCAACGGCTAGACTGTTCAAAAATGCTTGTCTCGTAGTGCAAGAAGACACCAAGAATAATCTTGAATATAAACAAGGTAATACAGCATCAACAATGCACAAATATTTGACGAAGTTCGAGCAACAAGGAATGTCAGCAAAGATAAATTTCATTGAAAAAGAGATAAATCAAAATTTTGAATGTGTGTGTCGATATGACGGCGTTGTTATAAAATCAGAACTAGTTGAACAATTTTCTAGTAGAATTACGGATTGTGAACAACATATATTTGAAGAAACTGGAATCGCTTTTAAAATAAAAGTGAAGACTTTAAAAGAAAAACTTCCTGTTGAAAAAGTAAAAATGACAAAAGAAATCAATGCTTATATTGATAGATTATTTGCAACATTTATTGATTAAGGAGAGAATAAAATGGATTATTTTGTATGTAACAATTGTGGAAAAACAATTAAAATGTCAGATAAACAAAAAGCTCTTGTTTTAAATGGTTATGAAATTACAAAATTACAGTGCGGCCCGTGTTATTTTGGACAAAGTTCAAAAAATAAAAAAACACGTGTTAAAACAAAACAGAAACGTGCAAAAACTGGTGACTTTAATAAATTATTTTTTGAAACATTTGGTTTAGATCAATCAGATTACATTGAAAAATTACCAAATGAAAAATGGTTACAAGATTTAACAGATAAAAAATTACAAGAAAATAAAATTCATTCACATATTTTAAAACTTGTTTTATATTATCAAAAAGATCCATATCGTATGAAGTGGCAACGAGAACAAATAGAACTAAATCGTATTTTAGATGCGAAATATAAGGAACACGAACATAAATTAGAAGAAGAATTAAAAGAATTAAAATTTGAAGACGAATTTAAGTGGGTGAAAACTTCTGGTCAAGAATTATCAGATGATTGTTGGTTAGAGTTAGATCATGAACATTTAAAAATTAAAAATCTTATTTGTAAAGTAATTTCTATAAACTTAAAAAGTAATAAATTTGTTTGGGAAACAAATGATAAGATTTATGAATCAAAAGTTTATGAAGACGAGAATTGTTCCTGGGTTCCTTGTACAGATTATGGAGGAATTCCAAAACGATATGAATCACGATACATTTATTGTGGAATATTACCAAAGAAGATTTATTCTGATAATAAATCAGACAATTTAAATGAACTCGATTTTCTTGTTGATATGAATGCGGAAAGCGTAACACAATGACATTTAAAAATCGTTCTAATGAACATATCATCAAACGTCGTCTCTCCAATGTACCAAGCGAACACTCTATACAGACTACTGATGACGGCCCACTCGTACTAAGCAAACATCAGCAAGAAATGTGGTGCGAATCATTAAAGAAAAAGCTCGCTCAAGAACGTGAACTAGGTCAAGAGTTGTTAGAATTGTACGCGCATTATTCAGACATGTGGTATTACGTCGACAAACCGCAATGGTCGCTATTTTTTTGATTTATTTTGCGTATGAGTGCGTTTTCAGTACTATTTATATTTAGAAGGACTCTTAATAAATGGAATACTTAATTTATGCGATCGCTTATGCTCTTGGAATTTTAACTGGTTATTTTGTCAATAATAAACTACGACAACGTCATCTGTTTAAAAAAACTCGATCTAGCAAAGGAAAACCAAACAAAAGAGGTTGTATTAAGACAAATCAACTTGGTGTTCGAACTTCTTACAAATCAATGAAAGAAGCAGCACTAGAGAATGCTGTTTGTGTGTCAGCTATTTCACAATGTTGCAATGGACGAGCAAAAACAGCTGGTGGGTGTACTTGGAAATATCTGTAAGTGTCATGTTACTTGAAACACTTCGACGCCGTAACAAACAACCCAGACAATGCGTTATCAACACACCTGAAGCAGTCAGTGAATATCTAAGAAACTTCGCTGCAACACATCCAGATCTAGTTGAAGGTTCAGTTTCAAAACGTACTGATGGTAGGCGTCGTAAGAGGTCACAGAGCACTGACGTTACACCTGAAATAATTGACGAAAGTTTGATATAAAATACTATACGTAGATAGAAAGAATACGACATGACAACAAAACAAAAACCTTATGTATTTCATCCGTTTAAAGAAAACGAGTTTGACGAAGAGTTTATTAACTCTAGTGAAGAAGTTCAAGTAGAGACAATTAATAGAGTTTTAAATCGAGATAAACAACCTCGTGCCCCGCTTTCTGCTATATTTGGACAAAATGCAATTATAACTAAAAATGACGACGGTTCAATATCTATTTCATATCCTGAATAAGAGAGCGAATCGAAATGAGAAATCCTGATGGCTCAGTTATAAATAGTTGCATTGTTTTGACAGAAGCGAAAAAAAATGTATTTGACAAGGAGTTTATTGCTCAAGATCCTGTCGAACAAGTGAGAACAATAAACGAATTTCTTCATCCAAGTCAACCTGTGTTTTCATATGGCGACTTTTGGGCGAATGTTTCGAGTGTATTTAATTTAAGTGGAAGTTACCTGTGAGTGTGTAGGAGATAAAATGCGAACTCCTGTAGGTATAGACAAAAACGGTCGTGTTGTTTGGCGTGAAGAAAACGAAAAAGTCCACGTTGTTGGAGAACTTGCCGAGACGCAAGATCTTACTGGTCGATTTTGTATTGCGATTGTGTTAGCTAATAACCTTAGTCTAGTAGAGATGTTTTATAATAATGGTATTCACGTACAAGGTGGATCACTTGTGTGGTGTGTGTAAAGGAATAAAATGACTCTTGAAGAAGAAAAGGTATTATTTTATCGTCGCATTAATCCCAAAGTGGGTGATTTTGTTTTTGATGCATTGTTTGAATGTGGAATTTTATTATCTTCAGACATTGTTCTTATGTTAAGTTCTAATAAAGTCAAAAGAGTAATTGGTGTACATGGTGTGTAGACAAATCTCCTGGGTTGTATACTAGAACTACAAACTGACAAGGAGATTACAAATGAAATTTACACACAAAGCATATAAGAAGTCACATGGCAGAAAATATCTCATTCTTGAGGGAAATAAAGTTCCTGTTGAAGTACAACTAACTCTTGATAATCACGGAACTTGTATTGGTTTTATCATGGACAATGACGAACTAATCAAGGATACTCAAGATCTAAAAAGAGCAAAAATTATTTCTGTCTATATTCCAGATATGTTTCAAATATTCGAAATAAATCGAGAAGAGAAGACACTAACAAGTAGACATGCTCGATTTATTAACGATCCAAACATGTCAAAGAAAACAAAAAGTCAATTCGCTATTCAAAGCAATTGGGAGAGTAATATTCTAGAGATTTGCGAAATGAATGATTGTATACTTGTTCAAGTGTAGACGTCAAGACCATGTGTTATGATTGATTCATGAACAACGACAACATCTATAATCAACTCCACGAGATCGAAAGCAACATTCCCAAATTTATACTCACTGTGGGTTTAAAACAGTACATTGACATTTCTCGTAAGCAGAAGTCAGCGAGAGTAAACTCGCCGTCGTGTTTAGACGATATTTTATCACACAAAAATAAGACTGATGACAATCGTTTTTGTCGCGTAATTGGGTTTAGCAAAGATCATGTACGTAACTCAATAAATACGAATCAAAACGTTAGGAATGAACTTGAAAGTCTTGTTAAGAGATTAATTTATTGTAGATAAATTTATTTGTAATATACTCTAAGTGTTTAATATAATTAGAGTATATGAAAGCAAAATCTGATCAAATCTTTTTCGCTTATTATGACGCCATTGAAGAGACAGGTGAAGTAATTTATTGTGGGAAAGGAACTGATTTTAGATCTGATCCAAACGTTGAAGCTAAAAATCGTCGTAGTTATAATAAATTTTGGAGAAAGATTGCTCGTAAACATAAACTTGTTCGAACACGAATCGAAATGCTTGATGAAGATCTTGCTCTTAAATACGAAGATTGGTTGATGGAATATTATCATACGTGGGTAGATGACCCACTACATGGTCCTCATGCATGCAATATTATGGGACCTACTACAGGTAATAGTAGAAGTCATTCACAAGAAACAATCGAAAATATTCGACAAACTCAAAAATTAAAAGGTAAAACAGATATTGAACGATATGGAGAAGAAAAAGCAAAAGAAATAAAAGATAAAATTGGAAATCGTACAAAAGGTAAAACAAACATTGAATTGTACGGCGAAGAAAAAGCTAAAGAAATGAGAAATAAATTAAGTAAAGCGAAGAAAGGTATTAAGATAGGTTCTTTTATTGAAAGATTTGGCGAAGAACGTGCTCGAGAAATAACAGAAAAAAGGATTAAAACAAGATATAAGTCTACTATTATTAAAATTGATATGATTTCAAATCAAGAAATTGAACGATTTAACTCAATAAAAGAAGCACAAGAAAAAACAGGAATTGCTACAAGTTCTATTGGTAGATGTTGTCATGGTAAACGTCCTCATGCAGGTGGATATATTTGGAAATTCTCTATTGATGATATTCTCGAGACCACGTGAGGGCTCTTGTGATTAATTCAGGTGAACTTAGGAGTGTGCTTGATAAGCAGGTGAAGAGTATCGTTTACGGGAGATAAACTATTTAAAAGTTATTGCTGTATCAATTACATTGAATTTAACAACACTTAGAATTGGACCACTTAGACCTGAATCTTCTTTAACACCCATTTTTGTTTCAACAGAATCGAGTTCAACTTTAAATCTTTTACTGAATAATTCATTTTCTATAAAAAACAAATTTTCATTATCTTTGTCCCATTTTTGTACTAAAATCTCAGATGCTGATTGATACATTGTCATAACAAGTTGTTTGTATTTTTTGTCACCGACGAAATATTCTCCAAACGCGATATGTGAAATAGAGTTTACTTCGAAACTATCTACAAATCCGCTATGTGTCCAAAAATTAAAACCTAAAGTGCTATCATTCCAACGTAACGGAAACTCTTCTGGATGTAAACGATAATATTCTTCTTGTTCAACTTTGCGTTTAGCAGCTTCAAGTGCTTCTTCAATCGCGACTTGTTCTTTATATTGTTTCTCGATTTTAGCGAGTTGTTTTGCAATTTTTTCAGACTGTTTTGTTGTCTTCGTCGTTTTCATAGAAATCTCTTTCTTGTTATTAATTAGTCATCACATAGAAAAATAAATAAACTATTTTAGTCGTGAGTGTACTTTTCTTCTCTATATAGTATATTTATATATAGATTGGAAGGTAAGGAAAATGAAAACACCTGAATTTAAGATTGGCGATTATGTTACGATAAAGACGAAATATCTAACAAAACAACTGCTACGTTGTCGTACTGAAAATGGTAGCACAATAAGCATGTTCTTCCCACTATATTCGTTTATGCGAGTAAAACAAGTCGTCATTACACAAAAGAAATTGCCAAGTGAAAAAGGCAAAAAATATATTATACCTGATGTCGAACAAACAGATGGGACGATAAAAGATATCTACAGGTGTACAAGAGGTTACAAAGAACGAACCGTTGATGTAGAAAACGTTCTTATTGAAACTAAACGAGGAAACTTTTGGACTACATCAGAACAAATAGATTTCTTTAATATGAATCAACTAGGACAAGCGAAGATCGTACCATGGGTAGAATTATAAGAGGAGAAGCTATGGGATTATTTAATTGGTTTAAAAAAGAAGATATTTACAGCTTGTTAAAACAAGAAAATGAATGTTGGAGAAACAACGTACGTAATAAAGCAATACAATGCATGTATAATGCAGATGAAATCGAGATTAAAGTAAATAAACACTTCATTAACTTGATTTTTTATTTGAAAGATTATGATCACCAGTTTCACATATCATTTTCGAAAATGGATTTGTCAGCAACTCCTACTCAAATTTATGATCAACTACGGAACTTTGATAAAGAAATAAGTGAATATAAAAAAGATCCACAAACCACGATAGAACAACTAAAATTTCAAAAAGAAGATAAATTTAAAGCTGAACAACGATATTATAAAAATCTATATCGCAAATACGACGAGGCCGAACTATGAGCAACTCAACGTATACTGTAAGCTGTAATCGGGAACTCGCTCAATTAATCGACGAGTATATTAGAGAACATAACTTGAATGTAAACCGGTTCCTGAAGTTAGCGATAGAGAAATTGTTGTGTACTCCTGACAATACACAGTAGCCCACCAAGACACTCTAGAATAATCGCGAGCTAATGATTGATAGATTCTATACGTACAAGTAAAATATTTGAGAGTGTCAACTTGTCTAGGTGTAGATGCCTGACGCAAGAGATAAAATAAGATCATGGAAACAAAAAACGATTATAACAATATGATCAAGATACTCTTGTTAGATGACGATCTAACTGATAGCGAGTATTCGACTCTGATGCAATCGATTATCAGAGAACCGGATTATGACATGGAAGTGACCAGCCCTGACAATAGCTGAGTGTAGACGCTAGAACGAAGTGGTATACTAGAATCAAGAAAGGAACAAAACACATGACTTAACTCAACTTAATGCGAGTAGTTCTTCAGGCGTCGCGAGCAGCAGCCGTCTCTAACATTACACACTAAACCCACCTAACGTCTCATGGTGTCGTCTAAGAGCGTTACGAGTGTCGTCAGACATGATAAAGGGAGTAGACTTGGGTGTAGATAGCGAGTCGAAGGCCGCAACAAGAGCGTCATTGTCGTCGTCTTTTCCATTCTTTTCACCACTAAACTGTCGAATTAATCGATAAGAATTGGCTTCCATTGGTGTTTGAATTGAACTATGAGGATATAATATACGACCTTTATTCCAAGCTTGATAACACCCTTGAGCTCTAGCGGCTTTTGATCTATTAGTAACATGAAAATCAATTATTAATCCCTTTTTACGAAGCACGTCATAAGCACTGTTTTCCATGGTTGTACCATACGTTCTTATTACACAACCAGGAGGAACGATATCGAGGATTTCATCTGCAAATCGTTCAAGAGTACAAACTCGTCGGTGTACATGCTTTACCCAAATGTTATGATATCTATCACGAAGGAGGACATATAGAACAGATGCGTCACCTTTACCACTATAACCAACGTCGATACCAGCACCAACAACACCTTCGGGGACCTCCTCACGGGAGCTAAAATATTTTGGTTCATGATCATAGTAACAAGTACCAGCAGAACCAGGTAAATTCTGATACATTGCTGCAAAGATTACACTTTCAGATTCTCTAAGCAAGAGTAAATCAGCTTGTGGATGTAACTTCTCCCAGATAGATTCGTCTATAGTAGTACGACCTGCTGGATCATTCTCTATATCGTCACATAGAGCAGGTATACGAAGCTCTCTAAACCCGAGTTTGCTACACAATAACTCGCTTTGTACATCGAACTCACTAAATCGAGTACCGATACACAACAGAGCTGGATTACCACGTGAAATTACATCAGCGAATACTGTATTACGAATAGTTTGTCGAACTGTTTCAGACTGTGCTTCTTCAAACGATTTGTATAAATCGTCCATGGCGAGTAGAGCAGTGCAGCTTTTACCTGTAATATTCTCTAACCCATAGAAACCTACGAATGCATTTTTACCAAACTTAACCCAATCACTACCGACGATAGGATCAAATCCCAATGACTTTAGCATAAGCACAAAAAGAGGTTTAATTTGTTTAGCTGAACGATCTATAGAATAACTGACGTACATAGAGCGTGAGCCAGGTATTTTAAGTCCAATGTAAATTAGACCAGCAAGTGTCAACGTAGTCTTTCCAGTCTGCGGCGAAATACCAACAACCCACCTGTTTTGCCGGCGATTTCCTTCTGCAATGTCGTCGAGGATAGCTGCGTATGCGCTCAATGGAACAGGATCTTCGATGTCTTTGAACGTATGATCTGTTGTCTGTTGTCCGAACTTCACCAACACGTCTCGACAGCTCCCAAACATTTGATTTTGTTCAACTTTATCTCTCATCAACTTATCGAGTCGTTCTCTTGCTATAGAGAATATCTTTGGAGCTTCTACTTTTGAGTTAATGCTCTTCTGTTTACGAACAAAGTCATGCATAACGTTACGCCTAGTGTTCGCTTATCATTTCATAAGCTTCTATTACAGCACCGCTAGAGTCTTCATTCGACATTTCTCTTAGGAATATTTCAAATATCTCTTGTGGAGTCTTTTCACAGTTTTCTTCGTCGTTACATACTCGTTCAAGAACATTAAGAGTACACACAGCCTGTAAACGAACAGCGTCTTTAAACTTGACAGAGTACTTGGGATCGCTTAACTCTAGAGCCCATCTAGCAGAACCTGGATCTTTAAGAGCGTCTGTGACGAATGTATTCTTTTTTGTAGCTAGAGTAGTAGTAAGTTGTTTGATAAAGTATGATTCAGCATCTGTACAAGGGAGGTCTCTTGTTCTCTTTGAAAGAATAGATTTTAGCTCCGTGAGATTAAGTCCAAGTTCTTCAGCTATATCACCCCAGTAGATCCAAGTGCGTTCCATTAGAGTAGAACAGAATTCGTCAGTTTGTTTTTTTGAGAGACACGACATATATTATTACTTATACGTAATTTAAGATTTTGTCTCTTTTCGTGGGAGACAACACGTTTTTGTTCTATTATCACCACAGACATACTCGATTATTTTGCTTGTACGTATAGGATTTTATATTAAATAGCTCGCGAATATTTCTAAGGGCAACGTGAGTGATCGAGTGTATCGTTTTAAAAATTACCAACATAACTAAATCTTTTATACAAATCTATTGTTTCATTTTTAACTGACATCAAGTTGAGATTTAATTTGTTAGCTTTTATTAAAATTTCTTGCGCCATATCTTGTTTGTGCATATCATCAATTAAAATTGTACCATTTTGTTTTAATTTAGAAACAACAGTTTCAAATTCTTTTATGCGAACTTGTCTATTTCCCAAGTCATAAATGATTAAATCATATTTTTCATCTAATAATTTCCAATTTTCATATAATAAAAACGAGCCAACCAATTGATCTTGAGATTTACAATATTCTATTGTTTTTTGTAACCAAAAATTATTATCATCAACTGATGTTACGTTTTTATTATAAAGTCTTAATGCGAATGAAGAAAACCCACTGCCTAAATCACAAATACACAAATTAGGTGATATTAAATTATTTATAATATATTTTGATGTTTCATATGATAAAGCCGCAGAGTCTATTGAAACAGTTGAACAATATTCATCACGTATTTTTTTTAAGTTTTTCATATGATATTAATTATGAACCAATTGATTTCTTGATATCTTCAAATACTTTTAATAATTCAACAGATTGATAATTAAAGTTTATTTTTTCTTTACTAAAAGATTTTATTTTTTCAAATCCTTTTATTGCATATAATCGTCTAATATCACCATTATTTTTATACGCCTTTTTTACAAGTTCTAATAAATCTTTTTGATCTTTTAAACCTCGATGAACACCATAATGGAATGCCTGCAAATTGTTACATAACAACATGTGATTTCCTTGTATTTTCCTATCAAAAACACAAATATGTTTTTCTCGATTACAATTCTTGTCTGGAGATAACTTGTCATTGTTTAAATGAAATTCAACGTTTCTGTTATATGTATTTAATCCAAAAATCTGTGAATTTGAAATAAAATCTTGTAATCCATATTGCAAAAAATCAATTTTTTCTTGTGTCATTCTT
>Ga0172381_10000877_pt1 | contig 37534 bp, 36 predicted proteins | sample Leawel6488metaG_FD_119754 | JGI IMG/M metagenome (GOLD analysis project Ga0172381, IMG submission 119754) | Leachate microbial communities from a municipal landfill in Southern Ontario, Canada - Leachate well 64-88 metaG | ecosystem: Engineered > Solid waste > Landfill > Unclassified | place... | reverse complement strand
TATCTTCTGAGAAGTACTATCCTCACTTGAGAGCACAACGAACGGAATAGATTTGAAAAGATCGTTTTTCTTAATATAGTCCAGGAAATCTACACCGGACATATTTGGCATATAGATATCAGAAATAATCAAATCAGGTATGTTGCCCTCTTGCAACCAGGCAATTGCCTTTATAGGATCTTCAAAATATATGCAATCGAAAGTTTCAGAAATGTATACTTGAATTACTTTGGCAATCGTCGGCTTATCATCTACAATCAAAACTTTTTTTTTCACGGCAGTCCTATGTTAAATTTAAAATTAAATAATTATGTAAATGTAGAAAAAAGATAACAATAATTATTGATAACTCATAAAATGTGATTCAAAAAAATTAACTTACTTTGAATTTTAGTTTAATTTAATAAATTTATTGTGTCTGGAATGGGTCTGAAATCTGTTAATCTGTTATTTAAAGTTACAATGGTAATTATTAGCATAATTGTGCTGATTTTTAGTATCTTCGGATTGCTTGCTTCAAACACGGATCCCAACAGGAACTCTTTTGTCCCTTTCTTAGGGCTCATTTTGCCGGTTATTTTGTTTATCGCCCTTCTTCTGGTCATCTACTGGTTATTCAATAAGAGTTGGCTATCAATAATCCCCATGCTGGCAATTGTTATAAACTATAATTATATATTTTCCATGGTTCAGCTCAATCCGTTTTCCGGGAGAAGATATGACAAGATTAACTCAAACATTAAGATTGCAACGTATAATATCCACGGGTTCAATTATATATTTAATGAGGTCTCCGTTAATTATATTGCTGACTATCTTGCCGGAGAGGGTGTTGACATTCTATGCATGCAGGAGTTTATGCCACCTGAGATACTCAATATGGAGGAGGTAAAAAGTGCGTTCGATTTTCTTCCTTACTCCTCTATTCACAAAGATTCTCAAGACGAAATAGGGTTGGCAATTTTTAGTAAGTATCCGATTACCAACAGCGCTAAGATTCACTTTGCCTTAACTTCAAACGGGGCACTGTGGGCGGATATCAACTTACCGGGAGGAAAGGTTGTCCGGGTAATTAATGCACACCTGCAGACCACCGGAATGAACAGAGTTCATTACTCGAATATCGAGAGCAGCATTGATCTTATGGGCAAGAATTTTAAGCAAAGGGCTATTCAGGCAAATATTATCAAGTCATTCACCGATACAACAAAAGTTCCTGTAATCTTATGCGGCGATTTTAATGATACCCCATCATCGTATGTTTACAAGAAAGCAAAAGGTAATCTAATTGATGGTTTCAAAGAGGCAGGTTCCGGCATCGGAAGTACTTTTATGCATAAAGCAAATCTTATCAGAATAGATTATATTATGTATTCTAAAGAGTTAAAAGGGGTCAGATATTATTCTAACTCTTTGAAATGGAGTGATCACAATCCCGTTTTGACGGAGTTGGAATATCGAAACTGAATGTAGAGCCTTTCTCCTCTTCCGATATAAAGCTTAATGTACCTCCGTTCCTTTTAACAAATTCATTGCAGAGCAGAAGACCTAATCCTGAACCCTCCTCATTATCTGTTCCGTAACTAGTGAAATGTGATTCTGCCTGAAACAATTTTTTTTGGTCCTCTTCACTTATTCCTGCACCGTGATCTTTTACATGAATTATTATTCTTTCCGGCTCTTCAACAATCTCAACTTCAACTTCCGAGTTATCGTAGCTGAACTTGATCGCATTGCTTATAAGGTTACGAAGAGCGGTTTTTGCCATGTCTATGTCAATTCTTGCAACCCTGTCTGTACTCCCTATAATATTGATTGTAATATTCTTGAGTTTTGCTACAGCTCTTAAAACCTCTACCACACCATTTACAAGGTTCATAATATCTATATCGTCCTGGAATACAGTGTTCAGACGGCCTGTCTGGCTTTTAGTCCATTTCAGAAGGTTATCGAGGAGGGTAAAACTGTCATCTGTAAGCCTGTTAGCCATAACCAGAAGTTCGTACATGTCTTCGTCTATACTCTCCTTTTTAATTCCTGCAATCAGCACTTCCATTACCATACGGATAGATGCAATGGGAGCTCTGAGATCGTGTGCTATAACCGAATAGAGTTTATCCCTTCCAATGATTATTCTCCTTAACTCTTCGGTCTGACTGGATATTAATCTTTTGGCCGCAATTAATGAAATCTGGTGGTTTATACGAGTCAGAAGTTCATCTTTGTTGAATGGCTTCGAAATATAGTCGGCCGCACCAAGTTTAAAACCCTGAACAACATCTTCGGTAGAGTTTAATGCCGAAAGGAAAATCATGGGAATATCTGACTTATTTGGCATCTCCTTTAGTCTTCTGGCAACTTCGTGACCATCCATTACAGGCATCATTATATCCAGCAAAATAAGATCCGGTCTTTGTTTTTCGACAATTTCCAACGCATCTCTGCCATTATATGCTGTTAGTGTCTTATATCCGGCTTTTGAGATTAAAAGCTTTAGCAACAATACATTGGCATCTACATCATCTACAATTAAAATTGTAAAGTCGGAATTATTGATTTCCATCATGATTTGTTAAATATTTTCGAAAATATTCTATAGTCATTCTAAGTCCTTCATCTAACTGTATAGTGGGTTCCCAGCCTAAAAGCTTCTTTGCCAATGAAATATCCGGTTGTCTCTGTTTTGGGTCATCGGACGGTAACTCTTTGCCTACAAGTTTCGATTCGGATCCGGTAAGCAAAATTACTTTCTCTGCCAGTTCCTTAATTGTAAATTCGTTGGGATTGCCAATGTTTACAGGTCCCACGAAGGAATCATCAGTATCCATTACCCTTATCATACCCTCGATAAGATCATCGACGTATTGAAAGCTTCTTGTCTGACTACCACCTCCGTAAAGCGCAATATCTTTATTTAAAAGCGCTTGCATGATAAAATTGGACACAACACGGCCATCATCGGGGTTCATATTGGGGCCGTAGGTGTTGAAAATCCGGATAATCTTAATTCTAACCCTGTTCTGACGATGATAGTCCATAAAGAGTGTCTCTGCACATCTTTTTCCCTCATCGTAGCAGGAACGGATACCTATTGCATTTACATTGCCCCAGTAAGATTCAGTTTGAGGATGAATTACAGGATCGCCATACACTTCGCTGGTAGAGGCTTGTAATATTTTTGCATTAATCCTTTTAGCCAGGCCAAGCATATTTATTGCCCCCATCACAGAAGTTTTTATTGTTTTAATAGGGTTGTACTGGTAGTGGATTGGGGATGCAGGGCATGCCAGATTATAAATCTGGTCCACCTCAACGTGAAAAGGATTTATTACATCGTGTCTGATCATCTCAAAACGGGGGTTTCCTATGAGATGAATTATGTTGTCTTTAGATCCCGTAAAAAAATTATCCAGACATATCACATCGTTTCCCTCTTTTACAAGTCTTGAGCAAAGATGTGATCCGATAAATCCGGCTCCTCCTGTTACTAATATTCTCTTCATATAAATATTTCTTCCATATATTTGACCAGCAAAGAGGGAGTCTCTCTCATATCATCTTACAACCTCCAGAATTTCAACTATGTTAAACCCATTAAACAAAGGTAATAAAAATTATAAAGGTTTTTAATATCTTTGTTTGAACAGATTAAATTCCTATGAATATGTTGGAAATAGAACGCAAGTTTCTGGTAACCGGAGAGTTTAGAGTGTATTCAACTGATTTTAAAACTATTAAACAAGGGTACCTCTCATCCGTTCCAGAGAGAAGTGTGAGAATAAGAGTGAAAGGGAAGAGGGGATTCATTACAATAAAAGGTGCTTCCGGCACCGGTGGAATCAGCCGGTTTGAATGGGAGAGAGAGATCTCTGCTTCGGATGCGGAAGAACTACTAAAGCTTTGTGAGCCTGGTATAATTGAGAAAAACAGGTATGAGGTAGTTGCAGGCTCTCACGTCTATGAAGTGGATGAATTTCTGGGAGATAATATTGGACTTATTATTGCAGAGATAGAACTGAAAAATGAAGACGAGGATTTTGAGAAACCGGAGTGGCTGGGCAAGGAGGTTACCGGGGATGTGAGGTATTATAATACCTGGTTATCTGAACATCCTTTTAATAAGTGGTAGATATGATCAATATTCAGACAAAAAAACACGATAGATTTTCGGTTGAGTTCAAGGTTGGCTTTAAAGCAACAAATCAATCCGGGACAAATGAATTTACAATGAATACCTGGATATTCATTCCCGACCGCTTGGATATTAACTCTTCCACATACTCAAAAAATCAGTTTTACAGAGACTTACATTCACACATAAGGCTCATTACTCCTACATTTCTCTTAAGGGAAATTGCGCAGGGGGAGGCTCTTCCCATGACCTATCTGGAAAGGGCATTTATTAAGATGGCCAATGACCCTACTCATAAGAATATTACTGAATATGAGTATCATATAAAAATGTTTGCTGCAATTTTCAAAAGTTCTCTGCGGGACCATATATACTACATAATTAAACCTTTGGCAGATGAGAAAAGGTGTGAGCTTTGTGATGAACTTGTAAACAACCTCAGGTCGATTCTGGGCAGATACAGGGCACTTTCAAAAATTATAAGTGTCCCTACCGTGAGCAGTGAGGTGTTCGGGTATTATCAATTTGGTGATGAATTCATAAGTAATATTTTGCAGCGACAGGTTTTCAGATTGCTGGACTTTTTAAAAACCAGTCTTCCTGAGACATATCTGTTACACAAACAGAAATTCATCGATCTTATTAAAGAGGAAATCGCATACCGTTCCAAAATGGGGTATTCTGTTGTAGAAAAACATAATTCCAATCGAAACCGAGATCTTGTATCCAGGGCTGGCGCACTAAAAAAATATGCGGAAAGTGAACTGTTTCTGACTGCAGACAAAAAAAAAGATGGGGTTTTGATTGAGCAGATCTATTATAGTATAGCAGCTGGAGCATCGATGATCTTTGCAACCGCTATCTCTTTTTCTTTTCAACAGCGTTACGGGAACTTTACAATGCCACTGTTTGTGGCTCTGGTAGTCAGCTATATGCTCAAAGACCGTATCAAGGAATTGATAAGGTATTACTTTGCACATAAAAAAAGCCGCCGATTTTTTGACAATGTCACCACGGTCAGCATAAATGATCATGTTCTCGGCTGGAGTAAAGAGGGTGTAGACTTCATAATGCAGAAAAGGGTGCCACGTGAGGTTATGAACATCAGAGACAGGACCCCGCTGCTCGAATCGGAAAACAGAAATTCGATAGAGAAAATTATTCTCTACCGGAAACTTGTACAGTTAGACAGAAAAGTTCTGAACGACAACTCCCAATATTATATTAGTGGTATAAACGATATATTCCGGTTTAACCTTTCATCCTTTCTTCTTAAGACGGACGACCCGGAAGTTCCACTTTTCATTCTGTCTGAAGAGGATGACTACGAAGAGATCTCGGGTTCCAAAGTCTATTACCTCAATTTTGTGATACAGCTTAAATTTGGAGAGACAGAGGAGTATAAGCGATACCGGGTAATTTTTAACCGGACCGGTATAAAAGAGGTTGAAGAGCTGAATAGCTCCTCAACTTTCAGTTCTTAATTGAAGCGATATCCTTTATTGCATCAATAGCGGCATCTACATCTGCCTCGGTGGTAAATGCTCCAATACTCATTCTTACAGTACCATGAATATCAGCAGTACCAATCTGTTGGTGCACCTTTGGAGCACATTGCAAACCGGTTCTCACTGCAATATTATAGTCTACATCCAGCATTGTGCCCACATCACCGGCTTCAAAGCCCTTGATGTTAAACGATAATACCGGATTCATATTCTCCTTACTGTTTGCACAATAGGTAGTTACCCCTTCTGTACTTTGAGCTGCTTTGCGAAGTTTGTCCCAAAGTTCAATTTCACGATTGTGAATATTCATTACCCCCTGTTCTGTGATCCATTTAACTCCGGCATAAAGACCACCGACGCCAAGCAGATTTAAGGTGCCGTATTCTAAGCGGTAAGGATACTCTTCCAAATGGCCTGGATATGCAGAACGGACGCCTGTGCCGCCGGCACGGGTATGTTTAATATTAATTCCCTCTCTGACATATGAGCCACCTATTCCGGTAGGGCCCATCAGGCATTTGTGACCGGTAAAGCAGTAGACATCCACGTTGCAGGCTTGCATGTCAAAATCTACCGATCCGGCACCCTGACTGCCATCCACTACAAATATCACCCCCTTCTCCTTACAGACTTTTCCAATTTCTGCCAAAGGCTGGATTGTCCCCAAAACATTGGAACAATGAGTTATAATCACAAACTTTGTGTTTTTCTTAATAGCCTTTTTTATGTCATCGGGGCATACATATCCGTTTTCGTCGAAAGGAACATACGTAACTTCAATGGTTCCCTCCTGCTGGTGAGCATAAAGCGGTCTCAAAACCGAATTGTGTTCCAGGGTGGTAGTCACCACGTGGGTTCCTTTTTCAACTAAACCGTTTATTATAAGGTTTAGGGAATCGGTTGCATTATAGCTGAATGTTAATCTGTTGTGATCTGTGCCACCATTAAAAAGTTTAGTCAGCATTTTTCTGGTGTTATTTACGACCTCTTCTGTCTCAAGGGCGGCATCAAATCCGGAACGTCCCGGACTCACCCCTTTGGTCCTGTAAAAAGTATTCATAAAATCATAAACCACATTCGGTTTCGGAAAGCTTGTAGCTGAATTATCCAGGTAAATCAGTTTACTCATAATAATTATTTATATTAATTTGTTTTTGTAATTATCAACGCATCTGCGACTACCTCTGAAATGGTTTTAATCTGAACGCCCAATTTGTATGTATGATTAAGCTGTGTCAACTGGTCCACACAATTATGGCAAGGGGTAATAACCACTTTTGCACCTGATTTTCTAATCTGATTTGCCTTTATCTCTCCTATTTTCAGCCTTCTGTCGTTATATTCGCTCATTGCCAGTGTACCACCGCCACCGCCACAACAAAAGTTGTCGTTTCCATAAGGATTCATCTCAACAAAGTTTGCAACAGAACTCTTAACCACAAATCTAATCTGCTCCAGCAAACCCCCGTTTCTTACGAGATTGCACGGGTCGTGAATTGTACAGAGCTCTTTGTTCAAAGACTTGTCCAGTTTTATACTGCCATGACGGATATATCTTTCGATAAGCTCTACTGCTGTTATGGTCTCAAAGTCATAGGCTTTCTTAAGATAGTTGGGACCTTCCCATCTGTTTGCTCTGGATCCGTGTCCGCACTCTCCCAGAACTAACCTTTTGCCCCTGAGCCGAAGAACCTCATTGTAGAGATTCCTGGCAATCTGAGTTGCCTCCGCCATGTTGGCGTTGAAGTATCCATAGTTCGTAACGTCGTAGTATTTTGAAGAGAGCGTCCAACTTGCATTTGCTGCGTAAAATATCTTTGCCATAGCCGAGATCGATAGCGGAAAGAACTTAGGTTCTCGAGGATTAAGGGTATAGAATATATCCTTGTCCATCTCATCGAGCGGAATTCTTGCTCTCTCGTCCTGCATTTCATCTATGAGCTCCTCTTCCATCCACTTGATTGTATCTACAAACTCCCCTGTAGGGATTCCCATATTGTTTCCGGTGGTAATAGCAGCATCCACAGTAGATTGAAGTGTCTTTGGAACAAGATCCATTGCAGCAAGCATTTCCCTTCCTTTCTTAACGATAAAGGGAATGTCCACCCCAATGGAGCAATGCTTGACACACCTTCCGCACATTGTGCAGGCACCGAAAAGAGAATCTACCATCTCCTCCGCCATAGGTTCGTCCAGCACCTTTGCATTTACCAGAGCAGGAGCGACCCTGCCCATTGTTGTGCAATATTTTCTGTATATAGAACTTACAAGGTCTATCTTTTTTGCAGGTATGTACTTTGCCTTCTTAAATGTGAGGTAGTACATACAGCTTGTGGCACATAAGCCACATCTTACACATGCATTGAGATGAGTGGTAAGTTTACTGTCCGAAGTGGATCTCAGAAGGTCGATTGCCTTCTCTCTTTTATTTATGTCTATTTTCTCCATAATCTCTATCCGGTGATTTTTGTGGCCATGTTCCCCTCCATCCGTAGAAGAAACCTAAATGATATCTTGCAAAAAAGAAGTACATAAGATGTTTGGTCTTTCCTACAGGCAACCATAGAAAAAACAGGGTCATTATTACAAAGTATACAACCTTCGCAGTAGAAAAAATCATGAAAAAGGCAGTCACCAGCTGGGTCAGCGTGGTAATGATATTTGATAAATAATCATCGGGACCGGACAGCGATCTAAGTTCTTTGTTGACAACTCTTTTTGCCAGAATCAGCAAACCAGACAATGAGGTAAAAAAAAGAATTCCCGCAATAATTAACGTGAAATGGGTTAAAAAAGAGAGGTTAAATGGAATTTCAATTCCGAAAATAGTCATTACCATAAATACTATAAAAAGCAGCAGGGTAAGAAACGTTCCGATATGATAGATAATGCCTGCAGTATAGGTCGGCAGGTGAAGATATGCAGACTCTTTGTTGCCGGGGGCCATTGCTTTTACAAAAGAATACAAAACAGCTCCCTTTATATCTCCCTCCCTTTTTGAGAGATCTTTTGGGGAACCCATTTTAACGAGGCAAAGAAATTGAGTAAGAAATATAAACAAACAGATTGTGGAAGCTATTAAAGCAATCCATTCATAACTCTCCATAATTGTAATCTGTTAAACGCAGCCGTCTGGTTTTGGTAAACCGGCTACTCTGCAGGCACCTCTGGCCGGACCTAAAGGGAACAACTCATATATTTCACGAAGTTTGAGGCCGGTTTCCTGGCAAATGGTGCGGATCATCGGCGCATTACCCTTTTCTTCAAAATTTCTTCTGATAATCCGGACTATAGCCCAGTGCTTTTCTGAGAGTTCTTCTATACCATCAGATTTTGCAAACAATTTTGCTACTTCTTCGTTCCAAATTACAGGGTCTGTTAAAAATCCATCTCCATCAACTTCAAATACCTTTCCTTCAACTTCAAATGTTGCCATATTTAATTATATTCTATTATGTATTAATAATAACTACGAAGTTATATAAATATTTTTCTACTTCAAAGAACTTTATTGTTATTTATTTGTTAGAAAAACATACAAATTATCACAATTTATGACAGATCAGGATATAGCGCATTCTATCAAATTACGCCCGATTGCAGAAGTTGCAAAACAACTTGGAATAGACCCCGACGAAATAGAGCTTTATGGCAAGTACAAAGCAAAACTGCCTCTGAAATATATAAACCGGGCCAAGTTCGGTAAACTTATACTTGTTTCAGCTATTTCTCCGACACCGGCAGGAGAGGGCAAGACTACCGTTTCAATCGGTCTCTCGCAGGCCTTGAACCGTTTAGGAAAACGATCTGTGGTGGTTCTCAGGGAACCATCGTTGGGTCCTGTCTTTGGAATAAAGGGGGGGGCAACAGGAGGAGGGTACTCCCAGGTGCTGCCGATGGAGGATATAAACCTTCATTTTACCGGAGACTTTGCAGCAATTGAAAAAGCGCACAACTTGCTGGCCGCACTTATCGATAACAATATCCAGAGTAAAACCAGGTCACTTAACCTGGACCCGCGGACAATCTCCTGGAAGAGGGTGATGGATATGAACGACCGGTCGTTAAGGTCTATAGTTGTAGGGTTGGGTGGAATTACCGATGGAATACCGCGGGAGACCGGGTTTGATATTACCGCAGCCTCGGAAGTAATGGCTATTCTCTGTCTGTCAAATAACATAGATGATTTGAAGGAGCGTTTGGGGAATATTTTTATTGGTTTCACATTTGATAAAAAACCTGTATATGCAAGAGATCTTAAGGCAAACGGAGCTATGGCAGCTCTACTGAAGGATGCTATAAAACCAAATCTTGTACAGACAACCGAAGGTACTCCCGCTATTATACACGGAGGACCGTTTGCCAATATTGCACAAGGGACCAACTCCGTATTGGCTACACAAACCTCTTTGTCTCTGACAGATTATACAGTCACAGAAGCTGGTTTCGGATTTGACCTGGGGGCGGAAAAATTTCTTGACATCAAGTGCCGGAGCGCAAAGCTCTCGCCAAATGCAGCAGTTTTGGTCGCTACGGTAAGGGCACTTAAATATCATGGAGGACAATTGCTCAAGGATATCAGAACCCCGAATGTGGAGGCCTTGGAAAAGGGTATGGAAAACCTTGAAAAGCATATAGAGAACATTAAGTTGTTCAACCTCGCCCCGGTTGTTGCGGTAAACAAGTTTACATCGGATTCGCAGGAGGAGCTCGATTTTATTGTCAGGTTCTGCAATAAAAAGGGTGTTCCCGTCTCTGTGGTTGATATATGGGGAAAAGGGGGAGCAGGAGCAGAGGAGCTTGCCAATCTGGTTTTGGATGCCTCTGAACACTGTTGCCCTAATTTTCTTCCTCTCTATTCTCTTAATGAGAGCGTGGAGCAAAAGATCGAAACCATATCAAAGAAGATATACGGGGCCGAAGCTGTCGATTACACTCCGAAAGCTAAAGCCAAACTGACAAAGATAGCCTCACTTGGACTTGGCAATCTCGCAATATGCATGGCCAAGACACAAAAATCCCTCTCAGACAATCCTGAGCTTCTGGGAAGGCCAAAGGATTTTGTTATAACTGTGCGCGATATCGAGATTGCATCTGGTGCGGGGTTCCTTATTCCGATTACTGGAGATATAATGCGTATGCCAGGACTGCCGGAGGAACCCTCATCGGAGAGGGTAGACATAGACAACGAAGGTAATATAACAGGGCTCTTTTAGCCCAGTCCCTTTTACTTTTTCCTTTTGTAAAGCTCCTCTTCAATATCGGAAATCGAAATTTTTTCATTCTTCATCAATACTAACAGGTGATATACCAGGTCGGAAATTTCATATATGAGTCTCTCCTTGTCGCCTTTAAGCGCCTCGATTACTGTTTCTACAGCCTCTTCTCCCACCTTCTGGGCAATTTTTGCTACGCCTTCGTTAAAAAGGGTTGTGGTATAGGAACCTTCCGGCATATTGATGTGCCTTCCCTCTATTGTCTTCGCAAGTTTACGTATGAAACCTTCGCTGTTTTCGCTCCCGAAGCAACTGGTTGTCCCTTTATGGCAAACCGGGCCGGTCGGTTCTGCCCTTATCAACAGCGTGTCTCCGTCACAGTCTGCATCTATTGTTTTTATTTTTAAATAATTCCCGCTGGTCTCTCCCTTGGTCCATAATTGCTGTCTGCTCCTGCTGTAAAATGTGGCAAAACCGCTCTCTAAGCTCAATGCAAGAGAGCCTTTGCTCATATAGCCCAGCATCAGCACCCTGTGTGTCATATCATCCTGAACTATTGCTGGAATCAGTCCGTCTTTGTTCTTTTCGAAATCCAGTTCATTAAAGTTTATCATAATCTTACTTCTATTTTATTTTTTCTTAATTCGTTTTTTAATTTGCCTATTGTAATTTCGTTATAGTGAAATATGGAAGATGCCAGCGCAGCATCGGCACAGTTTCCTGAAAAGAGCTCGACAAAGTGTTCTACAGACCCTGCCCCGCCTGAGGCTATAAGTGGAATGGACAGTATCTCAGAAAGCTTGTGCAGCTCCTCACAGGCGTAACCTTTCTTGGTTCCATCATGATCCATGGATGTGAAGAGAATCTCCCCCGCACCTAATCTCTCTGCCTCCTTTGCCCACCAAAAGAGTTCCAGCTCCTTAATCCGGCTTCCGCTATGCGTTACAACCCTCCACTTGCCATCAATGAATTTTGCATCGATTGCTACAACCAGAAACTGAGAACCATATTTGCCAGCTATACGGGAGATGAGGCCGGGATCCTTTACTGCGGCGCTGTTGATGCTGATTTTGTCTGCTCCGGCCAGAAGCAGGACAGAGGCATCTTCCAATGAGGAGATGCCACCCCCTACTGTAAATGGTATATTTATGTTTCTTGCCACAGAAGATACCAGTTTGAGAAATGTTCCCCTACCTTCAATTGTTGCGCTTATGTCTAAGTATACCAATTCATCGGCTCCCTCACTGGCATATTTCATTCCCATCTCCACAGGATCTCCCACATCGCGCAATCCCAGGAAGTTTACCCCTTTTACCGTTTTGCCCTCCCTTACATCAAGACAGGGAATAATTCTCTTTGCTAACATTTTCTCAACTCCTTAAGGTCTATTCTCCCCTCATATATCGCCTTCCCAACTATAACACTGTCTATTAAATTTCTGTCTATCTTAATCACGTCGTCCAGAGAGGAGATGCCTCCGCTTATTGTAACTCTCAGTTTCGGGAAACGCTTCTTAATCGTGTAGTATTTCTCGTACGATGGACCAGAAAGCATTCCGTCCTTTGAAATATCAGTTGATATCAACTGCTCAAGCCCCTCCTTGCAGAACATCTCAATTGTATCGTACAGGGATTTGTCTGTCTGGGTTTCCCATCCGTCAATAGCCACCTTTTCATTCCTGAAATCGGCTCCCAGTATCAGTTTGTCTGCACCATAACCCTTCAGCCACATAATAAAAAGGTCTGGGTCGGTAATGGCTACGCTTCCGCAGATGATCCTGGAAGCTCCTGCACTCAGAATGCTTTTGAGGGATTCCTCACTCTTGACGCCACCACCATACTGGATATTGAGCCCGGTAGATGAAGATATCTTCTCAAGAGTTTTAAGATTCATTGGCTTTTTTGATTTTGCCCCGTCCAGATCTACGATGTGCAATCTTTTGAACCCGTAATCCTGATACATCATCGCAACATCCTCCGGGGATTTTGAGTAGACTCTCTTTGAGTCATACTTACCCTTTGAAAGTCTCACACACTCTCCCGAGATTATATCTATTGCAGGTATTATATCCATATTCAGTCTATTTTAATGTTTATAAAGTTTCTGAGAATACGTTCTCCCACGCCTCCGCTCTTTTCGGGATGAAACTGAGTTCCGAAGAAGTTTCCTGAATACAGAGCAGAACTGAAATCAGTTCCGTAACTTGTAGTGGCAATTGTCGCCTTCCCTATGGCCGGAGCAAATGAGTGAACGAAATAGAGGTACTCTCCCTCGTCTATCCCTTCGAACAAAGTGGTTTTGAGATTAGTTATGCTATTCCATCCCATATGAGGGACCTTAAGACTATCTCCATTAAGTTCCTCACCCTTCAGTCTTAAAACCTCGTTTGAGAAAATTCCCATACAGGAGGCTTTTCCCTCTTCGCTGGAACGGCACATAAGCTGCATTCCTATGCAAATTCCCAAGACTGGAACCTTGAGCGTTGGAATCAGTTTGTCCAGCCCGGTTACCCTGAGATTTGACATTGCAGACGAGGCCTCTCCCACTCCAGGCAAAATTACTGAGTCTGCCGCCTTAATCTCTTCCGGGGAGCTGGTTACAACATACTCCGCGTCCAGACGGTCAAGAGCACATGTAACGGAAAAGAGATTTCCTGTATTGTAGTCGATTATTGCAATCATAATACACCCTTTGTAGTTGGCAGTTTATAGCTGAATTTTTCCTTTCTCACGGCCATTTTCAATGATTTTGCAAATGCCTTGAAAATTGACTCGGCTATGTGGTGGTCATTTTCTCCGGTTGCCGATATATAGATTGTCGATTTTGATGATACAGCCAGTGAGTAGAAGAAGTGGCGGAACATTTCGGTCGGGAATGTGCCAATATTCTCTCTGCTGAAAGTGACATTCCAGTTGAGATATGCCCTTCCCCCAAAGTCAATTGCAACCTGAGCCAGCGAGTCGTCCATCGGAAGTACAAAACCATATCTCTCAATTCCCTCCTTGCTGCCTAAAGCCCCATTCAGCGCCTCTCCTAGAATTATTGCCACATCCTCTACTGTGTGGTGCTCATCTACACTCAGATCGCCCTTTGCTGTCAACCGCAGCGATATTCCTGAGTGGAAAGCCAGCTGGTCCAGCATGTGGTTAAAAAATTCAATTCCGGTTTCAATTTTAGAGTCGAATGAGCCGTCGATGTCCAGCTCGAGCGAAATATTTGTCTCTTTGGTTATTCTGCTCATAGATATATATCTTGTAACCTCGGTCTCTTCTCCTTTCAGAATTTGTAAAACCCTCTCATTTTCAGATGTCAGGCCAATTGTTAGTCTTAGGCAATCACCACACAACGGTTGCGAAGAGCGGTCTCTCACTACAACTCCACTATCAATCAGATTATTATAAATCTCATTTGACTCCTTGAATTTCACCAGAAGAAAATTGGATCTACTTTTGAAAACCTTTTCCACACAAGTCAGCTTGGACAGCTCTTCTGCCATCTTCTTTCGTTCCGAGATAATCATCCTTATTCTCTCTTCCGGTGTAGATTTCAACAGCTTCAAGGCTCGCTCCTGAGTGTCGGAGCCAATATTGTAGGGATATTTCACTGCTGATAAGAGAGAAATAATCCTTTCATCTGCAAAGGCAAATCCTATTCTAAGTCCTGCCATTCCCCACGCCTTTGAAAGGGTCTGCAATACAATCACATTCGGAAATTCGTTCAGTCGGTTCAAGAATCCTTTACCATCGGCGAAGTCTATGTAGGCTTCATCCACAACAATAATTCCACTGAATGAGAGGGCAATTTTTTCGATTGCTCTATTATCTATCTCATTACCTGTTGGATTGTTCGGCGAACAGATAAAGGCTAGCTTGGAATTGGTGTCGGCGGCACTTAAAATTTTATCTGGATTGAGGGAAAAATCCGGTTCAAGCAGCACCTCTCTGTATTCGATATTGTTTATCTGCGACGCCACCTTATACATTCCGTAAGTTGGCGATATAGCGATAACATTATCCCTGCCCGGCTCGCAGAAAACCCTGTAAAGAAGATCTATCGCCTCATCGCTGCCGTTTCCTATGAATATATTCTCCTGAGGAACCGATTTGATTTTGGATATTATCTTTTTAAGGTCGGTCTGCCTGGGGTCTGGATATCTGTTCACTCCGTTCTCATATGGGCTCTCGTTGGCGTCCAGATATACCGAAAGTCCACTTTGCGCCTCGTCTCTTGCAGTTGAGTACGGGGTCATGCTAAGTATGTTCTTCCTTACAATGTTGTTATAGTCCATTTTGTATCTCTTTTAATCTGATTTTAACTGCGTTTTTGTGAGCATAAAGACCCTCTGCTTCAGCCAGAATTTCGACTGTCTTGCCGAGCCTCTGCAAACCGGTTTTGGAAATCTTCTGATAAGTTATCTTATGAAGAAAAGAATCAACCGATATTCCTCCCACGGATTTTGTCCAACCGGAAGTCGGTAGGCTATGGTTTGTTCCGGACGCGTAGTCTCCGGCACTTTCAGGTGAGTAGTTGCCCAGGAAAATGCTTCCTGCACTTTCAATTTTGTCTGCCACGATCCATGGATCCTCTGTAGAAATCATAAGGTGTTCCGGGCCATAGAGGTTTGCAAATTCAACCATTTCATCTTCTTCTTTCATAAGCACTATCTTACTGTTCTTAAGCGATTCCATAGCTGCGTTTTGTCTTGGAAGGGAAGCCAGTTGGGAGTCTATCTCGCTGTTTACCTTCTCTGCAATCTCCCTCTCGCTTGTCAGAAGAAAAAGCTGTGAATCGGGACCATGCTCTGCCTGAGAAAGCAGATCCGCTGCTATAAATGACGGGTTGGCGCTTTTATCTGCGATTATCATCAGTTCTGATGGGCCGGCAACCATATCAATTGAAACTGCAGTGCTCACATAGAGCTTTGCCTGGGCTACATAACTGTTTCCCGGACCAAAAATTTTATCTACTTTTCTGATACTCTCTGTTCCATAGGCCATTGCTGCTATAGCCTGAGCTCCTCCCGCTTTTATCACCTCGGATATGCCCAAAAGGTTTGCCACATAAAGGATCAGTGGAGATACCGAACCGTTCCCTGCCGGAGGGGTAAAGAGTGTTATCTCTTTACAACCCGCTATCTTAGCCGGAATTACAAGCATCATAACCGTAGAGAAGAGCGGAGCAGAACCTCCGGGTATGTAAAGTCCAACTCTCTTTACCGGGAGCGACCTTTGGCAGCAAAAGACCCCCTTCTGTGTTTCCAGCTCTACACTGCTCACTTTCTGTGCTTTGTGAAAACGCGTAATGTTCAAAACAGCCGAATCAATTGCCCTTTTCAAATCTTCATCTACCGCATCAGCCGCTGATTTAAACTCAGATTCAGTTACATAAAATGAATACGGGGCGGTACCGTCATATTTCAAAGTCAGCTCCCTCAGGGCTGCATCTCCTCCCGCTCTTACCTTGTCCACTATTTCAGCAACCCTCATTGCCATCAACTTACTCTTTTTCTTTGGTCTGTAAGCTATTTCGTTCCAAAGAGCCCTTTGAGGAAAATTCAAAATTTCTATCATGGCATCATCTTTTCAAGAGTTAATACGAGAATTCCTTCTGCTCCTATAGATTTCAACCCCTCGATTTTTGGCCATAGTTGCTTTTCATCTACTACAACATGCAGCGAACACCAGCCTTCCTGTGCCAAAGGTAAAATTGTCGGACTCCTCATACCCGGCAACATTTTGGTTGCCTCTTCCACCCTATCAAGTGGCAGGTTCATAAGTAGATACTTCATTCCTTTGCTCCTTTCGACAGCCTCAAAGCGGATAATCAGCTGGTTTAAAATTTCCCTCTTTTCACTCTCCATGTCGGAATTGGCAATTAATACCGCCTGTGAATCCATTACCTTTGCAACCTCTTTGAGTCCATTTGAGATTAATGTCCCGCCAGTACTTACTATATCGAAAATTGCATCGGCCAGCCCCACAGAGGGGGCAATCTCCACCGAACCTGTAATCTGGTGAATCTCGGCAACAACTCCATTCTTATTAAAAAAATCTGTAAGTAAATTCGGATACGATGTGGCAACTCTCTTTCCCTGAAAGTACTCAAGTCCGGTATAGTTCTCACCCTTTGGTATGGCTAGTGACAACTTGCACTTACCAAAGCCCAGATTATGTACCCTCTCTACCTTAAATGAGCGTTCCTCAACCTCATTCAGCCCCACAATGCCTATATCTGCAACACCCATTGAGACAGCCTGGGGGATATCATCGTCCCTTAGAAAAAGTATCTCCAATGGAAAATCACCACACTTGGCAAGTAATTTTCTTTTACCCTCTTCAACAGAGAGTCCTGCTTCTGCAAGTAGCTCTATACTCTCTTCGTTTAGACGCCCCTTTGCCTGAATTGCTAGTCTTATCATTTTTGTTTGGGTTTTATGGAATAAAAAAAAGGGCTCACCGTTTGGTAAGCCCTTTTTTTATATATTTTATTGTAAGTCTTTATGAAATATATGCAAACAGATTACGCAGCCTACCATTTGAATGAAGGTGATGATGATGGATTGCGTGTGTATTTGCAAAAAATGACACTATGTCTCTTTTTTTCGTTTGAGCAAAGGTATGCAAAAAAATTCCTGTCTTCCAAATTTTTTTTGGCGTCCCCATGTGCTAATGTGTTAATAAACATGGATACTACCCTGGGCAGATGGGAGATAACTTACGCCAAGCCAGGTAATCATAAGCAGAATTAGCCCGAGAGGAATAATCCAGAGTATGATTTTGAGGTTGTAACCTGCCCTGCGGGAGTGAATATACACCAGGAATGTAGCGGCGGTAATAAATGCCCATATCTCTTTTGGGTCCCAGGTCCAGTAATCTCCCCAGGCCTGCTTTGCCCAGATTGCACCCATAAGGATACCAGCAATAAGAAATGCAAGACCTATGTAGACCAGATCATCTATCATACTGATGAGTTTATCCTGACTACGGGAGTGTCCCAAGAGAGCTATTAGTGCAGCAACTGTAGCTGCGCCCATCATTGCGTAGGCGAGTATATAGACTGTAACGTGAGGGACAAACCATATACTTTGAAGGGCCGGCATAAGATTTTCGTTATGTATCTCAGGTTTTAAAAGGTTAATTATTATAAAAACCGATGAAATTAAAGTACTGTACGCAACTAACCATTTGTATCCCCAGCGAAGGTAAGTAAGGTAACCCACGAGCACCAGAAAGAGAGAGTACCATAAACGGGTTTCTCCCATCGTCTTTAGAGGAGGATGGCCCAGATCAATCCAGAGCAAAGCTATGAACGAGGCAAAGAGTGTCAGACCCGAACAGATAAGAATATCCGAAATAGCTCTTCTTCTGATCAGATAGAGCGCTGCAACTCCCAAAATCCATAAAAAGAGTGACCCCCCCGCAAAATATATAAATTCATTCCAACTCATCTTCTGGCTCCTCTACAGAATAGTGTCATTACTCCCGTAAAAAGCATAATAATTCCGGCATAGGCCGGTATCAGCCAAGGATCATATACCAGCTCGAATACAGAGTAGTCGGAGTTTCTGCCCATTTGAGTGTTGTATGAGTACTGATAGATTTTCCATTGTCCAATTGTGAGGGGGTGATTCACCTGTATGATCCCCTTTTTAGAAGCCCCCCCCTCTTTGAATACCTCCACTTCTGATGAAAAGGATTTTGGCTCGGGATATGTCATTGCGATACAATATTCATCCGTAAGGTTAAGCACTTTATGAGACTGGAAATAGTTTCCGCAACTTACCCATCCTTTGTGCTCATCTCCCGAATTCTCATTAATTGCCTCTATGTATGCTGCTGGAGCATATTTCTTTCTGTCTATAATTGAATCAACAATTATGCTCCATTCCCCTAAATGTGATTTGGAGTTTAACTTTGACTCTGAATATTGCGGTTTGCCCTCAGGAAGGAGCTCGCCTGTCTTTCTGCTTACCAATGCAAGTTTTGTTTGATACTCCTCTATTTTAAAATCTGTAAGCTGGACTGCCACAGGAAGTTCCACAACAACCCCGGTTTTTGTGCTTCTCCCCCTCCATTCGATATCCCCCTGATCTACCTTCATAAAATATCTTTCCATATCGGCAGAACCGAAGCTTGCAGAGAAAAGCAGGATAAACAGGCCAAGGTGGTTAAGCATGAATCCGGTATCTTTCAGTTTAAATGTTCTTATCCTGCGCCCGATAACGAGTGCAAGATTTACAAGCAGCATAAGGTATGTGAGTACAAACGGCCAGGAGTTTTTGACGTTGTTTTCCGGGACCAGCCCCATAATAATTGAGAGAATAATCAATACAGAGATAAGAATTATCGAGATGCTCAACGTTCCGAACCGTCCGATAGCATTGGAGGGCCTTACAGCCATCAGTACAATAAATATAAGCAAAAAAATAAGATTTACAGGAAAGGCCAGTATAGCAAAATCGAAAGCTCCCGTAACGAACTGCAGAGCAACTCCTGCAAATGTTACTGCTAAAATGAATGTAACCTCTTTTATAAAAGTCTCTGGTTTGCCTTTGCTTTCTTCTCTATCCATTTCGAGACAATCAATAACCCAGTTCGTAATCCAGATCTATTGCAGATAACCCCTCATTCATCCATTTAGGCATTGGCTCTTCCTTAAGGTAATGGTTAAAAAACTGGAACATTCTCTTTTGAAAATCGACCTTGTTTCCCAGCTTTTGCGGCCAATGCACCTCTCCTGTATAATTCAGCAGCCAGACAGGTTTTTGAAGTCTTTTAAGAGCTATAAAATACTCTATTCCCTGATACCATGGAACGTGTCCGTCATGGTCGTTGGCCATTATCAAAACCGGGGTTGTAACCTTGTCCATAGTGAATAATTGAAACGATCTGCTAAGACCTGTTCCCCAACGTATTCCCCCGTATGCACTAAACATATTTACAACCGGTGCACCCGATTCAATTGCCGAAAAGAGATTTGTTCTGGTGGCCATATAAGCAACCTGATATCCTCCCCAACTATGACCCTGGGCTCCGATTTTGCTTTTGTCCACATAACCGGCATTGAGGATTTTGGAAATCCCCGGCATAATACAGTTATAAGCACTCTCGCCTGGGCAACCCTCTTTGTATATAATATCGGGGTTGAAGATAATATATCCGTTACTTGTATAGAGATGGTAATCTACTGTTGACCTGTGGGCCTCGGGTATTCTGTATGAAAAAAGAGTGCTCGAATTCCTCTCGTAGAAATTTACTATCATAGGGTACTTTTTACCTGGAACAAAATCTGCAGGTTTATAAATTACCCCCTCTAACTCTTTTCCGTCCAATGATACCCACTTCACAAGCTCTGCCGTACCCCAGTTGAATTCGTCTTGTTGCGGATTTGCATTGGTTATCCTGATTGACTTTTTAAATGTAAGATCGGAAAGATAGATATCAGGAAACTTTTCGAAGCTCTCCAAGGTGTAAATTACCTCCCCGGAATTCTTTGCCTTCATAGGTTCCGACAACATAAACAGGCCGGATACAAGCTCTTTTGGGAATTCTCCTTTACGGTTGCTGAGAGAATAATATGCGCTTCCTTTTGTTCCCTGGTTGAATCCGCTAAGCAGAAAATCGTTGTTCAAATCAATGAATTTATTCTCCTTATCCAGATTCAAATATCTGTATACTATGCCGTTTTCACGTCCGTTTGTTGTAATTTTCACTGGGGCCCGTCGTGCGCCCGGATCTACGCTCCATATATCGTAGCGGTCATAGATGAAAATTTCTTTCTCACCCTCGCTCCACCCTGCAAATGAGTATGAGGAGGGCCAATCGGTATAGTCATTTTCTTCATCGGCAGCCTTTATACTTTTTGTATCTGTGATTTTAGCCAATTCGCTTCCCGCAATGGAGTATGTATACCAGGAACTGTCGGGAGCATTGTACCAAAGAAGATATTTACCGGCCGGCGAAACGAGAACATTTGCCAGTAGTCCCTCCTTAATCAGGCTGGATCTTCCCAAAGCAGTATTGATAAGATAAACATCGTACCTGCTCCTTCCCTCCCACATCTCCTCCAACTGGAATCTCTTGTTGGTTGTAGCCAGAACATAATCGGAATTCCCCTCATCCATAAGAGTAACCTCCGGTATCTCCGGCTTGGCGATCTGGAAGAGATTATCCAGAAGAATATTATATACAGCAAGGTAAGTTCTCTTTAGTTCGTTTTCCTTGTCCACAACCTGCTGGGTGAACTGGATCCCCTCTTTCCAGTGCCATATGTTCACTTTTGGAAAGTCGTCCTTTGCCACAGAAGTATCTCTCTGTCTCTCGGGAGGAACTGTCCCAAAATAAAGCTTACTTCCATTTTTAGAAAACTTCATGTCCCTGCCGGCCGAGAGTCTCCAACCTTTTGGGAAACCTGCACATCCGGAAGTTGCAACTACTTTTAAGCCTTCTCCCCTGTTCCAGAGAGACAGGGTATCTTTTATCATAAGTGCAGCATTTTGTCCATTTTCAGACACAGCGCTTTTCAACACACTTTTCCCTCTGCCAAATATAGTGTCTGCAGACTCTTTTACTGCGTCATAAATGAAAACGCTCCCTGGATTTGTTATCAGTACAGATGCCGTACCCTCTGCAGGTAAGTACTCAATAATCTTTTTGAAACTCCTTACAGCTTTACCGTCAATCCGTGAAACTGTGAGGAGAGAGTCTTTTGTCTTATAAACTATGTAGTCACTCCATTTTGGAGGTATTTGGTATGAGACTAGGCTATCAATTACTCTTGTACGGTTACCGGCAATATTATAAATGTGAATAGCCTCTCTCTTCTTATCTCCTCTCTTGAATATCAGGTATTTTGAGTCTGCACTGAAGTTAATATTTGATGCCGAATCTACCGAGAGATATTCCTTTCCTTTGTTATCGAACAACTTGACGACAGAGGCTCCCTTCCACGGTTCGTATCTGGTTGCTATCCACTTGCCATCGTCAGAAATTATCTTCTCAGAAATTGTGTTCCACTTGAGAAGATCGTCCACTGTAAGCAGTTTTTTTTCTGTCTGGGCATGTAGCAAGCTGAAAAACAACGTAAAGAGGGTAAAAGTTATTAAATATTCTCCCCAGAAGTTTCTATTTTGGTTGAGTTCCATAATCTGTTTTTATAAACAAATATACTCAAAATCTCCTCGGATTTCTTTATATTCGCAATATGAAGAACTATAGACTTATAAATGCTTTTGAAATCAAGCAGTTAAAACAACAGCGATGCCATTCGGAAGATTGGTCAAAAATATTTGTTCATCCTGATTTCAAACCCGACCGGGTTTGGGATGTAGATTTCTCGGGAGATATCAAACTTGGATCCTTCACTTCTATATTTGAACTCTCCGGCGGAGTAAAGAAGCAGTCCGGAATCAACGACGCCAAACTTCATAATGTGTCTGTTGGAGACAACTGCTGTATCGAGAAGATTCACAACTATATTGCCAATTACGATATTGGCGAAAACTGCATTATTGAGAATGTAGACAAGATTGTTGTGGAGGGACGTTCCACATTCGGAAATGGAGTAGAGGTATCCGTTCTTAATGAAACCGGAGGCAGAGAGGTGCCTATCAATGATAAACTGTCTGCCCATTTTGCGTATATTATTGCATTATACCGACACAGACCGGAACTGATCAAAAAAATGAACGAGTTGGTTACTAATTATGCAAATAAACACGCATCAGATAGAGGTTATATTGGCAACTTTGTAACCATAAGTAATGCTGGTTCAATAAGATCTGTTAAAATCGGTGACTTTGCCACAATTGAGGGAACCACGCTTTTGCTAAACGGAAGTATCAACAGTTGTGAGGCGGCTCCTGTCTATATAGGACACAGCGTCAGATGTGAAGATTTTATTATAAGCTCGGGAGCTTACATAGATGCCGGAGCAACTTTAAGCCGTTGTTTTGTAGGTCAATCCACCCTTCTGAGTCATCATTATTCAGCATCAGATTCACTCTTTTTCAGCAACTGTCACGGCGAAAATGGAGAGGCCTGTTCTCTTTTTGCTGGCCCGTATACTGTAAGTCACCATAAGTCAACCCTTCTTATAGCAGGAATGTTCTCTTTTATGAATGCAGGCTCCGGTTCAAACCAGTCCAACCATATGTACAAGCTTGGCCCCATACATCAAGGAATACTTGAACGGGGTTCAAAAACCACATCCGACTCATATATTTTGTGGCCATCACGGATAGGTGCCTTTTCCCTGGTAATGGGCAGGCATGTAAACCACACGGATACAACTTCACTCCCCTTCTCATACCTGATTGAGCAGAGCAATACCACATATCTGATACCTGGGGTGAATCTGAGGAGCGTTGGAACAATAAGGGATGCTCAAAAGTGGCCAAGACGGGACAAGAGAACCGATCCTAACAAGTTGGACCAGATAAACTACAACCTTCTTAGTCCCTATACTATCCAAAAGATGTTAAAGGGCAGATCGCTTTTGCAGGAGCTGAGAAATGTCTCCGGAGAGACTACCGATATATATTCATACAAGAACACAAAAATCAAAAACTCATCTCTGTTGAATGGGATAAGGTTTTATGAAATAGCCATAAACAAGTTTCTTGGCAATTCGATTATCAAGAGGCTGGAGGGGATTGAATTAAAATCGGACGAGGCTATAAGGGCGGCACTTAAACCGGACACGGTTACTGGTTCTGGCGAATGGCTGGATATTTCCGGCCTTATAGCTCCAAAAACAGAGATTGAGAAGCTTATGGATGGCATTGAGAATGGCTCAATCGGAAAGATAGGGACGATAAACGATTTTATAGAGAGGCTGCACAAGAATTATTACTATTATGAGTGGACCTGGGCATACAATAAAATCAAAGAGTTTTACGATATAGATCCTGAGCAGATAACAGCCCAACAGGTGAAGAATATCGTTTTACAATGGGAGAATGCAGTTGTAAGCCTGGACAGGATGATATATGAAGATGCCAGAAAAGAGTTTTCCCTCAGTTCAATGACAAGCTTTGGTGCCGATGGCGACCAGAATGAGTGTAAGCAGGATTTTGAACAGGTGAGAGGGGTGTTCGAAGACAATCCTTTTGTTCACGCAGTACTTAAACACATTGAGGATAAAAGTGCTCTTGGAAAAGAGCTTATCTCCCGAATTTACTTAAGTTAGTAAAACCTCCCAATAGTACTATAATGTCACCCGATTTAAGCTCCAAATCTCCCTTGTTGGAATCCATCACTCTTAGTTCCTGGTGGGTAACCCCAAAAAGATTTGGCACATCTATCTTTCTCTTTAGGCAGATGAATTTTACATTGTGCTCAGATTTGAAGTTGATTTTTGAGAGCTTTATCCCGACCAGTCTTTTTGGAAGATACATCTGTACAATGTAGGTGTCCTCATCCAGTTTGTATGAACTTAGATAGCTGCTAAGTTCCAGGGACATAGCATATTTCTGAGCAGCATCCTTCTCCGGGAAGATAATGTTCTCCACCCCAAGCGAACTTAGTACAGTGGCGTGAATATCACTTACTGCCCTAACTATCAATCTTTTTACCCCATATTCCTTGAACAGGGCATAAGCCATTAGTGATTCCCCAAACTCTTTCCCTAGAGCGATAATCACTCCGTCTGAAGAGTTTATAGGCAAAGCAGTCAGGCTGTTTCTGTCGGTAACATTGAGGCAGATTGCCACCGATATTTTGGATCTGATATCCTCCACTCTCTCAATATTCTTATCTACACCCACCACCTCGTAACCCATTTGGGTAAAGCGTTCTGCCAATACAGAACCAAAGTTTCCCATGCCTACAATAATATATTTCATAACCAATCAATTTATTAACTTATAATAATATCTGCTTTAGGATAACTATATCTCTGTTCTCTTTTTGTTCTGATAAATGCAGACAGGAACGTTACCACGCCTATTCTTCCCGCAAACATTAAAAGACTTATTATCAATTTACTCGCCGGTTGCAAATCTTGTGTAATCCCCATTGAGAGTCCGACTGTGCCTATTGCCGATACAATTTCGAAAAGAATTTTGTCTGGGGAAAAATTTGGTTCTATGGATACTATGGCTATTTCTGCCAGTAAGATAAAAATTAAGGATAAAGTTACTGTCGCAAAGGCACGGGTAATGGAAAGCGAAGAGATCTCCCTTCCAAAAAATTCTACCCGTTCATTCCCCTTTATCAGATGGGTCATATTTCTTATCATAAGGGCAAAAGTGGTAACCTTTATACCACCTCCCGTAGATTGCGGAGCAGCGCCAATCCACATTAAAACAACTATCACTATAAAAGTAATCGGTTTAATGGTGCTTAAATTTGTAGAATTGAATCCTGCCGTTCTGGGCGTAACAGCATGGAAAAAGGCCTGAGCAAGTTTATCGAAACCTGTGAACTGAGAGAGCAAACCATTACACTCAAAAATGAGAAAATAGAGAGTACCGGACAAAAGCAGCAGACCCGTTGTTCGCAGAACAATTATTGAGTTCATATCCCAGTCACGAGGGTATTTTCTGTATTTTCTCCCCTCAAGAACCCTGAAAAACTGATGCAACCTGTGATGAAAAACCTGAATTATATTTGATAATATAGGGAAACCAATACCACCTAAAATTATTAATATGGAAATTATAACATAGAGCGGTGAGATATTTATAACCATAGGATCGGACAGGTTATTGGTAAGGGTTGAGAATCCGGCATTGCAAAAGGCAGAAACTGCGTGGAATATAGCAAAGAATATTTTGTCAAATTCACTCATTTCCAAGTGCGGAGCTGTACAGATATAGATTCCCACGGCTCCGGCCAGTTCGATCATAAACGTTACGGTAATAATTCTGGTAACAAGAGGGATAAGATTGGTGCTTCTGTTGCCTGATATTATGTCCTTTATCATATACTGACTGTTAACAGAGATACCATCCAGAAAGAAAAGAGCAAAAAATGTAGTAATTGTTATTACTCCCAACCCCCCCATCTGAATAAGCAACATAATTGTAATCTGCCCACTTAAGGTAAAGGTTTCGTGAAATGGCAAACAATTGAGGCCAGTTACACACACTGCAGAGGTTGTAGTAAAGAGGGCATCTACAAAATTGATCCCATTGATTGTGGAGTTTGGAAGCATTAAAATAGTTGTTCCGATTGTAATCAACAAAAGAAAACTGATTACGAATATTTTAAGAGGATTCGCATTTACATTGAGAACCGATATCACGTCTTTTGAAATCTCAACAAGCGAAAAATAAATAAGCACTCCTATAACAATCCAGTATGAGTATTTGAAAGGGATTCTCTCAAATGTATCCGTAGAGCCAATCTTGTACACGAGTATAAAAGTAACCAAAAGTAAAACCAGGGATATCCACTCCATTTTGGTTCTTTTTTTTACAAGTTCGTCAAAACTGAAAATTATACGGACAGCAGAGATCAGACTCAGAACAAGGAGCATTATTCTGAAAATTGAGAAGAAGATCACCTTCTGCGCGAGAGTAACCGTAAAGCCAATATTATACCCTACCAAGAGAAGAGTTGCTACACTGCAAAAAAAGGCTATCCCCGTTGAAGCCATCAACAGGGGAGCCCTTGTTTTGTTAAAAAACGCCCTTACCTTGTAAAGAAAATATCTCACTATTTAACCATCAATCTTTCTCCGGCGTCTTCTTTTACCGCTTTTTTCCATTTTTCCGAATAACCGGGTTGCATTGGAAATTCCGGAATGTTTTTACTGTATCCGTTGTTCAGGAAGCAATTGTTTGTATCCTGTTTCTTAACATTTCCATCGATATATTTGACAAGCAGGTACCTGTCCAGAGCCACCCATTTTTCAAACAACTCCTGTGCTGTACTTACAGAATAATCTGTCAGAAATTCTCTCGTCTTCTCAGGTGACTCCTTATAAATAGCCATAGCTGCAGCATCGATTGCTGCAGTTCTTTCTATGGCAGTAATTTCGTGTTCATCTCCTATTTTTCTGATTTCCGGAGCCAGTAAATCGTATCTCAGATAAGCAAAGTTTGTGACCCGGTTAAAAAGCCAGAAAGCTGATGTTGAAGAGTAGGTGAGCATATCGCCGTTGCCTACTCTGAAACACTCGGGAACTCTTACCGAACTTGTATAAATAGGAGTTAGAGCAGATGTCGCTGCATCATCCACACCAAACCAGAAAATGCCACCAATTTCATCTGGAAGCCAGTTACGGGATTGTGCCACCATCCAGAAACCTGTCTGCTGAGTAGCAATTGCCCGCTCGTTTACGTAGCTTACACCATCTACTTCAAAGGTCATCGGTCTCCATCTGTAAGGAAGAGCGTGTCCGCCTGCGCCAATGTCCTGAGTCATATCCAAAGCGGTTCCGTCGAAGTGGTCCCTCATAACATCAGCTACCATTTTAACTGTAACTTTTTCTTTTGGCTTAATATAGAGCGGAAGTCTGTTTTTTGGATTTTGTCCTGTTGCATAGTCGAGGTATTCTGTATAGGGTTTGTCACCAATCATTCCACCGCCAAGAATATTGAATGCGGACCATACTCTGGATTCACAGCCCCTCATTCCGCTGAAATTAAGTGGATTATATGTATCCGAAAAACTAAAATCCTTGTCTGGCCCCTTGTAGAGACCGTTCTCCTTTGCATAAGAGATCACATCCGGTGCATAAAGACAATTTTCGGGATCATTCAAAGGGAACTGAGTAATTCTGGCCTGATTTGCATGAGCAGAGATGTATCCGTCAGGAATGCGTACTGCAACCCACAAAGCCCCTTTATTGGCATTTTTGCCATTGACCATTTTCACCCCTTTTCCAACCATCTCAAGAATCCAGACTTCATCTTTATCTGCTACGGAGAAAGATTCTCCTTCGGAATTGTATCCGTACTCTTTAACAAAATCAGCCATTATTTTTATGGCCTCCCTGGCACTTTTTGCCCTCTGCAGGGTAATATATATCAAGGAACCATAATCGAATTTTGCTGTAGTATCCACCAGTTCTTCACGTCCGCCGAATGTAGTCTCTGTAATAATAACCTGATGTTCATTCATATTGCCGACAGTGTTGTAAGTCTGTGCAACCTGAGGTATATCGCACAAATATTTGCCTGTGTCCCACTCGTAAATCTTCATCATTGTCCCGGGGGCAAATTTTTCGCCCTTTGTAAAGTAAAGCTCGCCATAAAGCTGGTGAGAGTCTGCAGCGTATGTTACCATTACAGAGCCATCCTTAGAGGCCCCTTTCGTAATTAACACATTTGTACAAGTACTTCCCACTTTTGGCGTTGCCATCAAAAGCAAGAGAGAAAAAACCGATAAAAGAGACTTTTTCATTGTTAATTGTTTGATTTGTTTCTGCAGACAAAGATAAACTAAAAAACGATGATTTATAATAAGAGGATATGACAGACTTTTTGTTATCCTCAAATTTTTGTGCTGGCTACAAAAGCGTTACTCCAGCTGCCGCAAGTTTAAGCTTCTCCATCTCGGGCCAGATACTTACCTGCACCTCACCTATGTGCCGTTTTTTAAGCATAAACATACATACCCTCGATTGTCCTATTCCTCCACCAATGCTCTCCGGCAGCTCTCCGGCAAGCAACATACTGTGGAAAGGAAGCAGAGACATACCGGCGCAACCTCTCTCCACAAGCTGGCGAACAAGAACCTCTCTGTCTACCCTTATCCCCATTGAGGAGAGTTCGAAAGCACATTGCAAAACAGGGTGCCAGACAATTATGTCACCATTCAATCCAAAATAGCCATCCTCGTTAGGTGTACTCCAATCGTCATAGTCCGGAGCACGACCCTCGTGTGGTTCTCCATTGGAAAGTTCTCCGCCAATTCCGATAATAAATATTGCTCCATACTCCCTGACCGCGGCAGATTCTCTCTCCTTTGCAGTAAGAGAGGGATAACTCCTCAGAAGCTCTTCTGAATGGACAAAGGTTATCTCTTCAGGCAGAACAGGCTCTATATTAGGGTAATTCTCATACACAACCTGCTCGGTAAACTTAAGTGCAGAATATATTTTTTTAACCGTCTCCTTAAGAAAACCTAAAGTCCTCTCCCCGATCAAAATACGTTGTTCCCAGTCCCACTGATCCACATAGATGGAGTGAAGCGCAGTAAAATCCTCATCTGGCCTGAGCGCCCTCATATCTGTCAGAATCCCTCTGTTCGGCTCCATATCTAATTGTTTCAAACGTAAGCGTTTCCATTTAGCCAGAGAGTGTACCACAACAGCTCTTTTATCATTTAGGGCTTTTACCGGAAAAGAGACAGGTCGCTCGACACCGTTAAGATCGTCATTTATCCCTGTTCCGTCCAGTACGGCTATTGGTGATGATACCTTAACCAAACTTAACTGTCTGGCCAACTCCCCGGCAAATGTCTCTTTGACAAGTGTAATTGCCTCTTCTGTTCTTAGAATTTCTTTTTTCATTTCCTTAGTTTTTAAGCATAAAAAAAGCCTCCCGGAATGCGGGAGGCTTTGCTATATATTTTGTTAATAATTTACATATTTAACAACAATAGCCTCCCCGCCCGAATCTGATTATTATTCGAGTTATTATTAAAGAGATTATTACTATTGTTGTAAAGGGCCATAGCGCTTTTTAAGTCGTTTTACGGGTGTAAAAGTATACATTTATTTTTAATTGTCAAAAATTGTTACTATATTTTCGATGGTTTTTAAAATGTTAGAGGAAAAGTTATGAAATCCGCTTCAGAAACCGTTGACAGACAACCAGCAGCAGCCGGGAAGTTTTATCCCGCAGCACCTGACAAATTACAACAAGAGCTCGAAAACATCTTTGCATCTGCAATACCTAAAAGATGCAATAATGTAAGAGCAATTATCTGTCCACACGCCGGATATATCTATTCCGGACAAGTAGCTGCATCTGCTTTCAACCAGATTGACGGCAACGCCGTATACAAAAGGATATTTATAATAGGATCTTCTCACCAGGTTTGCTTCGAGGGGGCCGCGGTATATTGTGACGGCGATTTTCTGATGCCATATGGAAAAGAGAGGGTAGACACAGTATTAGGTAAAATGCTGGTTGCCACGTTCCCGAAAATCTTTACTGCCGATCGCGGCCCGCACCAAAATGAACACAGCCTCGAGGTGCAGCTTCCTCTTCTGCACCATGTTCTCAAAACAGAATACTGCATTGTACCTATAGTCATCGGCACTTCCAATCCGGCTCTCTGCAGGGAGATTGCCTCAGCATTAAAACCTTATCTTACTCCGGAGAATTTATTCATTATAAGTTCAGATTTTTCCCACTATCCAAATTATGCAGATGCCCAAAAGGTTGATGCCATTACAAAAGAGGCAATTGTCGCAAATAATCCTGAAATCCTTTTAACCACTCTCCGAAAGAGCGAAGGGAAACGTATTACACATCTTGTTACCAGCCTATGCGGATGGACATCGGTACTTTCACTACTCTATATGACCACAAACAACGATTCACTTGAATACTCTGCAATAGACTACAGAAACTCCGGCGACACAGAGTATTATGGCGAGAAGAATGGTGTAGTAGGATACTGGGGCATTGTAATTTCCGAGAAATCAGTCTCCGACAATGATTTTCAACTTTCAGACAAAGACAAAGCGGCCCTGTTGAATATTGCCTGGGAGTCGGTTAAATCGGCAGTTCTTCAAGGTAAAAAGGAAAAGATTAACCCCGATGACTATTCCGCTACCCTTAAAACAAAATGCGGTGCATTCGTAACTTTAAACAATAAGGGCAGGCTCCGTGGGTGCATTGGTAGAATGACAGGTGATTTTCCTCTGTACAAAATGGTTCAGGAGATGGCAATTTCTGCCGCATTGTACGATTATCGTTTTCATTCCGTGAGACCGGAAGAGCTGGCAAATATAGACTTAGAGATATCGATACTCTCGCCCCTAAGAAAGATAGACGACATTGCAGAGATTCAGATTGGAAAACACGGCATCTATATAGAAAATGGAGTCGACTCCGGTGTATTCCTCCCGCAAGTGGCTACTGATACAGGCTGGAGCAAAGAGGAGTTTCTGGGACACTGCGCGCGTGATAAGGCCGGCTTAGGTTGGAGCGGCTGGAAAACAGCTGATATATATATTTTTACAGCTACCATACTCCGGCAATAACCTTTCCGCAGAAACTGCACAGGCCCTTTTTTATATAGTTACTCTTAACCAGATATCCTTCGCGTTTTACCACCGTTTGTCCGCAGTTCGGGCAAACGGTGTCTTCTCCGTGAAGGCTCGGAATATTACCTATATAAACGTATTTTATTCCGGCTTTTTCTGCTATCTCTTTGGCCCTGATCATACTATCTGCCGGGGTAGGCTTCAATTGTGAAAGCTTGTAAGTGGGAAAGAAACGGCTGAAATGGAGAGGCGTATCTGCAAATCCGTTTCCGGCAAGCCATTCACACATTGCTTTAACCAATTCCGGAGTATCCGACCAGGTGGGGATAATTAAATTGGTGATTTCAAGCCATACGCTCCTCTCTTTAAGTGTTTTCAATGTATCCAACACCGGCTGCAACCTTCCACCTGTCAATTTGCGGTAGAGCGAATCGTCGAAACATTTCAGATCGATGTTGGCGGCACTCAAATATGGGCAAAGATCGAGCAGAGGCTTTTGGTTTATGTAGCCGTTTGAGATCAGTACGGTTTTCACCCCCTTTTCATGGGCAATTTGAGCTGTGTCGTATATGTATTCGTAAAAAACTGTCGGCTCGGTATATGTAAACGCAATGCTGTTTGTATTGTGAGCCAATGCCTGATGCACTACTTCCCGAGGCGTCAGGTTGTAATGATCCAACTCCCGGGGCGATGCCTGTGAGATGGACCAGTTCTGACAATTGAGACAGTGAAAGTTACATCCTGCCGTGGCCAGCGAATAGATTTCCGTTCCGGGGGAAAAGTGAAACAGAGGTTTCTTCTCTATCGGGTCAACCGAAACTGAACATGGATTTCCGTAAGCCTGAGTGTATAACACTTCCCCACTGTTGATTCTGGTTCTGCAAATTCCGGTTTTTCCTTCCCCGACAATGCAGTTACGCGGACAAAGAAGACAGCGTACAGCGTTTGTGTTGTCCGGAAGCCTCTCCCAATAACTTGCCGGATCGTTTTGTTGTTCCATAATTTCGTGAATATAAGCAGCAGGCACCGCGTATTACATAATTCCAACGGCTCTTACCGGCGATCCGTCGCTGTTCTCAATTTTCAGTGGTAAACAAGAAAAGAGAAATGGAAGTCCGGTTAGCTGATCCAAATTACATAGATTTTCGACAATTACTAAATCTTTGTTAAGCAATATTCTATGGTTAGGTAAACCAGCTGAATCAACCGGGTCAACCGAAATGCAATCAAATCCTATACCCTTTATATTGAAACTGCATAGCCATTTTACAGCATCTGCAGAAAGGATCGGAAAACCGATAAAATAGTTTTCAGTGCCCCATTTCTTATCCCACCCGGTTCTGAAAATTATAAAATCACAACCCGCAATTTCTGCAGAGTATTTTTCTAAACACTCTTTCTCAATAATACCAGTTTTACACTTTGTTACGTCAATCACCAATCCTTTTCCTATAAATTTATCAGCATTAAACTGATCCAGAGTAGATCTTCCCCGAAGAATATGCCCCGGCGCATCAATGTGTGTCCCTGTATGTGAAAAAAAAGAGATCCGCTTTTCTGCAAAGCCATCTTTTTCAATAGTGGTAGCATCAGTTATAACCGGAGGTTCTGTCCCGGGGTAAACCGGCATGGTTGAAGAGATTGTTTGAGTCAGGTCTATAATTTCCATATATTCTGCATATTACTTTTTATACGGACAGGTTTGCTTTTGGCAGATATAGCCGACCACCGTCACGGGGCAGGATGTTAGAGCAAACACAACACATCGTTAGCAGTAAGTAATTTCTATCGGACAAATGCTACCGGATTGCTATATTCCGGTTTTTCATTTATTATTTCGAAGAAATTCTTTAACAATCGGCTCTGCCTCCTTTAGGTCCGATTCATTAATATAAAGATCAATCGCAGAAGGAATTCCACTTGCAAACCCTGCTGACACGCCCGACTGAAAGTCATTTTTAACCATAGAAGGTATTCCGGTTTCTTCTAATTCTGCCCTAAGAAGATTAACAGCAATTTCGCTACCGGTAAAAGCTTTAATAAGATCGTTTTCTTTTTTCATTTTCCGCAAACCTAATTTCTTCAATTCGTTTCCAAATATTTAATTAATTGAATAATACCTTCCTGATTGTCGTACTTTACATCATGTTTTTTGACATAAGCCTTGAATAAATTCCCCTTGTCATCATATAATTTCATCAATTGTCTCATGTTGATAAACTTGTTTAATTCCCCATTTCTCTTTAGCCAATAATAAATGTGTGGTTTTACTACATAACCATCCGGCAATTTCAACTCATAAACCATACCTCCGGTAGTAAGCGAAGAATATGAAGTAGTGGCTGAAGTGTAAGATGTCCCTCCGTATGGAGCTGGTTGGCCTGGAGGAATTACGCTGCACACGTGCTCTGTATACAGATCACATTTCGAATGGTATATTAATTCAACAACACTGGATTCTTTATTCCGGTTTTCATAAGAACAACTCCTTGGGTAAATTCAGGAAAAAGGTAATGGGAAAGTTCAGTACCTTTTACTTGTGAATATGACGTGGTAAACGACAAGCTAAAAATCAATAAGTAAAAAACATGTTTCATGGTTATAGTCCTTTAATTATGAATGATTCTGTATGAGCTATTTACTCAATTTATGATCGCTTTCAAAAATGTCCAGAATCCTTTTGTCATTTCGTTTATCGGGTATCGTCATCTCTGGTGATGGACCCGGGTATCCCAATTCAACTTTTAACCTATTATTTATATCAACCATAATCGGATCGATAAACAACCAGTCGCAAGTCGCCGAGGAGTAGCTCGGCCAGAAATATCCTGTATATACAACCATATTATTAGCTTTTACAGCAAACGCTACTCCATGAACCGAATGGTTTATATTCTTGATAGCCGTTTTAGCTTTGTCCGAAATTTTAAATGTGAATTTACTTGAATCATAAGATAAAAAGTCAGAATATGCTACCAACGGTTCGGCCTTGGTAACAATTGTTGACTCATCTATCTGTTTGGTATTTCCAACTGTTTTGTAAGAGTCCAGAAGATACAACTCCACAAAACCGGTTGTAGGATTACTATTCCCATTTTTATCACAACCCGTAATAAAAAATCCAAGTATCCCAACTATGGAGATAAAAAAAATATTCCGTTTCATATCTGATATATTTAGAGGTTATGATTATTCTGCATTAAATTTATAAATATTTATCCAGAATACATTCACTTTGCAGATTTATTTACAGGCATTCTAAATTCTTGAAGATTTTTAAAGAATCTTTTAGTTTTTACAAACTATGGGCGTAGTTTTGTCCGGTAGGTCTGCTCGAAATATTTAAAATACATAAATAATTTGTAATTAAACTCGAAGTCGTAGTTGGTGCTTACGTTGTAATCTATATAACTTTCAATCCTTCTGTCTCCTGTGGAATAGCGGCGGTTCCACTCTTGCACATACTGGTTATTCAAAGACTGAAGATAAGAATTGGAATACTGATTTTTGGAAAAGTTGTGGCTGTTTAACCAATAATCAAATCCGGGATCAAATACAATAAGCTCATATTCGGTTGAATCTTTTACCGATGTTGTATCTCTTATGCCTAGCCGGCCTGCTCTTGAATCGTTAATTTCCCTTTGTGTAACACAAGAGAACATAAGTACTGATAAAAGAGCTAAAGCTGAAATTTTTAATATTGTTTTCATCTCCTGAAATTTTAATATTAACATCTGTACAAGCAATAAGTTCACACGACTATAATGACCAAGTCATTCGTGGTATAACATTTGCACAAATTGATATCAATCAGCGCGTTGCCACGAATGACTTGGTCAGATCTCTGGTAAAGTGGATTACATCATTCCACCCATTCCTCCCATTCCCGGGTTGGCCATTGGTGCTGGATTTTCCTCTTTCTTCTCAACCAATACACACTCTGTGGTGAGAAACATTCCGGCAACTGAAGCGGCATTTTCAAGGGCGATACGGGCAACCTTGGTAGGGTCAATAACGCCTGCTTTATGGAGATGTTCAAATTTATCTGTACGGGCATTGTAACCAAAGTCGGCTTTACCCTCCTTAACCTTTTGAACAATGATACTTCCTTCAACACCAGCATTCTCCACGATTATTCTGAGCGGCTCCTCAATTGCGCGGGCAATTATTGCAATACCTGTGTTCTCGTCTTCATTATCACCCTTTAGTGTTTTAAGAGCTTCTATTGCACGGATATAAGCAACACCGCCCCCGGGTACGATACCCTCTTCAACCGCAGCACGAGTTGCACTTAAGGCATCATCTACACGGTCTTTCTTCTCCTTCATCTCCATTTCAGAAGCAGCACCAATATAAAGCACAGCAACACCACCGGCCAGTTTGGCAAGACGTTCCTGTAACTTTTCGCGGTCGTAATCGCTGGTTGTGATCTCTATTTGTTTGCGGATTTGAGAAACTCTCTTAGCAATTGTTTCTTTATCTCCAGTTCCGTTAACTACAGTAGTGTTCTCTTTATCTATTGTAATCTTCTCTGCATTACCCAACATATCAATTGTTACAGCATCCAGACGAAGACCCTTCTCTTCCGAAATTACGGTTCCAGCTGTCAATATAGCGATATCTTCAAGCATCTCTTTTCTGCGGTCGCCAAAACCCGGTGCCTTTACAGCAGCAATTTTAAGTGTACCGCGAAGACGGTTTACAACTAGTGTTGCAAGAGCCTCTCCATCTACATCCTCTGCAATAATCAGGAGAGATCTGCCACTTTGAGCAACCGGCTCGAGGATAGGCATAAGATCTTTCATAGATGAAATCTTCTTGTCTGTAAGAAGAATAAGCGGATTTTCGAGAACAGCTTCCATCTTCTCAGAATTGGTCATAAAATAAGGAGAGATATATCCACGGTCGAATTGCATTCCCTCAACAACCTTAACTTCGGTTTCTGTACCTTTTGCCTCTTCAACGGTAATAACGCCCTCTTTCTTTACCTTACTCATAGCCTCGGCAATAAGTTTTCCGATTGAAAAATCGTTGTTGGCAGAAATTGCCGCAACCTGTTCAATCTTAGTAATATCATCACCAATTGACTGACTCTGCTGCTTAAGAGAAGCAACTACCACCTCAACAGCTTTGTCTATACCTCGCTTCAAATCCATAGGGTTTGCACCTGCAGTCACATTCTTAAGACCTACATTGATGATCGATTGTGCAAGAACAGTGGCGGTAGTTGTACCATCACCAGCCTGGTCTGCAGTTTTGGAGGCAACCTCTTTAACCATTTGAGCACCTATATTTGCAAAACGATCTTCCAGTTCGATCTCCTTTGCAACAGTTACACCATCCTTGGTTATCTGAGGGGCACCATATTTCTTATCAATAACCACATTGCGCCCTTTTGGACCTAATGTTACCTTAACAGCATTTGCCAAAGCATCTACACCCTCTTTCATCAGGTTACGTGCCTCTAAGTTGAATTTTATCTCTTTTGCCATAATTTCCAATTTTTATTTAATTCTTACTATTTGTTAATTGTTAGAGAATTGCAAGAATGTCTGACTGACGCATCATCAGGTAATCTTTACCATCTACATTTATCTCTGTTCCGGCATACTTGCCATACAATACGCTATCGCCTATCTTAAGTTCCATAGGTTCATCCTTTTTCCCGCTTCCAACAGCTACAACTCTTCCAGCCTGAGGCTTCTCTTTAGCTGTGTCAGGAATAAACAATCCGCTTGCGGTTTTTGTTTCAGCCTCTTTGGGCTCTACCAAAACTCTGTCTGCTAATGGTTTAATGTTCATAATTCTTAAATTTATAATTTTTTGTGTTTTCTTATGCCTCTAAACGCAAAAGAGGTGCCAAAGGTTTATACTGACAAATTGTCGCAAAGAAAATATTATTACATTTGCACACACTCTTTTTAAATGGAGGATATAACTTGACGGATCACGAAAAATTTATGGCAGAGGCTTTAAAAGAGGCGCAGAAGGCTTTGGAGGAAGATGAAGTTCCGATAGGGGCGGTAGTGGTTTGTGAAGGGAAAATCATAGCACGGGCACATAACCTTACTGAGACACTGAACGATTCCACAGCTCATGCAGAAATGCAGGCAATAACCATGGCTACAAACTCATTTGGCGGTAAATATTTGAATAATTGTACATTATATGTAACTATGGAGCCTTGCCCAATGTGCGCGGCAGCATTAAACTGGGCACAACTTAAGGTACTGGTATATGGAGCGAGCGACCCCAAAAGAGGGTACTCACAGTACGAACCAAATCTTCTGCACCCAAAATGCGAAGTTATTGCAGGTATTAGTTCTGAAAACTGCGGAGAGATTGTCAAAAATTTTTTCAAGGATAAAAGATAATTATTTATGGAGTTTCTGGGAGATCTGGGTTATTTAGGACTTTTTTTAGGCACGTTTCTGGCGGCCACGATTTTTCCTTTCAGCTCCGACATTTTAATGGTTGGAATTCTTCTTGCAGGTGCAAATCCAGTAATT
>Ga0172381_10000876_pt1 | contig 37555 bp, 58 predicted proteins | sample Leawel6488metaG_FD_119754 | JGI IMG/M metagenome (GOLD analysis project Ga0172381, IMG submission 119754) | Leachate microbial communities from a municipal landfill in Southern Ontario, Canada - Leachate well 64-88 metaG | ecosystem: Engineered > Solid waste > Landfill > Unclassified | place... | reverse complement strand
TCTAGGAGAGTAAAAAGAGGATTATTTAGATCAAATACAGGTATCTTAATCAATGCTGATTTAAATGGAGCTTATCAAATTATTAAAAAAGTATTTCCGAATGTTTTTACAGACGGAATAGAGGGTGCAGGTTCACATCCAATTAGATTGAATGTAATTTAGTCTAATAAATTGGGTGTGAAAACCCAATGAATTACTTAATTTAACCGAATTAAAAGGAGAAAAAATAATTATGCCAAGAAAACATAATGTAAATGATATTAATTTACAAATAAATAACGTTGATTTTTGGAGTCCACACACTGGTAATAAAGGTGGAATGCGTATTTATTGGAGTGCAGACATTGGTTATGGACAGCTTGATATTGTAAAATGGAGTGGTAATGATGGAGAAGATTTTGAAAGTCCAGTAGAAGAATTAATATTAACCGCAGAAACAGAAAGCATGGATCACAAAGATGATAAGGCTTTCACAGAAAAAATATTAAGTTTGCTTGGTGAAATGTTGAAAGTAAATTCTTAATAAGAAATTATATTTGACTTATAATATGAGATATATTATACTAGAAAACAGATAAAAATTATGAATTTGAAGAAATAATTAATAAAAACATTAAAGAATTTATCAAACTTTACATTATTTGTAATTAATTAAAGAAACTATGAATAATTAAAGTTAATGTAAATATTGCAATTTAATGTAATTAATTACGTTTAATGTAAACAATGAATATAAAACAATAACATAGGAGTGATAAAAGTGACAAAAATAAAACCACTTGTATATATTTGTCCAAATTGTGGAAGTAAACGAATTAATAAGATAGATATAAATAACTTTTTTTGTATGGAGTGTGATATAGAATTTGATGATTTGGGAAATATTTATATTATTCAGTATGATGGAGAACTTTTAGAATATGTACCAGATAATTGTGAAGATGAATCTAAGTTATTAGAGTATAAACAAAACAAAGAAAAACACATAAATAATAAATCTCAAAATAATAGAAATTCGTGTAAATGTTTAGGACAAGATTTTATTAGATTATTTAATGAGGGATTGTCTTGTTATCGAATTGCACAAAAATTTACTGTATCTTCAGGGATGGTTAGAAGTTATTTGATTAAAAATAATGTATATGTACCTAAAGGCAAAGGTGAATATAAAAATGTCTCATAACCAATATTGATGTAGAAAGGAAATAAGCAAAATGGATAGATAAGACCGTTGCCAGCTAACCGCCAAGCTCTGCTTGTGCGGTAGAATGGCAACATATTAGGAGTTAAAATGAAACTACAAAGAGGTAGCAAAGAATATTATTCATCTTTTCATTTAGTTTATAAATGTACTTATCATGTAATATTCTGTCCTAAATATAGACATAAAATATTAATTGGCAAAGTTGAAACAAAATTAAAAGAATTATTGTATAGAATTGCATATGATTATGATTTTATCATTGAAGAACTAGAAGTTATGCCAGATCATGTACATATTTTAATATTTTGTAATCCACGATATGGTATTATGCAATGCGTTCAAAATATAAAATCAATTACAGCAAAAGAATTGTTTAGAGAATTCCCTTTCATAAAGAAAAAGTATTTATGGGGAGGCAAATTCTGGAGTAGAAGCAGTTTTATCTCTACAGTTGGAAGTGTATCTTTAAAAACAGTTAAACAATATATTGAAAATCAAAAGACAAACTAAATATAATAATACTTGCTTTAATTAATGGATTATGATATAATTATTAAGGAAAGGTAGGTGAAATACATATGTCTAAAAAATCTAAAACTCCATCATATGTTTTAACTTTGCGTATGAAATACAACATATCAGATAAATTAGCGTTAGACAAATACTTTGAATTATCAAGAAGATTATATAACGCTATTCTTGGCGAAACATTAAAAAGATTTAATTTAATGAGAGAAAGTAAATTGTATCAATTAACAAGAAAAAAAATAGATAAAAAGTTGAAGCAAAAAATGTTTATTAATGTTGAAATTAAATATGGTTTTAGAGAATACGACATAAGTGTTTTTGCCACCAAACTTATGATTAATGAATATTCTAGTTTAGGTAGTCATATTAAAGCTAAATTGGTTAAAAGAGCATTTGATGCAGTTAATAAATTGCGATTTAGAAATGCCAAAAAAGTTAATTTTGTGAGATATGATGAAATGTATTCTATAGAAGGGGCTAATAATAAGCAAGCTATTAAGTATAGAAATGGAATTGTTGTTTTCAATAAACTTAAAATGCCTATAATAATTGAGAATAATGATTTATATGCTCAAAAAGCTATCCAAGATAGAGTAAAATATTGTAGGTTTTTAAAGAAGAATATCAAAGGTAAAGATTATTATTATGTTCAATTAATATTAGAGGGTGTACCTCCTAAGAAAGTAAATAAAGAAACTGGTGAAGTTAATTTATATATTACAGAAGGAAATGTTGGAATAGATATTGGGACTCAAACTGTGGCTTATTGTTCTGATTCAGAAGTAAAGTTTTAAGATTCAAGCAGAACTAAGAGGATTAAAACAAAAGCAAGCTGATATTAGAAAACAATCTCATAATAAATTAGCTAATGAGATTATAAAACTTGGAGATAAATTTTATGTTGAGACTATGAATTATTCAGGATTACAGAAACGAGCAAAGAAAACTATTATTAATAAGAAAACGGGTAAATTTAACAAAAAGAAACGTTTTGGTAAGTCATTAGCTAATAAAGCACCTGCTAAATTAATTGAGATAATTAACAGGAAATTAAAGTATTTTGATACTGAAATTAAGAAAATTAATACTTATACTGTAAAAGCAAGTCAATATAATCATTTTGGAGATACTTATGTTAAGAAGGATTTAGGAGAAAGATGGAATATTTTTAGTATTGATAGTAAAGATGTTGAAATTCAAAGAGATTTATATAGTAGTTTTTTAATTATGAATGTGAACAATTTAGCAGATAAAATTGATAGAAGTAAATGTATTGAAACATTTGATAGATTTAAATTATTACATGATATTGAGATAGAAAGGTTAAGGAATAGTGGTAATAAGTTAATTAGTAGTATGGGGATTTAATTAAATTAAGTTAATACATCAACAAAAAAGGTTTAGAACTAAGCCTTATGCTATCGTTAATATTGCATTAGTGATATTGATAGTAAAAGTCTATTGATAATTAATTCAATAACTAAGATGTTGTAAAATGTAAATGAAATATTATGCTTACAAATGAGAGTTTAGAGACGAGTTAATTAAAATAGAACCTGCCATGCGACCGCAAGGAAGCGTGTGCAGAGGTTCAGATACAGAGGGAAGTTTCCTATGGATAATGCAAGAGGTAGCACAATACAAAAGTGCTTTAGCTAGTTGTGCTATTGAAGGTAATGAGTTTGGAGCAAAGCATTTAAAAGCTATTGAGGGTATGATTTTGAGTGAAGAATATGTATATCTTAAAAGCGTTTTTGACTATCTTAAAGATAAATATAATTAATTGTTAGTGAAATATGGAAACAAAAATATTATAATTATTTCATTATAGAGTCTAAAATGAAATAGGGGTAGTTAATATGGCAAAGTCACAATGTAAAGGTTGTAATATGTTAAAAGAAAATAAATGTATAAGGGTTAGTAATTTAAGTGTTAAAATAGGCGTATGTTGGATGGAATTTGGTGAGGGTGAATACTAGGAAATAAAATTTTATCGTATAATTTTAGTAATATACTATATATAGTAATTGATAATACCATAGAATAATCTTTTCATTGGATTTTAAAAAGGGGTTGGCAAACTTGACTGATGAAGAAAAATTACAATTATCTACCGAAGAAAAATTAAAAATGGTTGCGGATTATATTGATAATATGACAGATGAAGAATTTGAAAAAGAATGTGGACATATTTTTGTAGATAAAGGGAGCAAAGATAGTCCGTGGCATCCATTTAAACAAAATAGTTTTTATCTTTGTTGGTATTATGGTAAAAATGGAAATGTTCATTTGTGTACGGATGGAATGGGTAGAGGATTTTGTCCAGAATGTAGAGAAAAAGCAGAAAAAGAATTTTTAGATTGGGATAATCTTAAAGAAAGAGAGCAGATGTAAAATGGGATGGTTTATAAAAAATAAGAAAGATATATGGGAAATACATTCTACTGTAACGGATAGCATGATTGATTCATTTGATACTCAAAAAGAATGTGTTAAATTTATTGCATTAGATAGAATCTATAGGGGTAAAAAACAAGCAATTGAAGAATTAATGACATTTCCTAATGGATGGTCTGTAAATGGGGAAAGATATTTTGGAAAGGATAAAAGTGAAGAATATTATAATTGGTTAAAAACAATTTATGATTACAACACTTATGAAGAATATTATGAAAAGATTGATAAAAAATTAGAAGAATTATTAACGCAATAAGTATAAAATAATTGTTGACAAAACATAAGTAAGTGTGATAGTATTCATCTATAAGCAAAATATAAAATATAAGTGAAAGGGGGAATAATAGAGGAATGTAAATACATACAATAAAAGATAGATTTTTGTTTTTATTATTAAATTAATTTTGAAAAGGAGTAATGAAGATGAATTTTGGAGAATTTAAGAAATTATTACAGGAAAATTTTAAACAGATGTCAAAAGATTCTAGTCATTTGTTTGAAGTAGGATTAGACAAGGAAGAGTTGTGGTCAAAAATTTATCTCGATAGCTTTCCTTCTGGTACTAATGAAATTTTTAGAGAAAGAAGAGAAATGGACTGTAGTTGTTGCCGACACTTTATTAAGAGTATTGGTAATGTAGTTGTTATTAAGGATAATAAAATCAAGACTATTTGGGATTTTGAAACAAATGATACAACTTACCAACCAGTAATAAATGCTTTATCTAATTATGTGAAATCTCAGGTTATTTCTGATGTATATGTAACCAAGTTTAGTAAATTAGGAACAGATAAGAATTTTGAAAAAACCGAAAATGGGAAGATTACTGAATGGCAACATTTTTATTTAGAATTAGATAAATTCGTTGACAAAAGTAGTAAGTCTGAAGGAGATATTAAAGGGGCTTTTAGAGATACAAGAAATGTATTTAAAAGATCATTAGATGAAATTACAGAAGAAAGTTTACTTACCGTGTTAGAATTAATTTCACAAAACTCTTTATATAAAGGAGAAGAATGGAAAACTGTATTAAATGAATTTTTTAAATATAAGAAACAATATGATAAGCTACAAACCGTAGAAGAAAAAGAAAATTATACTTGGGAACAATCCGTAAAAGTTGGTGGAGTAATAGGCAAAATAAGAAATCATAGTATTGGGACATTACTCGTTAATATTAGTAAAGATATGGATTTGGATGAAGCAGTTAAAAAATATGAAAAGATAATAGCTCCTGAAAGCTATAAGCGTCCAAAGGCAATTTTCACTAAAAAGATGCTCGAAGATGCTAAAAAAACAATTGAAGAACTTGGATATATGGATTCGTTAATTAGAAGATTCGCAAAGTTAGATGATATTACTATAAATAACATTTTATTCTCAAATAAAGATTCCGCTAGGATAATAAATAAAGGAAATATTTTTGATGAAATGTCTAGTAGTATTCCAGTTAATCCCAAAAAGTTCTCAAAAGTTGAAGAAATCTCTGTAGATAATTTTATCGATAATATTTTACCAACAGCAAAAGAAATTGAAGTATTTTTAGAAAATAAACATTCTAGCAATATGGTATCTCTTATTGCTCCAGAGAATAAAGATGCGAAAACTATGTTTAAATGGGATAATAATTTTTCATGGGCATATTCTGGAAATATGACAGATAGTTCCATGAAAGAAAATGTTAAATCTGCTGGTGGCAATGTAGAAGGAGTATTAAGATTCTCTATCCAATGGAATGACAATGAATATGATAAAAACGACCTAGATGCTCATTGTATTGAACCAAGTAGGAATGAAATTTATTATAGAAATAAAAATAATAGAATTACTACTGGTCAATTAGATGTTGATATAATGAATCCAACAAAAAATAAACCTGCTGTAGAAAATATTACTTGGACTAATAAAATTAAAATGAAGGAAGGTATTTATACATTTTTTGTTAATCAATATGCTAATAGAGGAGGGAGAAATGGTTTTAAAGCTGAAATTGAATTTGATGGTCAAATATTTTCATTTGAATATAATAAAGAATTAAAAAATAAAGAAAATGTTCAGGTTGCAGAAGTTACTTTTGATAGAAACACAGGATTTACCATTAAAGAAAAATTACCTTCTAATGTATCATCGAGAGAGGTTTGGGGGTTAAAAACCAATCAATTTATTCCAATTTCAGTTGTTATGTATTCTCCAAATTGGTGGGATGGTCAACAAGGTCAAGGTCATAGACATTATTTCTTCATGCTAAAGGATTGTTGTAATTCAGAAAAACCCAACTCGTTCTACAATGAATTCTTGAAACAAGATTTATTAGAACATAAAAGAGTATTTGAAGCTTTAGGAAGTAAAATGGCAGTAAAAGATGTTGAAAATCAATTAAGTGGAGTGGGATTCTCATCAACAAAAAGAAATGAATTATTAGTAAAAGTTAAAGGTCAAACAGAAAGAGTAGTTAAGATTAAATTCTAATAAAATAATAAAATTAAAAGGAGAGATTTATTATGACAAGTGTAAATATGTTCGAGGTTGCGACTAGAAATGCTTTTAGGTTTCAATTTAAAGGGATGATTAGTGTTGAAGATTTATGGTTATTAAATGCAAGAGATTTAGATTCAATTTACAAAACACTAAATTCTCAATTAAAGCAAGCTAAGGAAGAAAGTTTACTTCAAGTAAAAACTCAACAAGATCAGGAATTGGATACAAAAATTGAAATTGTTAAATACATCTTTCAAGTAAAACAAGAAGAAGAGAATCTAAGACTTCAAGCAAAAGAAATCAAAGAGAAGAAACAAAAATTAATGGAAATTTTATCAAAAAAACAAGACGCGAGTTTGGAAAATATGTCCGAAGAAGAAATTAAAAAGATGCTCAGTGAATTAGAATAATTGATAATTAAATAGGTAAGAGGTTAAATTGCTTCTTGCCTATTTCTCTAAAAGAATAGATATTACATAAGAAAATTTTAGATTGGGAGATAAATAATATGATAAATGAATTCAAAGGTAAATACTTTTTCTTATCTAATTTCTATACTGCACCAGTAATGTATGAAGGACTACTTTATCAGAACAATGAATCAGCTTTTCAATCAGTGAAAGTTTTAGATATTGAGAGACGAAAACAGTTTTGTAATTTAGATCCTTCAACAGCTAAAAAGAAGGGTAGAAATGTTATTCTGAGACATGATTGGGGAAAAATTAAGGATAAGGTTATGGAGGACTGTGTTAGGGATAAATTCACTAGAAATCTGGAATTAAAACAGAGATTACTAGATACTGGAGATCAGGAATTAATTGAATCAAATACGTGGTTCGATACGTATTGGGGTATATGTCGTGGTAAAGGTAAGAATATGTTAGGGAAGATTTTAATGAAGGTTAGAAAGGAATTAATAAATGAAAGATAATAAATTTAGAGCATGGGATGAATATGAAAAATGCATGTGGGATTGGGATACTTTGGTCTCTTGTATTGACAATCAACAGATATTGTTACGAGGAATATTAAATAGAACTAACGGATTAACCTTATTACAATTTATAGGATTAAAAGAACATACCGCAAACATAGAAGATAATAAAGAAATATATGAAGGTGATATCGTTCGATGTTGGGGTGGCGAATATTGTCAAGGATATTGGGAGCATGATGAAATAATAATTATTAAAAATATGATTTATGATTGCTTTATGATGAGTGAAAGTGAATATATTAAAATTATTGGGAATATTTATGAAAATCCTGAGATAGTTGAAAGAGAAGAAAATAAAAAGAAACATAAATCGGTTATGCAAATTGAGGTTTTCTAAACAATTGAAACAAATATTTAATTTAAGATCATCTATTGCATAGTGTTGCATTTAGGATTCCGAATCGCTTGATTTTGCTTGATAAAAATCCCGATACCGTAGCGATTTGGGATTATGAAAAACCAAATTGATCAGAGAGTCGACCTTTTCAGCAAGGTCATAGGGTGGATTCGTAACATAAGAAAACAGATCCAGATAGCTTAGGAAGTACGGCTTGACGGCCAACGGTGTTCAACGTTATCGATGCACCTGTGGCAAAACGTTCTTGTCTACAACAGGCAATTGCAACACTATGCAAATAATGATCTTTAAAAATAAAATGAATGATTATTATAAAACCAAGTTTATCAGATCTTTGCCTGTAGATTTATATGAAATATTAACTTATCGGGGAAGTGAGTACCTTATCGGATGAATTATTAAGATGGAAAAACATCTGCTTAGGCAGGTGCTTTTTAATATAGGTGGAAAAAATTATGAAAAATTTAGAAACAAGCTATACTTTTATACTATCATTGGTTTATGCTAAAAGGAGTGTATGGATACTGAGGATTGATTTCAGAAAAATGTCCACTGAACTGTGGTAAAAATTAGTGAATATTGGCGGCAAATTGAAGATTATATTAAGGATAAGTGGTTTTGAACGTTAAAAGGATACGGCTATGTGAGAATAGTTAATAAATTTCGCAGTGGTGCCATCAATCAATCTGCATATACTTATGCTTTTACAATGCTGCGTGACTGCAGGTGAGTGGAATGGCAGTGATCTTAGTAGCCAGTATTATTCCTATCATAATTAAATAAACTTCCATGGAAATCCAAGAGGTTAATTGGAAAGTTAGGCCAATTGAACGGGGAGGTATAAAAAGTGCCGGAATCTTTAATAGAATTGTTGCCAAAAATTGTTTCAGAGGGTAAGCGTGAAGTCGAACAGATAATGGACAGGCTCGCAAGTCCACATAAGTTAGGTTTACAGACAAATGAATATGTCTTACCCGCAAAGGCTATGAGCGGTCTCTTTGATGGTGATATTAAAGAGATAAATCGGACTGGATGGTTAAATCGGCTTATTTACGGAGATAACTTAATGGTTATGCAGGCGTTGCTAGCTGGTGATGAGGAAAGTGGACTTCCATCGATGCGAAGTAAAATTGACCTTATTTACATAGACCCACCATTTGATAGTAAAGCAGATTATCGTACAAAAATTAAACTTCCAAGTGGGAACATAGAGCAAAAACCATCCGTTATTGAGCAATTTGCTTATGCTGATATATGGAAGGACGGTACAATTAGCTATCTGAAAATGATGTATCCAAGGCTTGCACTGATGAGAGAATTGTTGTCTGAAAAAGGCAGCATTTATGTTCATCTAGATTGGCATGTAGGGCATTATGTGAAAATATTACTTGATGATATTTTTGGAAAAGATAACCTTGTAAATGAAATTATTTGGCATTACAGAACGGGGGGGGTTCCCCAAAAAGGCTTTGCTAAGAAGCATGATAATATATTTTTTTATTCAAAAAATAGCGACTTTATTTACAATAATAATAAGGAAAAAATGATTGTTGATAAATCTAAAGGATATAATCCCTATACGAAACAATATATTGATGAGGATGGTAATCCTTATGTTTTTGTCAATCCGCGTGATGTTTGGGATGTACAACACATTAACATGCATGATCAGACAGAGAGAGTAGGTTATGCAACCCAAAAGCCCGAAGCACTATTGGAAAAAATAATTTTAGCATCTTCCAGTGAGAATTCAATTATTGCAGATTTGTTTGCTGGCTCTGGAACTACAGGTGCTGTTGCCGAGAAATTAGGTAAACGATGGATTATGTCTGATATTGGTAAGCCTGCTTGCATGGTAATGAGAAAACGGCTTGTTGACCAAAATGCGAAGCCATATTTATATCAAGTGGTGGGCGACTATCAGAAAGAAGTGTTTGCTTCTAATAAGATATATAAACGTGTCGGTGATCTTGCTACAGTTGTGCTTGGTCTTTATGGTGCTATTCCATTTTCACCAGATCAATGTCCACCACGAAATCTTGGTTATATAAAAGGTAGTAAAACCCTTGTTATTGTGGATTCACCAAACAAGTTAACTGGTGTAGCCAGTCTCAAAAAAGCACAAGAGCTACGTGAATCCTTTATGGGCGGTTGGGATAAAGTTATCGTATTGGGGTGGAACTTTACCTTTGACATTGGACGCATTATTCAGGATTTTAGAGATAAGGATAATCGTATTGAAGTACAAGTTATACCACCAGATCTGCTGGAAAAATTGACGAAGAAATCGAGCTATAACAAGTTAGTTAAGAGTGGCGAAATAAGATTTTCAAGTCTTCAATATCTTACAATTAAACCGATTACGAAAATAGATTATGATGTGGACACAGAAAAAATTGTTGTTGTGCTAGATAACTATATTCTTTTGTCCCCAGATGCGCTTCCCCTGGATGACAAGTACAAGGATGTATTGCAGGATATTATGGCCAAGGATCCCTTATCACTTATTGAATATTGGAGTATTGATCCCGATTATGACGGAGAAACTTTTGTAAGTCGTTGGCAGGATTATCGTGAAAATAAGGATACTGATAGTGACCCATTTAAGATAATTAATCAAGTAACGCTTACAGTACCCAAAAAAGATGTCGTTCGTAGAGTATGCGTAAAAGCGGTTGACATATTTGGCTTTGAGAGTGCTGCTATTGAGGAGGTGCGATAAAATGCCCATTGCAAGAAATACGGGAACAGGGGACAAGCCACTAAGATTTGCAGCATCGCTTACACAGCTTGTTAATGAAGCTTATAATTCCGGCGAAATGCTGGATAAAGTTACTCCAGTTACGAAAGACTTGTTACGTTATTGGTTTTCTGAAACTTTTACTGATGCAAGACAGTTTAATTTCCACAGCGGACAAAGGCAAGCGATACTTAATACCATTTTTGTGCATGAGGTATTAAAATCAAGTAGTGTGTTTGATATGTATAAAATGGTAGATGAGGAAACGCTTAAGGAAATGGGTATTGCTGAAATTGGTGCATCAAAATATGATTATCCAAAATACTGTATTAAAATGGCAACTGGAACAGGCAAAACATGGGTTATGATTGCGTTGGTAATCTGGCAATATTTAAATGCAAAAGCGGAAGAGGAAGAGGAAGAGGAAGAGGAAGAGGAAGAGGAAGAGCCATCTAGTAGATATTCAAAAAACTTCTTGTTTGTAGCACCTGGATTGATTGTATATGAGCGTTTAATTGATGCCTATATCGGGAGAGAAAATGAAGATGGTTCAAGAGATTTTGAGACTTCTGATTTTTATAGATACAGGGAGCTATTTATTCCAGAGGGCAATAAAAATACGGTATTCTCCTTTATTCAAAATAGCGTTGCCAAGAAAGAGGAAATTGGAAAGAAGATAACAGGTGATGCTCTTATTGCGATCACTAACTGGCACTTGCTTGCTGGAGTTGCCGAGGCTGAAGAAGACGATGATCCATTTAACAATCCAATGGTTGTAGTTAAAGATTTGCTGCCGATTGTTCCAGGAACTACGGCTGGTCATACTCTAGAAAGCTTAGATAGTCGTTATTTCAGAGGAAACGAGCTTGAATATCTTTCAAATCTCAAGGATATTGCGGTTATCAATGATGAAGCGCATCATATTCATGAGATTAAAAATGCTGGAGAGGTTTTTGAGGTTGAGTGGCAAAAGAGTCTTAATCAAATTGCAAATAAGAAAGGTAAGCGTTTCATTCAGATCGACTTCTCAGCAACGCCCTATAATGTAACCGGAAGCGGACAAAAACGGACAAGACATTTTTTCCCGCATATTGTTGTGGATTTTAACTTAAAGACAGCGATACACGAGGGGCTCGTAAAGACTATTGTTCTTGATAGACGAAAAGAAATTGCTTCACAAGAACTTGCAGATCTTGATTATCGTGCTGAGAGAGATGGAAACATTCCGATAGCTTTGTCAGAAGGACAAAAAATCATGCTTCGTGCAGGTCTGTCAAAGTTAAAAATATTAGAGAAACAGTTTCGTGAATTTACTAAAAACGATCATATCATAAAATATCCCAAGATGTTGATTATATGTGAAGATACCAAAGTGTCACCGCTGGTAATAGATTATCTAGTGAATTACGAAGGATTGTCAGAAGATGATGTATTACAAATAGACTCAGACAAAAAAGGTAATATTCCCGCATCTGAGTGGGGTAATATTAAACGAAAGTTATTTAATATCGACTCATACGAAAGACCGAAGGTAATTGTATCCGTCCTGATGTTAAGAGAGGGTTTTGATGTAAATAACATCTGTGTTATCGTACCTTTACGTTCAAGTCAGGCACCTATTCTTCTTGAACAGATTGTTGGGCGAGGATTACGTCTTATGTGGCGTGAGTCAGAATACAAGGAAATTAAACTTGAAAATCGACAACGTTTGTTAGTAAAAAAACAAGCACCAAATAATTACTTCGATATACTGAGTATTGTTGAACATCCGGCATTTGTTGAATTTTATGAGGACCTCATTAAAGACGGACTTGTTGGAGAAGCTTCAGACTTTAAAGACAATAAAAAAAGCATTGTCGGTGATATCATCGATGTAGAATTAAAGTCAGATTATCAACAGTATGATTTGTTCTTTCCTATTATTACACGTGATAAAGAAGAGATATTGATTGACTATGATTTAACTTATGAGGTGATGACTCCTTACGCCATGTATCCGTTTGAAAAGCTAAAGGTATTCACATCACGAGGGGGTGATATATTTTATTCACAAGAGATAACGGTTAAAACGCGTTTTGGTACTTATAAGGTGCCGGAACAGTCATTCAATGCCAATAGTTATAATGAGTTTATTTCAAAGATAATAAATGCCATTTCATCATCTGTTGAAAAGGTAGGAGTACGTAAGAAAGAGCGATTTCCGTTTATGCAAATCAATACCGCGAAACTTGCAGGATTGGTTGATTCATATATAAGAAATAAATTATTTAATCAAAAATTTAATCCTTTCGAGGATAATAATTGGCGTATTTTGCTGCTTAGAAACTCCATGATTGTTGAACACATTTTAAATGAAATAAGCAAGATTATTTATGAAATGCAGAATAATGTAAAGATAACGGATGCAATAGTTTTGAAACACTATTTCTCTGAAATTCACTCGATGAAAATGCGTGAAAGCTACACAATAGTAGTTGCTAAGTCAATCTATGATAGGCTGCCATACCCTTCAAATAAAGGCGAGTTTGAACGTGCATTTATGGAGTTTATAGATACAGACAGCGAAGTTGATGCTTTCATAAAAATTAAAGAGAACTATCATGATTTTGCTTACTTTAATTACATTCGTGATGATGGTATGATAGCACGTTATTTTCCGGATTTTATGGTCAAAACTGAAGATCAAATATACTTTGTTGAAACCAAGGCACAAAAAGACATGGGTAACTCCAATGTAATTAGTAAGAAAAAGGCTGCAATTGAATGGGTAAGGAAAATTAATGAGCTTGATCCTACAGAACGGATGAATTGTACTTGGTATTACGCATTGGTCAGTGATTCTCTGTTCTATAAGTTTAAGAATAATGGTGCATCGGCGAGAGATATTCTTGAATTTAATAAGCTAAAAAAATCGGATGCAGTTGTAGGTCAATTAAATATCTTAGATATGGAGGAATGAGCATGGCAGATATCAAATTCGAAATCAAGGAAACAATCGGTGTCCTTTCAGAATCAGCAAAAGGCTGGACTAAGGAACTTAACCTCATCAGCTGGAATAATAAAGCTCCAAAGTATGACATTCGGGAATGGTCACCTGATCATTCGAAGATGGGCAAAGGAATTACATTTACTGCGGAGGAGTTAAAGAAGTTAAGGGACATCTTGAATGGGATGGAACTATAAATGCACGATTTATTTGATAATTATTGGGGAGAACATCTTAAGAATACGCTTTAGGGGATGCGGGAATGAAATACAATGAACTTGAACTCAAAAAAATGATGAAAAAAGGATTCGATAATATGTCAGTAGATGAAACAATTTCTATCGATATCCTTAATTTTATTCGTACCGTTTATCTTAACAAACAGGATTTTTACTCTGCTCGATTCGATACCCAATATTTCGGCGATAGGGAGATGACGTTCAAGAAAAAAGCGAACTGCCTGATTGGACATTGTCAAGTATCATTCAAAGATGAAGGCAAGGTAATTGATTATCTATTCACTGAAAATGGTTATGAACTGTTGAGTGAAATTTATAAAATTTCTAAGAACTAACCAAAAATTAGGAGGGGGATTTCCATGAAGAATTGTGAAATGAAATTGAACGGGAATATTTTGACCATAACGGTTGATATTTCAAAGGAATTCGGCAAATCATCTTCGGGGAAAAGCATTATTATAGCCTCGACTGAAGGAAATGTGTCTATACCTGAGAAAGAGGATATAAAAATAGGACTGAATGTTTATAAGAAGGCATGAAATTGGTGTTATCAAGTAGCGAATTTTAATTGGGCGTAAGTTTGTTCAACTTCTTTAGTTATTCCGATTGCGAAATTGGCATAGCTATATTGGGAATTCAGAATAAATTCATAAAGCTCTGTTAAGATTAATTTGATTTTAGAAATAAATGTGTTTACAACAGTGCATATATTTACAAATGCATGAAAGGTTTGAGACAAATAAACATGAGTGACGAAGTAAAGAAAATAGATAGCGTCTATATTAGAATCTGTACTGTTATTTTTGGAACGGATGAAACTCTGTTGAAAATAAAGCTTAATAATGGTTTCGAATTTAGAAAAATGTCACTTATTCCACATGTTGATAATCTTGATAAAATATTCGATATTTCCGCTATGGGATTAAGGCGTAAATATGAAACCGCCAAAATAAATAATAATTTGCAGGTAGTTTGTGCATTTAAAAAAATGGTTTTAAGTAATTCTTCGGAAGATAAGCAATCGAATGAATTCTTTTCTAAAATATGTGATGATGCCTTAAAAACTTTAGATAATGATATAAGGTGTATTAGATTATCTAAAGAAGCTACCGTGCGTTTTAAAATACTATCCATTATCGAAAATTAATACAAAACTCTAAAGATCATGAAGATCGTGAAATGTATAGTTGTATATTGAGTGGAATTGTAGATGGATTAGGATTAGTTTTAGAAAAAAGAATAGTGACACAATTATATAATTTCGCAATAAAATTAGATGAAACCACTTAAAACATTGGTTTTATTTGGTTTAGAAAAGGAGAAGTTGATATTATGTCAAAACCATATTTAATAGGATGGTATTATGCTCTTAAAGCATTTTTTAAAACATTTTATTGGCATAAAGCAAGAAGAAATATGTGGATCGGATTAGTTAAGAAAAAATATTATTGGTATACAACAGAGGAATTATTAGAATCTAATAAAAAATGTTTAGGAACGCTTGAAGAATTAGGCAGGAAGGCATTTCCTAATGGCATACCAGAATATGAACATAATTATAGATATAATGAAATGGAAGATTATTATGAGGACGAGGATGAATATGATCTTTTACCAACAAAGAAATGTTTATGTGGAAGAGAATATCCTGATTTACCATTGTATTTTAACAAAGATGATTTGTGTTTAATTTGTAGCCAAAAATAATTACATAAAGAGATTTGACATGATTAATTGGATAAAAAATATAATAGATAATTGGCATTTTAATCATGGATATTTTAAATTGAATGAAATTTAAGCAGGTGGTCATTGTGGCTTATGTGGAAAGTGGATGTCAGATGTGGTAGTCCCAAAAAATTATTCTTGGGATATGTGTGAAGATCATATATCAAATAAAGAAAGAGAAATATTAATCCAAGCTAAAAAAGAGATAGTAGAAGGTAAGGTATTTCTTTTAAATAGGTTGAGGAAGTGATAAAAGAAATGAGAGATATAGTATTTAGTCTGTGTTTGATTGGTGTTTTTGCTGGTGGATTATATACAGGTATTTTCGGAATGGCAGAAAATAAATATAATATATTACAAAATAAACCTTTTGTTTTAGCAAAAGGAAATGTAAAAGGTCATTTTATTTCAATGGGTATAAGTTTTTTATCAGCATTTTTAATATTTTTTACTAAATAGCTTCAAATGCAAATTTCATGGGAATAATACCTTTGAAAAATGGAGTAAATGGAAGTATGAACGAGTATGAGAGAGGTATTAATATGAATAAAAATTATATAGAAATTGATTTCATAATCGGAAGTACAATTGAAAGAGCTGTAAATAAATTATTAATTTATAAAGAAAAAGGAATGTTAGCATGTGGAGATTTTAATGGGACTATTTTATACTCAGATACAGTAACAATGGATGGGGCTTATAAGGAATTAACAGGTAAGACAAAAGCTGAATTTGATAAAGGACAACAAGAGTGGCAAGAAAATTATGACAGAGAACAAAGAGAGCATAAAGAAAGAATCCCTTCATTAAGTAAAGAATGGATGAAACAAGGCAGGAAAATCTTAACTAAAGATAAATGGGAGTATTGGGATGAAATTGTTCCAATTAGATTAAATGATTTATATCATGGAATGGAATTAGGATGTTGTTTAGATATAGTAAAAATATTAAATAATAATGGAATATTAGATGAAGCTAAGGAGAAAATTGAAAGCCAAGGGCATTCAGGGATGTCATATGGTTTGGTTCGCTCAATAGTTAGAGAGTTTTGTGATAGAGGACAGGAATTTGTTGACTATATAAAATGGTAAATGTAAATTTAAAGGAAGTGAAATTTAATAAATGGAATGTCCTGAGTGTAATTTAGAAATGGAACACACAGATACTACTTACAGTAATATCAACACTAAAAGAGCATATGTAGGACAGCATATAGGGGATATTTATTGGTGTGAAAAATGTGAAACACATTACATAAATAATTTTTTAAGAGGAGAATTGGAAATATGGAGTTATGATCTTTAAAAAGAAGGAACTCTATAAAAGAGTTAATTTATGGTATTTTAGAAAGGAGAAAAAATAAGTGGAATATAAAACTTATGAAGAAGTAATAAGGGCATTAGAAGATGGTAAAAAGATTATAATGAAAAATGGTGGACATAATTATTGTAAACTTGCTAAAGGTGATATTGGATACCAATCCGAAAAGTGGATAAGAATAAAATATTATTGGTGTAATCCTCAAATGAATAGGACTTTTGCAATGTTAGAAGATGGAACAGAAGTAGATAGTTCAATATCTATTTTAGATTTACAGTATTCTTCATTTATTGATTACATTGAAGATATTAATGTTACTCCAAAAAGAATGACTTTAAAACAAATAGAAAAAGAGTTAGGATATAGTGTTGAACTGATTTAACTCAAAAGAACAGATTGATCGTATCAGTTTTTCAAAGGAAGGAAAAGTAGTTTATGAAATATATTAGGTTGAAGTGCAATGAATATGATTGTAGATGTGAATTTTTAATAGCTTTGGATAATTGGTATATTCAAGATTATGACGGAGAAATTCATAAATATTACTCATGTCCTATTTGTGAGGGTATGGTGTTTTCAGAAGATAACTGCGTAATTGAATTAGCATAGAACAAGGCTTTCATGGGATAATATAAAAATAAGATAATTTTTCACCTTTATTTTGTAATTCTTTCATACATATGTTAGAATATATTCTAAGGAGTTGAATTTATTATGTCAGAGCAATTCACAACATTACATATTGGAACACCATTTGAATTGTTCTATGGTAGAAATATGCAGGGACAATGTGGTTGTTTGATGGAGCAACTAAGTGATGGATCTTTCGCCTTAATAGTCTATATGGACAGTATATCAATTTCAGAATTTCTTGCATTACGTGAAGAAAAAATTCATGTAAGAGTTATTAAAGAAAATGATTTTTTATTAACTTTGATTAAATATGGAAAAACTAGTTTAATTTTTGAAATGGCATTTGATTCAACTTTATATAAGGATGAAAGAAGAGGAGTTTTCTTTAAATCTAATATGCTTATGATTGTTGGAGTCAATTCCAATACAAATATTATTAAGACTTTGAGAATGGTTAGTATGCCGATGAAATTATTTAATCTTTATAATAAAATTTGGAATATAAATTTAAGTCACGAAAGATTTTCTGAGGATTATAATAAGTGGATTGATAAGATGGATTCAAATTATTCTGTAGTTCAGTTATGGCAACAAGGTAATAATTATGGTCAGATGGGGCAGAAGGAATAATCCAACGAATCGTGACTTTTATGTTATTTAGTAAAATGACACATTAATGTCATAAAAATGATATATAAACGCAATTGACATCTTTCGACAATTATTGTATTATTATATATAGAAGGAGGATATGAAAAAATGAATTGTAAGACAATAATATTATTTATGCATAAAAGTAGTAAAAAGTGTATATACTATAATAAAGAAATAATAAAACAAAGGGAGTTGTATAAATTATGTTACAACAATTTAATCGGGGAGAGATATGGTTAATAGATATGACAGAAGGTGTTGGGTCAGAACAAAAAATGATTCGTCCAGTTGTGATTATACAAAATAATATGGGGAATAGGTATAGTCCGTGTTGTACTATTGTGCCTTTGACTTCTCAACAAGGTAAAAAGTGGATGCCTACGCATGTAAAACTTTTCAAAACAACATGTTTAATGTCTTTGAGTATTGCTTTAGCTGAACAAGTGACCACTGTATCGAAAAAAAGATTTATAAAATTCATTGGGAAAATTAATTCTTTAGAAATGATGGAAATTGAAGATGCTCTGATGATTCAGATGGGAATAGGAGCAAAAAATAATATTGCTTATGCATAATAAAAAGTATTTGTAAAAATGGTCATTATATTATTTTTTTATATGAACAATTATGATGACTATTTTTATACTTTTAACTAATAAAAAATAATTTCATATGTTTATTTTTCTTTGACAATGAGCATACTATACGATATAATGATTATGATACATAGCAATACTATATGTTGCTTAATATCAAAGGAGGAATAAATATGAAAAAAGATCGTCAAAAACTTGAGGAATTTTTAGATTTAATTATTGAAAATTATTCAACAGATAATAAAACTATGGAAAATATTATAGAACAAATGATAACTAAGGGCATTTCGAGAGGAAGAATTAGTGGATTTTTTACAAGAGTGATTCCATTAATTTATGCTTCCGAAATAGAACTTTGTTTGTTTACTAAATATCTTTATGATTATACACATGAATTAAAAATTAAACCAGAAGAATGGTTTACTGATATCGAACTTAGTCTAGCAATATCTTATCAAAAAGTTGAAGAAGAGAAAGTTAGGTATATTTTATTACACAATGTTGATCAAATAACGGAAACACAATTTATTTGTTCTAAAGAAAGTTATCAAAATATCAGTTTGTATATGGGGAATGGATTACTTTATTATAATCCGAATACCCAGAGACAATTAATACGAAAAAAAAGTGGAGGAAAAATTCTTGAAACTATTAATATAGATCCTAAAAAAGTATCAGAAATAACTGAGTCAATGTTAGATAATAGTTTTTGTCCAAATGCTATCGTTTGGAATATCAGGAAAATAAATAATCAAGAAGAATTTAAATATGATTTAAAAAATAGAACATTGTTAATTAAACCAGATAATATCTTGACTTTTGTAGATATGGTTGATGGTGCTCATCGAATTTGTGGTATGGTCAAAACAATTGAATTGAAACCTGATATTGACAGAATTACTTCAATTTTTATTCATCATGTTACTGAAGAACGTGCTAATCAAATAATTAGACAAGAAAGTTTATCAACACCTGTTTCTCAGGAATGGGTAGAATTTCATAATGCAAATAATATTAATATGGAAGTCGTAAAAAATATTAATTTAAGACAGAGAAAAAATGAAATGTTTAATAGAATAGGTCTAAATGAAGAATTGAAGACAGAAAATAAATTAGTTACATTTGAAACTTTATCTAAAACAATTGAATTTATGTACGACTTAGAAAGTGAACCTGTTATTAAATCTTCGATAATTGAAGAATTTTTAATTAATACTTTTAATATCTGTGTGGGAATAAATTATGAATACTTTAATGAAAAATTAATAGAAGGAAAAAAAACATCTTATATTGCTACAAATAATATGTTTGTATGTTATATTATTATTGGTGAGCTTATTAGGCAAAAATATGGTGATGAATGGGAACAAGTGTTAACTAAAACATTGAAATCTATAAATTTTGAAAAAGATAATCCAATTTGGAAAACAATAGGTATAGAAAATAATATTAATAAACGTACCTTTAATAAAATGTTTGATTATTTTAAAAATTATATTTCTAAAAAGGAGGGCTTATAAGATGAATTGGAAATTATTTAATGAAGAACAGAAAAAACGTTTTTTAGATGAAAAATATCCAAATGAATCTACTAGGTCTTCCAATGCCTCAATTTTGAGAAATGTAGGTAGATTTGAATATGATAAAAATAAGGATGTAAGTAAATTTAATTATGAAGAAGTTAAAGAAGTATTAATTGGATTAATGAAAAAAACTAACAGATCAATGAATGTTAGTTATACTATTATTATGCAATATCTAGATTGGTGTGTAGATAAAAAATACATTCCAATTAATATTTTAACATTAGTAGATAAAAAAGATAAAAAAAAGTACGTTAGTAAAGTTGCTCAAAAAAATTCTTATATTACTAGAGAACAACTTTATGATTATTGTAGTCAATTATATAATTATATTGATAAGGCAATGCTAGTGTTGTTATTTGAAGGAGTAAAAGGAAGATCTAGTATTGAACATTCTTTTGAAGAATTAAGAAATTTTAAAATGACAGATATTCTTGAAAATAATATAATTATTGCAACTAGAGATTTTAGTGATGATTCTAATAATAATATTAAACAAAGAAGATTAATTCCAGTAGACCCAAGAACTATAGAAATCCTGCTTACAGCCTGTAAAGAAAACACTTATCACAAAGCAAATGGTGAAGCAAAAGGTAGATTTGCCATCATGCCTGTTAAAGATTCTCCATATGTAATCAGAACAATTGATAGATCTGGTACAGATGATGATAGAATATCTGTAAGTAATATTTGTTCAAGATTTAAAAATTTTAGGCAATATATTGGTATTAAGTTTTTAAATCCAACGTTAGTTTTTCAAAGTGGTATGTTTGATAGGTGTTTAAAATTAGAAGATGAAATTGGAGAATTACAAGCAGAAGATTTTCGACAATTATTTAGGAATCTAAATTTAGATGAAAGAAATTGGTCTGGACTTAAAGAAATGTATGAGAGCTATAAACAAATACAAACAAAGTCTATAGTCCCATTATAATATGGGACTATAGACCTAAATTAATGTTATAATTGGAAATTAATAGTATAATTAAGATATAATTATATATTAAATTGTAATATTTTGTCGAACAAACGGTTATAAAGGGGGAAAATTAATTTGATATTTAGGATACAAACGTGATAGTATGTACACAGTTAATAGAATAAGTGTTCCTTAGTTGCTATTTTAATTATTACTAAAAAACAATAAAGGAGACAATGTTATGACAGAAGCAATTTATGTATTAAAAGACAGCAAAGGTAATTACGTAGGGATTAATTCAATTTCATATGACAAATCAATAGGGAAAAATATTTATTCTTGGTCAGAACGTCTTATAAATGGGTTTTATACATACACAAATAAAGCAGACGCTACAAAAGAATTAGAGATACTTCAAAGAAAAGGATTAGAAATAAAATTTAAAAATAACTTTTATACTGAGAAAATTAATGAATCTGAAGTTTTAAGAGATGAGAATCAGATGGGTAATTCATTAGCTTATCCTTTTAAATATGAAATAATTGAAATATTGGGGAGCTAATCTTCCCTTTCTTTTATAGGTAAACAATATATAAATTTTATAAAAATAGAAAGGATTGATTGTTTGATTATGAGAAAATTTAAACGATTAAATAATAAACGATTTGGAATTTACTTGTTAATTATTGCACTTATAATAACTCAAGCAGGGATAATAATTAACAGTATTAATACAAAAACTAATATAAACATAGTAAAAAATAATAAGTATGAAATACCCAAACCGTATGAAGCATTTAAATTATATATGATTAAAGATGAAAAATTAGAACAAGAAGAAAAACAAAAACCACAAGAATTTATAATAACCGCATATGATCTTAGTATTCAAAGCACAAGTAAATCTAGAGGTAATTTAGGATATGGAATTACTAAAGATAGAACAGATTTAAGAAATCAGACATATAAAACTATTAGAGTAATATCAGCAGACTCCAGAATCATTCCATTAGGTACTAAAGTTGAATTAAAATTTATAGATGAAAATTATAAGAAATATGATGGTATTTATATGAATAGAGATAGCGGTTCTGCTATTAAAAATAATAGGATAGACTTATTTATTGGTGATTTTCATAGTAAAAACCCAAGTAAAGAAGCAATTATTTTTGGAAAGACGATTGCGAAGGTAACAATTTTGGATTGTAAATAATATAATAGTATATAAACAAGAAATAATATTATTGAAAAGAAGGCGGTAAAATTGTGTGACTGTATAGTAGAATATTATGATAACTTCAGAGATAAAATAAAGTTTCAAAAAAAATTAAAGAATGAAATGATGAAAAAATTTGGTAAAAACAAACCTAATAATTGGAAATATACAATAAGAACATTTGATAATTGTGTAGTAGCTGAACATAAAAGTACGAATACATATTTTTAATACATAGAAAGAAGTGTGAAAAATTGATTGATTACAATATTATTACCAATAATATTGAAGAAGCTACACATTGGTTAGCATATGAAGACGATAAAAGTATTATACAAGACATTATTACACCAAAAAAGAAATATAAATTAGAATATATAAAAGATATATTTGGATATGATTATTATATAAAAGATGATGAAGGAAATTATTCTATGGCATATATGATTCACAAGGGAGATTTTGTAAGTGTGATTCAGTATAAATAAATACCATAAAATTAGGGTTTTAATGGATTAAAAGAAAGGAGATTATATGTTTGCAAGAATTAGTTTTGATGATAAACAAAGAATGAGTAAAGATAAATTTGAAGAATTGCAAAATTTTTTATCAGATGAAGTGCTTTACAGACCGTTGTATACAATGGTAAGTGAAGATCTAGATGATGATAAACTATTTGAATTTTATAGTTGGCAACACACCGTAAACCCATTAGATTTAGAAAAAGAAGATAATAAAAAGAAGTTAGTAAAAGAGACTGATCAAATAGAACTTAGAGCAGATAAAGAATATTTAGTTGATTTAGATATATTTATGTTAAATTATCCTGCGTCGAAGATTAAGGTAAGAGGAATTCCAACAAGGTTTCCAGAAATTAATAATTTTTCTAATGTTATCGAACAAATGAATGCAATACAAAATAAAATGGAAAATGCATTAAAGTCATTTAATAAATCTATAGAATTTAATCAAAAGTGCGATGTTCATATATCTAATTTAGGATTATTACACATCAATCAAATTGGTTATGCGGTAGATAAGTGTACTGAACAATTACAAGATATATTAAATAATGGATGGAAAATAATTGCTTGTTGTATTCAACCAGATCAAAGAAGACCTGATTATATTTTAGGAAAGTATAATCCAGATGGTGATAATTGCGTTTGTGAAAAATTCTAAAGAATGAAAAGGAGATTGTAAATGTTAAAGAAGTATGTGCTTTATCTTATCCGTTGGCAATGCAGTACACCAATCTTAGCTTTATGTTTATATTACATGAATTTTAGTGTTACAATTGAAACTATATTTGCAAATCTTCTGGGGGGATTAATTTTCTTTTGGGTTGATAAATATATATTTAAAAACACAATACTTGCTCCACTCTGGGAAATTCAAGAAGAGATAAAATGTGTTGATTGTGGTCAGGTATCAAAGGGTTTTAGATTAGTTAAAACAACAAACTACGATAAAACACAAGATAAAAATCCAGAGTTTAGGTGCGAGGAATGTTCAAGTAGAAAACTAAAGAAGTTAAAAGAAAGGGGTATTAAATTATAAAATGGGAAGTAGAAGCACTCAACATTACGGATATCTTTCTGTAAGATGTTCATATTGTCACGGAGACTTATATCCTTTATCACATGGGGAAGGTAATTACAATTTATATATTTGTGATTGTGAAAAAGCAAAGGAAGAATTAGAATTACATCCTAAACTAGATGAATTAGAAAAAGAAATTTCAGAAATTATATCTAATTTTCCAAAAGTGGATTATAAAAAAATGAAAGAGATGCAATTAAAAGATGAAATAGAAGAATTAAAAGCTAGATATAATTAATTAATCCCATAAATTGACTATTTGATTGGATGAAAATGAGGTGAATATTAATGCAATATTGTTTTGATTGCAAAAATTTTAAAGGTCTATGGAATGTGCTTTGGTTAATGAATAAAAAGGATTGTCAATTAAATATTCAACGTGAATCTCAAAAGGGATCATTTGGTTATAGTAATTGTGAAAATTTTGAGCAAGAAGATAAAACTTGTAGTAAAACATGTGAATGGTGTTTATGGAAAGAAAAAAATCAAACTTGTATAATTCATAAATATCCTAAGAGAATAATAAAATGTAATTATTATCAAAAACCAAATAAAAAAACTGTTACTTGGAATGTAACATGTAGTCCAAGAGGATATTGTGAAGATGGACTACAATCATGTCAGTGTTTTATTGTTGGTAATGATCCAAAGGCAATATATAAATTACAAAGTAAATGTATTCAAAAAATTACAGAAGATTATTATGAACCTGATGTTCCTACTAAATTTACAAGTTTAACATTTGAGGAATTTAAAAAGAAATTAGAAAACCAATAAAACCTATGTTTGATCTGATTAGGAAGGAGAAAGAGTAAACATGAAATGGTGGATTCTTACAAAACAACCGAAGTTAACAATTAAAGACAAGGCTTTAATAAGATGCAAGCTAGATCGTAATTATGATTATAGTTGCAAAGATTGCGAAATAAATAAAGAATGTAATCTAGGTAATAATTTTATAAATTTGGCAAAAGAATTACTCATTAAACTAGATATAAAATGGAGTGACTGAAAGAATGATTAATGTATATCTTGATGATTTAAGACCTCCACCTGAAGGATTTATATTAGCAAGAGACGCTCTGGAATGTCGTTTATTGCTTCTAGGTAATAATATTAATATATTATCACTTGATCATGATTTGGGTGATACAAACACTGAAACTGGTTATGATTTTTGTAAATGGTTAGTTGAAGCTGGAGAATATAACCCAAATATCTATCCAAAAGAAATTTATTTACATACCGCAAATGGTGTGGGTCGTGACAATATGTTCAAATTGTTAGAACGATATAAACCTGATTGGGTTAAATTGCACAGAAGTCCTATGCCAAACAATGATTAAAATCAAAGAAGGGAAATAGTGATGAATGAAATTCCTGATCAATGGGCAAAGCAATTACCTAAACAAGAATATGTTGAACGATTAGAAAATCAAATCGAACATCAAAAAAATAAAATTGATGAATTAGAACAAAGAGTTGAACATTTACGAATATCAAGAAGAGTTCTTATGAATCTCTTAGAAAAGATTGAAAGAGAAAAGAATGCAAATGAAAATTTGCTAAAAAGAAGAAAAAATAAAAAAGGTAGACCTCAAAATCCATTTGAGATAGTAATTGATAATTCAAAAACATTTTATATTCGTTTAGATAAAACGGTTGAAGAAGAAGAAAGAACTCTTACATACAACCCAGAAATAATATTTAAGGAATTTAATTTAGAAGAAAGATAAACCCCATAAAAAATTTAATTATGAAAGGAATAAATAATAGATATGAAGAAATATATAATTATTTTAGGTATTACTATTTTAGTATTTTTAAGTGGTTGTCAAACAATTAATGTTTCCACTTCTCCTGAACCAGTTATTGCTGATGAATCAATTAAATTTAATTATGTTGGAAGTCCTCCGATTACACCAAATCAATGTCATTCATACTTATACAAATACGTAGATGAAGAAGCGGGGAAAATAGTATATATGTTTCAGGGCGGTGGAGGAGCGGAAGGAGTTATATAATAATTGTTAGAAATTAATAAAGTATATAATGAGGATTGTATTGGTAAAAATGGTATGTGCTTAATAAAAAATAAATCTGTTGATATGATTTTATGTGATCTGCCCTATGGATCTACTGCTTGTAAATGGGATATAGTAATTCCTTTTGATAAATTATGGGAACAATATTTAAGAATTATAAAAGATAATGGTGCTATTGTGTTATTTGGAAATGAACCTTTTAGTAGTCATTTAAGATTAAGTAATGAAAAAATGTTAAGACATGAATGGTATTGGAATAAAATTAATGCTGGAAACTTTGTTCAAGCTAAAAATCATCCATTAAAAATAGTTGAAAATATAATTGTATTTTCAAAAAATAAAGTAAATTATTATCCCCAAATGATACACAATACAGAAGAGTGGACTGCGACTCTAAAAGCTAAACATAAAAATAAAAAAGAATCTTCAATGACACAAACAGTAGAAGATAAATATTTTGTTATGGCAAGTGGGAAATTTAAATCAGATACAGATGAAAGTCTTGCATATCCTAAAAACATAATTATAATTAGTAAGTTTTCTAATGAATGTAATAGTAGGCACAGACTTCATCCTACACAAAAACCTGTAGAATTATGTGAATATCTTATTAATACATATACAAAAGAAAATGATTTAGTTTTAGATAATTGTATGGGGGTTTTTTCAACAGCTATAGCTTGCATTAATATTAATAGACAATATATAGGTTTTGAAAATAATGATAAATATTATGAGTTAGGTCAACAGCGAATATTAGATGTAATATCTAAAATCCAATGAAAGACAAGTTTAAAAGGAAGTGATATTTATGCCAGTTTTACTAAAAGATTATCCTACAATTAAAGGTAAAGACGCTGAAAGATTTTTAGAAAGACAAAAAGAAAATCTTAGGAAATTAAAAGAAAAAGTATTAAAGAAATTAGAAGAAATTAAAGGAAGAAGTGAATTGTAATAACTAACCTTTTTTATCGTTTTGGAACTATGAATTCATCAAAGTCTATGCAACTTTTAGCAGTAGCACATAATTATCAAGAGCAAGGTAAATCAGTATTAATATTTTATCCATCTACTGATACAAGGGGTGAAATTGGTATAGTTAGTTCAAGAATAGGAATTAGTAAACCTGCTATTCCAATTAATAATAATACAGATATAATTAAAACAATAAAAAGTGTTATGCCGGATTGTGTTTTAGTTGATGAGAGCCAATTTCTAACTAAACAAAATATATTAGATTTTGCAAAAGTAGTAGATGAACTGCATATTCCTGTTATTTGTTATGGTTTACTTAGGGATTTCAAAAATAAATTATTTGAAGGTAGTTATAATTTAGTTTGTTATGCTGACAAATTAGAAGAAATTAAAACAGTCTGTACATATTGTAATAAGAAAGCAACAATGGTTTTGAGATTTGTTAATGGTCAACCTACATATGAAGGTGAGCAAATACAAATAGGTGGAAATGAAAGTTATAAATCAGTTTGTAGGAAGCATTATTTTAATCCAATTATTAAGGAGTAAATTATATGAAAAATCTAGACGAAAAATTTCCAGTGGTTAATATTACGTTTGTAGATGATTTTAAATTGATTCATTGTGTTATATTCGAAGAAGATGATATTGTAAAAAATTTGCCTAGTATAACTAATGTTGATCTAATCAAAAAGAAATTTCAGAAATTGCCTTGGTATTCAAGATGGAATGGTTGAGTTCGTTTTCAAAATAAATATATTAATGGTTATTGTCATGTAGAAAATATAAAAAATTATGAAATTGTATTTGTGACAAATGAAGAATTCTAAATAAAAAAACCCTGTTCGAAGAGGTAAAGAACGGTTAGCAAATAAGAGTAATGAGTTTTGGGTTAATATTATTTTATTTAATTAAGGAATAATTATACATAGAGGAGTAAAAGAAATATGAGTAGAATGATTCAGGTATGGGAATTAGATCCAGAACAACAAGATAGTCTATGGATTAGAGATATTTGTCCGTATTGTAATGCTAAAATTATTGAAAAAGATTTAGCCGTTGATATAGTATGGTGGCATTGTGCATATTGTGACAATCAATTCATTGTTGAATGATACATAAATAAAAAGTAAAATATAATAAAGGAGCGAAACGAAATGGAGGAAAATAATAAATGTAATTTAGAAGTTGTTTGTAAAGATGGTTTGGTTGAATGTCGTGCAATTTGTTTACCTAAAAATCCTAGTATGAGATGTTGTAAATATTGTGATGAAATTAATAGTTGTAAAGGTGTCTGTGGATGGATGAAGTATAGAAAACAATGATAATATATCATTTTTGTTATGAATGTGGTTATTACGGGTATGTTCAAATACAAGATAAAAAAGTTATTTGTCCAAATTGTGGGACACAAAATGATTGGTGGATAGAAGGATAGATACGGAGAAAGACCACCCGAAAATCATAAAAAGAAGGAAATTGAATGAATAATACAGAATATAAATTATGTCCAAAATGTAATTCATTATCAAGTTGGGATTCATATTTTCAAAAATATATGTGTAATACATGTCAACATGGATTTATTGAAGAAGGAATTAATAAATTGAATGAAAATGAAATTGTAGAATATTTTATTGTTAATTCGGAATTAAATATGTCTACGGGGAAAATAGCAACTCAAGTAGGGCATGTAGCTACAATAATTGCAGTAGAATATTCGAATAGTGATAATGAAGATTTTGATAAATGGTATGAATCAGATCAAAAGAAAATAATTCTTAGAGGAAAGCAAAAAGATTTAGAAAAATTAATTGAGCAAGGATTTTATTATATAAGGGATATTGGTTGTAATGAGGTTCAACCAAATTCTTTAACTTGTGTAGGTCTTCCACCAATGCCAAGAAGTGAAGCAAAGAAATATATAAAAAGATTACAATTATTATGATTAAACTAGATCCTAACAATTGGCAAGATGCTGAATATTGGTTTGAAGATGAACCTGAAGTATTTGAATTTATGAGAGAGAATGAAGATATGATTATTAAATATGCTTTAGAAAATGGAATGACAATTAGAGATGGAATTAGGTATTTATTCAAGATAAGAGGAAGTGATTAATAATGAATTGTATAAAAAAGAAATGTCCAAATTTTCTGATTATTGGCATAAATGTAAAGAAGTAAAGGTTACATGGAAAGGTGAAGAATGTAGATTATTTGAAAGAATTAATGAAATTAGAAATGATTTACTTAATAAATGTGAGTTGTTTGAAAAAATTTTAGATATGGATTGTAATGAAAGTTTAGAAGAACTTATTAAAGACATACCATAAAGAATGTAATCTATGGGACTTGATTAATGGAATTGTATAAGGAGAATAAATTTATGAAGATAGGTGAATGGTTTCAAATTAATGAAAAACATTCTATACCAAGAGATCAAAATATAGTTTATATGTTATTTGAAATATATTTTAAGTATTTTTGGATTTCGTTTCTCAAAGATAAATATGGATACGAGTTATATTTTAGAATTTGGTTTATAGATTTTGCTTACAACAAAATAAAATAAAGAGAAAACAAAGAATCTTGTAACTCTTGCTACAGGCGGGTTTGAAAATTGCAAAATCCCATAAAAGATAGGTTTGATCGGATTCGAATAATAAATATGGAGATGATTATAATTAAACCTATTTTTGAACAAGAACGTCAATTTTTATATAAGAAAATAGATGTACTCCTTCCTACAGATTGTTGGAGAGATGGATTTAAAATATACTTAGATTGTACCTGCATGAAACCATTATATGTTTTTAAAGTAGATAATAAATTAATTAAAATTATAAAAGACAATTCAAAATTATTTACAGACTACAAACAAAAGAAGTTGGGCGAATTAATTGAATTATATGATGATAAATTAAATCAGCAAAAACAAAAATCAATTGATAAAACTATAGAATATATATTGTCACACGAAAATTATAACTATGTGGTAAGTCATAGTGGAGGTAAAGATAGTACAGTTATATATAATATTTGGTTAAAAGCGTTAGATATTCTTAAGGAACAATATCCAGAAATCTATAATAATCTACAATGGGAGATAATTTTCGCTAATACGTCAAATGATACTGCTGATACATATAAATTAATTAAAAAATTACCTCAAGATAAATTACATATATTGAATCCAAAAGTAGGGTTTTATCAGTGGATAGTAAAAGTTAAGAATTATTTTGTTCCATCTACAATGGTACGAAATTGTTGTAGCACATATAAAGAAGGGCAAATTAATAAGTATTACAATAAAAATGAAAATATTACAAATGTGCTGGGTGTTAGAAAATATGAGTCAACTAAAAGAGCTAGTTTTGAATATGTGATGGATAATGATTTTGAAGTAAAACTATATGGTAAAAATAATAATCCAAAGGTATGGATTAAACTTGCACCTATTGTTGAATGGAAAGACGAAGATGTTTGGTTGTATATTTTAAGATATCAATTAGAATATAATAATCAATATAATGTTGGATTTAATAGATGTGGATGTTTAATTTGTCCATATCAAAGTGATTATATAGATTTACTAATTGAAGAAAATTATTCTAAGCAATGGATGAGATGGACTGAAGTTTTAAAAAGAAATTATGAAATTTACGATATAAAAAATCATCTTAAATGGACTTTAGAAGAATGGATAAACGGGAAATGGAAACGAGGAACAAGTAAGGAGTATGAGTTAATTAATCTTGCTCCAACAGAAGATAAGGTAAAAGAATTAGCAAAATTAAAAGGTATATCTAAAACAATGGCTAAGAAATATTGGGGCAAGAAATGTAATTGTGGTAAAAAATTAAATCCAACAGAGATTGCAATGAACTATAAAACATTTGGAAGATATGAAAACATAGAAAATGATGCAAGGCAATTATTGTGTAAGAAATGTTTTTGTGAGCAAGAGGGTATTAGTAAAAAAGAATATGTTGAACTAACATATAGGTATTTAGAAGAAGGATGTAATTTGTTTTAGATACATAAGTATAAAATAATAAATATCAATAATTTAAAATTCTATTTTTAACCATTGACTCTACAATATAAAAAATATAAGATAGGGTGTAAAATGTTTGTATAAAAAAATAGTAAAAGTAAAGGAGAAAAATAATAATGATTAAATATAAATTTATCTTATTCTGTCCTTTTTGTGAAAAAGAATATTCTTTTGTATCAAGTTTACATTAACTTCAGCGGATATATTTTGTGATAAATGTAAGAAAAGTGAAAATCAATTGATCGTGGATATTAAGGAATATAATTTATGTCAATGTAGTAAGTGTACTGGTATAAAAAGTATAGATGATTATTGTAAGGATGAAGATTAATAAATATAAAATAATAATGTTGACAATGACTTCGTTTGATGCTACAATAAAGTGAGACAAATGAAGTCAATATTATTTTATTAGAAAGAAGGAATTAAAGGAATGGATAAGATTAATAGAATTAAAAAACTGGTCAAACAACTAAATGAAGCTTGTGACGCTTATTATGTCAATGATAAACCAATCATGAGTGATAAACAATATGATGCCTTGTATGACGAGCTAACAGCATTACAGGTCGAAACAAATTACATATTATCCTCGTCACCAACAGAGCGTGTTCAAGGAAAAGTTTTAGATTCATTAAAAAAAGTACAACACACAGAACCAATGTTATCTGCTGAAAAATCAAAAGATATTAATGATGTTATAAAATTTATGGGAAATCAGGATTGTGTTTTATCTTGGAAACTTGATGGATGTTTTAGTGGAAATATGAAGGTAACTATGGCAGATGGAACAAAGAAAAAAATTAAAAAAATCAAAATTGGAGATGAAGTGTTATCTTTTGATGAAATTACAAAAGATATTATTCCCAATAAAGTTTTAAGTGTTTATAATAATGGAAGAAAACCTATAGAACAATGGAGAAGGTTGGGAATTTACAATTGTAAAACAAATAATAGAAATTCAGTACATGTAACAGATAACCATAAATTTCTTACTCTTGATGGTTGGAAACAAGTAAAAGATATTCATGAAGGAAATTATGTGTATACATATGATTATATATTATCACTAAGTCAACAGTCCGTAATGATAGGAATGTGTCTAGGTGATGGATGTGCAATCAAAAGGTATAAAGATAAAATAAATTATAATGGAGTTGAATTTAGATATAGTAAAGTAAATAAATATCCTTATGATAAACTTATAGAAAAATTTAATATATTATTTAATGATGTTTTAGGAAAACATAGAGATTCTATATCTGGATATAATAGTGAAATTTACACTATGAGACTAAAAGATTTAAAAAATATACCTAAAGAAATGGATAATAAGAAAAATATTCTAAGAACTGGATATACTTTTACTGATGAAATTTTAAACCTAATCACACCATTATCATTAGCAATATATTATATAGATGACGGATCTAAAAGAGGATGTCAAGATGATGGATATGATACAAAAAACGTAAGGGTTAGAGCATCTCTTTCTACATATAGACATAATATTGAAGATGTGAAAAGATTAAGTCAATTTTTACAAGAAAAATATAATATCAACAATACAATAAGAATTGAAAGAGATTTAAAAACTGAAGGTAGCGGAGCAGTAATAGATATTTTAGCAGATGGAACAGAAATATTTTTTGATTTGATTGCTCTATACGTTCCAAAAGAAATTAGACCATATAAATTAGGGTTAAAAGACAAATGGCAAAATGCAAAAGAAATTAAATGGTGGGAAGACATTGGAGTAATGGGATTAACTAAAAATGAAGTAAAAGAAAACAAACAACTTACAATTTCAAGAGGTATAAATAAATTATCAAAAAAACTAACAGCTTATGATATAGAAGTTGAAAATAATCATACGTATATAATAGAAGATTTTGCTGTTCATAACTGCACAATTGTATTGCGTTATAATCATGGAAAATTAGAAACTGGACTTACTAGGGGTGGAGGAGATTTCGGAGAAGATGTTACTGAGGCAGTAAAAACATTTTCTAATGTTCCACTAACAATTGATTATACTGGTTATTTAGAAATTCGTGGTGAAGGATTAGTTGAATTTAAAGAATTTGAAAGAATCAATACTGAATTAATTTCTAAAGGAGAAGATGAATATTTAAGTCCTAGAAACTTAGCAGCAGGATCAGTTAGACAACTTGATTCAAATATTACTAGAAAAAGAAAATTAATATTTCTTGCTTTTGGAATTGTAAAATGTGATGAGTGGTTTGCACATAAGATGAATCAATTTATGTTCTTAAAATCATTAGGATTTACTGTAGTTGAACATACTTTAATTACTAAAAACGAAATTGTAATTGCGGTAGATTTTTATAAAACAAAAATAGAATCACTTCCATTTCTTACGGATGGTTTGATTATTGAATATGATGATATTGCTTATGGTAAGGCACAAGGGGTCACTGGTCATCACAGTAAGGCACTTTTTGCTCTCAAGCATAACGATGATAATTATCCAACAATTTTTAGAGGAGTAGAACTTAATACTACACGAACAGGAATGAGTTCTATTACCTCAATATTTGACGAAGTAGATATAGATGGTGTAAAAGTATCAAGAGCAAGTTTACACAATTATGATATATTCAAAGCATTAGAATTAGGTGTAGGTGATACTATTACAGTTTATCGTGCTAATTCTGTGATCCCTCAAATTGAAGATAATCTAACACGTTCTGGTACTTATAAAATTAATATGATATGTCCTTCATGTGGTAGTGATCTGGTAATTAAAACTCCAAAAGTAGCAAGATTTTTGTTTTGTGAAAACGATGAATGTCCATCTAAATTAGTTAATCGTTTTATACATCTCTGTAGTAAAAATGCGTTAAATATTGACGGACTTTCCGAAGCAGGAATTGAACTTTTCATTAATGAAGGATTTTTACAAACATTTAATGATCTATATAATCTTGAAAGATATGATTATAGGATTAAAAAATTAGATGGGTGGGGGAGTCGTAGTTATAGCAAACTCATTAATGCAATTGATAATTCCAGAAAAGTAAAGTGTGCTAATCTAATTTATTCTCTTGGTATTCCTAATATTGGAATTTCATCTTCAAAAGCAATTGCGAAACATTTTAATGATGACTTTCAAGCATTTGTTAGAGCATGTGTAGAAAAATATGATTTTAGTGTATTAACCGATTTTGGTGAGATTACTAATCAATCTATTCATGATTGGTATAGAAATCAAAATGAAACAAGTATGTGGATGTATTTACCTGACGAAATTGAAATTATTAAAGAAGAAAAGAAGGGAGATAATAATATGAAAGATCTTACAGATATTACATTTGTTATTACTGGTGGAGTTGATACATTCAAAAACAGAGATGAATTTAAACAATTAGTTGAAACACTTAATGGTAAAGTGGCAGGGTCAGTCTCGAATAAGACAAATTTTTTAGTTAATAACGATACTACTTCAACTACTGGGAAAAATTTAAAAGCAAAACAATTAAATGTTCCTGTTATATCTGAAGTACAATTTAATGAAATGATAGGGAGAATATAATCACAATATCTGAAACCGCAAAGTGGCTTGTATCAACGCTTTGCAGATACACAAAATAGCATGAAATTCAGGATTTATAGGATAGAAAATAATAAAGGAGATAAAATAAATGTCATTAAAAGATTATAAATATCACGATCATAAATGTATAATTAGTAATCATTTTGAATTTGTTAAATTACTAAAATGGTTCCTAAAACATGGGGCAGAGGATTGTTATGGAAATGATAAATATATGTTCGATAATATATGGAGTATTTGTGATGAATTAGATGTCGAATATGAAGATTATGATTATTTAGGAGATGATGAAGATGAAGGATCATTAATAAAAAACATTTCTGAATTAGACGATTTTCTATCACAAAACATAAATAAAAATACATTAGTTCCATCTGAAGATGAATATCCAATATTAGTTGATTGGTGTAAGGAAGAAGGTTGGGATAGAGGGGGTGATATATGTATTAAGATTCTTAATTTTACTTCTTTAAAAAGTATTAAATCAATGAAAGATTATCTGATGGATTACACTAAAAAATTAAAAGAAGAGAGAAAAGAACATAGACGAATGTGTAAGTTAGAAAGAGAATTTAGAAGTGGTAAATAAAAGAAGGGTTTTATCGTATTGAAAGGAGAATTATGAAAGAAAAAGTTACAATCCCATTATGGTTATTTCTTATCGGGTTTATCACAATACCTTATACTGTTTGTAGTATATTGAATGGAATAATAGATATAGCTAAATTGTTGCAAGCCCAATAAAAATACAGATTCATGCCATTATGAAAGGATGATAAAAATAAGTAAAGAATTAGAGATAGGCGAAGTGATTTATAATAATGATATGCAAATGGTAGTTATTGATTGTAAAAATAGAGAAGATATTGGAGCATGTAGTTATGACAGAAGTTATAAATTATGCTTATTAGAAGAGTTAAAAGATGGATTATTTACACCAGAAGATTTTGAAAAACTTGGACATAGGATGGACGTTAGAGGTACTAGTTTTCCAGATATTAAAAGAGTAAAAGATGTTGCTCTTTTTGAAATTACAAAAGTTACATCTTATAGAATTAGACAAAAGAAAGCAAAAACTATTACAATTTATGAGTAAATAAAACGACTGTTTTAAGCTAATATGAAAAGAATTAAAATATGAATAAAGAAATAGAAAAAGATTATATTAATTTTATCAATTCAACCAAAACATTTAGTGAACTACCCACTACCCTAAAGGGATAGTGGCTTCGGGAACGAAGCTAAGTTCACCAGACTAAGTACCCAGAAACGGATACTATGATAGTTAGGTCATGATACCTTCGGTTGACGCATCAGACCGTTGCTCTATCGCTCATAGTTAAGTAGAACTGAGGTAAGGTTCGGTGCTGTGAGTGCAAAAAGCCTAATTATCTTTGTCGAGATGAGGACGGATTCTTAGAATGGTAATAGTTCTAAGATACGCGTTACCTACAGCAATGTAGAGAATTTATCGGAAGGTCTGATTTTATGGTTTATGTTATTAATTTTGACAATACTCCGTTAATGCCTTGCACGTCAGTAATAGCAAGATTGTTATTGAGTCAAGGAAAAGCAAAGTGCATTAAGAGGACACCTTTTACGATTAAACTTCTGTATCAAGCCGCCAAATACACTCAGCCTATAACATTAGGCATAGATACAGGGAGTAGTAAAATAGGTAGTTCGGCAGTTAAAGATAATGGTGACGTTATTTACCTGTCAGAAGTTGAAATCAGAAATGATATTTCAGAAAAGCTGAAACAGCGTTCTAAATATCGCAGGAATAGACGCAACAGAAAAACAAGATATAGAAAAGCAAGATGGTTAAACAGGAAGAATTCGATTAAAAAAGATAGATTTTCTCCCACTATGACTAGTAAGGTAAATTCTCATTTGAAGGAAATCAAGTATGTGCAGACGATGTTACCTGTCTCAAGGATAATTCTTGAAACGGCAACGTTTGATCCTCATGCACTAAAGAATCCTGCAGTATTGAGCAACAAGTGGCTATACCAAAAAGGCATCAACTATGGTTTTGCTAACACTAAGGCGTATGTCTTAGATAGGGATAATCACACCTGTCAGTATTGTAAAGGTAAGTCTAAAGACAGTAAGCTTGAAGTACATCACATAGTCTTTAGGAGAAATGGTGGAAGTGATGAGCCTGAAAATCTAATATGTTTATGTAAAACGTGCCATGATCAACTGCATGACGGAAATATTACTCTGAAAGGTGGAAAAGCCAAAGGGCATCTCAAACATGCTACACAGATGAATAGCATAAGAGCTCAGCTTTTGAGGATATTACCAGATGCAGAAGAGACATTCGGGTTTGTAACTAAAGAACATAGGCAGTTGCTAAAATTACCTAAAGAGCATTATATGGATGCTGTAGCTATCGCGAGTCAAGGCGATAAGGTTAATTTTAAAACTAATGTTGTTCTGTTCAAGAAGTGCATGCCCGAGGGGGACTACCAACAATCTAAAGGAATCAGATCAGAACAGAGAATTCCGACTGGAAAGATTCAAGGTTTTAGAAAGTTTGACAAAGTTAGATATTTAGGGTTTGAGTATTTTATCAAAGGGAGAATGAGTACAGGATATGCAATTCTTATGGATTCTAAAGGAGCTAAAGTTACCCTAAAACCAATACCAAAGTTC
>Ga0172381_10000875_pt1 | contig 37564 bp, 37 predicted proteins | sample Leawel6488metaG_FD_119754 | JGI IMG/M metagenome (GOLD analysis project Ga0172381, IMG submission 119754) | Leachate microbial communities from a municipal landfill in Southern Ontario, Canada - Leachate well 64-88 metaG | ecosystem: Engineered > Solid waste > Landfill > Unclassified | place... | reverse complement strand
TTTTTATTCATTTTTTCTCCCCTTTTTCTTTTTTCATCAAGTTTTCCATCTCAATTTCAATTTTTCTAGAAAGCATTAAACCATTTTCTTGACAAAACTTCTGAAATTTTTCATAAATCCTATCATCAAAACTCAAAGTCACCTTTTTTTGCATTTTTTTATCACCCTTTTTCTAAAATAATCAATAACAATTAATATCTCTTGATTTATAAATCTTCTCCATACATACAAAGAAGTTTAAATAAATAAGAATAAAGGTAAATAAATATAAAGATTACCATTAGTTTAAGCAAAGATAAACACAAATAAGAGATAAACTAAATCAAAACAAACATAAAAACTAATGAGATTTACGATTAATAAACTTCAATATTCCAACAATAACAATCACTAATAACAAAGCTCCTAAGAATAAAGAAACAAGAGGATATCTTTGCCAAAACCCACTAGTAGTATTCAACACCCTTTCTAATCCAACAACATTACCAGTTAAAGGTACATCATTGAATTCAATTGTTTTTTCTTCATTTCCTTCAATAACTTTAATATTATAGTTACCATCAGGAGCAGTCAATCTTATTCTTTTCTCCTGTCCAACTTCTAAAGTAATATCAGCAGTTTGGTCTTCTGTACCAATGTAAATCAAAATTTTTTTATCATAAACACTATTTCCTATGTTTTTTAATACTAAAGTATCTCCTTCTAATTTTATATCTGCTAATTCTAATTCTCCTACATTAAATAAAAGACCAGCCTCTACTTCATTATACTTTGCACTAACCTTCCAAGGCCCTTGTATAGCATTTTCAGGAAGTTTGAAAACAACTTCCTTATCAGAATTAGATATCCCTTGTTCAACTACCTCAGAATAATAATTTTGAACAAAATAACTAATTTGCCCGTCTATTTTATTATTCTGGTCATCATATAAAATAAGTTTAAAACTAACATCTTCTCCAGGAACATAACTATTTTCCATCTGAATCTCAATTTTTTCAGCACAAACAAGCCCAGCTAAAAAACCCACAGATAACAAAAATATCAAACCCAAAACAGCACTATTCTTCATAATATTATTAATTGTCCCTTGTTTTTAAAACTTCCTTAGAAGACAACCTGCTTGAAAACCTATTTAAACAAACAATCCTTATTAAAACCGTATAAAAGATGGGGATAAAAATAACTTTCTTAGGCACAACTGCAGTAGTTCCAACTATTGAAAGAAATCATACTTCAATTTTTTTACAGCGTAATGGAGAAAATATTCTAATTGATTGTGGAGAAGGAACTCAAAGACAACTAAGAATAGCAAGAATAAATCCTTGTAGTTTAACAAGATTATTAATAACTCACTGGCACGGAGATCATGTCTTAGGACTTCCAGGATTATTCCAAACTCTTGCATTAAATGGATACAATAAAACTCTTTGTATATATGGACCAAAAGGAACAAAAGAATATATTCATGAATTATTCAGATTTTTTGTTCCATTTAAAAAAATATCTGTAAATGTACAGGAAGTCTCTGGAAAATTTTTAGAAACAGAAGATTTTAAAATTTCAGCACTAGCACTAAGTCATGGAGATGCTCCTTGTAATGGTTATACTTTTGAGGAAAAAGATAAATTAAGAATAGATAAAAATAAACTAAAAAAATTAAAACTTTCAAGAGAAGAAAAAGTTAAACTCAAAGATTTAATAAAAGGTAAAAATATAACTATTAATAAAAAATTAATAAAATATAAAGACCTCACTTACAAACAAACAGGTAAAAAAATATCTTTTATCTTTGATACAGGAGTCTGCAAAAATGCGAATAATTTAGCAAAAGACTCAGATTTAGCAATAATTGATTCTACTTATGATGAAAATGAAACAAAACTAGCTGAAGAATATGGACATCTTGCAGTAAAACAAGCAGGAGAAATTGCAAGAAAATCAAAAGTTAAAAAATTAATTCTAACTCATATTTCTCAGAGATACGAGAATAAATCAGCAGAACTTGAAAAACAAGCAAAAAAGTATTTCAGCAATGTATCAATTGCTAAAGATTTTATGACATTAGAAATCTAAGACATTTTTTATAGGAAATTAAATAAATTATCCTAGGCTCACTTGAAGAGTAAGTTTATATTCTTTTCCAGTTAAAACATAATATTTTAAAGCTTCTAATGCAGCTGTTCTTTTTTTAGAGTCTATTCTATCTTGATGAGAGGAATAAAGTGTCTGGTTTAAAAGATAAGCTTTATTTAAATAAAAATTAGACTTATCTTCTAATGTTAAATCCGCCTGCTTTTTTTCCAGAATTTTTCTTAACTCTCTTCTTGCTAAAAAAGAATTTAATCCAATAATAAAAAGAATTATCCTTAATTTTTAAAGATTTGTATACTAAAAAAGAAACCAACTTGTTAATATTTTGTAGTTTCTACCAGTTATGGCTTATATTTTTCAAGTTTTGAAATTCATTCTCAAACTATAAAGATAATAAAACTTAAAGATTAAAATTTACACACTATTAAACTAAATAGAAAATTAAGCTTAAACTTGTTTTGCTTAATTTAAAAATTAATATTTCTAAGTTCCCTCAAGCTTCCAGCTATCTCTAATTTCTTGAGAAATATCAACCGTGTGAAACTAAACAGGTCTAACACTCAAATTTTCTTTTTTAATTAAGCCGCACTAGAAGGTGAAATAAAGATTATTGTGTCTCCCCTTAAAAAGGTTAAACCAATACTTCTTCTGTTTTCTCCGTCTACAATCTCTTTTGCATTATCTAATACAACATTGATGTGTATATCAAATGCTAGAAGAGTTCCAACCATCTGTCGGTTGTTCTTCAGTTGAACTAATACCTCTTTACCCTTGGCATTGTTCAACACATCTAGTGGTCTTTCTATTCCATTAACCATAAAACAAATTCACCTAATGGCTATTTAAACATTTCGATGTTTAAATTATAAAGTAAAAAATAATTTAATCATAAATTCAGAAAGATAAATCTAATCTGAATTTATTTTCTTATAGATATTGCATAGTCTTAATCAAAATATTAATCATATCTAAAATTCAAGACATAAAAAACAAATCTAAAAAAGTTTACCAGATATCTAAAGAAAAAGAACTTGAGTGGCTTCGCCAACTCAAGTTTATGTGTAAGTTATACATTATCTCCAACCCATAACATTTATAAATGGAATTTTCAATAAATCCTTATGAAACAAGGAAGAAAAATAACTGGCGGGAAATATAAAAGCTTTATGAAAAAGAAAAAATATTCTCTAGCAGGAATTCCAAGAAAAGTTAAACTTAGACCTCTAAAGAAAAAAATAATTAAAGGTAGAGGTGGAAATAAAAAAACAGTTTTACTATCAGTAGAATTTGCAAATATAATTAACATTGAAACTAAAAAAGCAAAGAAAGTTAAAATTCTAAATGTTTTAGAAACTCCTTCAGACAGATTCTTAGCAAGACAAAATATCTTAGTTAAGGGAGCAATAATAAAAACAGAATTAGGAAAAGCAAGAGTAACAAATAGACCAAGCCAAGAAGGAAGTGTTCAGGCAGTTTTAATAAAAGAATAATTCTATGGAAACTAAAAATCCAGATAAAGATAAGTTAAAAGAAATTGAAGAGAGACTAAAAATTCTTGAGCAAGAAATTAAGTCTTTAAATAAAAAATTAGAAAATCATAGGCATGAAGGTCATGGTTATGCTATGATAGATTAATCAAAATCATGAGTTAATCATCGGTAAAATAATTTATTCTTACTCAATAATTAAGAAAAAAGTGTAAAATTAAGTCTCGTCGGTAAATCATCAAACCCACCCAAAGCTTTATAAACCTTCTTGCATAAAGTTTATAAAGGTTACTATGGCAGGAGTTAAAAGATGTCCTGAGTGTGGAGGAATAAACCTCACCTGGGATGAACAGCGAGGAGAAGTTTTCTGTAATGATTGTGGAACAGTTGTTGAAGAAAAAATGGTTGATACAAGTCAAGAACTTCAAGGAAGTTTTGATGGTGATGAAAAAAAAGGAAGAGGAGGAGCTCCAATGTCAATGCAAAAGTTCGACAAAGGGCTTACAACAAATGTTGGTGAAATTTCTGATATTTATAGACTAGATGCTGGTGCAACAAGAAAATTTTTAAGATTAAAAAAATGGCAAGAAAGAGTTTCAACTTCTATTGAAAGAAATTTAAGACTTGCTATGGCAGAACTAAGAAGAGTTGCAAGTTTCCTTAATCTACCTGAAGTTGTAAAAGACGAATCTTCAAGAATTTATCAATTTGTTTTACAAAGAGGACTTGTAAGAGGTCGTTCAATGGAATCTGTAATTGCAGCTTGTATTTATGCAGCCTGTCGTTCTTACAACATTCCAAGAACTCTTGATGAGATTTCAGTAGCTTCAGATGTTGAAAGAAAAGAAATAGGAAGAACTTATAGATTTATAATAAGAAAACTAGGAATAAAAGTTACTCCAAGCTCTCCTAAAGATTATATAAATAGATTTGCTTCAGTATTAAAACTAAGTCCAAAAACACAAAATGAAGCACTTAAAATCCTTAAAAAAGCAGAAGGAAGTGAATTAACTTCAGGAAGAGGTCCTGCAGGAATTTCTGCAGCAGGACTTTATGTTGCTGCTTTATTAAACAATGAAAAAAAGACACAAAGAGAAGTTGCAGATGTTGCAGGAATTACAGAAGTTACAATAAGAAATAGATATAAAGAGCTTTTAGAAAAATTAGGATTAGAAGAAAAACTAAAGCTTAAAGAAGCTGAACAAAAAGCAATTAAAAAGAAAGAAAAATAATTCTAAGACAAACTTTTGAACTTAACAAATTATTTAAACTATCCTTTAGGAAAGGATATTTATGAACTTTTCAAATCAAAAAGGATTATTGTCAATTAAAACAATTCCCCTAGCAATAACTGAAGAGCATCATAAAGTATTAGCTTATTGGAGAACTTCAAAAATAATTGATGCAGATTTATTACATATTGATGCACATCATGATATGAATGATAATTTTTCTTTAAATAAAAATGATTTAACTATTGCAAATTTTATATGCCCTGCATTTTACGAAAAAATTATATCTTCAGTTTATTGGATAAACCCTCAATCAGAAGAAAAAAGAATACAAGACTTTGGTTCAAGATATGATAAAGATAGATTATGTTTAGATATTTATGTAGATGATTATCATAAAAAAGTGCGATGGAGAAATATAAATCAAAGAATATTCAAGTCAGAAAGCCCAAAGCCAAAAAAAATACAAGAACAAGAATTAATTTTAAAACTAAACTCTCCAGTAATTTTAGATATAGACCTAGATGCTTTCTGTTGTCACAGAAATGCTCTTGGAGATAAAGCAATTTATAATTATGAATTAAGGATTTCTCAAACTTGTGAATTACTGAATAAACTAAAAAAACCGAGTTTAATTACAATAACACGCTCTCAAGGAAAAGACTGTTATGTTCCAAGAGATAGGGTAGATTCAGTTCAAGAAAGATTAATTAACAAATTAGTCGATTTATACTCTTAATAAGAATTCATAACCTTTTTATATCAATAATAATTAACCAATTCATGCAGAGGTACCGAAGTGGTCTAACGGAGCAGCCTTAGGAGCTGTTGGCTTAGTGCCTTCACAGGTTCGAATCCTGTCCTCTGCATTTCAATATTGCAAAGCAATATTGCTGAAGAAATCCTTGAACTAGCGTATAGGTGAGAATCACTTCAAAATCTTTTATGGATTTTGAAAGTTACCAAGAATTCTGCAAGAATTGTTGAGGACTGTCCTCTGCATTTAGCCATAAATAAAAAATTTAAAATAATAAATTATTTAAAAAAATTATTCTTTCAAAGAATATCCTAGATTAGAAAGACGTTCTGTTTTTTTTACTGTAATAATTGGTTTATCTTCAATATCTGCAAGATTTTTAAGTAAAATCTGAAGATTCTCGCTATCTTTTTCTTTTATAGTTAAAATGTCATATTCAACTTCTCCTTTTATTAAATTCTGAGTATCTTTAAGTTCTCCAAAATTTAATCCAGTTTCAGTTTTAATTAATGCATCTGCTTCACAATCAATATCACAACAAACATCTCCTTCAGATAATGAAACTCCTGCAATAGAACAACCACTACTGCAACTAGTTTTAATAACTCCATTATTTTCTGCACAATCACTTTCTTCAACAACAGTTGTTGTAACACTCTCAAGACTAGTAGTTGGTTTAAGACTAACTGAGATTTTATTATATAATCTTCCAAGCAAAAATAATCCTCTTGCTCTATATCTATTGCTAATTCCTAAATTACTAAGTTTATTTAAAATTGTAACAGTATCTTTAATTTTATAATCAATAGCTTCTTCAGTTCCAAGATTTTTTATTTCTTTAGTTTCTAAATCATCAATAAACTTTTGAGCTTTATTGGCTTCTGTATCGCTTTTGTTCTGATCCCAATAACCCTCTCCAAGATTGTTTATACTAATATTATTTAAAACACTCTCTTCAATTCCAGTATTAGTAATAACATCTGCAACAGAATTTGTATCTAGCCAGCAGATTATTGTTGGGTCATCACAATAACCAACATTTTTCCATCTATCATAAGTTGAATTAGTTGTATCATACTCTCCTGAACTACTAACTTGTTTCCTAGGATTATAAGTACTACAAACTCTAATTATACCATTATTATAAAGTTCAGAATTAATAGTATCATCTACTCCTTCTTCTAAATTAGGCTGAACAAGACTCAATACTGAAGAAGTTCCAGCAACACAAGTTTCTTCACTAATAATTCCAGTTTGCGAGGCTTGCTCTGCAGTATATTCATCAGTAAGTGCATTTACAAAATATGAAGTACTTACTTTTCCAAAACCACATTTGTCCTGCCCATTAACACTTACACATAATTTTTTATATCCTGAAACCGCTGAAAAGTCTTTTGCCTCATCAACACTTCCTCCTTTTGCAATATATCCTCTAGCAACAACATAAGTTCCAGAACTATGCACATAATTTGATTCTGGCAAATCTGTTAGATAAACAACATAGCTTGTTCCCTGGTCTTTTCCAGAATAAATATGATAATAAACTTTATACTGAGAAGTTGCAGGAATTGTTGCACTAGTTAATTCATCCTCACTAAACCAGGCACTATATTGTTCAGGGCTATCTGGTTCTATTAAATTATCTAAATCACTAACAACATTAACTGACATAAAAGATTTACAAATATCTGTTCCAATCTCTTCTGTTGAACGACTAGTAAATGCATTCATAGAATTAACAGCATAATCATTTTTAAAATAATCAATTGAGCTCTGAGTATTTTCCCATGCTGCCTGAACAGTTAAATACTCTCCCCCACCCCTTGCACCTTGACTATAAAAGCTTTCAAGCAATTTTGGAACAAGCATGTTTAAGAAAGGAGATGCTTCTCTCCAAAAAAATTCACACAAATATACACTTTTAATTTCATCACAAATTCCAACATTTGCTCCTGTTTCTAAACTCTCTTGCAAGCACTGTTGTGTTGAATTTAAAATACTAATATATCCTTCAATTCCTGCATGAACTCCAGTTAAACAAATAGGAATCATAATTCCCTCTTTTAGATTTGGAAGACACAATACTAAACTACCAATAATACCAGACTGAATAACATTATCAACTCTATAAGTACCTCCCAAATCACATCTTGAAGAAGGACAAATAACAGGGTCACACAAATTAAATAAAATCTGACAATCTTCAGGACTCATAAAATCAGAACAACTTCCTTCCTCGCCACTTAAAGAGATTCCTCCTTTGTAAGTCTGACCATTAATACTTATTGTAGTTTTTCCAGACTGTTTGGCTGCTTGTGCAAGCGCATCCTGAGCCTTATTTAATAATTTTTTTGAATCAGCTGAGCTCATTCCAGGGAAATCTATTGAATCAACATCTCCAGTATAATATCTACAAATATCATCTGCACTTTTCTTAAATTCTATTTTACCATTTTCACCAACATTACAAACATAATAATTAACTGCTCTTCCAGAATCATCATAAGGTTTTCCAAACCCAGATAAAACATAGGTTAATTCAACATACCACCCATTCTCAACATCAAAAGGCACTTCAGCAGGCAATCCTGCATAAGGTTCTGTTTCAAAATATTTAACACTTAAACTCGAAGGATTAGAAATTTTATTTTGATATGCTTTAGGATCTGCTTCAATAAACTTAGTTGCTCCTTTTTCATCAAGATAAGCAAATAATGGAGAAGTGGATTTATCTATTTTTATTAATTTATCTCCGTCAATTTCATAAGCTTCTTTAGCACCATAAGTATTACCGGTGCCTTCTTTTTCCAAAACAATTAAAACTGTTTTTCCATTAAGGTCAGATAATAAATTTTCTTTTTTTGAATTTGATTCTCCTTCAGTATAAAATGTAGCACCATTAGGAACCCTATAAGTAATAACTTTATCTCCTGCTTTAATTCCTGTTGCTCCTTTCTGATTCCATTCTTCTGCCTGAGCATTAGTTAAAGTATTCATAGATGTGTAAGCAATATTATCTCCTGATAAAACTAATGCCTGAGGTTTTTCACCTACAAACTGACCTGCTTCTTTTGCTAAAACATCATAATTATAATCATTTTGATTAGATTCATAAGTATATAATAAATTTTTAGATAAATCTCCATTTAAAACTGCTTGAGAAACAGAACCAGATGCTAATTGTCCTGAAGCATATAAATCTCTCATATTACTCAAGCTTACATCACAACTATCAACCTTTTCCTGAGGAATAATTTCTTTTAATTTAACTTTTCTTCCATCAGACAAAGCAAATTCATCATTTAAATGAGAAGCATAATAACTTTTAAAATACTGCTGACAAAACTGAGTCTTAACTTTTTCTGAATCAACAGATGCATCGAGACCTAAAATACCACTTTTATTAATTCCAACTGATTCTTGAATAGATTCTAATTTAGTATTAATATCTTTCACAGCAGTCGTATAATCTGTAACAGATTGAGAAATTTCAGTACCATAATCCAATAAACACTGCTGAACACTAGAATAAATCTGTCCATTTTTACCAGGAGTTTTTCCTTCAACCATTGCCTGACATTTATCATTCCATCCATTTGTTCCTGTCATTACAGCATTTCTTGCCATTGACTCTCCACTAAGTCCTGAAAATAAATTTTTAACAGTAAAGATTGCAGAGGTTGCAAAGCAAGCTGTTTTTAATCCTTTAACAACCTCCCCTAATTTATCATTAATCTCTGTCCAATCTTCTAACTGATTATCTAAATCATCAATCATTTCTTGGGTCTTTTCAGGAGAAAGTTCAATTGCTCTTTTTTCAATTCCAATTTTAAAACCAAAACTAGAATTTGTTCTTGGTCCATAAGATTTAGGATTAATAGAGATTTTTACTTGATTTTCCAAATTAATTTTCATAAGCTTAACAGCTGTCTCTCCAAAAACAACTTGATTTTCTCCTTCTGTTGTTTTTAATATTTCACTGGCTGTAAGAGAAGAAGAAAGTTTTTCTGAAATAACTGCAGATTTATCATATTTCAATGTAACCTGTTCATCCTTAAGTTCTTTAACCTGAATAGTTCCAATTCTTTTCCCATCGCTTTCTAATTCATAAATATCTCCTAGCCCTAATGTCTCTTCTTTTCCATTAATCATTAAAACAGCATTAGCCTCTGCTCTTGTAGGAGTTTTAAAACTCAATAAACTAATAAAATACTGTCCATTATTAAGATTAACAATTGCTTTTGATTCTGTACTATCATATTTTGTTAAAACTGATTTTTCTCTTAATACTTGATTTGCAATAGAAGAAGTTGGGTAATCTTGTAAGAGTCTTGTATAAAATTCATTGGCTTGTTCATTCATATCGAATTTTTTTGCAAGTATTGCAGCCTCATATAATCCCTGAGCAGCATAAGAATCCTCGCTTGTTTCATCAATTCTTTTTTCATTAGGATAAAAATCAGATAAATCCTGATAATTTTCAACTGCTTTATCATAATAATCTTTAGCTAACAATAATGTTTCTGAAGATTCAGAACTCCAATCTTTATCTTTTATAACTAAACTCTCTTGTAATTTAATTCCAAAAACTGCTTCATTACTGCCTTGTTGAATAATACTTACATCAAGTCCCTTATCAAGAGCACTTGAAGAAACTCTATTACCTAGTTTTGTTTTATACTGTGATTTAATTTTCTTTTCTATATCATCTTTTAACTTACTAATCCCCTGATCACTCTTACTAATAATATCTCCAACAATACTATAAACATCTTTATCTGCAAATTCACTCTCACTTGTTGAAAATTCATCTTTAACTAAAACAATAAAATCCTGTTTCTGAGAATCCTGTCCAACATAACCTAACCAAATATTATCCTCACCTCCACTAATTTTTTCACCAACAGAATATTCTTTGCTGACTTCATTTGATTCTCCTCCAGTAATTAATTTTGCTTTTCCAGCAGTTAAGCTCAGACTAAATTTACCTGCACCCGAACAAGTAATATCAATTGTTCCTCCTCCTTGAGAAACATCTAAATCACTTACTCTACATTTTCTATTTAAAAAATAATCTCCTTTAGAAACCCAAACCTGTTCATCATCTATCTGCAATAAAGCACTTTTAACAGGAGCACTGATTGAATCAATTTTTATAGTCATCCCTGCAGCACAATAAAATCCACTAAGATATATATCTGAAGAGGTTTCTCCTTCCATTAAAGTAACTGTAGTTTCTTTTTCTCCTAAATCTCTATAAATAGAAAGTGTTGCTCGGTCTGATTCAATTGATTCAGCTCTAATATATCCCTTACCATTCCAAAATCCATACTCTTGATAATTTCTTGCCCATTCTTCATCAGTCATTTCAGAAGCATAAAAATTAGTATTACCAATTCCAAAAGCCCCTTCAGCATCATAATCAATTGTAGCTGTTACATTCCCTTCAACATAATCAGGCATATCTCTTTCTGCATCAGTTTGTTTTAAAACAATTACTAAATAACCGAGATTATCTTCGATAGGTGAACTTACTAACTGACTAGTACTACTAAGTGCAGCTCTTGCAGGAAAATAAGAAATACTTGAAACTCCTTCAGGATATTCTTTATCAAAATGTAAACTTTTTATTTTTGAAACATCAATTAAAGGATTAGTCTTAATTGCCATAACCTTACAAAACACAGGTACATTTTGTTCTTCTAATAAATCACTTCTCACAACAGCAGGGCTACATCCTCCAGGAGCAATCTGCATTATAAAATCCTCTCTTGCATAACAATCTGATTCTTCAAATCCTGGCCAATAATCACTTGTAGAAGTAAATCCTGAAACACTATAAAAACTAGGGTCATTAAATTGAGGATTTACTGAAGAACCTACGACCTGAATATTATCTCCTGAAAATGTAGAAGTATAAGTTCTTCCTGAAAAAGTTGAATCTTCTGCTAAAACAAAATTTATATTAAGAATTAAAAATCCAATTACTATTAATAAAAGTTTTTTCATATTTTGTTGTTGTTTCATATTTATATTAATTATTCATAACCTCTTTCTTAAGTTTTTCAATTTCTTTTTTATCCTCTAATATTCTGCCTGTATCCAGCTTATATAATAAAGGAATCACTCCGCATTTATTACACTCTCCCCAAGCACATTTACCATTATTTTTTCTATAGAGTTTTTTACATATTTCCTTTTCTTTTTCAATGATTTCTTTTTCCATTTTATTCAAACATAATATCTACTCCTTGAGTATCTACTTTATTATAATTCTCCTGCAAATCCTCAAGAGCACTAGGAATTCCAAAACTATCTGCATTAATAATTAGTTTACTTGATTCTTGTAATTCTGACTCTCCAATATAATAATTTTGAGTTCCTCCACCAGAAACAGCAAAATCAACTACTTGATTAGGAATCTTTAAATCAAAACATTTTTCTTCTGTAACTCCAAAAATTCCACTTAAACCAGACTTAGGAACATCAACACATTTTTGGCTTGTACTTCCTTTTAAAGCAATTGAAGAATTAGAATAAATATAAACTTTAATTTCATACTGTCCCTCAGTTAATTCAATTTGTTTCTGACTAGGATAACTAACAGTAGTTACACTTTCATCTTTAGTAAAAGTAAGAATTGAATAATCAGAACCTAATTCAGCCCCTTGTTTTTGAACTTCTAAGTCTAATTTATATTTTTTATCTAAAACAATCATGGCTTCACCTGACTCTAGAGTAGAAGTCAAATATTTTTTAGTCTTATATCCTTCTGCACTTGCAACAATATATCCATTAACACACTGAGGGAAATTATCTACAAGCACAGCATCTCCACTATCACTTATATTTGTTGTTCCAATACTACAAACAGTATCAAAACATTTGAAGTCAATATTTGCTTCTATAGGTTCTAAATTAGTATTATAAGTAGAAACACTCATCTCTGTGATTTTATGATTACATAGCTCAGGAACAACATTTGGGAGCCCTTCAACATCTAAAGGTTCTCTTGGATTATTCTTATCAATTAAAATAACAACAGGAAATTGAAACATTTCCTCTCCAGAATATATTTGAATTAAAACAGGATAAGCAAAATCATAAACAAAATGATAAGGAGTATAACAAAAACCAAGCATACCTAATCCTTCTTCTAATCCAACTGGATTTGCTTTTAAAAGCCCATCTTCAGAAGGCCAAACTTCAAGTTTCATAGGCCAATTACCAGAATACAAAAAGTTAACATTAACATCAACATCTTCACCAATATTCTGAACAAAATATTTATTTTCCTTATTCTTTAAATCATAATAATTCCCCTCTAATTTAACTGCAGGAACATTTGCCTCTAAAGCATTTATTAATTCTAATCTTATTTCATTAAGACTCCAAATTTTAGGACTACATCCAATTTCACTTCCATCAACAGGAGCATATAATCTTAAAATATCAAGACCATATTTTTCCAAAAACATGCTTTCTTTTTGGGTTGCATAAATTTTCTGAGCCAATTCATAAAATTTTCCTAAATTAGAATCAAGATTAACTTCATGATTAGTTCCACTCCAACTAACCTCACCAAAACTAATACTTATATCTTGTTTAACACTAACATCAATACTATTACTATTAATTAGAGTTTCTGCTTCAGCCTCACCTAAATTAATAATAAAACCCTGATTCTCAAATGTAGAGAAATCGCATTCCAAAATTCTTTCATTCAAAAAATCATTTAATTGAACCTGCATTTTTTCTTTAGTTGGAATTTGTTCTTTTGAAACTCCATTCCCAGAAATATAATACCAATATGGAACCCCTGTTCCAAGAAAATCAAGCTGATTTGAAAAAGGCATATACTGACTTCCAGGAGAAAACTCTGGTTGTTCAATATATCCTGCTTGTTCTCCTAAAATTAAAGCACCAGTAGAAGCTTCATTCTCAATACACCCAAGATAATAAGTATAAACTGGGTCTAGCTCTGCAGGAAGTTTTTCTTGAAATAATCCTCCTCGGTATACAAAATAGATTATAATCCCTCCAAGAATAATAAGTGCAATTATAATAAAAATAGTAATTTGCCCTTTTCGATTATTCATCTCAAAATTATTTTTCATTTTTACTCCCTTTTTTAACTTTTTCTTTTATTAACTCAATAATCTCGCTATTAATATCTTTCTCAGTCATCTCTTTAAATTTCTCCCAAATTTTTTCATCCTCAACTAAAAGCAAGTATTTTTTCATATATCCCTTTTTTCCTTATTTCCCCCTCTTCCCCAGACTATAATTAGATTAAATAAAATACTTTCATATATAAATCTTTCTTATTAATTAAGTAACTTAGTTACTTAGTAAGTTAGTAAGAGAAAATAATAAAGAGATAAAATATGGGCACACCAAGAGTTGAACTTGGGAATCATCCACGTCAAGGATGCAGTTTACCGCTAGCTTATGCGCCCTTTCTTTCCACCTTTAACTCTCCCCCAATTATCCTGAAGATATTTAACATTAAAACTCTTAGGATTTAGTTTAGAAAGATGACACAAATCATCAAAAAAAGATTTAGGCAATAATCTCCTTTCAGTATAATAATTTTTAAGACTTGAATAAGAAATATCAAACCCAAACTGCAAAATCCCTCTGACAGAGACACAATTTAACTTACTTACAACCAAATTTAAAAACTTCCTTTGTTCTCCAGATTTAAATTTAACTCGCATTGCAAGATAAAAAATACAAGATATTTAAATTTAAGTGCGACACCATAACATTTAAAAACACAATTTTCAATAAGTTATTATTAAGCTGAGTTTACTGCTTAGCATCCTAAAATATAGAATATTTTAGTTTCAATTCAGAATGAATTGCTAACTGAGAAAGGTTGCTTGGAGGAAAACTTAGTTTTCCTGTGAATATGAAATTACCAAAAAAAACTAAAAGATTTTGTCCTTTTTGCAAAAAAAGAACTGAACAAAAAATAGATTTAGTAAGTACAGGACACAAGAGAGGAACATTAAAACGAGGCTCTATCTCAAGAGCAAAATTAAGACACTCTTATCCAGGAAAAGGAAACAAAGGAAAATATAGTAAACCTGCAGTAAAATCATGGAAAAGAAAAACAAAAGCAACAACAAAAAAATTAGTAATTTATACTTGTCAAGAATGTAAAAAGTCTAAACAAGCTAAAAAAGGGAGGAGAGTAAGTAAACTAGTAATAGAATAATGGCAGAACAAAAAACAGCAAAAGTTATCATAAAAAAGAAAAAATTTCATTCAGTTGAAATCCCTCTAGTGAACACAAAAATAGAATTAATTGGAGAGACTGTTGGAGAATTAAAAGATAAAACAATAAACCTTGATTTAACAAGACAATTAAAAGGAAAATCAGTTGAAGCGATTGTAAAAGTGAGAATAGAAGACAATAAAGCAGTAGCTTATCCTCATAAAATAAAATTAATGCCTTATTTTATAAGAAGAATGATTAGAAAAAGAATTAGTTATATTGAAGATTCTTTCGAAACACCCTCTCAAGAAAGTTTAATGAGAGTTAAACCATTTTTAATAACAAGAAAAAAAGTTTCAAAGGCAGTAAGAAAAGCTCTAAGAAACAGATGCAAAAACTGGATTGAAGACTATGTATCTCAAAGAAGAGATGATGAACTTTTCAATGATATTCTTACAAACAAAATGCAAAGAACTCTATCTTTAATTTTAAAGAAAACATATCCTCTTTCACTTTGTGAAATAAGAGTTTTTGAGATTGTAAGGTCATTGAAACAAGAAGAAATCCCAGCGATAAAAATAAGAAAAGAAATTGAAAGTCAAGCAAAACCATTAGAAGAAGAAATAATTGACCAAATAGCAGAAATAGAAGCAGAAAAAAAGAAAAAAGCAGAAAAAGAAATAGAAAAGACTCAAGAGAGGGCATTAAAAGTTGAAAAAGGCAAAGAAACTGCTGAAGAAGAATCATTACAAGAGATTGAAACCTCAAAGAACCTTGGTTCTTTAGGTACTAAAGAAAAAGAAGAAATTTCTACAAAAAAAACAAGAAAATCAAAGAAAACTAAAGAAGAGGAAAAAGAGTAAAAACCACATGGCAGTTGAACAATGTCTTGTAATAATTAAACCAGACGGACTTATTAAAAGTTTAACTGGAAATATAATTTCTACACTTTCTGAAACTAAATTAAAAATTGTTGGAGCAAGAGTCCTTAAAGTTTCAAGAGAACTTGCAGAAAAACATTATTCAGAATTAAAACCAAGTCAAATTAAAAAACATGGTGAACAAAAAGGGACACAAATTTTTGAAAACACAGTTAATTACATTATGGGAAAATATCATACTGATAGAGTAATGGTATTAGTTTACCAAGGGGAAAATGCAATTGCAAAAATTAGAGATATAATTGGAAAAACAAATCCTGAAGATGCAGAGCCTATTTCAATAAGAGGAAAATATGGACGAATAAGCAGTAAAACAGGAGTTTTTGAAAATGTTGTTCATGCTTCAGATTCTAAAGAATCAGCAGAAAGAGAAATAAAACTTTGGTTTACTCCAGACCAACTTTCTGAATTAATTTATCCAATAACAACAGATAAAAAACAAATAGAAAGAACAATCTGGAAGTAATCAAAATCCTTTTAAACGCACATTATCTAACTAAAATGTGCCTCCATAGCTCAGTGATAGAGCATCTGTTTTGTAAACAGGGGGTCGGGGGTTTGAATCCCTCTGGAGGCTTTTTATTTATACTGCGAAGCAGTATAATTTAATTCTAGAAGAATTCTAATGCTCTATGGGTTTGAATCACAAAGAATAGCCTTGCTATTTTGGTATCAGAAAATCTTGATTTTCTGAGCCTCTGGAGGCTTTTTATTTATACTGCGAAGCAGTATAATTTAATTCTAGAAGAATTCTAATGCTCTATGGGTTTGAATCACAAAAAATAGCCTTGCTATTTTGGTCTTAAAGGATATTAAAATCATTCTTCAAAAAGAGACTCTAATCCAAATATATTCTCAACAATCCCTTCAAAAAAATTTTGAATATCTCTAAAAATACCAAAAGATTCATATTTACCACAATAACCCTCTGCATTTGAATTATTTTCACAAGTATTAGACAAAGGAGAATAATACTTACACCCCTCATAAAAATTTTTGCATACCATCATTCCTCTTCAATTAAATCAGCTTTTTTATCAATAACAAGGATATTTGCAATTTCCTGAGAGAGGTTTGCAACATCTCCTTTTTTAAAAGGACCTAATTTATTTCCATCTAAATCTAAGAACTCATCAGCATCTGCTATAAAGACAACCATTTTATTTTTAGGCATTTCTTCATCACCATCATCTACACCCTTAAGGGCCTTAGCAATCTTTTTATCTTCTTTTTCAAGTGTTTTCATAATTTCATCAAAACACTCCTTTTCAACAGCAAGCATATTTTCAAAGTCTCTTTTGCTTATTCCTGTTTCAGTAGCAATAAAAGCAAGTTCTAAAATTTTTTTCTTTCTTCTAAGCATCAATTCCTTAAAAATAGCAATTGAATTTTCAAATTGTTTCTTAGTTTTCAAGATAGCATCAGAAAAATCATCATTTTCTTTGCTTGCAATCTCTTTCTTATCCTGAAGATATATTGCAACATCTTTCATAAAACTTTTAGGTATAAACTGCAATTGTTCAGAATATCTTTCTTTTCTTAATGCATCATATAGTTCATTATAGGTTATCATGTTATTTATTATTAGACCTATAATGAAATGCTTTTGACTTAACTTTTCTCAGAAAAGTTATTCTTTCCCTAGGATTTCTTTCCCAAAGAAAGGCTGTTTCATTATAGGTTATCATTTTACCATCCTTTTAGGTAAAATCAAAAATCGATTTTCATTTATAACCTTTATTGTTCTCTAAAAAAGTCTTTTCTATAATTAGACATTCACAGGATACTCAAAAACAACTTCATAATCATTATACAAAACACACATTTCTTTTACAGACAGTTTTTCAAAATATTTTCTAAATGCCCTCATAGAGTTTCCATGTGCAGATATTGCAATATTAATTTTTTTCTTTTTCATAATTCTAAGCAAATCTTTTATAAAACTCATTACTCTTTTTTCAACATCTTTTAAACTTTCTCCACCAGGAGGTCTATTTTCATACCCCCTATGCCATAAATCATATTTTCGGTATCCCTGATTTTCAACAATATTTAAGTGAGTTTTTCCCTGAAGATTCCCATATCTTCTTTCAATAATCCTATCGTCTTCTATAATTTCCTTACATTCTGGATGAAATTTAAGAACTTCCTTTAAAGTCTGTTTGCTTCTTAAAAGACTACTCTCAAATGCCAATCCAATCTTCTTGTTTTTTAACCTTAAAGAAACTATTTTTGCATCTCTAATTCCTTTCTTATTTAATCCTACATTTCTCCATCCGCAAAAAATACCTTCAGCATTATCAGGAGTAACACCGTGCCTAAACAAATAAATATAACACCTCATAAGTTAAAGAAGTAGGTCAGATTTATAAATGTTAATGCCCTTAATATTATCATGTTCGGAAAATTAAAAGAAAAACTTGGTAGTTGGTTAAAAGCAACAAAAGAAAAATTCAGCTCAGAAGAAGAGAAACAAGAAAAAAAGATTAAACCTAAAAAGCCAACTAAAGCAAAGAAAGAAAAGAAAACCAAGATTAAAAATAAAAAAAATATGAAAGGAATTGAAGAAGAGATTCCTCAAGAAGTTCCTAAGAAGAAAAAACAAGCTGAAGAAGAGATAAAAGAAACCCAAGAAAAAGTTGAAGAAATAGAAAAGGAAATTGAAGAGGTTAAAGACCAGATAGAAGAAGAAAAAAGCAAAAAAGGTTTTTTTTCAAGACTAAAATCGAGCTTTACCTATAAAATAACAGAAGATTCATTTAATGAACTATTTGATGATTTGGAGATGCTTTTACTTGAAAATAATGTGGCTTTAGAAGTTGTTGAAGATATTAGAAAAAAACTTTCAGAAAAACTCATCGGAAAAGAGATTAAAAAATCAGATTTAGAAAAAGAAATTAAAACAGAACTAAAAAATACTTTAAATGAGATAATCATCGACCCAGATGACCCATTAGATATAATTAAATTAAAAAAAGCAGAAGGAAAACCGTTTGTAATTCTTTTTTTTGGAATAAATGGGACAGGGAAAACAACAAGTATTGCAAAACTCACTCATTTATTAAAGAGAAATAATATCTCTGTAGTTCTTGCAGCAGCAGACACATTCAGAGCAGCCTCAATAGAACAATTACAAATTCATGCAGACAAATTAAAAGTCCCTTTAGTTAAACATGATTATGGTTCTGACCCCTCAGCAGTAGGTTTTGATGCAATAAAATATGCAGAAAAACACAAGATAAATGTTGTTTTAATTGATACAGCAGGAAGAATGCACACAAAATCAAATTTATTAGCAGAAATGAAAAAAATATGTAGAGTTACAAATCCAGACCTAAAAATATTCGTAGCAGAATCTATTGCAGGCAATGATGCAGTAGAACAAGCAAAATCATTTAATGAAATGATTGAAATTGATGGTTCAATACTAAGCAAAGCAGATATTGATGAAAAAGGCGGTACAATAATCTCTATAAGTCATACAACAAAAAAACCAATATTTTACTTAGGCACAGGTCAAGAATACGACAAATTAGAATTATTTAACAAACAAAAGTTTATTGAGAAGTTGGGATTGTGAGAATGTTTCAAAGGATTTATATATCTCTCAAGAAATAAAATTTTATGGATAGTTTAAGTATTTCAAAATATTATCAAGAATTTCGTGGAGAAATTAAAAGAATTCAAACTCTTTATCATGAATCTAGAAAGTTAGGACAAAATGAAAGAGCAAAAGAATTAGTTCATGAATTATATAAATTAGGTTTCAATCATAATATTTTTTTAAGAGAATTTCAAAAAGCAACTGAAAAGATTGGAGAAGAACAAACCCTCAAACAAAAGAGAATCTAAATAAATTTAATAGTTATTTGGACAATAGGATTAAAGAAGATTCCGAAGCATTAAACAAATTTTTATCAAGGCTTCTTGAAGCAAAATTAAATTCTGAAGGTTTATCTTAACCAAAAAGCTTCTCTAGTCCTTTCTTAATAAATTTAGAAAAATCAAATTCATTTGCTTTACTAAGCCGTTTATATTCTCCACAATCATATTCAGCTCCCTCATTAGAATTACATTTAGTTGAAAGAGGGTCATACATTCTATTGACTTTGCATAAATCAATATGTTCACAAGGCATAAATTTCAATGAATCAAAAGGTTTAAAAACATTTTCTTAAAACCCCAAATCATAAAACCTGCCTTAACAAACTTTTTTAACCCTTAATTTCCTTATAAAATGAATAAAAATGAAATTAATAAGCTATCTTAAGAAAGATGAATTGTCAATCAAAGGAGGGTTGACTTGTTAAGGGAAACTGGGTTCCCTTACGATTTTCTTACGACAATGTTTGAATCAATATCTTCAGCACTGAAAAAAGGATTTGATAAAATAGCTGGAGCTATATTTCTTGACTCAAAAACAATAGAATCTGTAGTAAAAGACTTACAAAGAGCACTAATACAAGCAGATGTTAATGTTCATCTTGTTAAAGAACTTGGAGATAAAATAAAAAAAGAAGCTGAAAATGAGAAAATTAAAGGAGTTGAAAGAAAAGAACATCTTACAAAAATACTGCATGATGAAATCTTAAATTTAATTGGAGGAGAGAAAAAAGAATTAGACATAAAAAAAGGAAAACAAAGCAAGATAATGCTTTTAGGATTATATGGAGCAGGAAAAACAACCACTACCTCCAAACTTGCACAGTATTATCAAAAAAGAGGATTTAAAACAGCAATAATTGGACTAGATGTTCATCGTCCTGCTGCCTCAGACCAATTAGAACAATTAGGAGTTCAGAATAAAATAAAAATTTTTACAGATAAAATTGAAAAAAATGCATTAAAATTATACAAAAAATTTGAAAAAGAGCTTGATGATTATGAACTAATAATTATTGATACAGCAGGAAGACATGACCTAGACAAAGAACTTGTAAAAGAAATAACAGAACTAAATAAATTAATTAAACCAGATTATAAATTATTAACGATTCAAGCAGATATTGGTCAAGCAGCAAAAAACCAAGCAGAACAATTTCAAAAAGCAGTGAACATCAATGGAGTTATAATAACAAGAATGGACAGTACAGCAAAAGCAGGAGGTGCTCTTACTGCTTGTAAAGAAACAAATGCTCCTGTTTATTTTATTGGAACAGGTGAAAAAGCATCTGACCTTGAAACATTTAATCCTAAATCATTTATTTCAAGAATGTTGGGTCTAGGAGACTTAGAAGGATTATTAGAAAAAGTTAATTCTGCAGTTGATGAAAAAACACAGAAAAAACTAAAAGAAAAATTAGAACAAGGTAATTTTAATTTAAGAGACCTACAAACTCAGTTAAAATCAATGTCAAGTATGGGTTCTCTTTCAAAAATAGCTGAAATGATTCCAGGATTAGGAAAAGCAAAGCTTCCTGAAAATCTATTAGGAACTCAAGAAGATAAAATAAAAAAATGGAATCATGCAATTGATTCAATGACAGAAGAAGAAATCAATAATCCAGAAATAATTGAGAAACAAACAACAAGACTAGGAAGAATTGCAAAAGGTTCAGGAACAACAACCGCAGAGATAAGACAATTAATTAAGCAATATAGATTATTAAAAGAAATGACTCAAGGAACAGCAGGAATTTCAGATATTGATCCCAGTCAGGGTTTAGACCAAAAACAAATGATGAAATTAGCAAAAAAGTTCGGTAAGAAGATGAGGATGTAATCAATTTATAACCCTTTAAAATAAATTTTTTCTCAAACCTTAAAGTTTATATAGTCATATCAATTGATATTATTAATTATCCAAATGGAATCTCAAACAATTAAAAAAAATAAAAGCTACATTGAAACAAATAGTATAGCAAGAAGCCCTACACTTCAAACAGTTTTAATGGTTGAAAAATTTATTGAAGAACATTCAGGGGAATACAAAAAAACAGAGCTGTTTAACAAACTTCCAAAAAAGGTAATGTGGCAGACATTTCAGGTGATAATAGAGTATCTTGAAAGCATAAATAAAATTGCTTCTGACAATGAAGAATATATTGTTTATGTATGGAATCCTGCACTTGCAGAGAGATACAAAAATAGAGAAGATTTAGAATGGAATCCAAAGTAATTTTTGCTGACTTGAAACTAAAAGAAGCTTTCTTAGAATTAGAAAGAGCTGACCCGAGATTGTATAAAGAAATAAACAAAGCAATTGAAGACATAAAACAAAATGCTTATTGCGGAAGAAATGTAAAAAAAGCATTAATACCAAAAGAACTTATAATTAAGTATAATCTAAATAATTTATGGATTTATAATTTAAGAGTAGATTGGAGATTAATATACACTATCTCTAATACTGAAATAGAAGTTCTGTCCATTGTTCTTGATTGGATGAATCATAAAGATTATGAAAGGTTGTTTAATTTTTAATATGAAATCAAAAATTCTCTTTCAAGGTGCAGAAGCAATCATTTCTCTAAAAGACAATAAAATAATAAAAAACAGAACAAAAAAAGCATATCGTCTTCCAGAATTAGATATAAAATTAAGAAAAAAAAGAACAAAATCAGAATCAAAAATTATGAACAAATTATATTCATTAATTAATGTTCCAAAAATATTAGAGACAAAAGAAAATGAGATAATTATGGAATATATCCAAGGAGAAAAACTCTCTGACACTCTTGACAACCTAAAAAACAAATATGAAATTGCATTTCAAATAGGTCAAGAAACAGCAAAAATTCATGATTCTGATATTATCCATGGAGACCTAACAACTTCAAATATGATTTATGTAGAAGATAAAACTAATAAAAATAATTTTAAAGTTTACTTCATAGACTTTGGTTTAGGTTTTCACTCTGCAAAAATTGAAGACAAAGCAGTAGACTTACATCTGATAAAACAAGCACTTGAAGCAAAACATTATAAAAATCATGAAGAATTATTTAAATCAATTATCAAAGGTTACAACAGCAAAGATAAAGATAAAATCCTAAAACAACTAGAAAAAGTAGAATCAAGAGGGAGATATAAAGATAAACATTAAATCTCAAACAAATATCCTTGTTTTTCTTTTCTATTAATTATTTCATTCAAATTTTTAGTTAAATATATTTGAGAGCTATTTTCAAAAATGACCTTTTTTCTTTTGCTGAACTGAATCTTATAAAGAATAGAAAAAGTATTATTACCAAGGATTACATTATCAAAAATGCCTATTTTTCCATAATATTCATGTTTTTTATCAACTACCAGTCCAACAACATTATCAAAAATCTCTTCAATAGAAAAACCTGTAATCTTACTTAATTTCTCACAATCCTTTAAATAATCAGTTTCTAACTCCATGAAAAGTAAGAACAAATAAGATTTTTAAATAAATCTGTAATAGAAACCAACAAATAACCTTATAAATTATCAATATTTCTAAATCTCATAGCCCCATAGTACAGTGGTCAAGTATGCGAGCCTTTGGAGCTTGTGACCCCGGTTCGAATCCGGGTGGGGCTATTTTCTTTAAGAAAATAGCAAAATCAAGCCAATCACAATCTTTAAAAATCTTCAAAATGTAAATTTTGAATGAGTTAAAAGACTACCGCAAGTCTTTTAAAGCAACTTTCAATAAATCTAACATGACAAAAGCAAATAAATTAGAAAAACCAGTATGGTTAAAATATACTGAAGAAGAAGTAAAAGCAATAGTCCTAAAACTAGCTGATAAAGGATTAACTGCTGAAAAAATAGGGCTAGTTCTAAGAGACCAATATGGTATTCCAAAAGTAAAGATATACAATCTTAAAATAAGTAAGATTTTAAAAGAAAAGTTCCAAGAACCAACAAATTTAAATCTTAATAATAAATTACAAAAGATAATTAATCATTTTAATAAAAACAAACAAGATAAAAAAGCAGGACTCTCACTTATAATTACTAAAGCAAAACTTAAGAAAAGAGAAGACTATTCAAAGAAAAAGAAAGCATAAAAAGAGATTACAGCTAAAAGAGGATAACATGATACTTGATGAAATTAAAAATTTCACTAAAAACTTTTTACAAGAAATTGAGGGAGAAAAAATTTATTTGGTAAGCCATTTTGACACAGACGGTATTACCTCTGCAGCAATTTTTATAAAAACTCTAGAAAAATTATCCAAACAATTCTCAGTTAAAATACTTAAGTCTCTAACTAAAGAAGACATAGAAAAATTTCCAGAGGATAAAACAATAGTTCTATTAGATTTAGGTTCAAGTCATTTAAATGAACTTTCAAAATTAAAAAATAAAATTTTTGTAATAGATCATCATGAAATAAAAAACCAGATTCCTTCTTTGAATATAAGAATAATTAATCCTCATTTAATAAATACAACTGAAAGATTATGTGCTGCAGAACTATCCTACCTAGTCTCAAGAGAGATTTCAGAAGAAAATAAAGAGTTAGCATATCTAGCAGTAATTGGAAGAATAGGTGATGTGATGGAGTCAGAAATAGGAAAAACAACCTCATTAATAATTGAAGATTCTAAAGTACATATTAAAGAAGGCCTTTTAATTTATCCATCAACAAGACCTATTGATAAAGCGCTAGAATATAGTTCAAGACCATTTATCCCAGGGGTTACAGGAGACTCAAAAGGAACTTTTGAACTTTTAAAAGAAGCAGGAATTGAAAAAATAGGTAAATCTTACAAATCTCTTATTGATTTAGATAAAAAAGAAATGAAAGATCTAGTAACTGCAGTCATGTTACGCCTATCTGAAAAAGAGAAAAATCAGGATTATATTGGGAATCTATTCTTAATAAAATTCTTCAATAAGATTGAAGATGCAAGAGAAATATCTGCAATAATAAATGCAGGAAGTAGGATGGGCCAACCAACAAACTCTTTAATGTATTGCCTAGGCCATCATAAAGCAAGAGCAAATGCAGAAAAACTTTATGTAAAGTATAGGCAACATATAATCTCAGGATTAAAACAAATTGAACAGCATAAAAAAATACAAGGAAGAGAATATGTGATAATTAATGTGAAAGACAAAATAAAAGACACTTTAATAGGAACTTTAGCAAGTATACTCTCTTTCTCATCAATATACAAAGAAGGAACAGTAATCATTGGAATGGCTTATAATGAGGATAAAATTAAGATTTCAACAAGAATGGCTGGAAGAAATCCAAAGTCTAACAGAAATCTTAAGAAGTTAATGGAATCTATAACAGAAATAATTGGAGGAGAGTCTGGAGGCCATCAGAAAGCAGCAGGATGTATAATTAGAAGAGAAGATGAAGACAAATTCATAGATCTGATTAAGAATAAATTAGATATTGAAATAGTAAAAGTATAAAATAAAATCAAAAAAGAGCAAAATCAATTAAGAACTTCAACAACTCTTGCACTTATTTCTGCTTTTCCGCCTCTTGGCTCAGCTAGAACAGTATCGCAAATTAAACATTTTACCTTTGTAGTTGCTCCTTCAAAGATATTCTGTTCATTTTTACAACTCTGACATCTTACTTTTATAAATCTATTTTTAGCTTTCATAAAAACATAGATGAGACTGGGTTTTTAAACTTTGTGAAAGGGTAAATCTTCGAGCAAGAGGAGAAGATTTAGTAAAGAGATAACAAAGGCTAATAACAAACTTTATAACATCTTAATTTGACTTATATTTATGGAAGAACTAGAAGAAGGACAAATTGTATCATGTACTGTTGGAAACATAGTTGGAACAACAGTTTTTGTAAAAATACAAGACAATGTAGAAGGAACAATAACTACTTCTGAAATTGCCCCAGGAAGAATAAGAAATTTAAGAGATTATGTAGTCCCGGGGAAGAGTATTGTTTGCAAGATTTTGAGTATTAGAAATGGGAGAATACAACTTTCTCTAAGAAGAGTAAAACAAAATGAGAAAAAAGAATTACTAGATAAAATTAAAAAAGAAAAAAATTACAATGCAATTTTAAAAACAGTTTTAGGAAAAGAAAAAGCAGAAGAAATAATTGAAAAAATTGTTCAGGAGCAAAGTCTTTTTGATTTTTTTAAAGATGCAAAAGAACAACAACAAAGTTTAGAGAAATTAATTCCAAAGAAAGACGCTGAAAAAATAATTCAAATTTTAGACTCTAAAAAAGACAAAGCAAAAGAAATAAAGCAAATATTCAATCTTTCAAGCAAAGCAGAGGATGGAATCAAAAGAATCAAAGAAATAATTCAGACTACAACTAAAAATTCAAAAGCTGAAATTTCATATATTGCAGCAGGGAAATACAGAATCTTAATATCTGGAGAAGACTTTAAAGAAATTAAAACAGAACTAAATAGAATAATGGGAGAGATTGAAATTAAAGCTAAAAAACAAGGATGTGAATTTATTCTAGAAAAATAAAGAGTATTTTATTTAATAATAAAGCTTTTAAGTAATATAATAATTTATTTAATATGAAAAATGATTCTATTAATAACAGAGTAATAGAGAACATTTGGATAAAACAAAATAGTCCTCAAAGAGAAGAACAAATAGAAAAAGATTTAGTAACAAATCTTACTTTGCCAAATTATCAATTTGTTAATCCTTTTCATTATTTTGGGGAAACATTAGGATATTCAATTCACAGCGAACTATCTCTTGAGGGTAATGAGAATAAAACAATAATAAAAGTAAAAAGTTATTTTTCAATACCTGAAAATGTTCCTTCTGAAACTGAACTTATAACTCCTAAAGGCATAATCGCTTTCTTAGAAAAAAGAGAATTTAAAAAAGTAGCATAAAAAATATTTTCAAACTAAAGTAGCTTGTTTTTCTATTTTTCCGTCCAATAATGCAACTCCATAAGTCCCATCAAAACCAGGTTTAACTTTTATATTACCATTCCTATTTTTAATAATTAAATCAATCAAACTCTGATTTTTCAGAACCTGAGCTAATTTTTCCTTGCTAACATTAAGTAAAACATTAAATTCATTATCAAATACTTTAATTAAATCATTATAAATTTTCCAGACCGCCTTAGAATTAATCCCTGCCCCTAAATCAAGTCCTATAATTTCATGCAAAGGAAGAATTGTATAATATTTTTTCCTATTTTCTTTTTTTGAATTCTCAAAATCAACATCACTCATCTCTAATTCTTTAACTCTGTATTCAACTCCAATTGTAAGGGGTTTATGACATCTAGGACAGATTCCATTTAACTTCTTAGTTTCCTCAAAATTACAACTAAAATTACACACTAAATGTCCGTCAAAATGATATTTCCCATACTCTGGAGCAGTTTCAATTGTTCCAATAAAAGAATTTTTCCTTATCTGATTAATTATTAAATCATAAACTAATTTTTCTCCTTTTTCTAATTTAAAAATTGTAGCCTCTCTGCCTAAACGAAATGGCCAAAAACTATGAGAATCAGAAAAACTAAGAATACTTATATTTTCTAAATCTTTGATTCTCCAGTTCATAGCAGGGTCTGAAGAAATTCCTGTTTCAATTGCATGAATTCTATCTCTCTTATCTTTAAAAGCATCATCAAGATTATCATAACCTCCTTTACTTCCAAAAACACCAAACCAAGAAGTCCAGATATGGGCAGGGATTACTTCAATTCTCTCGTCAATGTTTTGCATATCAGCAACAAAATCTCTGCAACTTATCTTAAAAATTGGTCTTCCATCATAATCTCTTCTTCCTTTAGTATCTAAATACTGATTAATTTTATCAACAGTTTCAAAACAAGGTGCAAGATAAACTAAATGAACTCTTCTTCCCTTACCATTATCAGTATAAACTAAACTTATCTCAGAACTAAGAATAAATGGGAATTTACCTTGCTCATCATTATACCAAAAAATTCCATTATCTTCTTTTAAATTTTCTTTTAATTCTAAAAGCCATTTTGGATGAGTAAAATCTCCAGTACCTAATAGACTTAGTCCTTTAATCCTTGCCCACTTAACAAGATTAGCTAAAGTTAAATCCTTAGAACAAGCTCTGCTAAACCGTGAATGAATGTGTAAATCCGCAAAAAGTGGTTTAAAACTTTTTGAGGAGGCTAAAAATTTATCACAATTTTTTGAATCTGCAAACACCCAATCACCCTTAACCCCTTTATTGTCCTCTTCCATAAAAATTAAAGAAAAAATCAGTTTTTATATATTGTTATTATCAAAAAATAATCAAATCTCACTGTGAATTACATTTAATCTTGCCCAGTGTTGAGTAGGAGAATAAAATAATCTATCAAACTCTACAACCTCATCATAATCATCAACCCAATCACCATATTTTCCAACACCCTCACTAAAATTCCAAGTAAAAGACAATCCATATTTCTGACGAGCTTTTAAATTTTTAAGATTAGGAAAATCATAACAATATAATGGATTCTCCCCATTATTATCAACTAAACTAAAACAGTCATCTGTAGAAGAATAATAATCATCATAAACCCCGCACTCATCTTCATTTAAACTACAATAAGCAGCATAAGATGTGCTTGCATTAAAATTAACCTCTTGTGCACTAGTCCCTGCGTTTGTGAAAATCTTACCAAAAGGAGGTTCAGTAATATTTGCAAAAACATTTATTTCTTCATCATACACAAAAACTTTACTATAATTAACAGCTTCATTAGTTCTTGTCATCTCTCTAGCAATTACTCCTACAATCTTAGTTCCAGAACTCTTATCATAAACATAACTAGTATTACAATTATTTGTTGTCAAGCAGTTTTCCATCCAACTACTGTTCTCCCCATCTTCAAATATCCATTGCATTTTCAGATCATCATCAATATCCATAGCACTCTGATTAAAATAAATTTTATTTTCAATTCTTGTTTTAGAATTAACTGCAGGAGAAGTTATAATCACTCTTGGCAAAAAATTAGGTGTTGTGCTTGTGTTATTAACATTTAAATTATTTGAATAATTTCCATTAATATTAAAATAAAACTTTGCTTCTGATTCTCCTCCTTTATTAAAATCACTTGAATTAATAACCCACTTAGTAGCAAGATGCCCTTTATAATTAAAAGTTTTGTCTGCAGGAATTATTCTTATATTATCATCAGGCAAAATACCATCATCTTCAAAAATACTAAAATCAAAATTTCCTACTTGTTCTGCTCTTCCATTATAAATTAAAAGAACACTATCCCCAATCTCTGAATGACTAACAGAACTGTCATCTCCAATTTTTTCTCCAGCCAGATTAGCCCAATAAGCAATTCCAGTACCAATACAAGAAGAACCGTCACAAGTTTGTCCTACAGGACATATTCCAGAACTAGTTCCACAAGACTGACCACAAACAAATCCACATTCTGCTCCAACAGCACATTTGTCAGTACAACAACCCCCTTCAGAAGCACTTGCTATTGGTTCATAACAAAAATTACTTCCACATGAACCAGTATCTATCCAAGAATCTTCATAATCACAAGTATTAGACTCACAAGAATAAGTTCGGTATTTTTGTTCAATATTATTTTCATTACACTGAAATTCAGAAATTAATCCAGTAGTTCCACAATCATCTGGAACATTACACGGAACACAATTTCCAGCACCATCACACACACTAGGAGAAACACATGCTTCATCATTTTCTCCTAAAACAATAAAACTTTCTTCACAAACATGCAACTCACTACAAACAGGTTCTTTACAAATATTGTCTGCACATTCATTGGGGTCAGTGCATCCCTGAGTAATTATTATTTTTTTAGTAAAATCAACAAAACCAGGACTAGAATCTGTTATATAAGTTAATCCTTCAGTAGCATCCACATAAGACAACTGACCTAGATTTGCCCAACTATCCTCCATAGGAATAGTTTTAACAGGATATCCTAAACTATCTACTAATTCTATGTCTATATTAATTCCATTACAAAAATAACCATCATCTGAATCATACTCTGCACATCCAGTAACAGCATCAGAACAATCTGCGCATTTAGTTCCAGATACTTCAGGAGCGCACACACTATCAAGATATTCATAATACTCATTAAAATAATGAACACTATCAACATAAACAGGATTATCAGAACAATCTGCACCAGACCAAGTAGTCCAATCTGCAGCAGGTTCTATTCTTGCTGGACTAAATGCATTTCCATAAGAACTAGCATTAAGATAATAGGTTCCAGGAGATAATACTTTAAGAGAAGAATATACTTTAGTGCTTGGGTAGTGTTCAAATACATAATAACAATTTCCATAAGAAGATTTAGTTCCAGCACAACTAGTAGGAACACATCTATAAACCCAATATCCGCCAACATCTATAGCAGGACCCCAACCAGCATGATATACAGAATTACTTCCAGTGTATTTAATAGCGGGAATACTAACACTAAAACTCTGTGCTCCAGTTATAGATAAATTAGGAAGACTTACTCCATTTTCAGCACCATAACTCTGAAATCCAAGTCTCCAATAAATTGGAAGAGCTAAATCAGTAGTATCATATTCAGGGACTCCATCCCCATTAAAATCAAAAGTATAAATAACTGCAAAAACTGAAGACACATTTAAAATTAAAGTACCAAAAAACAATATCCCTACAAATAAAAATTGCTTAATATTCATTTTATAAAATTATTTTTTATATCCTCCGTCAATAGGTTCATATTCTGGAACAGTCCCATCTCTTGCTAAAGATTTTTCAAGTCCATTCAAACAATTAGTTTTAGCATATTCTTGAATTAAATTATTACACAAAGATTTATCTTGTTTTAAAAAAACAAACTCAATATAAGCAGTATTTTTACAGTCTATAATCGCAATAGGATTTTCAGTATCATCACACAATGCACAAGATTGTTTAATTGTTTCATCACTAATTTTTTTGCATAAATCAGAATTTTTATTCCCACCAAAAAAATAAAATCCTAAAACAACAATAACAATTACAATCAAAATTATTCCAGCAATCAAATATTTTTTATTAACCATATCAACTCTTTAATCTTTTGCCTGCATCTTTTTCTAAAAGACGCTTTTAACATAATTATAATAAAAGATTAAGTTATTTAAAGTTTCTGATAAGACATTAACTTTCAATCCAGCTTTTTATTACAGATTTAATTAGATTATCATCAACAAAAATATTTCCAATCTTATCATAAAAAGAATAAGAGTACCAATAAAAATTATCTTCATACTCATCAGCATCATATTTAATGTTTACACTAAAATCATAAAAACTAATCCAATCAAAAATTTCTGAATTCTTAGGAATACATTTTCCTTCAAGACAATTGCAAGTAACTAAATCAAACATGAAAAATCCATAAGAACAATAACCATAAGCAAGAGTATTCTCATCAGAACAATAACTACTAAAATTATAATATTTATTTATAGATTTATCTAAAAAAGATAGATTATTTCCAGTATAAATAGTTGCATTAACCTTGCTAATGCAATTAGTATAAAGATAATCAGTTTCAAAACTAGGAATCCAAGCAAGAGGATTTTCACTAAGGTCAAGATAACTTCCAGTGTTGTTTAATAAAAGAGAATATTTTTCATAATTTATAGTAACATTAAGCAAATCATTCATTGCACTAAGATTTTTTGCTAAGAAAAATAAATATTCTTTATTTGACTGGTCAAGATAATCCAAAGCATCAACATAATATTCTGCCTCTGCATAAAAAGGTTTTGTAAAAGCAAAATCAGAACTCTGCTGTATTTCATAGGGATAAATATCTAAAACAACAAAACAATTTTGATTATTTCCAAAATTAAATTTATTATAAAATTGTGCATAATTAGGCAAATCTACAATATTTTCATTAGTTATAACCTGACATCCTGTATTTTTAAAATAAATAAGAATATCATACATACTTGCATTAGTAGTATAATCTTCATTATAAAGAACAGCACTAATTAACGAAGGCAAAATAATTAATAACCCCAATCCAATTAAACTTAAGATTATTACTTTTTCTTTTTTATAGTTTTTATTTATTCTTATCATTTTTAAAACTCTTTCTTAACTTGAATTGTTATTCTTTGCTCGCATTCTCTTTCTTTTGATGCTCCAATATACTCTCCAGATACACCAAAGTTCCAACCAGATTTATCTGAAAACTCAGCCCCTAAAATAAATTTTAATCTATTATCAAACAAAGCAAGAGGGTCAATACCTCCTTCAAGAGTCATTTTTGTATATTTATCTATTTGTTCTTCATCTTTTAATCCAACCATCATAAAATATTGTTTAATTGATTCAGTAACCTCTTCTTCACTATGAGTTGGAACAGATGTAGTTGGAGGTTGATTTCCTCCTCTTCCTCCACCACTTCCTCTTCCACTAGTGCTCCCTGAACCCTTGATATAAGTAACTCCTTCAATTATTGTTTTTTTAATTGTTTCTAATTCATCCATCCCAAAATAAACTAAAGGAGATAATCCTAGTTGGTCAAGCCCCATTTTTAATCTCCATCCGCGATTATTATAATTTTTTTTAAAATCACAAGTTACTTTAGTCCATGGGCTTGCAGAACTAGAACTAATTATTTTACAACCAGAAGAAAAACATGCAAGACAATTGGTTGTTGTAATAGTTCTTGCAAGGAGATGATCACATTCATCTTTAGCAATATTACCATTAGAAGAATTACTTGGCTGAGTAACAGTATAATCATCATTACTTAAGCCAGGCACAGCCTCTTGTCCTTCTGGAATAGGAGTTCCTGCAGGAACACAACCAAGGTCTCCTCCTGTAACTTTTGGAGCACTTACACACCCGCTAGTTTTATTACAAGAATAAACAAAACACAGGTCTCCTTTGTCACAATTTTTAGTAATATCATTACAAAGTCCTGTCAGAGGATTACAAACACTTTCTTCTATACAAGCATCATCTGGATTAGATACAGAACAAACAACATCTTCTTTATAACATCCTGTTTCAGCATCACAACTATTAACAGTACATAAATCACCATCCTCACAATAATTAGGTTTTCTACAATATCCTCCGCAACAAAAAAGATTATTTCCATCATCAACACAATCTTCATTTATCACACATTCCTTACCTTCAGAAGCAGGTTCTCCGATACTATTACACCCAATACTTCCAGAAATACAACTTCCTCCAATACAAGATTTCATTCCAGAAGAAGAATCACAAAAACAACCTGAAGAAGGATTACAAGTCTCTCCAGAAGCACATGAACCTGAACAAGAAACATCTCTTGATTGTCCGCAATTATCCATTCCTGAAGCATGTCCACAAGTAATTCCCTTAGATGAACAAAATACACTATCAGATTGAGGAGTACAACAAGTATTTGAAGACTGCTTGCAAACTTGTCCAGATGGACAACCCCCACAATTAAGATTTCTAAAATTATTGCATCTATCTACAATAGGATAATATCCACACTTTCCAGAACACAATTCTGCATCAGTTTGAGGAGTACAAGCAGCATCAGAACAAGTAATTGTCAAAGTACCTATTTTTGCACAATTATAAGAACAATCACTTCCACAAATATCATTACTAAAAGTTTTAGTACATGAACGAACCCCTGTTGAACATGTTCCACAACTAATTGGACAACTTCCACCACAATTACTACCATAAGAAGTTGATGAGCCTGTAATTACATCTCCTGAATCACAACTTACAGTAACAGATAAACCCTCACCACTCACTGCATCAGTACTTTTAGAACGAGTATAAGCACTGCAAAGTCCCATTAAAAATATTATAAACAACCCTGCAACAACAAATCCAAGTATTTTTTTATCCCCTTTTTTCATTTTAACTTTTTTCATTTTAATAATAATTTAAATATCTGTAATTGTTCCACTAATTCCTCCTAAGTTAGAAATCTTAGTTGCCCATTTTCCCTTTACTTCTTCAAAACTTCCTGAGATATTATAAGTTAAATAACTTGGAATTATAGGAGCTTTAAATATCCATACAATTGTATCATTAAAATTATAATCTGGTTCAAGACTAAATGAATCTATAACTCCTCCACCGATAATTTCTTCAGCAAGAATAATAGTATCGTTTTCATCAAATAAAGAAGAGTCTATGCTTAGTACAACATTATTCCCAATAATCTGCCTTGTTACATTAACAGGGATTTTTTTACAATCAGGCACCCATGGAAAAATACTTGGAGAATAAATACAATTTCCAATTGAATAACAATTAGTCTTAGTACATCCCATTCCTAAGAATCCGCAATCCTCACAGTTTTGCAATGTTTTTGGATTAGGAATCTGACTACAATTCCATCTACAATTTCCAAAAACAGATGTATCACACTGATTATCTCTAAATTCAGAAACAACTCGAACAGAATTAGATCTAAAATCAGCATAATCCTTACTACCTCCACAAACCTTATTTCCAATAAGTTTATTATTATTTGTTATATTTTCACAGGGTCTTCCTCCAGCCATGCCGGCAGAGATAACAATTCCTGAATTAGGAGGAGCTCCAGCTCCAAGCACCACATTATTTTTAATTAAATTATTTTTACCATGTATAACTATCTCATTAATAGTTAAATTATTTTCAGCGACAATATTATTAGAACCATAAATATTAATTCCATATCTTCTATTATTGCTCACAGTATTCTCAGTTACAATATTATTTGTATTTTTAACATTACAACTCCAATATTGAGTAGGTCTTTCTAAATTTATTCCATCAGTATTATTATAAACAAAATTATTCTGAACAGTAATATTCTCAGAATATTTTGAATAAATTCCATAATACCCCCCATAAACTTTATTATTAACAGCAGTAGAATATTTTGAAGAAGTATCAAACACAATTCCAGAACCTTTATCACTAGGAGTTATATTAATATTACAATTTTTTATTGTAGTATAAGGAAGATTAGAATAAATTGCATTTCCAATTCCTTCTAACCAATGACCATTACAATCAAGAGTTATATTTTCAGCCTTAACATTAATGCAATTAGAAGTAGTATTAAAAACAACATCAGAACTTAGATAATAAGTTTCTCCAGAGTTTGTCAAATTTTTACAACTATCAGGATTATCTACTGTAAAACTAATCTTTGTTTTATTTACATTTCCAGAAAGATCTTTGCAATAAAAATTAGTAGTATAAATGCCTTTAGCAAGATTTTTATGAGCATAATAAAGGTTATTAGTTAGTTTATTTAAACTAAAATTTGTATTTGTATTTGTTAAAGAATACCAACAAGAATCTACTTCATAATTATCTGTTGCAGTTATATTAAACTCAATACCTCCGTAATCACTAAGGTCTTCCTCACAAATTATTAAAAGATAACCTGGTTTAGGATATCCATTAGCACAATCCCCACAATTTGTATTATCATAAGTTATACTACATGAAGAAGAACCAAGAGTGCAAGAGCCACAATTAATTCCATCACCATTTCCACAAAGAGTTCCTTTACCATAAAGAGAAGTATAAGCTGAAATAGTGCTAGAGCCATTGCAACTAAGATTAATAGTTCCTCCTTCGCTTACAGTATTATTTAAAATAAAATCAAGAGGGCCTAAATCTCCGATTAAATAAGAGTTATTCTCAGGAGAATTTATTTTAACTAAAGGCCTAACATTATCACCTAAAACCTCAAATGATACACTTGCGGTTTTTAAATTTCCAGAACTATCATTACAATAAACATCAGCAAAATAAAACCCCTTTGAAATTTTTTTATAAGAATAAAATAAATCTCCATTTCTATTCATAATAAATTTTGTAGCTCCTCCTGTTAAAGTATACCAGCAAGAATCTACTTCCTCATTGTCTGTTGCAATTAGAGTAAAATTAATAATTGCAGAATCAACAAGGTCTTCTTCGCAAGTTATTGAAAGTTCTCCAGGCTTAGGATATCCAGAAGCACAATCTCCTCCACAAACATCATTATCATAAGTTATACTGCATGAAGAAGAACCAATTTCACAGCTTCCACAATTAATTCCATCTCCATTTCCACAAAAAGTGTCTTTACCATAAAGAGAAGTATAAGCTGAAATAGTGCTAGAGCCATTGCAACTAAGATTAATAGTTCCTCCTTCGCTTACAGTATTATTTAAAATAAAATTACTTCTTAAACCGCCAGTAGAATAAGATTGAGATTTAGGTGAGATTAAGTTTATAGAAGGAGCAGTTTCATCACCAACTATTGTTTGATTATAAATCAAAGTTATTTCACTTGCACTCATCCCCCTATTGTATATTTTTACATCATCAATAAAACCAATAAATCCATCATCATTTGATGAATAAGAAGTATGGTCACCAATTGCACTAAGAGTAAGATTAGAAACTAATACTGGACTTGTTTCAATCAAAACCCCATTAAGATAAACTTTTGCGACTCTATTTTCAAAACTGATTATTACATTATTCCAATACCCTATTCGAGCAACAGCATTAGAATTAACAAAATAATCATCTTGAGAATTAGTTTCTCCAATAATATTATAATAATTCATTCCATTTCCTGAAACCAATAAATAATCATACCAAGGATAAGTTCCTCCAACTAAAAATCCTCCAACAGATTTAGAAGAAAAATCTGCAGATGTCTTAAACCACAAAGAGATTGTTGCATTATTTGTATTTACATTAATACCTGAAAAAGTTAAAAAAGAATTTCCATCAAATGAAAAAGATTTTCCAATCTTACCATCAGAAACCTGAACAGGATTTCCAATTTTAGTTGCTGTTCTTGCTCCAATAGAATCTAAAACATTTCCACTTGCATCTAAACTATCCATTGTCCACCAATGAATTAAAGAAAGAGAAGGATTACCAATTACAAGAGGATTCGCTGTTGTATTTAATAAATTAATCACTTCCATATAAGTTGTATAAGCCATCCAACCATCTCCCAAATTAAATCCAATTGTATAAGTTGATTCAGTTATATTGCCTAAATTAAAATTTGTATTAACTAAATCACACCAACCATCTGAATCACAAGAAGTTGAAGAATAAGCCACTGCCTTAGTAGTATTTCCAGCAGAATCTAAACATGCTCCGGTTTGTCTCGTGCTTGAACAAGGAACAACTGCGCCATTCCAAATATAAATAGTTCCACCCATGGAACTCCCTGAAGATGTTTTCTTTGTTACTCTAAAAATAGCATTTACAATAATATTTTCTTCAATAGGGGTATTAAATGTTTTATATGCCCAAAGGTTACCCATACCCGTGTCATCGGTTTTCATATAAAGTCCATCGACATTATACTCCGTATTATTGCTAATAACCCAATTCATACTCGGATTATAAGAAGTATAAATGTCTTCAGCATATCCAATCCAATCATCTGAACAAACTTTTTTATAAGAAACTTCAGGGGTTGTAGCAGTCCAAGACCCACAAGTTATTCCACCAAAAGTTTCTTGTTCACTAATTCCAGAATCTAATTCATAATCAGGCGATTCAGTTTCAGAACTTTCAGAAAGAATCGGAGTTACAGAAATATCTCCTGTAAAATCTTCACAACATTCCCCTAATTCAACTGTAAATGTTCTTGACTCTAACGGCCCAATATCTGTTGGTTTTACAACATAACAACTTCCGATATAGTTAGTTTGAATACTAAATCCGATTTCAATAATATTTCCTTCACTACTATCTCTAGTCACAATAACCGTTGCAGTACAATCTCCATTATTAGTTATCCTTGAAGGACTTAATGAATTCATTAATTGCAGTTTTTCATAAGAAGATTTAACATCTCCTGATTTTTCAGAAACAAGAGGTTTAACAACACTAAATACAATAGCAACAATAACAATCACCATGAGAATAAGAAGAACTCC